>Ga0310909_10000923_pt1 | contig 16429 bp, 17 predicted proteins | sample GREbulkMGT000H_FD_203449 | JGI IMG/M metagenome (GOLD analysis project Ga0310909, IMG submission 203449) | Lab enrichment of tropical soil microbial communities from Luquillo Experimental Forest, Puerto Rico - GRE.bulkMG.T000H | ecosystem: Environmental > Terrestrial > Soil > Tropical forest >... | reverse complement strand
GCGCTTGCGCGCGCCGTCGAGGATGTCGGAGCGCGCGTGCACGGCCCGGTCACGCAAGGCGCGTTCCTCAGAAGCCTCGGCATCGAAACGCGCGCGGCCACGCTGATGGCGCAGGCGAGCCCCGAAGTGTCCGAAGACATTTCCGGCGCGCTGAAACGGCTGACTGGCGGCGGTCCCGACGGCATGGGTTCGATGTTCAAGGTGCTGGGCGTCTCAGGCCCTGGACTTGAGGGGTTGCCCGGGTTGAGCAACGACAATCACCCGGACGGAGATGCCTGATGCTTGCATCGTCCTTGCTGTCGGCAGTTCCCGGCCTGCGCCACGCCTTCTTCACCCGCGAGGGCGGCGTGTCCGAGGGCCTCTATGCCGGCCTCAATGGCGGGCTCGGCTCGAACGACGATCCCGCCAAGGTCCGGGAAAACCGCCGGCTCATGGCGGCGCGATTGGGCGTCGGGCCGGAATACCTGATCAGCGCGCACCAAACCCATTCGCCTGACGCGATCGTCGCGACCGGCCCCTGGCAGAATGGGACGCGGCCGAAGGCGGACGCGATTGTCACGGCGAGCGCGGGGCTTGCGATCGGCATCACCGCGGCCGACTGCGGGCCGGTGCTTCTGGTCGATCCCACCGCCCGCGTGATCGGCGCGGCGCATGCCGGCTGGAAAGGCGCGCTGACCGGCATCCTGGAATCGACCATCGAGGCGATGGAAAAACTCGGCGCGGAGCGCAGCGGCATGGTCGCTGCAATCGGCCCCCTGATCCGCCAGCAGAGTTATGAAGTCGGCGCCGAATTCATCGAACGCTTCCTCGATGCCGATGCCGACAATGCCGCCTATTTCATCCCCGCCGGCCGCGACGGCCACGCCATGTTCGATCTCGCCGGTTACATCCGCATGCGGCTGGAAAATGCCGGCGTGCTGATGATCGACGATCTCGGCGTCGACACCTATTCCGACGAGCGCTTCTACAGCTACCGTCGCTCGGTGCACCGCAAGGAGGCCGACTACGGCCGGCATGTCCACGCGATTGCGCTGGAAGGCTGAGCTGTCCCAGACTCAAGGCAAATTCTGGGCAATTCGCCCTTCATTTCGTCTCCAACCTGTGTCGCCGCTGCTCTAGACGCTCCCGCAATTTAGCGATAACGCGAAAGCCAAATGAGGGACGCGTCAATCAACCTGCCACGGCTGTTGCCGGCGGCAATCATCGTGTTGCGCGCCGGCGTCGTGGCGCTGCTGCTTGCGGCGGCCTGCGCGCTCGGCGGCTGCGCGTCTTCCAATTCCAATGCTTTTGCGATGGCAAGCGATGGGCCGACCGTCGCATTCGAGTCGATCGACGGCCCGCCGCCCCAGGTGTTCGACCGCATGGTCAGCGTGCTCGACACCGAGAGCAAGCTGCGCAGCCTTTCGATCGTTTCGCGGGAGGGCGCGGCGGCCTACCGCGTCCGCTTCTATCTCGCGGCACAGGTCAATCGTGGCCGAACCGTGGTTGCCTGGGTCTGGGATGTCTATGACCGCGACCAGCAGCGCGCGCTGCGCCTGTCCGGCGAGGAACTGGCCGGGAAAGCCGGCCGCGACGCCTGGGCCGCTGCCGATGACCTCGTGCTGCGCAAGATCGCGCAAGCAGGCCTGTCCGGTCTCTCCGGCATGATTAACGGCACGGGTAACCCGCAATCCCCCCCGCGCGGGCCTATGGTCGCAAGTGCAAACGTGCCCGTCGCCGATAATACCTCCGGCGTCGGCGCCCTCGGCTACACCGACCATTAGCCAAAACCCGGCAGGAAGCTCTGTTTTTGCCCAAGAAATCCCCATTCGCGGGTTGCCAGCCGCGCGTCCCCCCTGATATTCCCTCGCTCGTCAAAATTAGCCGGTTTCAGGGAAACCCCGTATGCTGAACAAGGCCTCCAGCAGGGAGCGCGGAGAAGCCTCGATGTCGGCCAAGAACGGCGCCATCAAGCTCGTTGCGGGCAATTCCAGCCCCGTGCTGGCCAAATCCATCGCCGACGGGCTCGAACTGCCGCTGACCAAGACAGTGGTCCGGCGTTTCGCCGACATGGAGATTTTTGTCGAAATCCAGGAGAACGTTCGCGGCTCCGACGCCTTCGTTTTGCAGTCGACCTCGTATCCGGCCAACGACCACCTGATGGAGCTTCTGATCATCACGGATGCGCTGCGCCGATCGTCCGCGCGCCGCATCACCGCGGTCATTCCCTATTTCGGCTATGCACGGCAGGATCGGAAATCCGGCTCACGGACGCCGATTTCGGCAAAGCTGGTGGCGAACCTGATCACCAACGCCGGTGTCGATCGTGTGATGACGCTCGACCTGCATGCCGGCCAGATCCAGGGCTTTTTCGACATTCCGACCGACAATCTCTACGCCGCGCCGTTGATGGTACGCGACATCAAGGACCGCTTCGACCTCACCAATGTGATGGTGGTGTCGCCCGACGTCGGCGGCGTGGCGCGCGCCCGCGGGCTCGCCAAGCGCATCAACACGCCGCTTGCGATCGTCGACAAGCGCCGCGAACGGCCGGGCGAGTCGGAGGTCATGAACGTGATCGGCGAGGTCGAGGGCTACACCTGCATCCTGGTCGACGACATCGTGGACTCCGGCGGCACGCTGGTGAACGCGGCCGATGCGCTGATCGCGCACGGCGCCAAGGAGGTCTACGCCTACATCACCCACGGGGTTCTGTCCGGCGGCGCGGTGACCCGCATCACCTCCTCGCGGCTGAAGGAATTAGTCATCACCGACTCGATCCAGCCGACCGAAGCGGTGCGCGGCGCGGCCAATATTCGCACGCTCTCGGTCGCCTCCCTGATTGCAGAGGCCATCAACCGCACGGCCGCCGAGGAATCGGTGTCGAGCCTGTTCGACTAAAACGCGATGAGTTTTGCTTAAATCGCTGCGTCCGCGAGCCGAGTGACCTCTCCCGCTTGCGGGGGAGGTCGCCGCGCTTCACGCCCCCACCCCAACGCTCCCCCGCAAGCGAGGGAGGGAGCGCACCTCCGGCGCAGCAATATCAACCTAATCTCATCGCGCTTTAGAGCCACCACCTGCCGACGTTGACTCTCGCCCCCTTGAAGAGGGGAAGCCGGTTCGTGCGCCTGCACGAAACCGGGAGGTAACTTCAATCAAACCCCGGCCGCGGGATCAGGTTCATCAGCGTCCGCACATAGCCGCCGTCGACGGTGATTTCATCGCCGTTGACATAGGCCGAACGGTCGCTCGCCAGAAACATCACGGCATCGGCTATATCCTGCGGCATGCCGATGCGCCGTGCTGGCGTCACCGCGGCCCGACGCTCGGTGACCCCCGGCGTGTCGTAGAAGGCCTGGCTCATCGGCGTGATGACCATGCCGGGACTGACGACATTGCTGCGCACGCCGTCCGGACCCCATTCGCTGGCCAACTGCCGTGACAGCATGACGACGCCGGCCTTGCTGACGCTGTAGGCGCCGCTTCGCCCCTGCGCATGACTGCCGGCGATCGACGCCACATGAACGAGGCTGCCGCGCTTCTGCGCGCGCATCTGGGCCCCGAAAATCTGCGCGCAAAGGAAATAGCCGGTGAGGTTCACCGAGAGCACCGTGTTCCATTCGTCCAGCGACAGCGTGTCGAGTGAGCCGGGGCGGAGCAGCGCCGCGGTGTTGACCAACACCTGACATGGGCCAAGCGCCTTTTCGATCGTCTCACCAGCCGCAACAATGCTGTCGCGGCTGGTGACGTCGCAGGGTGCAAGCACGTGGCGATTACCCGACAATTCGTCGCGTGTGCGAGACAGCCCCGCCTCGTCGCGGTCGAGTGCTGCAACCAGCGCGCCGGCGCGAGCCAGATTGACGGCGACCGCGCGGCCTATACCGCCGCCTCCTCCGGTCACCACGCAGACGCGGCCGGCGAGGCCAAGCCAATCGGACGAGAGCTGTTCAGTCATGGGCGCTCCTTGTTCGAGACCGCATGTTGTGTTTGCTCAGCGCGCTGACGGCCGCGCTCGAGGTTGAGAAGTAACGACAGAAGTATCGACCGCGATCAAGATCGCCTGCCCAGGACGGCATCCGCCTCGATCTCGATCATGCCGGCGTCACGTACCAGGCTCGTGATCTGAACGAGCGTGCTCGCCGGATATTTGCCCTTGTTGAAATAACGCGATCGCACCTCATGAATGTCGTGCAGAGACTTGTCATCAAGCATGGTCGTGAAAACGCGGACCCTGACGACATCGTCGAAGGTCGCGCCTTCGCGGTCCAGCACCTTCTTGATGTTCTTCAGCACCTGTTCGGTCTGTTCTGCCATGGTGCTGCCGACGACCTTATGGTTCTCGTCGACCGGCGTCTTTCCCGAGATGAACAAAAGCGAGCATTCGGCCAGATCGACGCGGACAGCATCGGAAAACACGGCGGGTGTACCATCCTTGCCGAGTGCCGGCATGCCCCGTGAAGCGTCCGCCGTCAGGTTGATGCGCGTGACCTGCATTGTTGATCCCCCCTGATGACTGCCCGATCGCTCGAGAGCCAGCATAGCTTCGAAAAACGGCAGCGGGCAGGTGCGAATTGATGGTTCGACCGGATTTCACGAGCAGCGTGCAAGCTCCGGTCGCAGGCGGTCGTCGCACGCCCCTCGGGGCGGCGACCGACCGCGGCGATTGCTAGGCGCTTCCCAATTCCTCGAGGGCGAGTCTCGAAATCTCGGCCGGATCAAGAAGGCCCCGCTGGCCGATTTCGATGACCTTTGTTGCCACCAGCTCTGCAAGAGGATCGCTTCGGTCCACGAGACGCAACGCCTTCAGCGTCTCTTCATACGCAGTCACCAGTCTCGCGCTTTCCTCCGGCGTAACTTTAAGATTTTGCAGCAATCGTACGACAGGCATATCCCTTTCCTCCGTGAGGCGGGTCAATGTCCGGGCAGCCGGTTTGTTGCGGATGGAACCCGCGTCCGCGGAATGGATCGCGACCGCGGTATTCGGGGAACCCGGGGAACCAAAAGCCAAAAGAGGGTGCGCGGATTTCGCAAACGCGTTCAACGGTAGCGCGACAGCGCTAAAACACGATGAGTAATCGTTGCGTCCGCGAGCCGAGTGACCTCTCCCGCTTGCGGGGGAGGTCGCCGCGCTCAAAGAGCGCGGCGGGTGGGGGCAAACATACCTACAGTGCCCGTCGTTCATGCCCCCACCTCAACCCTCCCCCCGCAAGCGGGGGAGGGAGCGCACCTCCGGCGCAGCAATATCAACCTAATTTCATCGTGCGCCGGCCGTCGCACGGCGAACGAAGCAGATCAGTGAAAGCTCGCAAGGATGCGCAACCGAAGCGCGCCGGCACAGCATCAATCGGATTGAACAACTCGTCGAAATGTCACCTCGCCCCGACGCCGCGAAACGGCCTGACGAGTCTGTATCGCCGAACAACCAGCCACGCCCAGAGCTTCGCGAACCAGCGAAGACGCAACAGCCTGGGCTTCACAAAAACGAAAAGCCGCTCGACCAGCAGCAGGCTCACCGCATAGGCGGCGGTCATCATTGCCATGCCGGTGATCCAGTGGCCTTCGCCGACCACGGCGATCGCGATGAGCTTGAGAGGCTCTACCAGGCAGACGGGCACGGCCAGCAGCGCGAGCGACTGATACGGTCCCAGTCGCTCGATCGCGCGCCGAAGCTTTCGCGGCCCTTGCCTGATCCAACTCGCAACCAATGTGGCATCTCGCTCGACAAATGCGTTTTCTTTGCACTGTGAGAAACCGGCGACAGGCGACTTTTGTTCCTGCCGCAGGTGCCGCGAAATTGCCGAAGGAGCCGCGTCTCCGGTTTTCGGTCGGTCTAATCCGGCGGCTGTGGTCCGGGCGATGTCAGCCAGGCGTTGATCTTCACTGCGATCTCGCACTTCTGCGCCCGGCTCAGGAGTTCGTTGCGCTCTCTGCCCGGGGGCAGCACGTCGGCCCGCTCGCGCGCCTCCGCCGCCGTCCTGACGAGGCGCTCTTCGAATGAGAGTTTGGGTCGGTCCGATATAGCCATGTCCATGATTTGGGTTCGGAACCCCGGGAACGCCAATCTCAAATTGAGTTGTGTGCAGCGACCTGTTCATCGAAGGTTCAGATGCACGCGACAGCGGACAAGGCGTTTCGCGCGTGTGCGGGGCGGACTTGAGAACGTCCGCTTTGGCGGTGACGAAATCCGTAACGAGAATGCCGAGCAGGCTCTGTCGTCAGGCCATAACGCCCGTCACGCACTGCACAATATCACGGCAAGCCGCGGCCGCGTCCATGACTTCCGCAGCCGCCCACCGCATCACAAGCGGCCCCCCGTCTACACTCGCGTTTGACTTTTTGAGGAAGGCAGCGCGCTTTTCGGAGCATCAAGCCCAGACTATAGTCCGCTGCCGAAGTCCAAGAACATGCGGTCGGGAAGGCCGCGGCAGGGTAGCAGTGAAATCAGGGAGGTTGTCCAAAATGTCGCTGACTCGTCGTCAAGTGCTGTCGTCCGGGGCCGCCGCGATCGCAAGCACCATAGCCAAGCCTGCAATCGCAGCCAAAGAGCCGATCCTGGTCGGCTATCTTCCGGCGCTGACCGGTCCCTCGTCGTCGACCGGGGTCGGGATCAACCGGGGAATCCAGTTGGCGGTGCAGGAGATCAATGCGGCCGGCGGCATCGACGGGCGGCAGATCGAACTCATCACCCGCGACACCCAGAGCGATCCGACCAAAGCCGTGAACGGCGCAGCCGAGCTCACACGCGGACAGAAGGTGAGCGTCGTTTTTGGGCCGGTCAATTCCGGCGAGTCGCTTGCGGTCGTGCCTTTGCTCGCGCGCACCAACACGCCGCAGATCCATCCCTGCTGGGTCGACACCCTGACCGACCCGAAGAAATATCCGATGTGCTTCCGCAACGCACCCACCAACCAGCAGATCGGGGGCGCCGCCAACCGCTATGTGGTCGAGGTGCTCAAGCACAAGAAGGTCGCCGTGATCAGCGACACCACCGGCTACGGCACCGCGTCCGTCAACGCCTATGTGCCGATGCTCAAGGCCAGGGGCGCCGACGTCGTCTACCAGGGCAATGTCGATGCCGCCAATCCGGATCTCAAGCCCGAACTCCTGCGCATGCAATCCGCGGGCGCGGAAGCGATCATGCCATGGAGCGTGAATGCCGGCTTCCTGTCGCGCATCATCAACACGCGCGGACAGATGAATTGGGATGTGCCGATCGTCGGCCAGACCACGCTCGGCTCGGGCCAGACCAAGGCGCTCCTGGAAAAGCCCGACTACTGGGCGAAGGTCTATCCCAACAATTTCCGGCCGGTTTGCTATAGCACGGATGGCAAGCTGACCGATCGCACCAGCGCCTTCCTCGACCGCTTGAAGAGCGCCAAGATCGAGATGGGCGACACGCTCTTGTGGTGGATCGCGCTCGGCTACGACTCTCCGCGGATGATTGCGGAAGCGATGAAGAACGTCGGCAGCGACGCCGAGCAGGTCGTCAGCTATCTCAACAACCTCAAGGAATTCCCCGGCGTCTACGGCGACATGTCCTTCACGCCCGACCGCCACGACGGCTATCCGGACGAGGAAGTGGTGATGGTCGAGGCCAACTCGCTCAACAACGGCGCGTTCAAGCTGGCACCCGGTTACAGCGCGTAGAGCCGCCGATGGTCACTTCGATCATCCTGTCCGGGACGGCGATGGGCTGCATCTACGCACTGATCGCCGTCACCTATAATGTGATGTTCTCGGCCTCGCGCGTGTTCTCGTTCACCGCGGGCACGCTCGGGATGATCGGCGGCGTGCTGGGATCGCTGTTCATCGCCCGCATGGGCCTGCCGGTCTTCGTCGGCTTTCTGCTGGCGCTGGCCGGCGGTGCGCTGCTCGGCATCGTCACCGAGATCGTGGCCGTGCGGCCGGTGCTCAAGAGCCTCGACCAGCATCTCTATGTGCTCTCCACACTGGCGCTGGCGCTGATGATCCAGCAGTTCACCGCGATCGAGTGGAGCACCGAGCCGCAACCCTTTCCGCGTCTGTTCGACATCGCCCGCGTGGAATTCGATCAGCAATACTGGCTGCCGATGCTGGCCTGCGCCGGCGTGATCGTCGGTCTCGAACTGCTTTACCGTCACACCCTGATCGGCCACGCCTTTTTGGCGATCGCCGAGGACAATTATGCCGCCCGCGCGCTCGGCCTGCCCGAGCGGCAGTTGCGCATGACGAGCTTTGCGCTCGCCGGCGTGATCGGGTCGCTCGCGGGCTTTGCCGGCGGCGAGATGCTGCTCGCCTTCTTTGCCAATGCGCCGATGCTGACCTTCTACGGCTTTGTCCCGGTCGCCCTCGGCGGCATGGGCAACAACCGCGGCGCGGTGGTCGCCGGCCTGCTTCTCGGCCTCTTTCAACAGACCGCGAACTTCCTCGTGGGCGGCATCTTCGCCTCGGTGGCGGTGTTCACGGTGTTCATCATCGTCCTGCTGGCGCGGCCCGAGGGTCTCGTCGGCTCGGCCCTGCAGCGCCGCGTCTGATGGATACGAAAATCACAAAGACGGTGAGTGAATTGCGCCCTGCCGGCGCGAATGCGCCCGCGCCGGCGAGCGCGTTCGCAACGGCGCTGCCGTTCCTGGCGCTGCTCGTGATCGGCATCGCCTTTCCACTGTTCGGCGGCGGCTATTGGGGCGTGATCGCGACCCGCGCCTGCGTCTACTGGGTGCTGGTGTCTGGCCTCAACCTGGTCGTCGGGTTTGCCGGCCAGATCGCGATCGGCTGGGTGGCCTTGCTCACGCTCGGAGCCTATACCACGAGCGTGCTTGCAGCCGGCAATGTCCTGCCGGCGCTTCCGCCCTATCTGGCGCTGGCGATCGCCGCGCTGGTCGGCGCCATCTTCGGCCTGATCGTCGGCCTGCCGGCGCTGCGGCTGCGCACCTTCTATTTCGCCATCACGACGCTTGGCTTCGCCACGATCGTGACGCAAGTGGCGCTGGCGTGGCAGAGCGTCACCGGCGGCGGCGTGGGCGTGCCTGGACCGATCTTCCCGGAGCCATTCTCGTCGCAATGGGGCTTCTACTATTTCTGCTTCGGGCTGGCTGCGATCTGCACGTGGATGACGGCGAATATCGCCGCAAGCCGATTCGGCCGCGCGCTGACCGCGATCCGCGATGCGGAGGTTGCGGCCGAAGCCAGCGGTATAGCAAAGCCCGCGTTGCTTGGAACGGTGTTTCTGTTTTCGGGCGCCGTCGCCGCAGTCGCCGGCGGGCTGTTCGCCTCGCTGCAATCCTACATCACGCCGGACGCATTCACCCTCGACCTGTCGGTCCTGTTCTTCATCGCCATCCTGATCGGCGGGCGCAGCTCTATACTCGGTCCGCTGCTCGGCACGATTTTGCTGACGGTGCTGCCGGAATTCGCAGCACCCCTGGTCGCCTGGTCCACGTTTCTCTATGCGGTGTTGCTGCTCGTCATCGTGCTCGCGATACCCGGCGGCATTGCCGAGATGCTCGATTTCAAGAACCGCCGCCCGCTCGAGAGCGACCGCGCGATCGTTCCGCGACCGGAGCTCGTCGCGCGGCTCCTGGACACGGCGCCCGATGCAGGCACCCTCACGCTCGATCAGGTGGCACTGAGCTTTGGCGGGGTACGCGCGATCGACGGCCTCGATATGGAAATCCGCCCCGGTCAGGTGCACGGACTGATCGGCCCCAACGGCAGCGGCAAGACCACGACGCTGAACGTGATATCGGGTTATTACGCTCCGCAACACGGCGCCGTCAGGCTGAACGGCGCCGCGCTGCCGGCGCTGACGCGCCACCAGCGCGCGCATATGCGGATTGCGCGAACCTTCCAGACGCCGCGCATCGTCGGCTCGGCGTCGGTGCTGGAGAACGTGATGATCGGCGGCACGATTTACGGCCGGGCCACGTTCGTCGAATCCTTGTTGTCGCTGCCGCGCCACCGGCGCGACGAAGCCATGCTCCGCAAGACCGCCATGCTGGCGCTCGAATCAGTCGGGCTGGAGCGGCTCGCGGCGGTGCGGGCCGACCGCCTGCAACATGCCGAATTGCGTTTCATCGAGATCGCCCGTGGCCTGATGCTGCGACCGAGCTTCCTGCTGCTCGATGAGCCGGCAGCCGGGCTCTCGGCCGAGGAAATTGCGCGGCTTTCGACGCTGTTGCTGGCGATCGCCCGAGCCGGCACCGGCGTGCTGCTGGTCGAACACCATCCCGATCTGATCTTCGACATCTGCCATCACATCACCGTGCTCAATCTCGGCAAGACGCTGGCTGCCGGGACCCCGGCCGAAATCCGCTCGCATCGGGAGGTGGTCAATGCCTATCTCGGCGGCTGATCCGCTGCTCGATGTCACCGGGCTGTCGACCGGCTACGGCAAGATCCGCGTGCTCACGGGCGTGGACCTCACGGTCCGCGCCGGCGAGGTGGTGGCGCTGCTCGGCCCCAACGGCGCCGGCAAAACCACGCTGTTGCGCGCCGTATCGGGGCTGCTGCCCTGGCAGGGGCGCGTGCATTTCGACGGCCGCGACCTCGCCGGGGCCGGCCCGCGCGAGACCGTCAAATGCGGGCTTGCCCATGTCGTCGAGGGCCATCGCGTGTTTACGCAGCTTTCGGTGCTCGACAACCTGCTGCTTGCCGCCTACGACCTGCCGCGCGGCGAGCGCGCCGCGCGTGTCGAAGAGGTGCTCGCGCTCTTCCCCGAAATCGCCGCCAAACGTCACGAACGCGCGGCCTGGCTTTCCGGCGGCCAGCAGCAGATCCTGGCGGTGGCGCAGGGCCTGGTGCGGCGGCCGCGGCTCTTGATGCTCGACGAACCTTCGGCCGGCTTGTCGCCGGTGCTGGTTGATCGCGTGCTGGTCGTGGTGCAGCGGCTGCGCGAGGCCGGCACCGCGGTGCTGTTGGTCGAGCAGTTGATCGAGAAGGCGCTGGCGCTGGCCGATCGCGTCTATGCGCTTGCGCGCGGATCGATCGTGCTGGAAGCGAAAACCTCCGAGGCCGATTTGCCGCAGCGGCTGGAGCAGGCCTATATGACGGGCGGCAGTCGCTAGCGCCTGAACCTGACTGGATTGACAAAAAGACGGAGGCGATCTTGCCCGCTGGAATCGAAATCGGAAACGTCACGATCCACCGCATCGTCGAGCAGGAAGGTCCCTTCTTCGACGCGTTGCAGTTTTTCCCGACGCTGACGAAAGAGCTTTTCGACGAGAACCGGAAGTGGCTGCAGCCCAGGTTCATCGACGCTCAGGACAGGCTGATGCTCTGCATCCAGAGCTACATCGTGCGGACGCCTCACCACACGATCATGATCGATAGCTGTGTGGGCAACCACAAACCGCGACCGACGCGAAGCTTCTGGCACATGATGAACTCGGATCGCTACGAGAAGAACCTTGCAGCCGCCGGGTTCAGCGTGAACGACATCGATTTCGTCATGTGCACGCATTTGCACACCGACCATGTCGGGTGGAACACGCGGCTCGAGAACGGGCGGTGGGTGCCGACCTTCCCGAAGGCGCGCTACGTATTCGCCGATCGCGAACTCGATTACTGGACCAGGCGCCAGAAGGACGACCCGGCAGCATGCCCATGGATCACCGATTCCGTGCTCCCGATCGTGGCTGCCAATCGCGTCGATATCGTCAAAAGCGCGCACGCGTTCAACGACCTCGTTACGCTGATCCCGACGCCCGGCCATACCATCGACCACTACTCGGTGCAGGTCGGCAAGCGAGGGGCCGACGCCGTCATCACCGGCGACATGATCCACTCGCCGCTGCAAGCCCGATATCCGGAGCTCGGCATGATGTCGGATTACGACTCCGCCCAGGCGGGGGAGTCGAGGCGGCAATTGTTCGGCCGTTTCTGCGATACATCCACGCTCATGTGCACGGCGCACTTTCCCTCGCCGTCGACCGCTCGCGTGGTGCGGCGGCAGGATGCGTTCGACCTCATCGACGCGTAGGGTGTGATGTCGCGAATCTGACCCCTACCCCAACCTCCCCCTTTCAGAGGGCGTCCTCACTGCATCCTGTCGGCGATCTTCTCCGCCGTCATGAGCACCGGGAAATTGGTGTTGGCGCACGGCACCACCGGGAAAATCGAGGCGTCGACCACGCGCAAGCCCTGCACGCCCTTGACCCGGCCCTGGCCGTCGACGACGGCCATCGGATCGTCCGCCCGGCCCATGCGGCATGAACAGGAGGCGTGCCACACACCGATCGCCGACTTGCGCACGAAGGCTTCCAGCGCGTCATCGTCGCGCATCACCTGATCGAAGGTGAAGCCTTCGACCACAAAACTGTCGATCACGTAATCGCGCAGCGCCGCCGGTCCGTCCATCAGCGCAGCGGCGATTGCGGTGAGCACCTTGTTCTTCGCATTGACCACTCCGACCTTGCGCACACGGTCGGAGTAGGACGCCGGGAACGGCTTGTCGGTAACCGCCCGCACCGGCGCGCTCATCTGCAAGGTCGCCATTTTGCGAAAGCCATCCATCAGGCGGTCGAGATCGCGCCTGTCGGACAGCAAATTGAACTCGACGATCGGCTCGGCTTTCGGGTCGCGCGAGGCCAGCTTCACCTGCCCAGTCTCGGAGTAGGTCTTGTTGACGAAGGTGAGCAGCGATCCGATCCGCGCGCCGACGGCATGCCACGCCGACTTGCTCATCACGGCAACGAACATGTCGCCCTTCGGCACGCCGGGCAAACCCGACGAGTAGCGCAGCCCAAGCTGGATGTGGCGCCTGGTGTGCTCATTCATGCGCGCTCCACGACGGACGAATGACGACAGCGAGATCGACGGATGATCCATCAGGCCCTGGCCGACGCCCTCGAGGCCCATCAGGACAGGAATGCCCAAGTCCTTCAATTGCCCGACCGGACCGATGCCGGCGCGGAGCAGATGTGCCGGCGAATGGATCGCGCCGCAGGAGAGCACGATTTCGCGGCCGCGGAATTCCATCTCGTGCCCGTCGACCAGCGCCTTTACGCCCACGCAGCGCGTGCCGTCGAACAAAAACTCCTTGACCTGCGTGTGGGTCGAGATCGTGAGATTGGCGCGCTTTCGCGTCTCGCGGTCGAGATAGCCCATCGCCGCCGAGACGCGCTGCTCGTCCTGATTGGAGTGCGTGACCGGAAAATAACCGTCGACGAACTCGCCGTTCTGGTCGGGCAGGAACGCAAAGCCCGCCAGCCTGCAGGCCTCGGCGACGGCCTGCGAATGTGCCGTCCAGTGGGCTTGCGGGATACGGCGGACCGAAATGCGGCCGTCCTTTCCGTGGTACGGCCCATCGAAATCGAGATCGCGCTCGACCTTCCTGAAATAGGGCAGCACGCCCTTCCAGTTCCACCCCGCAGCGCCTCGCGCCTCCCACTCGTCATAGTCGGTCGGCGCGCCGCGATTGGCGAGCTGGCCGTTGATCGAGGAGCCGCCGCCCAAGACGCGCGCCTGCTCGTATTTGCGCAAGGGCGGCCGTTCCTGCGGATTGTTATGGCTGACGACCTGGGTCGTAACCTTGAGTTCGGTCCAGTGGAAGCGCGGATCGAAATAGGCCGTGCCCGAATAGCTGTCCCTGATCTCGGCGGGTTCATTGCCGGGCGGCGTATCCTGTCCGGCTTCGCAGAGCAGGACCTTGTTGGCACTCTTGGCGGAGAGCCGGTGGGCCAGGACCGATCCCGCAGACCCTCCACCGACGATGATGAAATCGTACACGCTGGCGTTTCCCCTGTTTTGATTTCCGAAGGTAACTCACCTCCGTCTTCGGGTCACGCCAGGCCCTGCGCAGGGCTGATGGTCGCGCGTCGCGGCAGGCTCTCATGGCACGCCGCTCTCGAAATCCCTGTAGTCCGTTGGGCGGCAGCGCGTGCGCTTGGCGGCCTCGCTACGCTCTCCCGCCGAGGACGCTGGTCGGAACGTCGATCGTTCCAGCAAGCTCCCGGATGGTCAGGCCGTCGATGCCCGCGCCGATGGGAGACACTATTCTTGCCGCCGTGGTGTCCTGTGCAAGGAAACACGCATGGTCGCAATATGGCAGGTGGGACGTGAGATCTCTCAGATAACCGCGCGCGATCGACTTGCCGCAATGCGCACACGTCGATGACCCGCGTGGCGTTCTCCTCATTGATGATGACAAACCTCATGGCCCTTCTCCGCCTTTCCCCGAAGACGTAGTCGCGGCGCCAGGTCGATCAATAGAATGATCATTGTCATATATTCACTTTGTCGAGAGCCGGTGCGATCGTCCTTCTACTAAAGGCTGTTCCGCTTCGGAACCGGGTCTTCTGCCGTGCCCAATGCGCAACGAGAGACGGTGGCTGCGCGTCAATCCGTCGCAACTTGCTCCGTGCCCAACCAACGGCGAATTAACGGCTCGTTAACCAGGCAACTGACCTATTCGGCTGCACTTTCTTGCTTGCCTGAGGATTCTCGCTATCCGCGCGTGGGGTTCTGCAGTGCTTGGACTGAGCCGGCGATGACCACGATCCAGATCAGTAGCCAGATCTCACCAGCGAACGAGCGGGTTTATCATCAAAGCTATTTGCTGGGTGACTGGAAGGGCACGTGGACAAATTCCAATCAGCCGGTCGAGTTCAAGGTCGTCAACATCCGCGGAGACAAGGCCCAGGTCGAATACACTCACAACGGACATACCGAAAGGGGGCTCGGTGACGTCAACGGCGGTACGATCACCTTCGGCAATGTCACGATCGGGACTCGCAACGGAACGAAAGCGGCGCTGGAATTTTCCGTAGGCACTGCAAAATCGTCGGCAATTCTCGACAAGCAGACGCCGGTTGCCGATCAAAACAACCTGGTCGGCAATTGGAGCGGTTATTCGCGTGACAACGGACAGAGTGCAAGCTTTCAGGTCTTGTCCGTCAATGGAAGAGATGCGCAGGTAAGATACACCGTGAATGGCCTTACCCACCAAGGCACCGGCACCGTGTACAAAAATACCGTGATGTTCGACAAGGCGCAGATTTCATCCGACGATGGCAAGAATGGAAACGTCGTATTTCAGGTCGGCCATCAAACCTTCTCCGTGCCCGTGACGAAATATCAGCCGCCGAGTACTTCGTCTTCGGTGAACAAGCTGGCGTGACGATCGTAATTCTCGTCTCATCGTCACGATCGGCGAAGCGGCAGACCTCGAGTCGGCGAGACGATTAGCGAGAAAAAGTCACGGCTTCACGCCTTTTTGCTTTTGCGCACTTTCGCTCGCGTGGGGGCAGGCGCTTTCTTCTTCGATTTGATCTGATTGTAATCAACAGCGGCACGGACGAGATTTTTCAACGCACGCTCATTGATTTTATCGCCCTCGAAAAAATCGATCGCGCGCCGCATGTTGCCTTCGAGGCCCGCATTGAAGAGCTTGTCGGGATCCGGGAGGCGCGCTCCGTAGGCAAAGGTTAGCTTCACCTTTCCTTTGTGCGCGTTGGCGACCGCGATTATTCCGTCGCGAGACCACACCGGGCTTCCCATCCACTTCCATTCCTCGATTATCTCACGGTCGGCCTCAAGGATGCTCTTGCGGACGCCGGCAAACGTCTTGCCCCGCCAGTCCGTGAGTTTTGCGATCAGCCGATCAATGCGTTCCGATGGATTCATTGGATCTTTGAGCCTCGAATTCTGGTCCTGCTCTGTGCAACTACAATCGCAATGTGGCGACTACATTATTGCTGACGCCGCCTGTGTCCACGCGCAGACCGACCAATGGTCGCAGATGCCATCGCGCCCGAGTAGCCGGTCCTGTAAGGCTCGGCCTGCGGGCGATACACGCTGGACCCGGTGCGCAACACGTCGCCGTCGGGATGGTAAAAAGCATATGCGCCAGGCTCCCCAATAGCTGCCTGCGCGCACGCGAACCTTGCGTTGACGGTGGACAAGGCTGCGATGACCACGAGAAGCAAGAATTTCGTCATGGCCGGAACTCCCTTCCGTGAATGCGTTGCCGCGGTTTTTCAAATTGACTCTTCACCAAAACGGGGTTGCTGGCCCGTTTTGTGTTGCCACAAGCGGTCCCTCTCAGGAGCGCCGGGTAACGGCGCCGGTCGGCGTCGCAAAACCTTCCATGGTCCTGATGCGCTTCTCGAGCCACCAGCCATACTCCGGTGTCCAGTCCTCGAAGCGAACATTGATGCCGAGATCGTGCGCCCAATGATGCGCGATGTTGGGATTGTACTGCGACTGGCGGCCGACCGCGATCAGATCGGCCTGGCCTTGTTCGAGAATGGCCTCCGCCTGCTGGGCCTCCAGAATAATGCCGACGGCCATTGTGGCGATGTCCGCTTCCTTGCGGACCCGCGCTGCAAACGGAACCTGGAAGCCGAGACTGCGCGGCACTTGGGCAGCGGTCGCAGCGCCCGAGATTCCGCCCGAGGAGCAATCGATCACATCTACTCCGCGCGCTTTCAATTCGCGCGCAAAGGCAACCGTATCATTCAGGTTCCAGCCCTCC
>Ga0310909_10000922_pt1 | contig 16447 bp, 16 predicted proteins | sample GREbulkMGT000H_FD_203449 | JGI IMG/M metagenome (GOLD analysis project Ga0310909, IMG submission 203449) | Lab enrichment of tropical soil microbial communities from Luquillo Experimental Forest, Puerto Rico - GRE.bulkMG.T000H | ecosystem: Environmental > Terrestrial > Soil > Tropical forest >... | reverse complement strand
GGGGCAGCGCCTTGCTGGTTCGGACATATTCTGCCGCGGCTTCCCAGGAAGCCTCCGATTGCGGGCTGCAAACCGTCAGATGGGGCTGAAACGGCACCGTCCCATGCGTATTCGCCAATCGCTCGATCAGCTCCGTGAGAGAGCTTTCCTGTTCATCGCTCAAACGCAGCCAAATCGATGCGGACATCGCACAACTCCCGTCAAGGTGGGCAAGTTCGACGGCTGCGTTGGACCGTTGACATGGCCCTGTTATCGTGTCGCGGTTTGGCAAACGTCGAGAACAGGCAAATGGCGGCGCCGGGGCGAAACGTCGTGGTCTTCGATGTTGGTGGTGTGCTGATCGATTGGGACCCGCGGCATCTCTACCGCAAGCTCTTTCCCGGGAACGAGCCGGCGATGGAGGATTTTCTGGCGAATGTCTGCACCCACGAATGGAACCGCTCCCAGGACGCCGGGCGCAGCTTTGCCGAAGGCACGCGCTTGCTCAAGCTCCAGCATCCCGACAAGGCCGAGCTTATCGACGCCTACAGCGCCCGCTTTGACGAAATGATGGCCGGGCCGATCGTCGGCACGGTCGAGATCCTCGCCGAGCTGTGCGAGCGCGAGACGCCGCTCTACGTACTCAGCAATTTTTCGGCCGAGACCTTTCCACCGGCGCTCGAGCGGTTCGATTTCCTGCGCTGGTTCCGCGGCATGGTGATTTCGGGCGAGGTCGGGGTCATCAAGCCGGATCCGCGCATCTTCCAGATCATGCTGGCGCGCTTTGCAATCGATCCGCACCGGACGGTTTATATCGACGACGTCGCGGCCAATGCCGAGGCCGCGCGGCCGTTCGGCATCTACGGCATTCATTTCACGACGCCGGGCGCCTTGCGAGAAGAACTGGTTCGACTGGCGCTGCTCTGAAATCATGGACCCATCGGCGACCTCGCTTCAGGTGCACGAGGCTCGCGTGTACTACGGCACGCATTGCGTGCTCGATCGGGTCTCATTGAGTGCCGAGGGCGGCGAGTTTGTGGCGCTTCTCGGCTCCTCGGGGTGCGGCAAGACGACGTTGCTGAGGGCGATCTGCGGCTTTGTCGCGGTAGCGAGCGGCGCGATATCGGTCGGCGGCCGAGACATCACCCGGCTTCCGCCTGACAAACGCAACATTGCGTTGGTGTTCCAGTCCTATGCGCTGTGGCCGCACATGACGGTGGCGCAGAATATGGCGTACGGGTTGAAGCTTCGGCGGGTGCGCCGGGCCGAGATCGCCGAGCGGATCGGGGCTCTGCTGGCCATGCTGCGCCTCGAGGGACTGGGCGAGCGCAAGGTGACGGCGCTCTCCGGCGGGCAGCGCCAGCGCGTCGCGCTCGGCCGGGCGCTCGCGATAAACCCGCAGATCCTGCTGCTCGACGAGCCGCTCTCCAACCTCGACGCACGCATCCGCGAGGAAGTGCGGCACGAGATCAAGACGCTGCAACAGGATCTCCGCATCACCACGGTGCACGTCACGCATGACCGCCAGGAGGCGATGGTGATGGCCGACCGCATCGCCATCCTCGATGCCGGGCGTGTCGCGCAGATCGGCACGCCGGAGGAGATCTACACCCGCCCAAACTCGCCTTTTGTCGCGGGCTTCATGGGTGCTACCAATGTCGTGCCGCTGAGGGTGAGTTGTGACGAGAGGCGGATCGTCATCGCCGAAGGCCCGTTCAATTGCGCCCTCGCTATCGAGCAGTCGGGCTTCGTCACCAACGGCATTGGGCAGATGCCTTCCGGCACCTCCGCGCTGGCTCACTTCCGCAGCGAGCAGGTGCGGCTCTGCCCGCCGGGTCAGCCCCCGGAAGACTGCCTGGTGTTGCGCGGCCAGATCGCCCAAGCTTCGTATCCCGGCGGCTTCTACCGTTATACGGTGCGCGTGGGGTCTGACCAATACCTGGTGGACGACCAGCGTCGACTGACGATCGGCGAAGCGATCGGTATCGCCTTGCCGGCGACAGCACTACATCTCTATCCGGCTCAATAAACGCAGTAAATCGGCGGGAGGCGGTCATGCAACGAACAGCCGTTTTATTTGCCGCGCTGGCAGCGCTCGCTCTGAGTCTGCCGGCGACAGCACAGAAAGCAGTGACACTCAACGTTGTCACTGCCGGCGACCAAAACATGGTGGATTACCTCAAGGACTATCTGGGACCAATGTTTGAGAAGGAGCACCCGGGTGTCACCGTCAAGGCGGTCGGCACCGGGCCGGGTGATGCCGGCTCGCAAAAGATCTACGAGAAGCTCGAAGCCGAAAAAGCCAATCCCGCCTGGGACATCGATGTTGCCGTCATCCATCAGAAGGCAGCCGGCGAGATGGTCGGCAAAGGCCTGCTGGCGCGCTATTCGGCAGAGATCCCGACCGGCAAGCTCGTCACTTCCGAGGCGGCGAAGAACGCGCTCGGGTCCGATGTTGGCGGCTACGTGATGCCGATGTTCAACAGCCAGACCGCGATAGCCTACAACACGGCGATGGTCAGCGACCCGCCGGCGACGTACGACGCGCTCGAAAAATGGGTCCGGGTGAACCCGAAGAAGTTCGGCTACAACGGCATCAAGGGAGGGATGTCGGGGGTGAGCTTTGTCGTCGGCTGGATCTATGCGCATTCCCCCGACACGGACCGGCTGATCAAAGGCCCGTACGATCCCGACACCAAGAAGAGCTGGGATCCGATCCTAGCCGAGCTCGCGGCGTTCAACAAGAATGTGGTGCTGACGCCGGGGAATGCCGGGACGCTCGACATGCTCAATCGTGGCGAGATCGCAATGGGCCCGGTGTGGGTCGACATGTTCTACACCTGGCAAAGCGACGGCAAGATCCCGCCCGGCGTCAAGCTGAAGCTGATCGGGCCGGGCATGCCGGGTCAGCCGATGTATTACGTCGTGCCGGCCAAGGCGGCCAATGCCAAGGTCGCCGAGGACTTTATTGCGCTGGCGACGAGCCCCAAGGTTCAGGCCGACGGCATCGTCAAGCGCTTCAACTGGTACCCCGGCATCGACACCGCGGCCGTCAAGCCGCAGCTCGACGAGGCGAGCTGGAGCAAGCTCTTTGTCGACGTGACCCCCGAGGATCTCGCGACCAAAGGCAAGCCCTTCCCGATCGCCTCCTATTTCAACGACATCCTGGAGACCTACGAGCGCAAGGTTCAATAGCCAAATACCGGCGAGATTGCTTCGTTGCTCCGCTCCTCGCAATGACGGGCATTTGAAGTGTCATTGCGAGCGGAGCGAAGCAATCTTGGCGGTAGCAGGTTGGGCATTCTCCTCCTGGTCGCGCCGGCATTGGCGATGGTGCTGGCGCTGTTCGTTTATCCGCTCGCGATGTCGCTCGTATCCGCCTTCACCACCAAGGACGGAGCGCCGAGCCTTGACAATTTCGCCAAGGCCTTTGAACTCTACGGGAACGACATCGTCTTCACCTTGGTCATCGTCTCTGTTTCGACCGCGCTGACCGGTCTGTTTGCAGCGGCGATCGGCGGCTATCTGATACTCGGTGCGCACCCCACAGCGGTGGCAATCTTGAGAAGCCTCTATCGCTGGCCGCTGTTCATCCCGTTCATCGTCGCCGCGCAATGCATGCGCACCTTTCTCGCCAAGAACGGTCTGATGAATAACACGCTCGCGACATTGGGGCTTGTCAATGTCGGTAGTCTATCGGGGCTGCTCGACTGGCGCGGCATCATCGTCACCTTTGTGTGGAAGGAGACCCCGTTTGTCGCCCTACTGGTGTCGGGCGCCATGGCCTCGCTCGACCGCGCGACTATCGAAGCGGCCGCCAACCTCGGCGCCGGTGGATTGCGCATCCTCACTGAAATCATCCTGCCGCAGATCGCCGGGTTGATGGTGGTCGGGCTGACATTGGCGTTTGTCACGATGCTGTCGGTGCTGTCGGTGCCGATCATGATCAGCGGCGGGTCGCCGACGATGATCACGGTCGACATGGCGTTCCGCGTCAATTCCTACGGCGACTATGGTGTCGCCAATGCGCTCGCCTTTGTCTCCTATGTAATGGCCGGACTGGCGGCCTGGATTTATCTGCGGCGCAATGTTGCAGACGGCAGCGGGCTATGAGGGCAGCCCTGGGCTGGCTATTGCGTGGCGGTCTGCTCGGCGGCCTCGCTTTTCTGATTTTCGGACCGCTCGCCAATCTCATACTGTGGGCGGTGGCGATCCAATGGTACTTCCCGCACAAATTGCCGCTGAGCTGGGGTTTCAAATATTGGGGTGAGGTGTTCAAGCCGACCAGCGACACCATTGCCGCCCTCGGCACGAGCGTCCTGATCGCCTCCATCACCGTCGTCGTCTGCCTGCTGCTCGCCGTCCCGGCCGGGTATGCCCTCGGACGTGCGCAGGTGCCGGGACGCCGCTTGATCCTGCTGCTCCTGCTGCTGCCGCAGGCGTTTCCGAACGTTGCCGTCTATTTCAATGTCGCCCGTCTGTTCTATATGGTCGGTCTGAACGGGACGATCGCCGGCGTCGTTCTGGTACATGCAGCCCACGGGCTGGTGATCGCCGTATGGATCGCCGCGGCGGCATTCGCGGCAATCGATCCCGAGCTCGAGCTCGCCGCCCGCAACATCGGGGCCTCGGCCGGCCGCACCGCGCTGACCGTGACCCTGCCGCTGGCGATGCCCGGAGTGACGGCGAGCGCCATTTTCGTCTTTCTCGAATCGCTCGACGAGTTCACCGGCACCTATTTTGTCGGGGTGCCGGACGTGACCACCCTCCCGCTCGCCATGTTTACGGCGAGCCTCGCCGGGAATTATCAAATCGCGGCGATCACAGCGCTGGTGCTGCTGGTTCCCTCCGTCGGCTTTATGCTGGTGGTCGAGCGATTTCTAAAGGCCGAAATGCTGGCCAAAATCGGCTGATCAGTCCTGGTCGGTGTCTGGTCGCTATGACCGGGACGTTCGAGCATGAGGGGATTTCGGTGCGGAAGTTCGCACACCTCAGCGCCGCCCGCGACGTCCGCGCATAAGGGCGCTCGGTCGATGACCCGCGACGTCCATACAATCAGAGATTGTGAATGCCGGCGATGTGGGGTCGAGGTCGCGACCGGTGCCAAGGCGGCGGGTTGTATCTTTGAACAATAGCCCTGTCACTGGCAGAGGCCAATGTTAAAAATGGGGGATAACCGGCATTATGTAAATACCACGTCATTCCAGAGTGGGGCGCAGCCCAGTGTTCAACCGTTTGCTAGGCAGCATTGCTGCGCTCGAAATTCTCCCACTCTTGCGCTAATATTTCCATCTCAGCCGTAGAGACCTTAGACCACATAATCCACTGTCGAAAGCTCTCACCCTTTCGCCCTACCAATGCAGCAGGCGCGATATCGTCGGAAAGCTTAGAATCAAGGATAACGGCGTCGCCAATGCCGTCCTGCGACACGGTGATTGATCGCCTGGGATAGATCACGCATTCTTGGGGTCTTTCCGCGCGCGGGGCCATGCTGTCTGTCGCGGACTGCGGCTCGCTGTCAAAATTACCAGTCTCCCATCTTATATAATCCTTGCGTAGATGGGGGAGAGAAAGGTCTTCAATGCCGTGCCTCAATTGCGGTAACCCTGCGACATGCCGAGCACATATTCTGCCCGGCGCAGTGGGCAAAGATATAATAATTACGAGCGACAATCGACGAAAGGCCCTGTCGCTGGCTGCTCCCGATAGAACAGACGATACGCTTCAATCCGGTATATTCGACAAGGATATTCTTTGCGGCCCGTGTGACGGTAAACTTGGTTTATATGACAGTCATGCCGTCGATATTTGCCGGTTGCTCGGCACTACGGCCGAAGGGCTGACAACAAATGATTTCAGCGTACGGCGCGACGACGGCGTGAACCACGAACACCTTGCTTTGTTCGCCGCAGCGGTCCTATGGCGGGCGTCAGTGTCCACTTACCGTGAACTCCAGCAGTTCACCCTTGACCCCGCAGAGCAAGAGCGGTTTCGAGCGATGGCTTTCAAGGAAATCATGGACGTTCCCACAGTCGGTGTCTTGCGGCTCGTTAGCGACAATCCGATTGCTCATGAGGCCGCACGGCTGGCAATGTCGTATCCAAGCAGGTTCACCACGAATGAAGGCTTTACGCGAGCGAAGTTCTCCATGAGAGGGCTTTTGTTCCTGATCAAGTTGGGGCAAACGCCCGATGATTGGCTCGAAGCCATCACCGTTACGGCCCTTGGTAAAGTCAAAGGCTCCGCCTGTCTTACTGGCCCGCTGTTCTCATTCGATGGGTTATTGGAGGTCGACAACATTCGCAGCACGAAATACGTCACCAGCATCCTCGGCCCTCCGTAGCAGTGCGCCCTAATGAAGCTTTTTCAAAAGCTAGGGAGACGGAAAACCGACCCGTTGCGTGGAAAGGCGGAACGCCTAATCTCGTCGGCGGCTGTCAATGCCACCACGATGTTCCTGCCTATGCTTGATCGGCACCCGGTCCTAAAAACCGTGAATCCCACACAGTGGGATTTCCTTGTAACCATCGCGAGCGTGTTCATGGCAGCAACACGCCTCCAGAATTTGAAGCTGAGTGATGATCGGCAGCAAGAGTTAATGGGGGTGGTCGCGCGCGATCTCGCTGATTGGGGTCCAGAAAACGGCATCCGTGGCTTTGAGGACTGCAAAGCCATGTTCGAGCGAAATTTCGATGCGCTGACGAGCATTCAGCATGAACCACAGTTTATTGCCTCTGATGCTGTCGGAATGTGGATTGTCTTGAACCTCCTCCAGAGGTCGCCTGAGACTGACGAAGAACTAAAGCTGGTTCGTGCTGTTGGCGTATCGGTCGTGCACACTTTCTTTTCATGGTGGAGCAATTGAAAGGTGATTGGTGGTCACAACGCCGCGCTTGCAATCAAGATATTGTGTTTCCTCGGCTCACTGCCTACGCCGGAAAAGTCGCATAAACCGTTTTCAAGTCACCACGAAATGCTCGCGGTGCGCGGGAAGATGAAGGGGGCGCGGTGTAGATTCGACCTGCCGGAGCGGGTGCGCCAGGCGTTCCGCTCCTACTTGCCGCCGTCGATGAGAACTTGACGGCGAGCGGCACAGCATCCTAGAGCCAGGACGGGTTACGCGGCGCGGGTCGCACGGCGCATGGTGGATATGCTGCGGTCGTAGCTGCCCGCTAATTCCTGCAACGTAGCGCCCTGCGCCGCCGTCTGGCGGCCTCCCTTTGTTGGGCCGGTTCAGGGAAAGGGGACGGACGAAGTGCTTCCCTTGGAGCTTAGCGCGGTTCCTGCCTTCGGCGGTGCGGATTAGATCGCGCTCAAGATCGGCGAGACCGCCGAGTACCGCTAGCATCAAGCGCCCGGTGCTGGGCGTTTAGTGGCCGAACCATGGCCACTCGGCGCCGCCTCCATGGGTGACAGCGCCGAGATTGGCTTGCCCGACGAGCTTGGCATATTTGGCGAGGAGGCCGCTCTTGTGGCGGGGCACGTGCGTCAGCCAACCGACACGCCGTCTGATCAGCTCGTCCGCTCCGGCGATTAGGTCTACACGCCGGTTGGCGATGTCGATGCGCACCCGGTCGCCGTCGCGGACCAGGGCGAGCGGGCCGCCGATCGCCGCCTCCGGCGACACATGGCCGACGCAGATGCCGCGGGTGGCGCCGGAGAAGCGGCCGTCGGTGACGAGCGCCACCTTCTCGCCCATCTGCTGGCCGTAGATGATCGCTGTCACGCCGAGCATCTCGCGCATCCCCGGGCCGCCGACCGGGCCTTCGTTGCGCACGATCAGCACCTCGCCGGCCTGATAGGCACGCGCCTCGACGGCGCGAACGCAGTCCTCCTCGCACTCGAAGATTCGGGCCGGCCCCTCATGGAAAAGGACCGTGAGCCCGGCCACCTTGATCAGTGCGCCGTCGGGGCAGAGATTGCCTTTGAGCACGGCGAGCCCGCCATCCGGCGCCAACGGTGCGGCGGCTGAACGAACGACCGCGCCGTCCGGCGCGGCGGCCGCACCGTAGGTCTCGGCGATCGTGGTTCCGGTCACGGTCAGACAGCCGCCGTCGAGATGACCGCCGTCGAGCAAGGCCCGCAAGATCACCGCGGTCCCGCCGATGTCGTGCACGTCTTTGGCGGTGAAACGCCCGCCGGGTCGCAGATCGGCGATCAGCGGCGTCCGCCTCGAGACGGCGTCCACATCGTCGATATCGAAGCGGATACCGGCCTCGTGCGCGATCGCCGGGATATGCAGCGCCGCATTGGTCGAGCCGCCGGTCGCGGCGACGACGGCGCAAGCGTTGGCGAGCGCCGCGCGGGTCACGACATCGCGTGGCAGCGGGCCGCCGCGCGCCAGCGCCTCCATGACGATGGCGCCGGCCTGCCGGGCATAATTGGCGCGCTCGGCATAGACCCCCGGGATCATCGACACGTTCGGGACGGAGAGGCCCAGCGCCTCGGAGACCATCGCCATCGTGTTGGCGGTGAATTGCCCGGCGCAGGCGCCGATCGTCGGCAAGCAGGACCGCTCGAGCCGCGCCAATTCCGCCTCGTCCAGGCCGCCGGTCATGACCGCGCCGACCCCCTCGTAGGAATCGAGGATCGTCACATCGCGGCCGGCGAAACGGCCCGGCAGCGCGCTGCCGCCATAGATGAACACGGCCGGCACATTGCAGCGCAGCATGCCCATCATCACCCCGGGCAGCGTCTTGTCGCAGCCGCCGAACCCGACGAGCCCGTCATAAGCGAGACCATGCACGACCGCCTCGATCGAGTCGGCGATCAGCTCGCGCGACACCAGCGAGAACTTCATCCCCTCATGGTTCATGCCAATGCCGTCCGACATCGAGATCGTCGTGAACTCGCGCGGCGTGCCACCCGCCTCGGCGACCCCCTGCTTTGCCGCCTCGACCTGAAAGCCGTGGGTCATGTTGCACGGGGTCTGCTCGCCCTTCATGCTGACGACGCCGATCATCGGCTTGGCGATCGCCTCGTCGTCGAGCCCCATGGCCCGCATAAAGGCGCGATGCGGTGTGCGGCTGAGCCCGAGCCTGGTGATGTCCGATCTGAGCTTTGTCATTGGTTTGCTCCTCGGCTGCCCTGCGCTTGTCTTCTCGGAGTTCCTGCCCATATAGCACTATCGCAGATAATTATGAATGTAGCAAATATGATCATCACAAAGGAACCACCCTGTTCGCCCCCTGATACATCATTTCCGCCCCCTGCGAGGCGGCATTTCGTCCCCTGTTCGCGCCCATCTCTGACGTTTATAAGTATCTGATATAAAATGATTTATCGCGAAGATCGCGGGCCACTCCCGATGATTCGCCCTGTTATCCGGCTTTTACAGGGGTCGGCGGATCATAGGGCGACCGCGCGGCCGGTCTGCAGCGACCGAAACGCGTCGTCCGCGAGCGCCAGTGCTTTGACCCCGTCCCGTCGCTGCCGCCGGGGAGCAGCCTGCTGATCGAGCGGTTTCTCAAAGCCGAAACGCTGGTCAAAATCGGCTGATTAAAGCTGCCGTGCGGCAGCGGCTGAAGCGCCCGCTCGCCCGAGGTCGCCGAATCAACTCAACCGGTGGAATTTCGCAGTCCGCCCGCGCGGTTCGGAAAGTAAAAACCCTGCCGTCAATAGCTCGGTTTGGTCGGAAATGGCGTAAGCTGAAGCTCGTGGGTCCAGCACGACTTGTCCTGAGTGTGCAGGTAATAGAACGCCTCAGCGATCTTGACCGGGTTGATCACGTGGTCGCGCCGGTTCTGGGTCCGCGGCAATGCCCGTGTGCCGGGCGAGTCGATGGTGCCGTCGATCACCACGTTGGCGACGTGCACGCCGTGCTCGGAGTATTCCTCGGTCAATACCTGCGCCAAGGTTCGCATCATGACCCTGGGGTAGTAAAGCGATTGTCCGGTCATGCGCTTTTTGCCGCGAAGCGAGTTCGAATTGTTGGAGAAGAAAAACGACCCTTGGCCCTTCTTGCGCATCGCCGGCAACACTTCCTTGGCGACGAGAAACGGCCCGCGGCAGGCGATATGCTGCGTGGTGTCGAACATCTCGACTGGAATATATTCGAGGAGTTCCTTGTCAGGCGGTAGGTCGCGGCCTTCCAAATAGCCGGCGTTGTAGACCAGCACGTCCGGGTCGCCGGCCTCGCGGCGGATCGTGTCAAACGCCCGCGAGATCGAGTCCTGCGAGACGAGATCGAGCTCGACGATCATGCACTCGTTGCCCTGTTCGCGGATGGCCCGCGCCAGCGGCGATGCATTGGCCTCTATCCGGGTCGTCAGGACGGTGAAGAAGCCCTCGTGCGCGAATTTCTGCGCGATGGCGCCGCCGACTCCCCAGCGCACCCCGATCTCCACGTCGCTGTCGTCTACCGGCTTGCCGTGTGCCAGCAAGGTATTGCGGCCGTCCGATTGCCACTTCGAGGTGGCCCCGACCACCACGCAGACTTGCTTACCCTTCGAGTTTGTCTTCATCGAATAATCTCCTCGGTTTTCGCAGCGTTCAGACGGCTCGGTTCCAGCCCCACCAGGCGCAGAGTGCGTCCCCCATGACAAGTCTCTCGTCCTCGTCGCTGAGCCACGGCAGCTCCTCGGTGAACATCGTCACGCATTGGCGCCAGGAACAGGGCATCTTCGTGATGTCCGTACCCCAGAACATGCGGTGCGGACCAAACGCGTCATAGACCTGCCGCAGGTAAGTGTGCAGCGCCGGAAACGGATAGCCCTCACTGGAGTAGTGGGGCACGCCGGTCGCCTTGACCGCTACGTTGGGGAGCTTCGCCAACGCCACAAGTTCCGGGATGTGGGTCATCGCCGCGGCATCTTTCAGCGTGGTCGTGCCGCCTCTGCCGCCCAAGTGATCGATGGTCAAACGAAGTCCGGGGTGACGCTCGGCAATTCGGCCGAGTTCTCTCAGCGAATCCGTCGCCAGCGCGGCGATCGGAACCCCGGCATCTTCGGCGACCGTCCACAGCCAGTCGAGGGTGCCGTCGCGCAGCCACCGTCGCGCCGGATCATTCAGAAACCCATAACGTAAACCGAGCATGCCCGGCTGCTCTCTCCAACTTGCGATCCGTTCGCGAGAGTCCAACCTATCGAGCGGTACGGAGCCCATGATCGCGAACCGCGCGGGGTAGTTTCGAACCGCTTCGAATGCCATGTCGGTCGAATTTGGGTCCCAACCCGGTGGATGGATCACCGCGGCATCGACCCCGCCTTCGTCCATCAGGAGGATGGCCTCCTCAGGAGTAAACGCCGTCACCTGTCGATGCGAGAGGTTGCTCGGCAAGCCCGTTCCCCAGAGGTGAATTTGGGCGTCGACGATCGCCATCGCTACTCTCCCTTCATGTTGCGCATCGGGCAGTTTCAGGCAAGCCAAACGGGTTGATCACAGTGCGATGGCGCGGCGGGTCTGCACCGATTGCAATGCGGCGTCCGCCAGCACTAGCGCTTTGACCCCATCGCTGCCGCCCGGCGCCGGCGGCGCGCCACGGGTCAGCGCGTCGACAAAATGATCGATCTCGAGGCGATACGCCTCGGCATAGCGTTCGAGGAAGAACGGCAGCGGCTTGTCGCTGACGATTCCCTCGGCGCCGGCAAAGGCGACCGTGCTCAGGAGAACATTGTCGGCTCTCAGCGCGCCTTTTGAGCCGAGGATCTCGATGCGCTGATCGTAGCCATAGACGGCGCGGCGGCTGTTCGAGATCTGGCAGAGCGCACCCGAGCCCGTCCGCAAGGTCACGACGGCGGAGTCGACGTCGGCGGCATCGCCGATCGCGGGATCGGTCAGCACGCTGGCGGCGGCGAAGATCTCGACCGGCTCCTCTCCGAGCAACCAGCGCGCCATGTCGAAATCGTGGATCATCATGTCGCGGAACAAGCCGCCAGAGACTCGCACATAGGCGATCGGCGGCGGGCTCGGGTCGCGGCTGGTGATGCTGAGCAGCTCGACCCGGCCGATCCGACCGTCCCGCAGTTGGCGCTCCAGCCGGGCGAAGTGCGGATCGAACCGGCGATTGAACCCCACCATCAGCGGCACGCCGCACTCGGCGACGACCGCAAGACATGCCTCGGCGCGCCGCCGGTCGAGGTCGAGCGGCTTCTCGCAGAAAATGGCCTTGCCGGCACGCGCCGCCGCTTCGACCAGATCGGCGTGGGTATTCGTCGAGCTAGCGATGACGACGGCGTCGATCGCCGGATCGGCAAGGGCCGAGGCCTGCGTACGCACTACCGCGGCGTGACGGCTCGCCAGGCTTTCCGCGGCGGGAAGATCGACATCGACGATCGCGGCAAGGCGCGCTCCTGGATGGCGCGCGATATTCTCCGCGTGGATGCCGCCGATACGGCCAGCGCCGAACTGGCAGAAGCTGATCATGGCAGGAGTTTCGACGAACGTTTCAAGACGACGATATGACCATGACTGGGACGAGGGAATGACCATAGCCAAAGAAGCGCATATTCGTCCTTGACGCCGAGGGAGGGCAGGAATGTACTCAAAAAGTCAATTCGCATCTGAACAGTAACCGCCTCCATGGAGCGAGACGGGCAGGGAGGAGAACGTGAGCATTTCCGTTCAGCGTCGCCGCGCAACCAAATCCTCGTCGATCGAAGCTGTTGCCGGTAACGGTCTGCTAAATCGTCGCGCGCTGCTCGGACGCGGGGCAGTCTTCGCCGGTGCCATCAGCGCTGCACCGCTCGGCGCGTTGACCGGGGCCGCCGCCGAACCTCCGGCAAAGGAGCCGTTGGCCGAACCGCCATGGAGCTTGGAGCCCGGCGCAACCATTCAGCCCTACGAGCGGCCGTCGCAATTCGAGAAAGACGTCGTGCGCACACTCGGCAATCCGGACGGCAAGCCGGGTGCCCAGGGCGCCCGCACACCGCATCATCTGCTGAACGGCGCGATCACCCCGAACGGTCTGCATTTCGTGGTCTCGCATGAGGGCGCCCCGAATATTGATCCGGACAAACACCGGCTCGTAATCCACGGCCTAGTGAAGCGGCCGCTGGTGTTCACGCTCGATGCGCTCGCCAGATATCCGACGACAACGCGGGTAACCTTTCTCGAATGCGGGGGCAACGGCGCGCCGCTGTTTTCGCCTCAGCCGTTGCAAGCGAACCTACAGGCGTTGCACGGGCTGGCTTCCTGCGCCGAGTGGACCGGCGTCAAGCTCTCAACACTGCTGGAGGAGACCGGCATCGACCCGAAAGCGAAGTGGTTCATCGCCGAAGGAGCTGACGCGCCTCATCTGGCCCGCAGCGTGCCTATCAAGAAGGCCTTGGATGACGCGATGATTGCGCTCTACCAGAATGGCGAGCGGCTGATGCCGGCCAACGGCTATCCAATGCGCCTGCTGCTGCCGGGCTACGAAGGCAACATGAACATCAAATATCTTCGGCGCATCAAGCTCGTGGAGGAGCCGGCCATGAGCTTCTGGGAGGCCAGGACTTACGCGCAAATATTGCCCAATGGCAAGGCGTATCAGTTCTACTTGCTGCAGGAGGTCAAGTCGTTCATCACCCAGCCCTCGCCGGGGCTGACCCTGAAGGAGCCTGGGCTCTACGAAATCTCCGGCATCGCCTATTCCGGCACCGGCCGGATCGCCAAGGTCATGGTATCGGCTGATGGCGGGCGCAGCTGGGCGGATGCGGCGTTGCAAGAACCGGTGATGAGCAAGGCATTTACCCGCTTCCGCATGCCCTGGCGCTGGGACGGCGGTGCTGCAATCCTGCAAAGCCGCGCCTGGGACGAGGCCGGCAATGTGCAGCCGACCCGCCCGGAATTTGTCGCCAAACGTGGTGAGTTGAAGGCGGTCCCGCCAGTCGGGGCGGTTCTGAACCAGCACTTCAACGCGATCACCAGCTGGGGGGTCGACAGCGTGGGGGAGGTCAAACATGTTTACGCATAGCGCCCCGATCACAGCCGCTTGGCTTGCCCTTTGCCTCGCGGCGGGTGCGGCATTTGCCGAAGGCCCCAATCTCGGCAAGCCGTTGGATGCCGCCACCATTGCCCCGTGGGACATCAGCATTGAGTCCGACGGCAGCGGCTTGCCGCCGGGTACCGGAACTCCCGCCCAAGGCGCCCGCATCTACGCGGAAAAATGCGCCCAATGCCATGGTCCGGATGGCAAAGGCGGGGTCGCGGGCGTGACGGCTGCTCTATTGGCGCCATTGTTTGGCGGCGATCCGATTACCGACATCTCGGCGGCGACAAAGAGGATCGCCAATTTCTGGCCGTACTCCACGACCATCTTCGACTATGTACGGCGGGCAATGCCATGGCAGCAGCCGATGACGCTGACCAACGAAGAGGTGTACGCATTGACCGCGTATATTTTGGCGCTTAACAAGCTGATCGGCGAAAACGACGCGATGAATGCTCAGACTTTGCCCAAGGTCAAAATGCCGAACCGCGACGGGTTTATCATGCGCTTTCCCGAAGCGATGTGAGAGCGCTGTGCTGTCGCCGCTTATAGTCTCCAGCTAAAGCGCCTCCTCGGGGCGTCGATACGCACACTCCACCGCGAGTAAGGGCGTCCAGAGGGATGGTTTCGTTCCGCGCGCTCGTACTAAATAGACTTCAGAACTCTTCCCGTCGGCGGTCAGCGTTTTGCCAATGACACTTGCCTCGTTGCACGTCTCGATTTCCACCCGCAGGAAGCTGGCTTCGATCATCCTGGCGGTGACGATCTTCGCGTTGCTTGCCGGGCTGACGAGTTTCGCCACGCGCGGCTCCGTTGTTTACGCCATCATAGATTCGATATTGGTCGGGACTGGGGTTGGTCTGTTTGAGCAATTTTACGTCCAGAGCCTCCGTGGACGGTGGCTGCGCAGCATGCACCCACTGCTGTCGATCTCAATTTATACGGCAGTTGTGGCAGTGCTCTTTGTTTTAGCCGTGCACCTGTCGCATTTGCTGACAGGCCAATGGGATACCTTGCCGAGAGCCTATAAGCGACTGCCGTTCGCAATGCCGCTGGTGATCGCGTTCGCGGTGATCGGCATCGTCGTCATGCGCACCATTCATTTCATCGGAATCGAAACGCTATTTCATCTGATGATCGGCACCTATCACCGCCCGGTCCTTTGAAGAGAAAGTCCTGTTGTTTCTTGATATCAATGACTCGACCGGGCTTGCCGAGCGTCTGGGCGCCGTTCAAATAAAATCCCTTGTCGGCAAGTTCCTCTTCGACATCTCCAAGCCGATCACCGACTACGGCGGCGAGATCTATCTGTATAAAGGCGACGGCCTGATCGCGTTGTGGAACTGGAGCGAGGCGATCAGAGGCAACCGGATCCTCCGAGCGCTTGATGCCGTGTTCGCCTCGGTCACGCGAGAGGAGCCCGGCAGTTCGGTGTCGTCCCGCGTTTTCGGGTCGGGGTGCATGGCGGCGAGGTCGTCGTGAGCGAGCAGGGCGACACCAAGCGGGCGATCGGCGTTTACGGCAGCACGATCAATATCGCCGCACGAATGGAAGAAGCGGCAAAAGCCCATGACGTCGCCTGCGTGATATCCGGCGATGTCGCACAGGCGCTCCCCGACGCCGAACAGCAGCTGCTTCCGCTTGGTCACGAACAGGTTAAGGGCATTTCGGTCGAGATCCCGATCTTCGAATATCGTGCCGATGACGGAAAATCTTGGGAGCGGCCTGCCCGGGCTGGAAGCTCGCCGCGGGTGGAGATTCCAGTCTGAGCGGAATAGGGCGCCGTACCTTCATCGGGACGGCCAACCGCCGGTCCGCTGGTAGTCTCGCCGATGGCGGCGCGCGCGCATGCCTCGGGAAGCGCCCAGGGTACTGCGGTCGTCTGCCAAAAGCTCGCTGCTGCGCCCGCCGATCTTCCGGTGCTCGACGGTCGCACCGATACGGTTCCCGATATCGTTGGCCGTCTCGGTGCGCCGATTGGTCTCGCTATCTTCACTGAGGGCAATCATTTCCCGGCTCTCCTAGGCGGCGAGATCATCGAGCCGTTCCGCGCCTGGGCCCAGGCACAAGTGCAATATGCCGAATTGGCGCTGGACAACATCGTGGTCGTCACCTTGCCGCAGCCGATGATCATTCAGATGTTGCTCCGGGGCGGTCTCACGCTCGGTAACCTGACCATAGAAGTGAGCCGGGTGAGCGGGTTCTATCCCGACATCGTCATGGGGGTGCGGCGCCGTTGACGCAGCTACGCGAGGCTTCGCTCGTCGAAGCCAACGCGACCGTTTTTGCCCGAAACCGGGGGCTCTCTGCGCGCGCTCGCAGCCAAAGCCTTTTCGGAATACTTTCTCGGCGTCGCTCGCGAGGTTTATCCGCGCTACGGATTTGCAATGTTGATGCGCTGCGCCTCTCTTTTATTCCAGGGGCGCCGTCAGGGCGGGTAGGCTGCCGACATCGTCGAGGCTGTCGAGCGAAGACACCGCTTCCCACAGCGCCGTCCCTTGCTCGGCAGCTGGGCGCGAGGCCCAACGCCAGCATGCGGCGAATTTTGCTTTGGCGGTC
>Ga0310909_10000918_pt1 | contig 16462 bp, 14 predicted proteins | sample GREbulkMGT000H_FD_203449 | JGI IMG/M metagenome (GOLD analysis project Ga0310909, IMG submission 203449) | Lab enrichment of tropical soil microbial communities from Luquillo Experimental Forest, Puerto Rico - GRE.bulkMG.T000H | ecosystem: Environmental > Terrestrial > Soil > Tropical forest >... | reverse complement strand
GTCTTCAACAGCGGTAACGAGGTAGACCAATTCGACCCGACGAGCGGCTCAGCTGCGCCATTCGAGGGTGCGGGCCTCAACCGGGTTCTCGAACGGCCGGCCTTCGGCGCGGGCCCGACGATATTCGCGCTTGAGCCGGTAGTACCATTTTGCTTGGGTGTCGGCATCGTCGATCAGGGTCAACGGCGGGTCGTAGCGCAAGCCCTGCTGTTGGCGTTCCATCATCGCGCGGTCCTGGCGCAGAAAGGCGCGCACGTAATGCCGCAGAAGCGGCTTCAACGCGGACAGCCAAGCTGATGTCCAGTAGACGCAGTGGTTGATCTCGGTCATCCGCGCGTCGACGGGGGTAATCGCGGTCAGATTGCCGACGCGATGACGGCCGGCTCGGATCTGCTCGATCCTGATGCTTGGCAGCCGGAAAATTATCTCGGTCTCCGGCGTGCCGCTCAAGAGGCGGTAGGCGCGCGAATTCGCCGAGGGTGTGTGGCGGCTCATCGTGAAGCCGAAGGGCGAAGGGACGAAGGCCTTGCTCTTGCCCTGGATCGAGTAGCGTGAGCGCCACCACCAAGCGCGATGGACAAAGGGCCCGTGCGCCGGATCCATCAGCCCGACGACGGCGTGGTCGACCGCAGCAGCGAAGCTGACGCTCTCGACGAGGTCGGGCGGTCTTTCGTCAAACCCGTCGAGCAACGGAACCTCGGGCGCGGTGGCGGGATGGTCACCAAAAAACACCCAGAGGTTCCCCTGCACCTCCCGCATCGGATAGCTACGGACACGGATACGCTCTGGCGTGAAGGTTTGGCCCGATACCAGCGACGGAATCAACGTACACTGCCCTCGGGTGTCAAAGCGCCAGCCGTGATAGCAGCACTCGACCTCGCGCCCATCGAAACGGCCAGCGCTGAGCGGCATCCCACGATGCGGACAAGGGTCGCGCAACGCGAACGCCACGCCGGCCGCGTCGCGGCCGATCAGGATCGGCTCACCCAGCATGACTTTCGCCAGCATCGCCCCGCGCTGCAAGCGACGGCCCGGGACTGCGTAATACCAGGCCTCGCGCAACGGCGCGGCAGCGTCCTCGGGTGAGGATGTCTTGGTGGAACCGGTTAGAGCCGGGTCGAAAGCCAAATTGCGATCCGCGAGCCGGCCTTGACCGCGGCGCTGATCAAGTCGTAGCCGAAGGTATCCTGCGCGCCGTGCGCAATCGCGATTTCGCGATGGGCCAGCTCGTCGTCGCGGAAGGACAGGATCGTATCGCGAAGTTGAGGATCCTCCTCGGCGAGATACTCGGCTTGCTCCAGGTAATGCTCGTCGATGACGTCCTCGATCGCGACCGTGCAGGCCATCGCGGCCCGCTCGCCGAGAAGGGCGGTCGCGGCGCCGAGCGCATATCCGGCAACCGACCACAATGGCTGGAGGAGCGTCGGACGCACCCGCCGCCCCTGCAACAGCTCTTCGAACCGCGCGAGATGGCCTTTTTCAGTCTCGGCCATGCGGCGGATTTCTCCAGCGGCGGGGCGGCGCCCGAGTACATCGAGCTGACCCTGGTAGATCCGTGTCGCCCCGTACTCGCCGGCATGGTCAACGCGCAGCATCCGCGCGATTTCGTCGGCCGGCTGGCGATCGCCGGGCAAGCGGCGCGGGCGCTCATTGCTCACGCGACCCCCCGGCGTATCCCGGTTCGCGGCCGCGGCCGGCGCAGCCGCGAAAAGACGGCAAGACAGCTCCCGGCCATCACCAGAGAGGCCAGCAAGTTCCAGCCAGCGAGCGAAATGCCCCACAGCGCCCACGCCGGCTCGTCGCAGCGCACCGGCATCTGGCCGAGGATACGCGCCTTCAGCGCCTCGACCGTATCGGCCGCGGTGGCGGCCCCGGTGCACGCGCTGGGACCCGCGAACCAGTGCCCCTCGACACCGACATGGTAGAAGGCGAGCGCGCTCCCGACCGCGAACACCGCGGCGAGCAGTGATGCCACCCACGGCAGCAACAGCCGGCTGTCGACGACGATCGCCACCAACGAGATCGCGATTGCCGCGGCCCAAGGCCAGCGCTGCAGCAAGCAGAGCTCGCACGGGGCGAGCCCGCCCCAATATTGCGACAACAGTGCGCCGCCAAGCACTGCAGCGCTCGCCGTCAGGACAACGACCGGAAAACGAGCGGGGTCGGCTCTCATGACGTCATAAATAGCGCAGGATCACGAACCCGCCAACGAGCGCCGCTGCTACCAGGCTGGTGACCAGCATCAGCCGGCGCTCGATAAAATCTCGGATCGGCTCGCCGAACCGCCACAACAGGGCGGCGAGCAAGAAAAAGCGCAGACTGCGCGAGATGAGCGATGCCACGGTAAAGGGGACGAGGTCGAACTGTGCGGCACCGCTGGCGATCGTGACGAGCTTGAAGGGGATCGGCGTCAGCCCCTTGATGACGATTATCCACGCGCCCCATTCGGCGAAAGCCGCTTTGAACGCCTCGTACTTGTCCATCATGTGATAGAACTCGAGCACGGGAAGGCCAATGGCATCGAACAGGAAATAGCCGATCGCATAACCGACATAGCCGCCGACAACCGAGGTAATCGTGCAGACCGCGGCGATCAGCCAGGCCCGGCGTGGCTGCGCCAGAATCATCGGCACGAGCAGGAAGTCCGGGGGGATCGGAAGGAACGAGCTCTCGGCGAAGGAAATCAGCGCCATCGCTGCCATCGCGTGACGGTGCGCCGCCATCGCGAGCGTCCGGGAATAGAGACGGTCAATCACGTCTCAGGACGGGCTGGTGAAGGCAGGAACTCGTCGAGGGTCATGTATTTGATCGCCGGCTCGCTGATCCCCGACCTTTGACCACCGATATATGGCGATTTTCCGTCCGATGTTCCGGGGCCCGGTCGATCCCCTATTCAGCCGCAGCGGCGTCGAGCGAGATCGCCGCGTCGACGTCGGCAAACCCGCCGGACTGTCGCTGCCACAGGCGTGCGTAGGTGCCGCCCCGAGCGAGCAGCTGGGCATGAGTGCCTTCTTCGGCGATCCTCCCTTGGTCGAGCACAATGAGACGGTCCATGCGCGCGATCGTCGACAACCGATGGGCGATCGCGATGACCGTGCGCCCGCGCATCAGGCTATCGAGCTGCTCCTGTATCGCCGCCTCCACCTCCGAATCGAGCGACGAGGTCGCCTCATCAAGGACTAGGATCGGCGCATCCTTGAGGATGACGCGGGCGAGCGCGACCCGCTGGCGCTGCCCGGCAGAAAGCTTGACGCCGCGCTCGCCGACATGCGCGTCAAAGCTGCGACGCCCATACCAGTCCTCGAGCCCCTCGATGAATTCGAGCGCGTGCGCCTGCGCTGCGGCACGACGTACCTCCCACTCGCTCGCCTGCAGCCGACCATAGCGGATGTTGTCACGGATCGAGCGATGAAGCAGCGAGGTGTCTTGGGTCACCATCGCGATATGCGCGCGCAGGCTTTCCTGGGTTACGAGAGCGATGTCTTGATCGTCGATCAGAATCCGGCCGGCTTCGATTTCGTAAAAACGCAGCAAGAGGTTGACCAAGGTTGACTTTCCGGCGCCCGACCGTCCGACGAGACCAACCCGCTCGCCGGGTGCCACCGAAAGGTCGATCCCATGCAGTACGCCCTTCGCAGTGCCGTATCCGAAACGCACACCTTCGAAGCGCACGGCTCCGCGCGCGACCTGCAAGGCAACCGCATCGGGCCGGTCAGGCATCAGGCGCGGCACGGCGATCGTCCGCATGCCTTCTTGCACGACCCCGATATTCTCGAAGATCGTTGTGACGTTCTGCGCCACCCAGCCGGCGATCGCAGCGATATGCCAGGTCAGCGGCAATGCCATCGCAAGTGTCCCGACGGCGATGCGTCCGTCGTTCCACAACCAGATCGCCAACGCGGCGGTGCCCACCACCATGCTCGCGTTCAGCACGGCGAGGCAAAGCCCGAGCAATGTGGTCAATTCCACCTGCTGGCGGTGCGCCTCGGTGAGATCATCCACCGCAGCCCGGACGAATTCGTCCTCGTCTCGCGGCCGGGCGAACAGTTTGACCGTCGCGATATTAGTGTAGCTGTCGACGACGCGGCCCGTCAGGGCAGAGCGCGTCTCCGACATGCGTCGGGAGCGGGTGCGCAGTCGCGGCACAAAAGAGCGGAGCAAGGCCCCGTACCCGGCGAACCACAGCACCACTGGTATAGCCAGCCGCGAATCGTTGGAAGCAAGCAGGATGATTGCGCCACCGCCATAGACGAGAATGTACCACACCGCCGTGGTCGCCGAGACGACGCTCTCGCGCAGGGAGGGGCCGGTTTGCATGACGCGTTGCGCGATCCGCCCGGCATAATCGTTCTGGAAAAAGCTCCAGCTCTGCCGCACCACATGCCAATGGCTCTGCCAGCGGATCAGGTTGGAGAACCCGGGAATTATCGCCTGATTGGTCAGCATGTTCTGCATCAGCATCGCTAGAGGTCTTGCGACCAACAAAACGAACGCCATGCCGAGCAGCAGCGGCCACGAATCGCGTAGCAGGGAGCCCGGCTCGTGGCTGGAGACGAGCGTGATCACGCGGCCGACGAATACAGGTATCGTCGTGTCGATGATCGCGACAATAAACCCGGCGACAAAGAGTGCGGCGACAAGCCCACGCGCCTGCCGCGCATAGTGCCAATAAAAGGCCCCGAGCCCCGGGGGCGGGGGGCCCTGGGGCGGCAGCGCCGTTGGCTCGAGAAGGCTTTCGAAATACCGGAACACGCGCATGGCGGAGGTTCGCCTCAAAATCCCTGCTATGGTGGAAAGAAGACGGCGAGATCGTTCAGGCTCAGATGGCGCCGCAGGCTGTTGATGCAACCTTAGCACATTCCCGGAATAACACACCCGAAGAAGGTCGGCCCTCTATGCGCATCATCCGCACGCCACGCTCAAACGCAGTCGGGCCGCTCCAGGCACGCAGTGTAACCGTTAATCTGCTCAAGACGCTTTTTTTCCCGAGCCGCTGTGCATAAAACAACAACCGTTTCGGATCGAGGCCTGCTGTCGAACCTGCTCTCGGTATCACCTGGCTAGGGTCGACCGACGAAGCGCCGGTCTCCGATAGAGATCGAACACACGCGATTCTGTCTCGTTTGCCGCGATATTCTTGCTATCACTCGCGAGGTCGAGGGCGATGAAGGGAATCATTCTCGCGGGCGGCGCCGGGACACGGCTCTATCCGGTCACTTTGGCGGTCAGCAAGCAGCTTTTGCCGGTCTACGACAAGCCGATGATCTACTACCCGCTGACGACCTTGATGCTCGCGGGTATTCGCCACATCCTGGTCATCACGACGCCGACGGATCGCCCCCGGTTCAATGCGCTGCTCAAGGACGGCAGCCAATGGGGCTTATCGATCACGTATGCCGAGCAGCCGCGGCCCGACGGACTGGCGCAGGCCTTTCTGATCGGACGAGACTTCATCGGCGGCGACAATGTCGCCCTCGTGCTCGGCGACAACATCTTCTATGGCACTGGCTTGTCGGCAATCCTGCAGCGGGCGGCGCAACCACGCCCCGGTGCCACCGTCTTCGGCTACCAGGTCCGCAGTCCTGAAGCCTACGGCGTCGTCGAGTTTGACAGATATGGCAAACCCATTTCGATCGAGGAGAAGCCGCGGCGGGCTCGGTCGCATTGGGCGGTGACCGGGCTCTACTTTTACGACGAAACGGTTGTCGACATCGCGGCCGGCCTCAAACCCTCGCCTCGCGGAGAGCTCGAAATCACCGACCTCAACAATGTCTATCTCGAGCGCGGGCTGCTGACGGTCGAGAGGCTGGGGCGCGGTCACGCCTGGTTCGATACGGGTACCCACGAATCCCTGCTCGAGGCCGCCGAGTTCGTCCGTACGATCGAGATGCGCCAGGACCTCAAGATCGCGTGCGTCGAAGAAGTCGCCTATCACATGGGCTATATAGACCGCGAGCGCCTCCTGGCGCTGGCGCGGCAGCTGGGCAAAGGCGACTATGCCCGGTACCTCGAACGATTGACGGGGCTAGATTCCTTCTCTTAGCAGCAACCCGCCGTGCCTTTCGAATCGAGGTTTCACTCCGGCACGCCCTCGACCCGGAAGACCTCCTCGAGTTGCGGACTCATTGGCAGGTCGAGGGTCTCTCCGGTAGGCAGACGCTGCTGAAACCATTTGTTGTAGAGCTGAACCAGCTCACGGCTCTGTGCGAGCCGGCTGAAGGTGCGGTCGACGATCGCGGCGAAATCGGGGTCGTCCTTGCGGTACATCAGCCCATAGGGGTCGTAGGAGAGATACTCACCGACGACGTGATATTGGTCGGCTGCTCCGGTAGTTGCGACGAGGCCATAGAGCAGAACGTCGTCGGTGGCAAAGGCGTCGGCCTTGCCTTCTTTCAGCATGGCAAATGACTCGGCGTGATCCTTGCCGACCAGAAACTTGATGCCGAGGTGCTGCTTTTCCGAAATCGCCCGCACGGCCTCTTCGTTGGTAGTGCCCACAGTCACCACAACGGTCTTGTCGCGCAGATCTCGGTAGGACGAGATGGTGGAGGAGCGCGGCACCAAAATTTTGGTGCCGGCGATAAAGAAAATCGGGGAGAAGGCTACCTCTTTCTTGCGTTGGAAATTGGCCGTTGTCGAGCCGCATTCGAGGTCGATCTCGCTCGAGCGCACGGCCGGGATGCGCGTCTCCGCCCTCACCAATTTGTAGGTGACGCCGATTTCAACCCCCTCGAGCTCATTCGAGATCTCTTTGACGACCTCACTGCAGAGATCGATTGAATAGCCGATCGGCTCACGCAATTTGTTAAGGTACGAGAACGGAATTGAGCTCGCGCGATAGCCGAGCGTCACCGTTTTGCTGTCTTTGATCTTCTTCAGGGTTCCGATCAACTCCTGGGCGCGCGCGCCGGAGAGGACAAGCGACGCGATCAGCGCCACGACAACCGAAAAGCGGGGAATCACGCTGCCTGCGCCTCCGCCGGCATGCCGATGGTCTCCTCCGTCTCGCCCTCCCAACGGCCGATCACCGCCGTCGCCAGGCTGTTGCCGATCACGTTGGTCGCCGTGCGGCCCATATCGAGGAATTGGTCGATGCCGATGATCAGCAACAACCCTGCCTCGGGCAAATTGAAGGTCACCAGGGTCGCGGCGATGACGACCAGCGAGGCGCGCGGCACCCCGGCCATGCCCTTGCTGGTCAGCATCAGCACGAGCAGCATCGTGATCTGCTGGGTGATCGACAGCTGAATATTGTAGGCCTGAGCAATGAAGATCGTCGCAAAGGTGCAATACATCATCGAGCCGTCTAGGTTGAACGAGTAGCCCATCGGCAGCACGAAGCTGATGATCTTCTTGCTGACCGGCAATTTTTCAAGTTGCGCCATCGTCACCGGATAGGCGGCCTCGCTGCTCGCCGTGCTGAAGCCCAACAGAAACGGTTCGCGGATCAGCGTGATAAGCCGGAACACCGTGCGCCCGAGAAAAATGAAACCGGCGGCAATAAGCACCAGCCACAACACGCCGAGGCTGAAGTAAAACTGGACCAGATACTTGCCGTAGGTCACCAATATGCCGATCCCCTGCGTCGTCACGGTGGCCGCCATCGCCGCGAAAACGGCGATCGGGGCGAGCGCCATGATGTATCCGGTGATCGTCAGGATGATCTGTGAAGTCTCGTCGATGATCTTGATGACGCCCGCCGCCCGCTCGCCAAGAGCGGCCGCGGCGACGCCAAAGAACAGCGAGAAGACGACGATCTGCAGAATTTCGTTATTCGCCATCGCCTCGACCGCGCTCTTCGGTACGAGGTGGGTCACGAAATCCTTGAACGAGAGCGAGGCGGCATTGAGGTTTGTTGCCGCACTCGCGTCGGGCAGCGGCAGGTTGAGGTTGTCGCCGGGACGCAGGATGTTGACCATGATGAGGCCGAGTAGCAGCGAAACCAGCGAGGCACTGACAAACCACAGCATCGCCTTCCCGCCGATCCGGCCGACCGATTTGGTGTCGCCCATATGCGCAACCCCGACCACCAAGGTCGTAAATACGAGCGGCGCGATGATCATCTTGATCAGGCGCAGAAAGATGTCGGTAAACAGCGAGATGTAGCCGGCGATCGTCTTCGCCGTCTGCGGATCGGGCCACAAGCTGTGGCAGGCATAGCCGACGGCGATGCCGAGCAGCATGCCGATGAAGATGACCAAGGTCAGTCGTTGCGAGCGCATGGTTCCTTCCCCCTTCGGCGAGCGCGCACAAGATGCGTCATCGCACCGTGTAAGAAAACCGTCATGTCCGACGCGGCACTCGCCGGCGCGACGCTAACGCCTCGGCCGCAAGCGGAAAAGCGGAGCACGGCCGGGCTGGGTCGTAACGATCGCCACCGGCTCGACCGGCTCATCGTCGGCGGGCTCGATGTGGAAGGCCTTGATCATCGTAGCCAGGACCAAGGTGGCTTCGGTCAGTGCGAACTGTGCGCCGATGCACACTCGCGGGCCGATGCCGAACGGCAGATAGGCGAAGCGGTCGGGCGCCGGGGCACCGGGCAAGAAGCGCGCCGGCTCGAAGACTTCCGGTCGTGCCCACAGCCGGCGGTGGCGATGCAGCACCCAGGGCGAAATGAAGACAATCCCGCCGGCCGGCACCGGGACGCCACCGGCGTCGTCGGCATGATTTGCCTGACGCACCAGGGTAAACGCTGGCGGATAAAGGCGTAGCGCCTCGTGCACGACCGCGCGGGTATAGACGAGCCTCGGCAGGACTTCGGCAGCATTGTCCGAGCCGAGGTCGAGTGTCTCGCCTTCCGAGGCGAGCCGTTCTTGAACCGCCGGCGCCGCGGCGACAAGCCAGAGAGACCAGAACAGCGCGACCCCTGTCGTCTCATGACCGGCGGCGATCAAAGTAGCCACCTGGTCGACAAGATTTTCGGCCGAAAACGGCGCTCCGGTTTCCGGGTCCTGCGCCGTCGCCAACATATCGAACAGATCGCGCGGCGCTTCCGCAGACCCCTTTCCACGGCGCTCGGCTATGATGCGGCCAAACAAAGCCACCCGCCGCCGCCGCACCCGACGCCGAGCGAGGTCGCGCGGGCTCGGGATCGCTACCGGTAACAAAAAGTCGAGCAAGGTCGGCCGGCCAACACCGGCGGTGTAGCTAGTGATCAGATCGCGCAATTCCGGGCGATACCGTTCCATCGCGACGGAAAACATCGAGGTGCCCGCGATCTCCAACGCAAGGAACTGCATCGACGAGAGAAGGTCGGCGGGCTGGTCGCCAGAGGCTGCGAGCTTGGCGATTGCGGCTTGCGCGGCGCAAGCGACGTGACGCGCCAGCAGCGGCATCGTGCGCGCCGCAAAGGCCGGAGCCAGGGTACGGCGCTGATGTTTCCAATCTTCGCCCTGGCTGAGCAACAGACCATTGCCGACCAGCGGACGCAGCATCCGCATAGTGGCCGGGGTGCGCCGGTAATTCTCGGGGTTCTCGACGAGGATGTGATGGATCCCGGCGGACCGATTGAGAATGATTTGCTGACGCCCGAAGAAGCTGCGGTAGACCACGTCCTCTTCGAACGCCTCGGGCGGAAACGCCAACAAGGCATTCTCGCGCAGCGCCTTGGCGATGCGGCGCCCGGACAAGGTGCCGGCCGGCGCTTGGGGTGTCGCAAGTACCAGTGGCTGCGCCGCGCTCACTCGGACTGTCCGTTGATGGCTACGCGATGGAAGAAAGATCGGGATCGTTTCGTCGTGTTCCAAGCGTCCGTCGCGGTGCCCGGAAGAGCGGCAGAGCCAGCATCGACAAGGCAACCAGCACGCCGACCATGAGCCAGGCGTCGTTGAACGCCGCGACAAGTCCGGCGCGCTCGACCAACGGTGCAACGAGGGCGCGCGTCGCCTCGTCGACTGCGCCGATAGGTACCTCGGTGAAGCGCTCGGTCGGCAATCCGACCAGACGCGCCGCCGTCGGATCCCCGGCCTGAAGCCGCGCGACGATTGCCTCGACATGCGTGGGGGTGCGCTGAGCGACCACGGTGTCGATCAATGCCAGGCCGATCGCCCCGCCGAGATTCCGCATCAGGTTGAACAGACCGCTGGCGTTCGGAACGAGAAGTGTGTCGAAGCCGCCGAGCGCCAGCGAGGTGGTCGGCAAAAGACATAGCATTACCGCTGCACCACGCATGATCTGCTGCCAGAACAAACCCCAGAAGTCGGTCTCGAAGGTCATGAAGCCGTTGCCGATGAACCCGATAGCCAGTAAGGCGTAGCCCGCGGTGGTCAATAGCCGGGTGTCGGCGCGGCGTTCGAGCGCGGTGGCGATCGGCGCCATCACCAGCTGGGCAGAGCCGGTCACCATCATGATCTCGCCGATCGTCAGGGCGTCGTAACTTCGGATCAGGCCGAGGAATACCGGCAACAGGTAAGTCGCGCCGTAAAGCCCCATGCCGAGAACAAAGCTGAACCAGCACCCGGCGGCAAAATTACGGTCTCGGAACGCCGACAAATCGATCAGCGGCCTCGGCCGCCTCAGCGAGCGGCGGATCACGCCACCCCCGCAAGCCAGGCAAACGGCGGTGAGCAGCAGCATTTCGGCGCTCCCCCAGCCGCGCTGAGGGGCTTCCTTGAGCAGCAATTGCAAGCTGGCGAGAAAGACCGCGAGCAGCGGCAACGCAACCAGATCGACCGAACCGAAAGCGCGCCGGTCGGGGCGATCGACGTCGACCGCCCAGGCCACCAGGACTGCGACGACGACGCCCGCCGGCACGTTGATCAAGAACAGCCAGTGCCAGGAAAAGCGGTCGGTGATAAAGCCGCCAACGCTTGGTCCCAGGGTCGGGGCCAGCATCGCCAGTAGCCCGGCCCAAAGGATTGCCCGTTCCCGTGCGGGCCATTGGAACATCAGGAAGACCGCCGAAAAGACGAGCGGGATCAAGGCGCCGCCGCAAAAGCCCTGTACCACCCGCGCGGGCACCAGCGACCAGAAGCTGGTCGAGGCGGCGCAAGCGATGCTGGCGCCGGTGAAACCGCAGATGCAGGCGAAAAAAGCGCGGCGCGTGGACAGCACCCTGGTCAACCAGCCGGTCAGCGGGATGGCGACGATCTCGGCCATCAAATAAGCCGTCTGGACCCAGCTCAATCGGTCGAGGGGAATGCCGAGACCCGTCTGAATCTCCGGCAAGGAGCTCGCCACGATCTGAATGTCCAGGATCGCCATGAACATTCCGAAGGCCATGGCGACGAACCCGATCCAGGTCTTGATGCCGACAATGCCGGCCGGTGCCGGCAACCCCGTCACTCTCGGAATCTCACAGCCCTCGCCGTGGCGCCAGAACACTCTCCTCGATCCGGATGCGCCGCACGATCAGCATCAAGTTGACGGCCGCAAACGACGCGGCGATCGCGACGGCTCCAAAGGCGAGCGGCAGTAGGGCGATCTCCGCGATCACCAGCAGGTAGTTCGGGTGCCGGAACCAGCGGAACGGGCCGGTTTGCACCAGTGGTGCGCCGGGCAGGGTTACGATCCGCGTCGTCCAATAGCGCCCGAGGCTGGAAATTACCCAGAGGCGACCCAGCTGGAGCAGCGCGAAGAGACCGAGCAGCGGCCAGATTGGCGGGGTGGCGGCGGGGACGAAGAGAGCGAGGCTCGCGAGCCAACCGGCATGCAATAGGACGAAACACCGGTAGCCTTCGGCGTCCGCCTCGACACCGCCCAGCCGCCATAACCGGAGGGTATTGCGGCGTGCCCAAGCGAGCTCGACGGCGCGTTGCAGCAGGACCAGAGCGAGCGTCCAGTGGAGTATGGTCACCGGTTGTCGAGCACCAGAAACCCCGCCGTGAAGCCCGGCCCGAGCGCATTCATCAGCGCGCGCTCCCAGCGCTCGCCGGTGGCGCGCGCCTCGGCCAGCATGCGGTCGAGCACGAACATAACGGTCGTCGCCGACATGTTGCCGTAGTCGCGCAGCACGCCCCATGCCTCGATCAGCGCTCCTTGCCCGAGGCCGAAGGCACACTCGAGGGCGGCGACCACCTTGGCGCCGCCGGGGTGGCACACGAAGCGGTCGATGTCGCCGAGCCAGAGCCCATGGCGGGCAAGAAACGCTGAAGCGACGTCATGCAGCTGTGTTGTGACCAGCTGGGGGATGTCGCGGGAAAAGATCGCGCTGAATCCGTTGTCGGCGACCTCCCAGCCCATCACGTCGAGACTGTGGGGCCAGGTGTGCTCGCCGGAAGCGACAATGGCAGGGCCCTCTCCGTCGGTCGAAAGCAGTGCACCCGATGCGCCGTCGCCGAACAGCGCCGTCGCGACGATGTTGCTCTTCGACCAGTCGTCTCGCCGGAAGGCAAGTGCGCAGAGCTCGACGGTCAGGAACAGCACCGTTTCGCCGGGGGCTACGGCAGCCTGGCTAGCGGCGCGCGCCAGCCCGATGACGCCGCCGGCACAGCCGAGCCCAAAGATCGGCAGGCGGCGCACCGTGCGGCGCAGCCCCATTCGTTCGATCAGCAGCGCATCGAGGCTTGGTGTGGCGATTCCGGTGGTCGAGACGACAACGATATTGTCGATCTCGCTTTTGTCGCGGCCGGTGCTATCGAGGAGCTGCCGGGTCGCCGTTTCGAGCAGATCGAGTGCGGACGCGAGATAGATTCGGTTGCGCTCCGCCCACCCGTGCTCCCGGTCGTACCATTCGATCGGCACGCAGGAATAGCGCGTGCGAATTCCGGTATTGGTAAATACCGGCAATAGGCGGGCGAGGTTCTCCGAGCGGCCGAACAACAGCTTGACCCGCTCGACCACGTCGTCCTGGTCGAGCGGATAGGGCGGGACCGCAGTGGCGACGCCGAGAAGACGCGGAAACGCATGCATCGCGGACAGGAGACCAGCCCACCCAAGAGAATTCCACCGGACTATGCCATAGGGACGGTACCGCGCACCGAGTTATTCCGGGATGGACCCAACTCCCGTAAAGTCTTACGCGAGAGCTCACTGCAAGGGCTGGGGACAAACTTACCGCGACGGCCAAACTTCGAAGCCACCCCGGCAGCCACAGCCAAGCGCACGCAAACTGACGCCGCCGCGCGAAGATTTGGGTGCGTTGTGCTCTCGCCCATGGTAGCCCTTGGCGGAGCCTCTGTGTGCGGCGCAGGACTCACGGGTCTGACGAACTTTCGAGGGGAGACATGCCTGTATCCAAAAACACTCTATCAGGGAGACCAACGATGAAGATCTCGCGCTCGATCACATTGGTAACGCTCGCCTGCTGGATTTTCGCGGTCGGCATTCTCATCGCTCCGCGTGCATCATGCGCAGGAGCCGTAACCTGGGAAGCCACTGTGGGCGCCCAAACTACTGACAAGGGAATACAGGCTCTGGCCTTTTTGCCCAATGAGTTGTGGATTCACGCCGGCGACAGCATCACCTGGACCTTTCCCACCCACGAGATCCATACAGTGACCTTTCTACAACAAAGTTTTCTTACCAATCCCCAGCAGGTTCGACCGGCTCGCCCAGGCGCCGGAGGGGGCTGTAGTCCTCCACCAGGAGCGACGACGCCCAGTGGCTCCAGCTTCGATGGCTCAACCTGCGTGACCTCCGGCGACGATTTGTTTGTGGACGGGGCCATTTATACCGTGACGTTTCCAAAGGCCGGGAACTTCAAGCTCGTCTGTCTGGTGCATCCCAATATGACAGGCGCGGTGCATGTGCTCAACACAACGGAAAAGCTGCCCCATAAGCAAGCCTTCTATGACAAGCAGGCGCGAAACCGGCAAACCGAGTTGCTTTCGGATGGCGCTGACTTGGAGGACCAGGGGGCGGCGACAGAACAGAATAGCGAAGGCGAGAACCAACAAGAGAGCAAGATGAGGCAGGGTTCCGAAGATGCGGTGACTGCCGGGATCGGAGAGATCGTGGCCACGGGAGGAGGCTCTGATACTGTGTCGGTCATGCGCTTCCTGCAGGGTTCGATCTACGTCCGGGTCGGGGACACGGTCGAGTGGACGAATTTGGATCCGGTGACGCCGCACACCGTCACGTTCGGGTTCCTGATGGAGCCTGCGCCGCCTCAGCCTCCTGCTCCCGCGGGCGTGGTATCTCTGGATAGCGACGGAGCCAGGCATGCGGATGTAAACTCGCCCACCGAAGACGTGCACTCAGGATTTCTTGTCGCGGCGCTTCAAGACAGGGGCCCACCCCCGCCACCGGCCGCGTCGCCGCCACCCCCCGCCGTCGCACCCCTGGAGCAGTCGCCTCTGACCGTGACGCGGTTCCGGGTGACTTTCCCCACTCCAGGGACTTTCAACTACAGATGTATTCTGCACGACGACCTGGGCATGACCGGGCGGGTGATCGTTCACAAATAAGCGCTGGTGGCGCGGGTCGGCTTAGCGTGCGTGAATGAAGCTGCGATTTCTCTTCGAATGCTTGGTTATCCCAGCATTTTTGTTTGGGGTCGTTGACCAGCGGGCGATAGGGGCAGGGCCACAAGAGGAATCCGCCCTGCCCCATGGCGGCAGCGGTGTGGCCGCATACCATGGGGGACTCGTAACCCCGCCGCTACCGAAACCAAAATTTACCCTAACCGATACGTCCGGCGCGCCGTTTGATTTCTGGTCGGAGACCCAGAAGTACGTCACGCTGCTTTTTTTGGCTATACTTTTTGTCCCGATGAGTGTCCGCTGCAGATGGCCAACATCGCGAGCAGCCTGCAAGAACTGTCTCCGGAGGTCAGAGAACAAGTCAAGGTGGTTTTTGTCACCACTGATCCCACCCGGGACAGCGCCCCCAAACTGCGTGCCTGGCTGGATAATTTCGATAAAAGTTTTGTCGGTCTGACAGGTAGTGAGGCCGCTATCACAGCAGCCCAGCGCGCAGCATTCGTTCCTCCGGCGAGCAAAACGGCGTCTACCGACCAGGACTATGGAGTGAATCACGCATCGTTTGTGCTCGCCTATACGAAAGATAATCTGGCTCACGTGATCTATCCTGGTGGCGTGACCGCCGAGGACTGGGCGCAAGATTTGCCCCTTCTCGTCAAAGAGGCGTGGTCGAGCGGCTAACAAGCCGTCTAGTAACTCGCTGCGCGAGCCAGCGACTTCGTCACAGTGATCTGTGCATGGTTCACGGCGGCCTCGATACACCCGACCTCAAAGAGGCAAAGACGCTCGGTTTCGGTCTTGGGCTTCCAGCTTCGTTTCGGTAGAAAATAGTCCCCGGTCCCAAAATTGTTCGTCGTGCACTTTCTGCGTATCGCCCCGTTCGCACGCGTTAACGCGCCGATTGAGGAAGCGGCGCTCCATCGGGTTGCGTGCCAGAGCGAGCGCCGCGCGGAAGTGCTCGCCGGCAGCCTCGTGTCTCCCCCGGCGCAGCTCGAGCTCGCCAAGCGCCGCCGAGTAGAAGGGATAGGCGGCGAGCCGATCACGGTCCGCAATCGAGCACATCTCTTCAAGCCCGCGTTGGGGCCCCTCGCTCTGTGCGATCGCAATGGCCCGGTTGAGTGCGACTATCGGGGAAGGACGTATCGTCATCAACCTGTCGTAGAGTGAAACGATAGCTTTCCAGTCGGTGTCCTCCGTGCGGCGAGCGCATGCATGGATCGACGCGATCGCAGCTTCGAGGTGATACTGGGTGAGCTCGGAGCCGGTGGCGGAAAGCTCGAGAAACTTCAGCCCTTCGGCGATAAGCTCTTGATCCCATTGCGATCGATCCTGATCCAAGAGTGAGATCAGGTTCCCCGATGCATCGACGCGCGCTGCCAGGCGCGCCGCGTCGAGGCACATAAGCGCGGCGAGCGCATAGGTCGTGGGCGTTGTTCCAAGCGGGTGCCCCAGCAGCAACGCGTTGAGCCGCATTGCCTCCCGGCAAAGTTCGACACGTACTGCCGTTTCGGCGGAGGCACCGTGGTAGCCCTCGTTGAACAGCAGGTAGAGCGCACGATGGACCGCCGGAAGCCGAGCCGAAAAATCGGCCGGCGCCGCGATGTCGAACAGCGTCTTTGACCCCGCCAGCACCTTCTTCGCCCGCGTAAGCCGTTTCTCGGTTGCGGCGTGAGTGGTGACGAATGCGCTCGCGATCTCATCCACGCTGAAGCCGCACAGAATGTGGAGAGCCAGCGCGACCTGCGCCTGCTCGGACAACCGCGGCTGACAGCAGGAGAACATCATGCGCAGCAAATCATCCTTGATCGCGTCCGCCGCAAAGAGTTCCTCGACGACCGGGGCGAGTGTCCATTCGCTCTGGAGGAACCTGCTCAGCTCCGGCGCAAAGCTGCGTGCCGTGCGCTCCCGGCGCAGGACGTCGAGTGCGCCGTTCTTTGCAGTGGCCATGAGCCAGGCCGAGGGGTTCTCGGGCACCCCGCGAATTCGCCATATCTCCAACGCGCGGCAGAAGGCGTCTTGCACGACGTCCTCTGCCAGCGCGAGGTTGTGGACGCCAAAGATGCGTGTCAGCGCGGCGACCATGCGCCCCGACTCGCGCCGGA
>Ga0310909_10000917_pt1 | contig 16467 bp, 16 predicted proteins | sample GREbulkMGT000H_FD_203449 | JGI IMG/M metagenome (GOLD analysis project Ga0310909, IMG submission 203449) | Lab enrichment of tropical soil microbial communities from Luquillo Experimental Forest, Puerto Rico - GRE.bulkMG.T000H | ecosystem: Environmental > Terrestrial > Soil > Tropical forest >... | reverse complement strand
GCAGGGTCGGCAACCGAACGCCCAAGTCCGCCAACCGGAGTAACGCCGCCGTCTCGTTCTCGTCCTGATGCACCGTCACCACCATCACGTCCGGCCCAACCCGCCGTTGATACTCGGCCATCGCGGGAAGTTCGGCTGTGCATGGCGCGCACCAATACGCCCACAAGTTCAGGATCACGCGGTGGCCGGCCAGCGCGCGGGCGACGTCGACGGCCGAACCGTCAGCGGCGCATTCCACCGTCACGTCCCGCAGTCCGGGTGGGCCCAGCCCACTGGAATTCGCGCCCGCGGCGGGGCAGGGCGGGAGGTTGGCACGCTCCCTCGGACCCGCCAGCGCGGCGGGCGTGTCGGCGTCGCGATGCTCGCGCGCGGGCGTCTGGGTCGTCTGGGTCGTCTGGGTCGTCGCGGTCGGTGCAGGACTGTCGCGCAGCTGGGCGACCAGCGCCACCGTCAACGCTGCCACCACCGCCAATATCGCAATGGTCCAGCGGGTCTTCCCGGTCAACTTCTCCTGCCCTGGTGTTACAGCCCCGCCAGGGCCAGCAAGTGCTCGGTTTCCGGACCCTGCACGAGGGGCGCGGCGAGCAGTGGGTCAGTAGGCCCAAGGCCGAAGGAGGGGCAGTCCTTGGCGAGCACGCAGACACCGCACGCCGGTTTGCGGGCATGGCAGACCCGGCGGCCGTGAAAGATCACTCGATGGCTCAACATGGTCCACTCACTGCGTTCGATCAGTTCGCCGACGGCGTGCTCGATCTTGACGGGGTCCTCCTCGGCGGTCCAACGCCACCTGTTCACCAGCCGCTTGAAATGGGTGTCGACGGTGATTCCCGGGACACCGAAGGCGTTGCCCAAGATGACGTTGGCGGTCTTGCGCCCCACTCCTGGCAGCGTCACCAGCTCGGCCAGGGTCGACGGCACCTCCCCGTCGAACCGTTCGACCAGGGCCTGCCCAAGGCCGATGAGCGACGCGGCCTTGTTGCGGAAGAAGCCAGTGGGATGGATGAGGGTCTCGAGTTCGGCGCGATCCGCTTGCGCATAGTCCAGCGCCGACCGGTACCGCTTGAACAAGGTCGGCGTCGTCAGGTTGACCCGTTTGTCGGTGCTCTGCGCCGAAAGAATTGTGGCCACCGTCAACTCCAGCGGCGTGGTGAAATCCAGCTCGCAGTGTGCGTCTGGAAATGCTTGGGCCAGTGAGCGATTCATCCGGCGCGCCCGTCGCACCAATCCGACTCGGGTTTCCTCGGCCCAGCGCCGGGCGGGCGTCGCTGGCATGGATTTCGTGCGCCCGGATGGCTTAGCCGCTGTCACCTACGACAGAGTACTGATTTCGTGATCTCACTGAGACCTTAGCCATGTTTACTCTCCTTGTGTCGTGGTTGCTGGTCGCGTGCGTTCCGGGGCTTTTGATGCTCGCGACGCTCGGTCTGGGACGGATGGAAAGGGAGCTCGCCCATGACACCGTCACACCCAACGATGTCGACGATTTTCTCGAGCACGCCGAGGCCGTGGATGTGCACACACTCGCCCGAGAAGGCATGCCAGAGGCGCTGGAGTACCTGCATATGCGACAGGCTCAGCGGCTAGCCGATTCGCCGCAGCCGGCATCCCACGGGGGGAAGCATCGGGCCGAGACGATCTTTGCCAGGGACTTCAATGGCCGCTATGAGGCCGGTTTGCCCACGCGGATTTACCCGCCTCCGCGTGTCAATCCGCAATTTAGGGCGGCTCAAGATGTCAATCGTGTGTAGCGTGACAGGTTGGACACATAAGGCCTGCCTCTAGACTTGCGTCACGCGAGCAGGGGTCGGCCTGCTCACATCACATAATTGGAAAGCTGAAGAGGCAACGTGGACGAGATCCTGGCAAGGGCAGGAATCTTCCAAGGGGTTGAGCCCAGCGCAGTCGCCGCACTGACCAAGCAACTGCAGCCGGTCGACTTCCCCCGAGGACACACCGTCTTCGCCGAAGGGGAGCCGGGTGATCGGCTGTACATCATCATCTCGGGAAAGGTCAAGATCGGGCGCCGCTCACCCGACGGTCGGGAGAACCTGCTGACGATCATGGGCCCGTCGGACATGTTCGGCGAATTGTCGATCTTCGACCCGGGTCCGCGGACTTCCAGCGCGACCACGATTACCGAGGTCCGGGCGGTTTCGATGGACCGCGACGCGCTGCGCGCGTGGATCTCGGATCGCCCCGAAATCGCCGAGCAGCTGCTGCGGGTGCTGGCCCGACGCCTGCGCCGGACCAACAACAATCTGGCCGACCTCATCTTCACCGACGTGCCCGGCCGCGTGGCCAAGCAGTTGCTGCAGCTCGCCCAGCGCTTCGGCACCCAGGAAGGTGGCGCGATGCGGGTCACCCACGATCTGACCCAGGAGGAGATCGCCCAGCTGGTGGGTGCTTCCCGGGAAACCGTGAACAAGGCATTGGCCGATTTCGCCCACCGCGGCTGGATTCGCCTGGAGGGCAAGAGCGTGCTGATTTCGGACTCCGAAAGGCTGGCCCGCCGAGCGCGTTGACGCCGGTTTGCGCCGGGCCTGTAATTTTGCAGGCCGCTACTCGCACCTCTCCTGCGAAATTTCAGCCTCGACGCAGATAGTCCAGTTGCGCCTGAACGGACCACTCGGCCGTATCCCAGAGTTTCTCGTCGACGTCGACATAGACGTATTCGACGATCTGTCGGACCGTGGCATCGTCCCCAAGGTTCCACAACGCGGCGCGCACCTGCTCCAAGCGCTCGTGCCGATGGATGAGGTAGCCCGACGCGACAGCTTCCAGGTCGGCCGACTCCGGCCCGTGCCCGGGCAACACCGTGAGCCGGCCCAGGCCACGTAGGCGGCGCAGCGACTCCAGGTAATCGGCCAGGCTCCCGTCTTCGTTGTCGATGACGGTGGTGCCGCGACCCAGCACCGTGTCCGCCGTGAGCACGGCTCCTTCGACGAGGAACGACAGGGAATCGGCGGTGTGGCCCGGGGTCGCCATCACTTTGATCGTCAGGCCGGCCGCGTCGATCACCTCGCCGTCGACCAGCTCGCCGCCGAGGCCCCGCAAAAACCCGCTGCCCGCCGATCGGACGGTCGCCCCGGTCAGCTCGACCAGCTTGTCGATGGCGTCGGTGTGGTCGGCGTGCCGGTGGCTGATCAGCACCAGCGCGATGCGCCCCAGCGTCGCGATCCCGGCGATGTGTTCGTCGTCGTCCGGCCCTGGATCCACGACTACCAGCTCGTCGCTGCCCGGGCCGCGCAGTACCCAGGTATTGGTGCCCTCCAGCGTCAGCAAACCGGGGTTGTTGGCCAACAGCACCGACGCGGTGTCGGTGACCGCGCGCAACCGGCCGTAGGCGGGATGGGTCAGCGACTCGGCGGCGTCGATCACGGCCGCTAGCCGACTTCCACGATCAATTCGACTTCCACGGGTGCATCCAGTGGCAGCTCGGCGACGCCAACCGCCGAACGCGCGTGGACGCCGTTATCGCCGAACACCTCCGCCAGCAGGTCCGACGCCCCATTGATGACGCCTGGCTGGCCGTTGAAACCCGGGGCGGAGGCGACGAACCCGACGACCTTGATCACCCGGGTCACCGCGTCGATGCCTACCAGGGAGTCCACCGCCGCCAGGGCGTTGAGCGCGCAGATCCGCGCCAGCGCCTTCCCGTTTTCGGGACTGACCTCGGCGCCGACCTTGCCCGTTCCCGCCAGCTTCCCGCCTTCGATCGGCAGCTGACCAGAGGTATAGACCAGGTTGCCCGTCCGTACCGCCGGAACATAAGAGGCCAGCGGCGCGACCACCTCCGGAAGCGCGACGCCGAGTTGCCCGAGCCGGGCGGAAGCAGTCATCTGGCCCCGCTACTTAGGTCGCTTCAGATACGCAACGTGTTGTTCGCCAGTGGGCCCGGGCAGCACGGCGACCAGCTCCCAGCCATCGGCGCCCCACTGGTCAAGGATCTGTTTGGTGGCATGCGTCAGCAGCGGGACCGTGACGTACTCCCAGGCGGTCGGTTGGCTCATGACGCGAGCTTATCGGTCGGTTTTGAATGGCTCTGGCCCGGTGGCCAGGGGCGCTCGGGCTAGCATGCTTTGGTGGCATCCACTTCTGGCGGCGTTAGCTCCGTCGGCTGGCCGGCGCGTTTGACGAAGGCCCGCTTACATTTCGTGACCGGCAAGGGCGGTACGGGCAAGTCGACGGTGGCGGCGGCGCTGGCGCTGGCGCTGGCGGCGGGGGGTCGCAAAGTTCTTCTCGTCGAAGTCGAGGGCCGCCAAGGGATTGCGCAACTTTTCGACGTCCCGCCCTTGCCGTATCAGGAGCTCAAGATCGCGACCGCCGAGCGCGGCGGTCAGGTCAACGCGTTGGCGATCGACATCGAAGCCGCGTTCCTGGAATACCTCGACATGTTTTACAACCTCGGCATCGCGGGCCGGGCGATGCGCCGCATCGGCGCAATCGAATTCGCGACGACGATCGCGCCTGGCCTGCGCGACGTGCTGCTCACCGGCAAGATCAAGGAGTCGGTGGTGCGCCTCAACAAGGGGGGCAAGAACCCGGTGTATGACGCGGTCGTCGTCGACGCACCACCAACGGGCCGGATCGCGCGTTTTCTGGATGTCACCAAGGCGGTGTCGGATCTGGCCAAGGGCGGGCCGGTGCACTCCCAAAGCGAGGGTGTGGTGAGGTTGCTGCACTCAGACCAGACCGCCATCCATTTGGTCACTCTGCTGGAAGCGTTGCCGGTGCAGGAAACCCTGGAAGCCATTGATGAACTCGCGGAGATGGAGCTGCCCATCGGCAGTGTGATCGTGAACCGCAATATCCCGTCGTACCTCGAGCCGCACGACTTGGCCAAGGCGGCCGAGGGAGATGTCGACGTCGATTCGTTGCAAGCCGGGCTGAAGATCGCCGGGATCAATCTCGAAGATACCGACTTCGCCGGGCTCTTGACCGAAACCATAGAGCATGCAACGCGTATCACGGCGCGCGCCGAGACCGCGCAACAACTCGACGCGTTGAAGGTGCCGCGGCTGGAACTGCCGGCGATCTCCGATGGCGTCGACCTCGGTAGCCTGTATGAGCTATCGGAATCGCTGGCGCAGCAGGGGGTCCGATGAGCACCGCCCCGAAAACCCTTGATATGGCCGCAATACTGGCCGACACCACCAACCGCGTGATTGTATGTTGCGGCGCCGGTGGGGTCGGCAAGACCACCACCGCTGCGGCAATAGCGCTGCGCGCAGCCGAATATGGCCGTACCGTATGCGTTTTGACGATCGACCCGGCCAAGAGGCTGGCGCAAGCGCTAGGAGTCAGCGACCTCGGCAACACGCCGCAGCGCGTGCCACTCAGTCCCGAAGTTTCCGGCGAACTGCACGCGATGATGCTCGACATGCGACGCACATTCGACGAAATGGTCGTCCAGTACTCCGGACCCGGTCGGGCACAGCAGATTTTGGATAACCAGTTCTATCAGACCGTCGCGACTTCGCTGGCGGGCACGCAAGAGTACATGGCGATGGAGAAGCTCGGTCAGCTGCTGAGCCAGGACCGCTGGGACCTGGTGGTGGTCGACACTCCCCCGTCGCGCAACGCGCTGGATTTCTTGGATGCGCCGAAAAGGCTGGGCAGCTTTATGGATAGCCGGTTGTGGCGGCTGCTGCTCGCGCCTGGCCGAGGCATCGGGCGATTGGTCACCGGCGCAATGGGTTTGGCGATGAAGGCGTTGTCTACGGTGCTCGGCTCGCAGATGCTGGGCGACGCGGCTGCATTCGTGCAATCGCTGGACGCCACATTCGGCGGCTTCCGCGAAAAGGCCGATCGCACCTACGCGCTGCTGAAAAGGCGCGGTACACAATTCGTCGTGGTGTCGGCGGCCGAGCCCGACGCGCTGCGCGAGGCGGCCTTCTTCGTCGATCGGCTGTCGCAGGAAGGCATGCCGCTAGCGGGACTCGTCTTGAACCGCACCCACCCGACGTTGTGTTCCCTGCCGGTCGAGCGCGCGATCGACGGAAGCGAGACGTTGGACGCCAAAGCCGATTCGGACACCGCGTCGCTCGCCAGTGCCGTATTGAAAATTCATGCCGACCGCGCGCAAACCGCCAAGCGGGAAATCAGATTGCTGTCCCGATTCACCGGAGCCCACCAGCACGTGCCGGTAATCGGGGTTCCGTCGCTGCCGTTCGACGTTTCGGATCTGGACGCGCTCCGCGCGCTCGCCGATCAGATCACTTCGGTCGGCGACGATGCCGCCCGCGCAGCGAGCCGCTGAGGAAGGTTGAAGGCTAGGGTCAGCCGATGCTCCGGTTTCGGCGCCTTTCGAAGAAGTCCGACCAGGAAACAACCTCTGGGTGTTGTTTGAGTAGGGCCCTGCGCTGCCGTTCGGTCATGCCACCCCAAACCCCGAACTCGACCTTGTTGTCCAGCGCGTCCGCCCCGCACTCCTGCATCACCGGGCAGTGACGACAGATCACGGCCGCCTTGCGCTGCGCCGCTCCCCGCACAAAGAGTTCATCTGGGTCGGTTGTCCGACACAATGCTTGCGAGACCCAGGCGATCCGCTCTTCCGCGTCGACGCTCCGCAATACCCCCTGTGCAGCCGCGATGTTCGTTCGACGCGCGGCCGGCCGCGATCCTGACACGAGCTGTTCCCTTCCTCCCGGTCGCTGGTTGCGACCGCCCTCCTCGGGTGCAGACCTCCTGCTGCGATCTACGCCACACTGTGCACATCGGTGTTATCTGAATCTCACTGTGTGTCTAAGTTAGGTGGTCAAGTGGCAATTGCGCAACAGTCTGATAACGGTTTTTTTGGGACGGGCGTGCAGTCTTGACGGATAGGATAGGTCCCGCCGTCGTATTGCGCGCCGCATCGCTGTGACCTCTCTGTAACGGAAACGAGAACTTTTCATCGCCCTCGACGATAAATTCGCTGGTGATGCCGGGGGAGGGTCTTTGGTCACATCGTGGCGTGGCCGGGTGGCGCGGGGCGGCTACCCTAGTACGCATGTCAGACCGCCCCCCGGCCGTTCTCACGGTCCTCAAGCTTGCGGGGTGTTGCCTGTTGGCCAGCGTCGTCGCCGCCGCGCTGATGTTCCCGCTGGTGGGTGGGGTGGGGCTGATGTCCAACCGGGCTTCCGAAGTCGTCGCCAACGGCTCCGCCCAGCTTCTCCAGGGTGAGGTGCCGGCTGTGTCGACGATGGTCGACAAAAAGGGCAACGTAATCGCGTGGCTGTACTCGCAGCGCCGCTTCGAGGTAACCACCGACAAGATCGCCAACACCATGAAGCTGGCCATCGTTTCGATTGAGGACAAGCGGTTCGCCGAGCACAACGGGGTGGACTGGAAGGGCACCCTGACCGGGCTGGCCGGCTACGCGTCCGGCGACGTAGACACCCGCGGCGGTTCGACCATCGAACAGCAGTACGTGAAGAACTACCAACTGCTGGTAACCGCTCAAACCGATGCAGAAAAGCGCGCGGCCGTCGAAACCACCCCGGCGCGCAAGCTGCGCGAGATCCGGATGGCCCTCACGCTGGACAAAACCTTCAGCAAGCCCGAGATCTTGACCCGGTACCTGAACCTGGTGTCGTTCGGCAACAACTCATTCGGGGTGCAGGACGCGGCGCAAACCTATTTCGGCATCAACGCGTCCGACCTGAACTGGCAGCAAGCGGCGCTGCTGGCCGGCATGGTGCAGTCCACCAGCACGCTCAACCCCTACACGAACCCGGACGGCGCCCTGGCCCGGCGGAACCTGGTCCTGGACACCATGATCGAGAACCTGCCCGATAAGGCCGACGAACTGCGCGCCGCCAAGGAAACGCCACTGGGGATATTGCCGCAGCCCAATGAGCTCCCCCGCGGCTGCATCGCGGCGGGCGACCGCGCCTTCTTTTGCGACTACGTCCAGGAGTACCTGTCCCGCGCGGGAATCAGTAAGGAACAGGTGGCCAGGGGCGGCTACCTGATCCGCACCACGTTGGACCCGGACGTGCAGATCCCGGTCAAGGCGGCCATCGACAAGTTCGCCAGCCCGAACCTGGCGGGCATCTCGAGCGTGATGAGCGTGATCGAGCCGGGGAAGACCTCTCACCACGTGATGGCGATGGCCAGCAACCGCACTTATGGGCTCAACCTCGACGCCGGCGAAACGATGCGGCCGCAGCCGTTCTCCTTGGTCGGTGACGGTGCGGGGTCCGTCTTCAAGCTCTTCACCACGGCCGCCGCGCTGGACATGGGCATGGGTATCAACGCCACGCTCGAAGCCCCGGGCCGCTTCCAGACCAAAGGCTTCGGAAGCGGCGGGGCCAAGGGCTGCCCCAAGGACACCTGGTGTGTGGTCAACGACGGTAACTACCGCGGCTCGATGAATGTGACCGAGGCGCTGGCCCAGTCGCCCAACACCGCGTTCGCCAAGCTGATCACCCAGATCGGGGTCGCGCGCGCGGTGGACATGGCCATCAAGCTCGGACTTCGGTCCTACGCCGACCCCGGCACCGCACGCGACTACAACCCGGACAGCAACGAGAGCCTGGCCGACTTCGTCAAACGGCAGAACATTGGCTCGTTCACGCTCGGCCCGATCGAGGTGAACGCGCTGGAGCTGTCCAATGTCGCGGCCACCCTGGCCTCCGGCGGGGTGTGGTGCCCGCCGAGCCCGATCGAGAAGCTGATCGACCGCAACGGCAATGAAGTCTCGGTGACCACCGACACCTGCGATCAGGTGGTGCCCGAGGGTTTGGCGAACACGCTGGCCAACGCGATGAGCAAGGACTCGACGGGCGGCACGGCCGCGGGTGCGGCCGGTGCGGCCGGCTGGAGCCTGCCGATGTCGGGCAAGACCGGCACCAGCGAGGCGCACAGATCCTCCGGTTTTGTGGGCTTCACCAGCCACTACGCGGCGGCGAACTACATCTACGACGACTCACCCAACCCGACGGACTTGTGCTCCTCCCCGCTGCGTCACTGCGGCTCCGGTGACCTGTACGGCGGCAACGAGCCGGCGCGCACCTGGTTCACCGCGATGAAGCCGATCGCCACCACCTTTGGTGATGTGAAGTTGCCGCCCACCGACCCCCGCTACGTCGAAGGGTCGCCCGCTTCGCGGGTGCCCAGCGTCGCCGGCCTGGATCTGGATGCGGCGCGTCAGCGCATCAAGGAGGCGGGCTTCCAGGTTGCCGACCAAACCAACTCCGTCAACAGCAGCGCCAAGTTGGGAGAGGTGGTCGGAACGTCACCCAGCGGCCAAACGATCCCGGGCTCGATCATCACGATCCAGGTCAGCAATGGCATCCCACCGCCACCTCCTCCGCCGCCGGAAGGTTTGCCGGTGCCGATCGGATCGCAGGTGGTGGAAATCCCCGGTTTGCCGCCGATCACCATTCCGCTGCTGGCACCTCCCCCACCGCCGGGGCAGCCGCCTCCTTAAGACCCCGTGGCGCAGCCGCGCCTCCTTAAGACCCCGTCGCGCAGCCGCGCCTCCTTAAGACCCCGTGGCGCAGCCGCCTCCGTAGACATTGTGGCGCAAGCGATACGCTGCCAGTCCGCAACCGGCAGTAGGCTGCCTGCATGGCTGATGTTTTGCCCGTCCTGATCCGCACCGGCGCCGCTGCGCTCGGCTCGGCCGTCGCCGGCATCGGTTACGCCTCGATCGTCGAGCGCAACGCGTTTATCTTGCGAGAGATCACGATGCCCGTCTTGACGCCGGGCTCCACACCACTGAGGGTCCTGCATATCAGCGATATCCACATGCTGCCCAACCAGCGCCGGAAGCAGGCCTGGCTGCGCGAACTGGCCAGCTGGGAGCCCGACCTGGTCGTCAACACCGGCGACAACCTGGCGCACCCCAAGGCGGTGCCCGCGGTCGTACAGACCCTCGGCGACCTGCTGTCGCGGCCGGGCGTGTTCGTCTTCGGCAGCAACGACTACTTCGGCCCGCGCCTGAAGAACCCGTGGAACTACCTGACCAACCCGACTCACCGGGTACGCGGTGAACCGCTGCCCTGGCAGGATTTGCGGGCGGCGTTCACCGAGCGCGGCTGGCTCGACCTGACCCATACCCGCCGCGAGTTCGAGGTGGCCGGCCTGCACGTCGCGGCCGCCGGCGTGGACGACCCGCACATCGACCGGGACCGCTACGACACGATCGCGGGCCCGGCCAGCCCGGCGGCGAACCTGCGGCTGGGGCTGACCCATTCCCCGGAGCCGCGGGTACTCGATCGCTTCGCCGCCGACGGCTACCAGCTGGTGATGGCCGGCCACACCCACGGCGGGCAGCTATGCTTGCCGTTCTACGGCGCCCTGGTGACGAACTGCGGCCTGGACCGGTCCCGGGCCAAGGGACCGTCGCGTTGGGGCGCGAACATGCAGTTGCACGTGTCCGCCGGGATCGGCACCTCTCCCTTTGCCCCCGTGCGATTCTGCTGCAGGCCCGAGGCGACCATGCTGACGTTGATCGCCACCCCGATGGGCGACCGGGATACGACCAGCGACCTGAGCCGTTCGCAGCCAACCGCTTCGGTGCGTTGAGCGATCTGGCCCAGATCGCGACGCGCAGCCTGCCACGCAGCTGGACTGACAACGCGATCCGGCTGATCCAGGCCGACGCGCGTCGCAGCGCCGACACCCACTTGGTCCGGTACCCACTGCCGTCGGCCTGGTGCGCGGCCGGCCCAGATGCTCAAGTCGCGCTGTACCTCAAAGACGAGACCACCCATATCACCGGCAGCCTCAAGCACCGGCTGGCGCGCTCGTTGTTCCTGTACGCGCTGTGCAACGGGTGGATCGGCGAGGGCACCACGGTCGTCGAGGCATCGTCGGGTTCGACGGCGGTGTCGGAGGCCTACTTCGCTGCCCTGCTGGGGCTGCCGTTCGTCGCGGTGATGCCGGCGGCTACCAGCTCCGCCAAGGTCGCGCTGATCGAATCACAAGGCGGCCGTTGCCATTTCGTGGCGGACTCGAGTCAGGTGTACGCCGAGGCCGAGCGCGTTGCCCGAGAGACCGGCGGGCACTACCTGGATCAGTTCACCAACGCCGAACGCGCCACCGACTGGCGAGGCAACAACAACATCGCCGAGTCGATCTACGAGCAGATGTGCGACGAGAAGTACCCCGTGCCGGAATGGATCGTGGTCGGCGCGGGCACCGGCGGAACCAGTGCGACGATCGGTCGCTACATCCGCTACCGACGGCACGCGACCCGGCTGTGCGTCGTCGACCCGGAGAACTCCGCGTTTTTTCCCGCCTACGCCGAAGACCGATACGACATCGTGATGCCCAAGTCGTCTCGCATCGAGGGCATCGGCCGGCCGCGGGTCGAGCCGTCCTTTCTGCCCGGCGTGGTCGACCGCATGGTCGCGGTGCCCGACGCGGCGTCCATCGCCGCCGCGCGCCACGTCAGTGCCGTCCTAGGACGCCGGGTGGGGCCGTCGACGGGCACCAACCTGTGGGGCGCCTTCGGCCTGCTCGCCGAGATGGTCGCCGACGGCCGCAGCGGGTCGGTGGTGACGCTGCTCGCCGACAGCGGCGACCGTTACGCCGACACCTACTTCAGCGACGAGTGGGTCAGCGCCCAGGGGCTCGATCCAACCGGCCACGCCGAAGCGCTGGTCGAATTCGAGCGCTCCTGCCGGTGGACCTAGCCCTCAGCCTGCGGTTTGGCCACCCAATGGGCCGGTGCGATAGGCTGTCGTGGCTTTAATCGGGGTGTGGCGCAGCTTGGTAGCGCGCTTCGTTCGGGACGAAGAGGTCGTGGGTTCGAATCCCGCCACCCCGACCAGGAAAATGACTGGTAGAAGACTTGAAGAGTTTGCTCTAGCGTACCGGGTACGTTTTCGCCCGCGGATTTACTGTCAGCGCTGGCAGTTGACGGCTGTTTGAGCGCCGCCCTGCGGGCCTTGGTCAGAACTTCAGCTAGGGCATCAAGGTCCGTGTCGAACAGGTCCGCGTAGACCTTCAGCGTCATGCTCGGGTCCTCATGGCCCAACATCCGCGCCAGTGCTAGAACATTGCCCCCGGCAGACACCACCAGCGATGCGGCCGTGTGCCTCAGATCGTGCGGCGTGACCTTCGGGAAGCCCTTGAGTGAGTCCCTGGCGGGGTTGAACACCCGCGGTCGCCAAAGCGATACCCGCAACACGCCGCCCCCGGGGGCGCTGAACACCAGATCGTCGCCACCTTTGCTAAGCATCAGCGCCGAGAGGTCGTCAGCAACGAAGTCGGGGAAGGGCACCGACCTTCTCTCATAGTCTTTCAGGGCTTTCCAGATAAGCCGACCATCGGCTTCAGCGACAGTGCGGTCTATGTCTAAGCGCCTCCGGCCGAGGCCTACAGCTCCTGTAGAGAGAGCTGCCATCTCGCCCCACCGTAGGGGCCGGTATAGGCCAGGAAGCGGACGACCGCGCCATCGGCCCCACAAGCCCCGGCTAAGGTATCCACCTGCTTATGGGATAGTCGGAATGCCTTTGCCGGCTTCGGTGAGATCCGCTAGCCACGCTTTAACGTCCGGCGGTTGAACCTTTGTCACCTGCTCGCCGCCCCAGCGATCCTCTACGTGGGTGCGCCAGGTGTGCTGTCTGGTGGCGCGTGTCGTCTCGGCGATGTGCGCCCTGCGTATCCAGCGCAAATACTGCTGCGCCACCGTCCACTCACCCTTGACCTCGGGCGCTACGTCAGCGCCGCCACGGGTCACATCCTTTAACCAGTCGACCGCTTCACTCTTGAGCCGGAACCTTCTGGTGTGTTCGTCGCCGCTGCTGTCGACGTAGCGGGCACGCCACTGCTTGCCCTTCCCGTAGAGCTTCGTTCTATGCGGAACGTACTCATTCTTTCCCAGGGCGAGTTTGACCGCCTCGTGGCGTTTGTCCGCGATGAGGCCCGATTGCAGGTCTTCCCAATGGCCCCGAAACAGCCCCTGGAAGCGCTTCCGTGACGCGGTGTTGGCGACGCTTCGGGCGTCAGCGCAGGGAATGTGGTGACGCCGGAACGCTCACTCATTAGTCCCTCGGCATGTCAGGGTCGATGTGCCAGATCCAGTTGCCGGCGAGGGGCCTGTCGAACGCAAGAGCACCGAGGGGAGCGATGGCGAAGATAGAGATCAACGCCCATATCGTTGTAGCCATGCTTTTGATGGTTCGCCGCCCAACCGGCGTTCAGTAGCGGGCTTGATGTTGTGGGGCTACAAAACTCCGTTGTGTCGTCCTTAGCTACGCCAGCGGACCGCGCCTCCTTAACCGAACGCTATCTGTGCGCCATGCTGCAATTTATTTGACCTCTGTTGAACGGGCTCGCAGTGGGATGAGACGATCGCGCCATGGGGTACCACCAGGTTGCCCAGGCTCTGGAGTTGGTCCGTGCGTTGCGCCATCAACTGCACGAGATGACCAGCCAGTTGGTTTGGGTGGAACGCCAAGATGTCACCGGCAGGAACGGCCGGGCTTGCGCGATGCGGATGGAAGCAGCCGCGTTGCGCCGTGACATCCAAGAGGCACAGGCTCTTATCGATCAGCTACAGCGCCGCTACCTCAACGGCGACGGGGAGAGTGGGACCAGGGATTCACAGCTGTCGAGCAGTTCGGCCGGTTCCGGCCGTTGGTGACGCGGAACCAGATTGGCCTAGTCCGAGTCAAGTGATCGAGGCCGCCCCTGCTCTCCTCTGGGGCGGCCCGTCAACACGGGAAGAGGCGCTGGTTATCGGCCCTAGAAGTCCGTTCGCCAAGATGTGTTCGAACCACAGATGAAGAAAGGACGAGAGCCACGATGACTGGACGCGACTTTCGGCTTCAGCCGTATAATTTTCGGGTTCGGCCCTTTGAGCCACGCAAATTACCGAAACGCGCGCTCATTGCGGCGGGCGTGGCGTTGGCCTTGGGGTTGTTGGGCTACTACCTGATCACTAATCCCCCATGGGAGGACAACGGCAGCCAGGACGTCGCCGATCGGGTCCGACAATCCATGCAGCACCAACTGGATACCGACCAGGGCTTGGCGCAGTATCACCTCTCCGTTCACAAGGTCACGGTCATCCTCGAATTCGGCAACGATTATCAGGGCTTGGCTACGATCCGCACCAAGAAGGGAACGGAGAGAGATGTCCCCATCCACGTCACCGCCGTTAAAGACAACGTGATCTGGCGGACTGACCCTGGCGCATTCCTCTTCGCAGCCCAGGAAGAATATTCCGACTACACCAGCACGGGCGGGTCGTGACAGTCGAGCGGGTGGAAAGGCTCCCAATGGCTGCGTGCTGACGCGGATGGGCATACGCAGGACACCCCGGCGTGCGCCGATTGGGTCGATGCTTACTTCGGACGTGAGCACCCTACAGGCGGACGTGAACACCCTAGAGTCGGATGCACGGGCGTGGGGACTTCGCGAAGAAGCCGAAATCCAGCGTCTTATAGAGAAGGCGGAGTTTTACGCGAACGAGGCGACAAGATAGCATCACACCACCGGCACGTCGCTTACCCTAGATTCGCCGTGCCCAAATCCCTTGCGCGCCAGGGGGATAGAACGTAGGGGGTGGGCAATGATCCCTCCGCGCACCCGCCTGGTCGACCCTGCGGGGTTGACAAGTGCCTTGTCAATACTTCGGATTTTTTAGAAGTCGACCATTTGCTACAACCGCTGCGGCACAGGGGAATTCAGACCATCTACCAACCATGCCGTAATCATGAAATCTATTGTGGCACAACACGAATAAGCACGCAAGAAGTTGGGACGACCACGCAGACCTAACCACCTCAAAATCTTAGCTGGCGAGCGGGAAGACCGCATTAACCGCGGCGAACCGCTACCCTCCGAGACCACCATCACCCCTCCGGTCCCGCTGACAGTCGGTGCGCAGAAGGTGTGGGACCGCCTAGCTGCTGACCTCATCGACCACGGCTGCCTGAAGAGTTGGGATGTTGACCTGTTCACGGTCTTCTGTGAATCGGTCGCCACCTACCAAGAGTGCTCCGAGCGGATGGGTACCGAGTACGTCAGTGAGGGCAGCGTCAAGAATTCGGTCCCGTCCCCGTACTGGAAGGTCATGCGGGATTGCATCGAGACAATGATGCGCATCGGCGGCCGGTTTCGGTTTGACCCCGAGTGATCGCGCGGGCCTGGACACGTCGGACAAGACGCCCCAGTACCACGCGGAGCGGTTGCTGGGGTGACCCCGGTACAATCACCAAAGTTATTCCGGGTCCGGCGTTTATAGGGTTAAGTGGGGTACAAACCGAGAGGAACCACCCACCCCTGATGGAACTTCACTGGGTCAAGGACCACGACGAGCAGTACTCCGCAGACAGCGGCAACCGCACCTACATCGTTCGCCTGTTCAACGTGGGCGCACACGACGGCGACCCCACACTGACCATGTACGACGACCGGTACCGGTCGACATGCTGGTCTCTGACGACCCGGGTGGGGATCGCGACTCGTAACCCTGTCCGGTTGTTCGGCGACCTCTCCAGCGCATTATTCGCGGCGCAGGTTGCGGAGGACAACGCGAGGGACCACCAACGCCAACGCTCAGACATGGGTGATCGCCCGGGACGACACCGACGAGCGGGCGACGGAGACCGCACCGCCACGATCACCGGCCGCGACGGCAAGACCTACACGTACTGGACCCGATTACATCGCGGATGGTGATCGGCAAGGAGATGGGCCAGTTGCCGGTCGCTGACCGCCGCCAGATCGTCGGCAGCCGCGAGCGTCGATTCCGGCCCATCTAACAGACTTCGGTGAACAGAAACGTCACCACCCCCGAAGGAGCAGCCGTCGGAGGAGCGGACACCCCAGCAGAATGCCACATAAGACACGCTGCCGCGTTGCAGATCGAGGGAACCCGGCCCCGAGACACCCAGGTCCTACCGCACGAGGCCAGCACATTGGCCGCCGGCCAAAGGCGCTCTCCAGTCGAAGGCGCGCTGGCGCGGCGACCGCTCATGGCGACCTGATCAAACCTCTTCTGGGAATCGCCTAGCGCCCTATGCTGGTGAATCGGGAAACTCCGGGGGCCGGAAGCGGCGGAGGGTCGGATGACGGCCATAGCAGCGTGGGTTAACCGCTGGGTGCCCAAGCCATTTCGCGGGGTCGGCTTGTGGTTGATGCTTAAACTCGCTGCGATTGCCCGGGACGAAACGCCGACGCGAATCAACGACAGGGTCAGAACACCTAGGCCTATATCAGTAGGGAACAAATATCAGTAGGGAACAAATATCAGTAGGGAACAAAATTTCTGCGCTGCCCGGTGCGAATCATGTGTGTTGTGCAAACCAGACACGCGTCGTGCGAACGAACGATGTGGCCAAGCTGTGGTGGACTCTCCAGGTCGGGAACGGTAAGCCCAACAAAGCTTTCCTCCCAGTGGCCCCGACGACCGTCGGAGTCGCGCGGTGATCCATTCCAGGTAGTTGGCGTGATGATCTGATAATTACGAATTTTGCCTTCGCGGATACAGATCCAATGACACAAGGTTCCGCGTGCTGCGTT
>Ga0310909_10000907_pt1 | contig 16494 bp, 15 predicted proteins | sample GREbulkMGT000H_FD_203449 | JGI IMG/M metagenome (GOLD analysis project Ga0310909, IMG submission 203449) | Lab enrichment of tropical soil microbial communities from Luquillo Experimental Forest, Puerto Rico - GRE.bulkMG.T000H | ecosystem: Environmental > Terrestrial > Soil > Tropical forest >... | reverse complement strand
GCCTACCAGCAAATCATCAAAGGGCGCGTGTGGGCGAACCTCACCGCCAACGATATCGTTTACGCGCCGAGAAACCCGCGATCCGGCAAGCTGTACGGCTTCGGCCCTGTCGAGCAATGCATCGTAACCATCAATACCGTCATGCGGCGGCAAGCATCGCAGCTCGCCTATTTCTCCGATGGCACAGTGCCTGCCGGCATGGCGACTGTTCCTGATGGATGGACCGTCGATCAGACCAAGGATTGGCAGGAATGGATGGATTCCGTCTTTAGCGGCAATCTCGCGGAAAGACGGAAGCTGCTGTGGGCACCTGCCGGATCGAAATATCAAGCTTTCAAAGAAGCGCCGATCAAGGACGATTTCGACGAATGGCTGGCCCGCATCATTTGCTATTGCTTTTCGCTGCCGCCGACTCCTTTCATCCGGCAAATGAACCGCTCGACGGCGCAATCGGACACCGAGCGCGCGCTAGAGGAAGGGCTTGCGCCGCTGCTTGTGTGGGCGAAGCGCGTCGCCGATCACCTTTTATGGAATGACCTTGGCTATCGCGAGCTTGAATTTTCCTGGGGCGAATCGAAAGAAGTCGATGTCGAATCAAGGGCGAAGGTCAATGACATCTATGTTCGCGCCGGGGTGATTACGATCAATGAAGTGCGGGAAACCATGGGGATGGAGCCTATAGAGAATGGCGATACCCCCTTGATTTATTCGAACCAGGGCGCGATGACGATTGAGATGATTTTGAATCAACCGGATCCGCTTGAAATAGCCGCCGCTAAAGCGCCAGCAAAGTCGCCAAGTCCAACGAAAGCAGCGGCCTTCGAGATCGAAGATGATCGCATTCGCGAGATCGCCGAAATAGCGGGCGGCATCGAAGCGCTAAGAATCCCACTGTTGCAGACCATGAAACGATGCCAGTATGTCAATTCTGAGCATGTGGGAGTTTAATCCCGCCCGGAGTCCAGGATGAAGTTCTTTAGCGAATTCCAGAAAATCGAGCCTCTTCAGGACGGAACTATTAAAGCTTACGGCTTCGCGAGCGCCCCGGTTCGGGATAATCATGGCGAAATAGTCACTGCCCAAGCCATGTCCAAGGCTATCGCCGATTACATGCGCTTCCCGGCTGTGCGCGAGATGCATGACGCTACCAAGGCTGCCGGGCGCTGCTTGGAAATCAGCCTTGACGATAATGAGCGCACAGTCTTTGTCGCTCATGTCGTTGATCCGATTGCGGTCAAGAAAGTCAAGGCTGGCGTCTATTCCGGCTTCTCGATTGGCGGCAGGATCAAGCGCCGCAATCCGCAAGACCCCTCGATCATTCAGGACATCGATTTGACAGAGGTCAGTTTAGTCGATCGCCCCTCTTGCCCCGAAGCGACTCTCAATCTCTGGAAGCGCGATGAAGGCGGCCCGCTCGGCGATGCCCAGCGCGACTTGATGAACGGCGCGCGCCATCAGCAAGAGCTGCGCAAGCAGGAAGAAGATTCCGGTGAATTCGAGGACAAGGGCGAGTGGGATGACGGCTTCGATCCTAAGCCGGAAGGTCCGACTAGCGTCGCTAGCGGCGGTCCTTATCGCAGCAGCGTGCCAGATAGGGGCTCAGATGCGGGACGGTCTTCCATGCCAACCAATCCCAATGAAGGCAAGGGTTCTGTAGGCGCGGGGCAAAGAAACGCAACGCAAGACACTCAAGGCGATTCGGTGTCTTCATCCAGCCATTCCGATTATTTCACCCCAATTCCCGGCGCGGCGAACAAGGGCGATGATAGCTCGCCGTTGCAACGGCTTTTCAACATGATTTCCGAGATGTACGCGGCGTCGCACCGGCCGCCGGTCGAAGGCGCTGGCCCGGTTTTCGAAAAGCGGTCGTTCACTTCTGAGCAGCGCCGGGCCGCCGCCAAATCCGGCGCAGCGATGAAGGACGGCAGCTATCCTATCGAGAATCGCGACGATCTATCCAATGCGATTCGCGCAATCGGGCGGGCGAAGAACAGAGCCTCAACCATGGCGCATATCAAGAGTCGCGCTCGGGCGATGGGCGCAACATCGATGCTGCCGGAAGATTGGGGCAAGAGCGCCGAGTCCGAAGGCGGCTTGAATAACAAACAAGTCACGCCGGCGAAGATCGACCATATTGACGGCGACAACGATGCGCTCGCAACGCGGTTGACGAAGTCAAACGATCTCTTGCAAGGCACGCTTGCGGCTTTGGAGCGCTTGGAGGTTCGCCAGCGCCGCGGCAAAGCTACGCCAGAGGCGTATCGGCTCGCCAAAGCTTACAAGGAAATGGATGTCGATGCGCTCGCAGAGGTCTTGGCTGCCGATGCGCTCGCCAAGATCGCCGACAATGACGCCAAGGTCGCCAATTCCGAAGCTATCGCCAAGCGGTTCAGGGAAGATAACGAAGCGCTTCTGAAGCAGCTCGATGACACCAACAAAGGGCTTGAAATGCTGGCGCAGCGCTTGCAAAGGCTCGAAGCGCAGCCGCTGCCGACCAAGACGGCCGGAAGCATTCATGTCCAAGATGATCAGCAGGAGCAGTTCAACGCCGACACCATCGCCAAAGCCAAGGCTGCTTTTGAGGTTATGTCGGACGAAGAACGCGCGATGTTGTTGACCAAAGTTGCTTTGCAGCATCCTCGCAGAATGAATCTTGCTCCTATGCCGTCTCCTCCGCGCAGCGTTGGCGGGACTGCCGGTGGTAAAGACGAGATTCGTTAGGGACTAGACTTTAGGAGATGCCCAGGAGGGCCGAGTAAATGGGTACGCAAGACGCAATCCTCCGCCGACTCGTGGATGAGGCTTATCAACAGCCTAGCGAGGATATCGCGGCTTACATTCTCCGCAATGCCGGGATCGATCCTGGTGAGCTGAAAAAGACGATTACGACCGGCACGGGGCTAATCGCATTTGATTTGCAAGCCCCAGCCAAGAACCTTTACCCGGTCAATACCCCTATTCGAAACCGGATTCCGCGCGTCGGCGGCGGCGTCGGCACGGCGACGAACTGGCGGCAGGTCAACGCCATCATTGGATCTGGCTTCGACAATACGGGCTGGATGCCTGAAGGTCAGCGCGCCGGTCAGATGAGCTACAACACGTCGAACCGCTCGGCGACTTATGCGACGCTTGGTGAGGAAGACGCGGTCACCTTCGAGGCGATCTCGGCGGGGCGCGACTTCGAAGACGTGCGCGCCCGGATGACGATGCGGCTGCTTCAGAAAGTCTTTCTCAAGGAAGAGATGGGCATTCTATCCGGCAACAACTCGATGCAGCTTGGCACCGTTGGCACGGTCACGGCGTCGGCTGGCGGCGCTGGCAGCACTCTTCCTATCGGAACTTATTCTTGCATTTGCGTCGCCTTGACCAATGAAGGTTATCAGAACTCTTCGCTGGCTGGCGGCGTCGCTACCTCGCAAACGGTCGCAGGCGCGGACGGCAAGACCTTCGTGCTCAATGGCGGGGCTTCGATGAAATCCGCCGCAGGAAGCTCTGGCCTGACGACTGCCGGGCAGGCCGTCAGCGTTTCAGTCGCGCCGGTCCAAGGCGCAGTCGCTTATGCGTGGTTCATCGGTTCTTCCATTGGCGGAGAAACGCTGCAAGCGATCACCACCATCAATTCCTATGTCCAGTCCACGCCTTTGGCTACCGGACGCCAGAATGCGTCGGCCGTGACGACGGATTATTCGACCAACTCGACCGCTTTCGACGGCTTGATGACCACTGCGTTTAAAGCCGGCAACAACGCCTATGTGAACATCATGCCGACCGGCACTGTCGGAGTCGGCACGGCGTTGACCGCATCGGGGCGCGGCTCGATCAACGAAATCGATCAGATGCTGCTCACCATGTGGAATACTTTCCAAGTGACGCCGTCCGTGCTTTGGGTGAATGCGCAAGAGCTGCGCAACATCACGACCAAGGTGCTGTCGTCTTCAAGCGCTCCGCTCTTGAGCTATCGCCGCGATCCGAATGAGGGCGAATATGAACTGACCGCAGGCGGCACGATCCGGTTCTACTACAACCCGTTTGCGCAGGATGGCGGCGACAAGATTCCGATTCGCATCCACCCGAAAGTGCCGCCGGGGACAATTCTGGGCTGGGCGGAGAACCTTCCGATGCAATACCAGAGCAACGAAGTACCTAACGTTGCAGAAATGAAAGAGCGCACCAGTTTTTACCAGATTGACTGGCCACTTGTCACTCGTCAGCGCCAAAGCGGCGTATATGTCGAGGAGGTATTGGCCGTTTACGCGCCGTTCAGCATGGCGATCATAACTAATATTGCGAACGGTTGAGCTTTAGCTTGCAAACGGAGTAAGTTATGGCAGCGCCTACAGGAATGGTCTTCAACATCGACGCGAGCGGCAACCCGCAAACGACGTTCTTCAACGATACCGGGGCTGCGGCCCAAGGGAATGCTGAAGCGCCGTACCCTGGGGATATGCTGCTGGTCGTGACTGGCGTTCCGTCAGGAACCGCGCCGGCGACGATCGCCGCCTCGATCCTGTCTTCGCCGGTCGCCATCCCGCTCGGATGGAAGACGAAGCACTGGCAAGTCGCCTATGGCTCGCTTGGATCGGCGGTCACTGCTACGGCTTGGTAAAAAATGCCATATGGTTCGAAGGCTGAGCTTCCGGCGGCTGTTCGCAAGCTCCCCGAGCATGCGCAGACAATTTGGATGGCTGCCTGGAACGCCGCTTTCAAGCAATACAACGGCGATGAGCAAAAGGCGTTCGCCGTCGCTTGGGCAGCCGCAAACAAGCACAAGAAAATCAATGAGCCCGGCCGCGCGAAGCGCGAATGGGTTCCCTTCGGAATGTTGAGACAATTATTCACGCCAGATTCATGATCGTTGCGCTATTCTTTATGCGTGCCGCTTGAGCGGCATGGAGGACAATCATGAAAAGTTTGATCGTAGCGTTAGCAGCTCTGGCTGTCGTGCTCTTCGCGCCAACCGCGACTGACGCTCGCGGCGGCTTTGGTGGCGGCTTCGGTGGCGGTTTTCATGGCGGCATGGGTGGTTTTCATGGCGGCATGGGCTTTGCTCCAGGCTTTCGCGGTGGCTTCGGACCCGGTTTTCGTGGCGGTTTTGGGCGCTTTGGTCCGCGCGCTTTCGGCTTCGCCCCTGGCTTTCGCCGCGGCTTTATCGGGAATCGAGGCTTCCGCTTTCGCAGGCGGTTCAGAGAATTCGGCTTCGGCGGCTTCGGCGGCTTCGGCGGCGACTGCTTAGTCTGGGTGCCAGGGTACGGCGTCGTTCCTTGCAGCGCTTTGTTCTAGGGCGTATATCTGTTTGAGGGGCTTCGCTCCGAGTAGCCAATCCGGGAACCGCGGATAGCCTCGGGCAGTGAAGGCGAGCGCGACCCTGGATGAAACGAGGCCAGTAAGCCCCTAGTTCTTTAACCAAGGACATCGACTTTCGATGCCTGCCGCGCCGCAGACAAACTGGTCGCCAACCAGAACCTTAACCCAAGCAGAAATTCGCGGCATTATCAGCCAGCGCAAGAACGGCCTCGATATCATTCACATCGCCGCCGGAATGAACCTCCCGACGCTTATTGTTCAGCGCGTTATTAAAGGCGAGGTCTGGCCGGAGCTAAGCGCTCCGATTTTCGCAAAAATGATTTTTCCTGGACCAGATTAGGGTTCATGCTTATCTAACAATTCAGGCAAGGCACGGCATGGCTTGGCGCGTCAAGCTATGGCGGGGCGCGGCTGGCAAGAGATCGGCGGGGATGCATAATCCTCGCTTATCTTTTTTAATGTGATATTCCACGGGCCTGACTAAGCTGGTAGGCTTAGCGGGAACCGGAGGTCATAATGGCAGGCGAATTAGGCCAACCATGTCCACATGCCCGAGTGTATACTTCATTCGGGTCGCCTATCGTGCTCAATCCTCCAGCTTCAGGCGGCATCATCATTTCTAATATTGCGAATGCAAGCGCGCCTTTGTTGAACATAACAACTATTTCTGGTGAAGTTCTTAGTTTTACGGCTGCCAAAAGCGCACAACCGAGCGGTCCAATCTGGCTAGAGTTTCAGGTCGCAATCATCAATTCGGCGACCAACATCGGCGCAATCACCGCTCTCTGGCATTAGGGGGATTCGATGTCTAGCAACCTAAGCGATCCATGTCCGCATGCGGTGGTGTACACTTCATTTGCATCGCCTATTGTGCTTAATCCGCAAGCTCTCGGCGGCGTCATGATTTCTAATTTTCAGTCAGGCGTGTCTACGGCTACTTTTACGACTGTCGGCGGTGAGGTCATTACCTTGACGGCTGCTTCCAACGCGCAAGCAAGCGGACCCGTCTTCCTGCCGATTCAAGTCGCGGTCATCAACACAGCGTCCAACATCGGCGCAATCACCGCTCTCTGGCACTAAAAGGGGTTTTCAATGGCTACTCCCGCTAATAATGTCGCTGTCTTTCCTGCCGCTAGCGCGCCTACGACGATCACCGTCAATGGGCGCGTTTACACGAATACGGTCGGCTCGGCACCTATCGTCGTTCCAGATTTTGACGCTTTTATTTTGCTGTCGAACGGCTGGCTGAAATCCGCAGCCGATGGGGCAGGCACGACGGCCCAGAGGCCGGTCGGGAATCACCAGCTCGGCATCTCGCCGCCCGCTGTCGGCTTCAAATATTTCGATTCGACCATCGGCGCAAATATTATCTGGAACGGAAAAAACTGGATTAACCACGCGACCGGCGCGACCGCCTAAATCTTAGCTGATGACGATAAAAGTCATCATATTAACTGCTACTGGCGGCGGCTCTGGAACCGTTCCGTTAGATTGGAACAGCTCCAACAACTCTATAGAAGCGATTGGCGGCGGCGGCGCTGGCGCGAGCGGAAACGTGGGCGTTAGCGGTGGCGGTGGCGCTTACGCTAAAATCACCAACGTCTCCATGACTCCAGGAGGCACCTATTACTATTCAGTAGGAACAGGAGGGGTAGGGTTTAGCGCAAACGGCGCAGACAGTTGGTTCAATAAAAATGCGAATGCCGCTCCGACTTTATCCACAGACGGTATTCTTGCTAAAGCCGGGAATGGCGGATCCGGCGGCGGCGGCGCGGGGGGTTTGGCTGCTTCTTGCGTTGGCACAACAACTTATAGTGGCGGTAGCGCTCCCGCTACTTCTGGCATTTCCGCAGGAGGCGGAGCAGCCGGTCCATTAGGCGCTGGCGGCGCTGGGGGTAATACTCCTGGTGGAGTCTATGGCGGAGCTGGCGGCGGCGGTAATGGCGGTGGATCGGCAGGTTTAGGCAGCACCCTCTACAATGGCGGCAATGGCGGCGATAATAACGCCGGAAGCGGCCATGGCGTCGGCTCAACATCCAGCAGCGTCGCTGGCGGAGATGGAACTAATGGCGGCGGCGGCGGCGGCGGTTATGCCGATGGAGTTTCTATTACTTTAGGCGGCGCTGGGGGGAACGGAACGGAATGGGACGCAACCCATGGATCCGGCGGCGGCGGCGGCACGCCAGGATACAACGGTACTGCCCAACCTGGAAAAAATGGCGGTCTTTATGGCGGCGGCGGCAGCTCTCCTTCTTCTCCGGCAGGGGCTGCTAGCGGCAATGGCGGGCAAGGCATCGTCGTTCTCACCTATACGGTGCCGGATCTCGCGCCAACTCAATCATGGTGGTTTCAGCCGCCCGATCTGTTGTGGCATGCGCCGTCGATTGACACCAATCTGCCGAGGCGGCTGCTTCCTCCGTCAGTCACGATCTTAACGAGCACCGGCGCAGGCACTTTTACTGTGCCGAGCGGCGTTTATTCGATCGCAGTCAAAGGTATCGGCGGGGGCGGCGGCGGCGGCGGATCTTCGACTTCGGCGGCGGCGGGCGGCGGCGGCGGCGGCGCTTACGCCGAAAGCACGATCGCGGTCACCCCAGGGCAAACCCTTTGGTTCAATGTCGGGATAGCCGGGACTGCCGGATCCAATGGCGCGGGCGGCAATGGTGGCGATAGCTGGCTTAGCTCCGCATCCAATGCGCCACCCGCTAATTCAAGCCAAGGCATTGTCGCCAATAAGGGCGGCGCTGGCGGCGTTGGCGCTTCCGGCGGCGGCGGCTCAGCGGGACTCAGCATTGGGACGCTTATCAATGCGGGTGGCGGCGGCAATATAGGCGGCGGCGGCGCTGGCGGCCCCAATGGAGCCGGAGCAGGCGGCGGTAATACGCCTAGCGCCAATCAGGGCGGCGGCGGCGGCGGGGGCGCGAATGGCGGCAGCGTCGGCGCGAATGCGTCGAGCGCTAATGGCGCAGCGGGCGGCAATAATCGCTTTGGGGCTGGCGGCGGCGCGGGCGGCACCAGTTCGGCTAATGCTATCGGTGGCGTTAGTGGTGGTGGCGGCGGCGGCGGTTATGGCAGCAGCGGCGCTTTCAATGCAGGCGCGGCTGGCGGCGAGGATATGTGCCTTGCGACTAACGTCGGCCCCGGCGGCGGCGGCGGCGCGGGCGGACGCTCAGACACTATAGGGCAAGGACCCGGCGGCGCTGGCAGCACCTATGGCGGCGGCGGCGGCGCGAGCGGCTTTGCAAGCGTCAACCTTCAACCCGGTGGGGCCGGGGCGCAAGGCGTCATTGTCCTGCTTTACATGACCGGCGGCAATCAGACGCCGACATGGCGGCTGCAAGGGCAGCAGCTCGATCTTCAAAAGCGCGCCGTCCATTCCATCGACACCAATCAGCCTGACATTCCGCAGGTTCGTCCGCCGTTGTCACCAAGCGCGCTGTGGTGGTCACAGCCGCCGGATCTTTTGCGGCGCGCTCTGGCTTTGGACACCAACCAGCCCAACGACCAGAATTACATGGGCTGGCATCTACCAGCCTTCGTTCCTCAGCCGCAAACGACCGATGGGCCTTACCTGACCCTTCAAGCGCCGAACATCGCTACTCCTGAGCAGCATGGGGCAGCGCCGCTGAATCAGACGCCAAGCGCGAATTGGTTGATGCAGCCGCCGGATCTCTTAAAGCATGCGCTGTCGTCGATCGACACCAATCAGCAAGACATTCCGCAAGTCCAGCCGCCATTGCCGCCATCGGCGCTATGGTGGATGCAGCCTCCAGATTTGTTGCGGCGCGCGCTCAATATAGACACCAATCAAGGGCTCGATGCATGGTACGCCGCGCCGACAGCGCCGATCGGCCCGATCACGCCAAGCGTGCTGTGGTGGGGGCAGCCGCCGGATCTTTTCAAGCCAAGACTGCCTCTCGACACCAATCTGCCAAGGCTTTGGGTTTCGCCAACCGTAACGAATGTTTACACCACTCCAGGCGCTGGCAGCTTCACCGTGCCTAGCGGCGTCTATTCCGTCACAGTAAAGGGCATCGGCGGGGGCGGCGGCGGCGGCGGATCCTCTGGGGCATTGGCGGCGGGCGGCGGCGGCGGCGGCGCTTACGCCGAAAGCACGATCTCTGTCACGCCGGGGCAAACCGTTTGGTTCAATGTTGGGGCGTCTGGAAGCGGGAATATTAATGGCTGGGCTAGCGATGGCGTCGATAGTTGGCTCAACTCAGCATCAAATGCTGCTCCATCCAACGCAGTAAACGGGATTCTCGCCAAGGCAGGATCTGCCGGGGGACCGGGTTCTAGCGGGGGCGGCGGCGCGCAAGCTTCATGCATTGGAACTCTTAGCAATAGCGGCGGCGGCGGGGATTCTGCTGGCGGAGGCGCGGGCGGCCCGAATGGCGCTGGCGCGGTTGGCGGTAACGCCAACGGCGTGAATTATGGCGGCGCTGGCGGCGGCGGCGCGAATAATGGCGGCGCTGGCGGCGCTTCAACCGGAAGTCCGGGGGCGGCGGGCGGAAACAACCGCTTGGGCGCTGGTGGTGGCGCGGGCGGCACGGCTTCGACTAATGCCACTGTGGGCGTCAATGGCGGCGGCGGCGGAGGCGGCTTCGGCGGCAGCGGCGCTTTTGATGCAGGCGGCAGTGGCGGCACGGATAGCTATATAGCTGCCGGTGTTGGCTCTGGCGGCGGCGGCGGCAGCGGCGGGCGCACAGACGGCGTTAATCAGGGGGCAGGGGCCGCTGGCGGAAATTATGGCGGCGGCGGCGGCGCGAGCGGTTGGGCGAATGCTGGATATTCTTATGGCGGCAATGGCGCGCAAGGCGTCGTCGTAGTCACTTATGCGCCGGGACCAGCCCCTGCCTTTATCCCAACCCCATTAACGGCATACGGCCCGTATCTTACTCTGCAAGCGCCGGGCGTTCCTGCCCTTCAGCAGTATGCGGCGGTGCTGCCGAATCCAACGTCAAGCCAGCAATGGTGGAATCAGCCGCCGGATCTGCTGCGCCATCCGGCGCACCTGGACACCAATTTCGACTTGACGGCATGGCAGGCAGCGCTGCCGGTTACGCCAAACACGAAATGGTGGAATCAGCCGCCGGATCTGCTGCGCCATCCGGCGCACCTGGACACCAACCAAGGACTCGATCTCTGGTTTGCGCCGATCAGCTATATCGGCGCGCTGACGCCAAGCGCGTTCTGGTGGACTCAGCCGCCAAATCTTTTCCGGCCGATTGCGACGCTCGACACCAACGAGCCGCAATTGCCGTTCGCCAGCTTCTGGCCGCTGGCGACTTCGGCCGCCTTCCGATGGGAGCAGCCGCCGGATCTGCTGCGGCATGCGCCGACGCTGGATACTAACCAAGGGCTCAATTTGTGGTTTGCGCCGATCAGTTATATCGGCGCGCTGACGCCGGGCCAATTCTGGTGGAGTCAGCCGCCTGATCTCTTGCGGCATGCGCCGCGCTTGGACACCAATCAATTCACGCTGTCCTATCCGGGACATATCTTCGATCCGCCGCAAGCGTTGTGGTGGACTCAGCCGCCTGATTTGCTTCGCCATGCGCCGCATCTCGACACCAATCAAGGGCTCGACCTCTGGTATGCTCCGATCGCTGCCGCAGCGACGGCGACGCCTGCGAGTTGGTGGTGGAGTCAGCCGCCAGACCTGCTTCATCAGCCGCCGTCGCTGGCGACAGAAACGCCGCGGCAAGCGACTTGGTTTAGCGCGACTCCTGCCGAGCTTGCCCGCGCATGGTGGAATCAGCCGCCCGATCTTCTGAGGCATGCGCCGCCGCTCGATACGAACCAGGGCTTCGATTACGCCGCCGATCCCATATCTCGCGGGCCGACCATCACCCCGTCGATCTATTGGTGGTCACAGCCGCCGGATCTCTTGCGGCACCCGCCGCACCTGGACGCCAACCAGGGCGTCGATTATTCTTTCGGCGCGCCCGCGATCACTCCGCCGGTCTATTGGTGGGTTCAGCCTCCGTTCCTATCGATGACTCCGCCGGGGCTATTGCCCCTAGAGCCCTACGTTGCCCCAGGATGGGCGTTCACCGGGGCCGGCCCGTTCATCGCCCCGCCGCCCTTGCACCGTCCTGTAGCCTTAACCCAGCCGCCGGGGCTTGCATTGCCGCAGCAGCCTATCCTCGCCGCCACGCCAAAAATCTGGTGGTGGGCGCAGCCGCCGGACTTGCTGCGCCATCCGGCGCACCTGGACACGAACTTCGACCCGATGATTTGGTGGTCTGCGCTGCCGGTCACGCCGGGCATATTCTGGTGGAAGCAGCCGCCGGATCTGCTGCGGCATCCTCCTGAATTGTGGACATGGCAGTATCTTGTCCGGTTTGTTCCGCGCTTCTTCTATCGCGATAGCGCTTTCTTGCTGACCCGCGCGCCGCTTTCGGTCGCCGCTTCAATCCCTCGAAATCTGCTCGCGCCAAGAGTAGTATCGAAGCTGACGGCTACGAACACGATTATGCAAGGATATCGCCGGATGAGCCGATCGGCAGACCTGTGCCCCGCTATCGTTGCAGGCGTCGAGCAGGAATATGTGAAATTCGACTTCGGGCCTGGCGTTGCTCCTGGCGTGACCATCGATTCAATCGTTGCGATCAATTGCTATTCGCTCGACAACTCGGATCCGACGCCGATGAGCCGCATTTTGGGCGGCGCTACGATCATCAATTCCCCGGCTACGGGGCAGCCGGGGCAAGCCCTTTATCAGCTTTTTGGCAATATGATTGCTGGTCTTTACCTTGTGCAAGCCATCGTTCAAACTAGCGACGGGCAAACGCTTTCGGTCGAGGCGCGGTGGCCTTGCGTTAACGCAACCCCATAGAGGAGCTAAAGCTTATGATTCACAAGCATCCAGAGAAGCACCCCGCAGAAACGCATCCAGAGAAGCATCCAGCCGCAGAAAAGCCGCCGCCCGAAGCTGTTCAATTGCCAGCCGAGCCGCCGCCGGTTCCAACTCAATTGCCAGCCCCGGAAGTGAGATACGAGCGCCCGCCCCCAAAAGAGGGAATGGTGCGCGTCAAGATGCCGAAGCTCACCAATGAAGTGAATCATGGAACGACAAGCTATCCGGTCGATAATGACGGAATTGTCGATTTGCCGCCGGAAGCGGCGGAGCATGTGCTTCGTCAAGGCGGCGCTGTTCTTGTCGAGCCGCTGGCGGCGACAGCGGAAGGCACCATGAAAATCAAGCATACTTCCGACCCAAACACTACCCTTGGCTATGGGCAGGATCTCTATGCGCCGGATTCGAATGGCGAGTTGACTATTCCGATATCGATCTTTTCGGATGTCGAGAGCCACGGTTTCATTCCATCAGTTTGATGGTGGTTCGCCATGGTAGCTGCGCCGAACGATTTGACGACTTTGGCGAATGCCCTTACGTGGCTTGGCTGCCCTAGCGACGACGCTTCCGGGACGCTTCAGCGGGTCATCACCGCTGTTTCGACCGCGATTCAGAACACGATCGGACGCAATATCAAGACCGCGTCCTATAACGAGATCTTCGATGGGCGCGGGCGCAGCCGCATCATGGTGTCGAACTGGCCGATCACAGCGGTAGCGTCGGTCACCCTTGGCGAGCTTATGCAGGTTTCGGTGCCGCCGCGGTCGAGCGCTTCGCCGGGCTATACTTTCTCCGATAAGTTCGTCTATGTCGATTCGCCCTATTTTTACGATCCTGGAAAGCGGAATGTGCAAATCGCTTACACCGCCGGGTATACTACGGTTCCGTTCGATATTGAGCAGGGCTGCTTGACCTGGATCAAAGCTATCATGGACGGCGCGAACTATTCGGCGGCGCTTAAGGCGATGGCGGTCGGGCAAACCAAGCTCGATTTCAGCCATGCGGTCACAAAGCTCGACAAGATTACAGCCCTTGCGCCTCCGCAAGTCGTGAGCTTGGTGGCGTCTTATAGAAGGGTGACCCCAACGTGGTAATGCAATGCTGCAATGGTCCGCTCTGCACCGGCTTGAAAGGCTTCAACTTGGTTGGGGCTACAGGAAACGCGCTTTATCCCCGCTTAATCGACCTGTACCGTTCGAAAGATCCGCAGGCGGCGAAGACCGGCACGGTCGGGCTTGGGGCTTATGAAGGGCGAACCGGATCGATTGGCTTCAGCGATCCGTCCGGGCTCGCGCTTCTGTTCCCTGGCATCTTGTGCGCCATTGATCCGCATGGCATCGGGCGCTCGACCGGCGCTATGATGTTGCCCGGCGATGTTGTCAAGCACCCGCAATGGAAGATAACCACCATCGCATTGCCGCTCTATACGATTCGGGACCGGGATATCCTCATCGACGATGAAGGCTACCGCTACGAAGTCGGCATGAATGGCTGGAGCTTGACCGGGTACGTGCTGAATTGCATTCGCCTGGAAACCTGATGGCTGACCTTTCGGATATAACTACTTATTTAGCTCAAACTGCGGCGAATGCTTGCTATCCAAATGGCACGTCGCAGCCTAGTGTCGCTGGTTGCGATATCATCATTTATGAAGGTTGGCCGATTGCCGAGCGCCTTGATCTCGACCTGACCGGTCAGACGCTCGGCCCGAACAAGATTCCAGTTCCGCGGCCTGGCGGCGTTCGGGCAAATGTTTCTATTTATCCGATGCAAGGCACGAATGTCGTGCCGCCGCAAATCCTCGATGCGGTCTATGTCATCGTGCCGCCGGTCTTCGGGCTCACTGCGACGCTTGCCCAGCCAACGATCGGCAATGCCTTCACTGTCACAGTCAGCGGAACGCCGGGTCCTAACGAATTCCTGACAATCGAACTTGACCAGAACTACATCGCGTCGGCGACTGGCTTGACAGTTGGCGAGATCCTAAACGCCTTGGCGACTCAAATCGCCGCTTTTCAGCCCGGCTACACGGCGTCGGTATCTAGCGGTGTGCTGACTATTGGCGGGGCGGCTTATTGCGTGGCCCGCTTGGGGGCGCAAGGCACGCTTGGCAGAGTCATCCACAAGCAGCGCCAGATGATCATGGTCACGGTATGGGCACCGGACCATACATCTCGTACTAAGATCGCTGCCGCAATCGATATCTTGATTAAGAAGCACATCACCGTCACAATGCCAGACACGTCGATGGCGCAGATTTGCTACAACCGAACGAACTTAACCGATGAGCATGAGCCTGTGTCTTGCTATCGCCGAGACCTGATCATCCAAGCCGAGTACGCGACGCTCGATCTCTTTCCTGGCACGGTCATCACATCGGTCACGACCGATCTTGTTCCGCTCGATCCAACAAATCAAAACTTCATCGCGTGCAGGACGGTCGCGTAGGGGAATAGCTATGTCTTACAAGCTGGTCTGTACTTCGGAATTCTATGACGACATCAGCGGCGCAATGATCAATCGCGGCGATGAAATCACCGATTATACGCACCTTGCTAAGCTGGTCGCCGCCAATCGCGAACATCATTTCGTTAAGGTTCAGCTTCTCATGTCGGCTGGACAATGGGATTGGCCGCCTAAGCTTCCGGCGGATCCGGCGGTAGTGACGCCAGCGCCAGCGGCAATGACAACGCCAGAGGAAAAAGCAAAGGAAGATTAAGCTATGCCGGTTTTTCTCGATGGCCAACAGAATCTTGCCGCGCTTACGGTTCCCGGAGTATATGGTGATATTATACTTCCGTCTCCGCTTCTGGTCGGCACCCCTACCAACATCATGGGCGTCGTTGGCGTTGGCTCCTGGGGTCCGACCAACTCCATGATCTATTTTTCCGCGACGACAGACGGCGCGGTCGCGCTCGGAAATCCGACCAATCGCAAGTACGATATCATGACCCATGTCGAGGCGGCGACCCAGGTGGGCGGCGCAATCGGCTTCGGCGCAGTGCGCGTGACCGATGGGTCGGACCTCGCAGCGAGCGGCTTCATGCAAGGAACGCTTGCGCAACAAGCCGCCGGCACCATCACCTTCGTTTCAAACCCGGCGGCTTTAACGACTATTACTCTCGGCAGTACGGTTTGGACTTTCGTAACTTCCGGGGCAATCGGTCCCCAGACTAACATTCAAGCCAACCTTGCTGCGACGTTGGCGCAGCTTCAATCCGATTTGACGGCTTCCCAAGACGCAAGCGTCGATCAGGCGACCTATCAGGCTAGCGCGACAGTCTTGACGATCACGTATAAGACTCCAGGCATAGTCGGCAACTCCTTCAACATCGCGACTTCCGTTGCTGGCGCTTCGGCTTCCGCCACAACCCTTCTTGGCGGCACCGCTGGCACGACAGGCTTGAATATCAGCGCGAAATACACTGGGATTATGGGCAATCAGATCCAATGCTCCATCCAGCAAGGATCCGCGGCCAACTCCTTTATGTTCATCGTCGCCTTTCCCGGACTCCCGCCGGAGCAATACAACAACGTCACCGGCACTGCGGCGGTCGGCACCTGGACCTTCACGACAAATCCAACCGCGTCAAGCACTCTTACCATCGGCACGACAACTTGGACTTTCGTCGCTTCTGGCGCGACCGGCAATCAGACCAACATCGGCGCTTCGCTCTCGGCGACGCTGGCGACGCTCGCCACCCAGCTTAATGCGTCGAAAGATCCGCAAGTCTCGCAGTGCACTTACAAGGTCACGCCAACGACTCTCACGGCGACTTACAAGAGCACCGCGGCTGCTGGCGGCAGCTTCGCTATCGCTACCACCGTCGCGGGCGCTTCGGTCAGCGGCGCGACGCTGACCTATAACGCCAACTCGGTCTGGATCAATGCCGCCGCCGCCATCAATACCGGCACGCCTTCGCATTCGGCCCCTTCCCGCTTTGTTGTCGTATCCGCCGGCACCAGCGCCTTGGCTCCGGTTCTCGGCGTGCCTATCGTTCTTTCCGGCGGCACGGACGGCACGGCGAACATGAACGATTCGTTCTTGGTCGGACAAGACGTGCTGCCTAGAAGCGGCATGTATGTGCTGCGCGGCTCGCTGGTGACCGATTTCGAGCTGATCGATCACTCGACCTCGACGGCGTGGGCGGCGATCTCCTCCTTCGCGCTTTCCGAGTTGATGACGCCGGTTTTCGCGACTGTCAGCGGAGACAATATCGGCAACGCCATCACGACTGTCATAAACTCAGGCAACGATACGCCATGGGCTTGGAATATCTTGGGCGACTGGCCCTATTTCTTTGACGCCGTTAACGGGCTTAATCGGA
>Ga0310909_10000904_pt1 | contig 16506 bp, 15 predicted proteins | sample GREbulkMGT000H_FD_203449 | JGI IMG/M metagenome (GOLD analysis project Ga0310909, IMG submission 203449) | Lab enrichment of tropical soil microbial communities from Luquillo Experimental Forest, Puerto Rico - GRE.bulkMG.T000H | ecosystem: Environmental > Terrestrial > Soil > Tropical forest >... | reverse complement strand
GCCGCACGGGCCACCAGCGGTCATTTACGTTGACCTCAGGTTTCCGCTGAGCGGACGTCCCGCGAGATGCGGCCTGGTCACGAAACTGTCATTAGTTCGCAAAGAAGCTGATTCTTGGGAGTCACATGTCGTCCCTAGGATTTAGCGCCTTCATCGCGCGTTTCTCGCTCATTTAGCCAATCAGGGGAGTCAAATGAACAAGATAACCCGCTGCGCTATCGGTGCAGCCGCGTTGTACCTGGGTAGCGCGGAACCGTCCCTCGGCGCCACAAACTGCAATCTCGCCAACGGCGTCAAGCATGTCTTTCATCTGACGTTCGACAATGTGCATCTGCGCCGGGACATGCCGAACGTACCTTCGGACCTCGAGCAGATACCGAGCCTGCTCGACTTTCTTCAGGACAGCGGGGTGATTCTGAACAACCACCACACCCCGCTCATCTCGCACACTGCGGATGACATCATCACGGCAGTGACCGGCGTCTACGGAGCGCGCCACGGCCAGCCTGTCGCCAATACCTACGGTCAGTTCGACTCAAAGAATCCTGATTTCGTGCACAACGTCAGCTCGTTTACCTACTGGACGACTAAGACGCCGAACGGCACGCCGGCGATGATCGATGAAAAAGGTAAGAACGCGCCGGCGCCATGGGTCGTGTACACCCGTGCGGGCTGTGATGTAGGCGCGTTCTCGGTCAACACCCAGGTATTGGAGAACACGGGCCTCGATGGCGCCGCCATCTTCGGTGGTACGTCGGCCGCGCCGAACTTCCCAACGCAAGCGACGGACGACGCGCAATTTTTTGCGCTGCCGGGAAAGGACAAGGGCGGCAATTTCATCAACGACCAGGGTCTCGCCGTTCCGGACGCCGATTTCCTGGGGATTGCGATCCATTGCGCGCAAGGCAGTGCGCTCTGCTCCGCGAAGAACGGCGGCGCGCCCGACCTGTTGCCCGATGAGCCCGGCGGCTACAACGGCTTCAACGCGCTCTTCGGCAACGTCCTGGTAGCGCCGGCGATCAATCCCGGCCATACCCTCCAGGTCACCATAAACACCGAAGACGTGAACGACATCGTGACGCCGGTGACGATCACGCGTCCGTACGTGAACGACGTGTTCGGGAATCCCATCACCGATGACTTCGGCACTCCCGGCTTCCCGACGGGCTTCGATCCGGCGCCCGAGCAGTCGCTCGGCTACGTCGAACAGCTTTACGAGGCCGGGGTACAAATCGTGTACCTCTACATCGAGGACGCACACGATCGGCACAGCAAGGTCCCCTTCGCCTCCGACCTTGCCTTCGGACCCGGGGAAGCGGGCTATGTCAAGCAGCTCCAGGATTTCGAGAAGGCGTTTCACCAGTTCTTCGCCGACCTCGACGATCCGAATAGCAGGTTGCACAAGGCGGGCGTCACCCGGCAGAACACGCTCTTCATCGTGACCACCGACGAGAACGATCACTTTGCCGGCAGCCGGCAGCCCCAGGCCGCGTGCGACGGCGTCAATACGCCTTGCACCTATGCTCATGTCGGCGAGATCGACGCAGACCTCGGTCGCATCCTCGCGACCGAGACCGGGAATACCACGCCCTTCTTCCTACACTTCGACGATGCGCCGAACGTCTATATCCACGGTAACCCCGGACGCACAAGTCCCGTCGCACGCCAGTTCGCACGGGATCTCGCGAAGCTCACGACCACGAGCCTGATTACCGGAAATACCGACATGCTGACGAAGCACCTGGCGGACCCGGTCGAGGAAGACTTCCTCCACATGGTGACGAGCGACCCCGCACGCACGCCGAATATCACCGACTTCGGCAATGACGACTATTTCTTCGAGGCGTTCGGGGACACCACGCCGTGCAACCAGCCCGATGGGGGCTTCGTGTGTTTCGTCGAGAACAACGGCTTTGCCTGGAACCACGGCGACTTCCAGAAGCAGATCACCCACAATTGGGCCGCGGTGGTGGGGCCAGGCGTGCAGCCAGACCGTGACGGAACTGACGTCTTCACCGATCACACGGACCTGCGTCCCACCTTGCTGTCTCTGTTGGGACTCGGGGACGACTACGATCATGACGGTCGAGCCATCTTCGAGATCATGAGGCGGGACGCGATCCCGCACGAGATCCGGGAGCATCTCGACACGGCGGAGCGGATGGCGCATCTCCTCAAGGCGATCAACGCTCCGCTCGGCCCGCTCGGCGTCAGGACGCTCGAGATGTCGACGACTGCCCTTGCCAGCAACGACACGAACGACGCCACCTACAACAGGATCGAAAACGAGCTCCTCGACGTCACGAAGCGGCGCAATGCGATCGCATCGCAGATGCTGTTGATGCTCGAAGACTCGACGTTCGACGGCAAGGCGTTCAACGAGGCGAAGGCCCAGGGGCTCATCAATGCCGCCGAGGGGCTACTCGACGAGGCGCTGGGGACCGGGGACGCCAGAGAATAAGGCCAACAAGCTCGTCCACGATCCGCCCAGTGCAGCCCGACCGAGGCCGCTCGGCCGGGCTGTTTTTTATTGAAGGGGCCGTCTCCTCACTTTGTCAATCCCGTGAAATCTGCACGGCACATCAGCATCGCGTGACTTCTTCGCGCGTCATCGTCGGATGCGCTGCCCCCCCTGGTGTTCCCAGGAGCGGACATGGCCCGGTAGCCGCTAGCGTGCGCCGGCGACTGTGTCGATCCGCGGCACTTCAACGCCTCGGATCACAAACCAGAGGCCGAGCGGCACTTCGTAGAAGAACATCGGCAGCATATAGATCATTGAGGCGTTGGCCGCAAACGTCGAGGACAAAATTACGGCCAGCGAGCCAAGCGCCAGCACCACAGAAGCAAACACACCCCACCCGGCGAGTACTCTCGGCACGTAACGCGATCTGAACAGCAGATACGCGAACACGGCCGACCCGAAGCCCAGGAACACGAAAGCGACATAGAACCCCGATCCGCGGGCACTTATGGACAGTCGCGAGAGGCTTTGCAACTGGCTGTCACTAAACGCCTGCAGGTAGTCGACACCACTCAACAGGCGCAGCGTGAGCAGCGCGCTGAACGTTGTGATGGCGAGAATCGCGCCATCTGTCACTCTGAGGAACGCACCCACGAGCGCAAGACTCCGGTCCACGGTCTTGAGAAGTTCATAGAATGCCCAGGCAATAACGACATCACTCGCCGCGATTATGACGTCGATTGCGATACCGAGTCGGAACAGGCCCTCGGAAGCGACAATGTTGCCGACAGTGGCTCGCGCATCACCTTGAACCACGAGGCGGTCAAGCACAAACATCTGGGAGAAGATCGACAACGCCATGGCCGACAGGAGTATGACTCCTGCGAGACGCGCATAAAACAATGGCGATCGCTCGACAGTCGTCGTTGGCATCGGTTTCCACCAAGAGGCAAATACCCTCGGGAATTCTAGCCGGCCGGCAATGCCTGCACAGCTAACATCGTGTAGTGTAAGTGCCGATCCGCTACTGGTCACGCCCTGCGACCGGCCGAGAGCAGCCGCCCATGTTGCGATTGAAGTTTTCCCGATGGCAGCCACTCACCGAGCAACCTGTCAGAGCCGAGGTCGGTCAGACGGTTAGGTGCGATTGACGACCGCGTTGCTCGGGTCGGCTAATATTCATCGAATAGGGCGCAAGGCGGAAACATCCATGAACAAGCGGATAGCGGCGTTGCTGCTCGTCATGACTCTCGGCGTGGGGAGCGCGTGGGCCGCCGAGGGGGACAAGCCGGCGCCGCCATCGGAGGCAACTCTCACCTGGCTCGGCAACGCCGGCTGGCAAGTGAGCGGCGGGAATACGGTCATCCTCATCGATCCGTACCTGTCGCGCCTGCGCGGGCCGCCACCGCCGGGCGCTGCGCCGCTGCCCGCGGGCGATTCGCGCCCTGCGTATGAGTGGGAAGATCGTCCGGAGTCTGACCGCGCCACCATCGACGCGCACATTCAGCGCGCGGACTTCGTGCTGGTCACGCACGCACACTTCGACCACATCTTCGATGTGCCCTACATCGCCAGGAGAACCGGCGCCACCGTCATCGGCACCGAGAGCACGGCGAACATAATGCGCGCATACGGGATCGCCGAGCGGCAGCTCATCACCGTCCGCGGCGGTGAGGACTACCAGTTCAACGGCTTCTCGCTACGCGTCATTCCGAGCCTGCATAGCCCGATCGACCACAAGCACTACTTCAGCTCGCAGAGTGCACCACCCGGTATGAAGGCGCCGCTGACACTTGAGCAGATGCACCCCGAGGGCGGCACTCTCGGGTACCTGATTCGCATCGGGGGCCACGAGATTCTCGCCTTCGGCGGCATGAACTACATCGAACGCGAGCTCGAAGGTCTGCGGCCGGACGTGGTGCTGGTGGGCGCGAACGCCTCGCGGCGCGAGAACTATGACTATTGTGGCCGCCTGATGAGGGTGCTCGGTTACCCGGCACTGGTGCTGCCTACGCACTGGGATAACTTCCTCTTGCCTTACGACGCTTCGCAGCGTGTCGCGCTGGAGGCGCTGCAGGGTTTCGTGGGAGAGGTCACCGCGGCATCACCGCACACGCGCGTCATCGTGCCCGAATATTTCCGGGCAATTCCGCTGCCGGGGCGCGGCTCGTAAGGGCGGCAAAAACTCGTGAATGGGCGGGCGTCTCAGGCCCGCGGGGCGAGCGCGGCCGACTTCGAGTGCCCGAGGGTCAGGGCGAGCGCCGCCGCAAGGGCGGAGCCCAGCAGCACCCCGAACTTCGCCGCGGTAAGCAGCGGCCCGTCCGGGAAGGCGAGATTGGCGATGAAGATCGACATGGTGAACCCGATGCCGCCGAGGATGCCAAGCAGTGCGAGCTCACGCCACCGCACACCCTCGGGCAGCTCGGCGAGCTTGAGTCTCACGGCGGCGAACGCGGCGAGCACGATGCCGATCGGCTTACCGAGCACCAGACCAAGCACGACGCCCGCACCGGCCGCGAGCGGTGCACCGGCGCCTAGGTCGAGCCCCTCGAGGCTCACCCCGGCGTTGGCAAAGGCGAACAGCGGCATGATCCCGAAAGCGACCCAGGGGTGCAGCATCGCCTCGACGCGCACCACCGGGGGCTCGGCAGTGCGGGGCGGATCGGGCCGCTGCAGGCCGGATGGCCCGGTCCGCGGTGCCGGTTGCCGTCGGATCCGCCACCCGAAGACGGCGCTGACCGGCGTCAGGAGCCCGAGTACGACACCGGCCAGCGTCGGGTGCACACCGGCGCGCAGCGTCCCGAACCACACCACCGCTCCGGGAAGCACGTACGCAAGCGCCGACTGCACGCTGAGCGCCTGCAGCAGCAGCACCAGCGCGATGCCTGCCGCAATGAGCAGGAGCTGACCCGGCGCCATGCCGCCGGAGTAGAAGAGCGCAATGATGAGAATCGCCGCGACGTCGTCGGCGATCGCCAGCGTCAGCAGCAGCACGCGCAGTGCCGGGGGGACGCGCGGGATGAGCGACAGCACTCCCACGGCGAAGGCGATGTCGGTCGCCGTCGGGATGGCCCAGCCGCGGCGCACGAGTGGAGTGCTGCCCACCAGGACATATAAGAGTGCCGGCACCAGCACACCCCCGGCTGCCGCGACGATCGGCAGTGTCGCGATGCGCGGATTGGAGAGCGACCCGTCATGTATTTCGCGTCGGATCTCGAGTCCAACGAGCAGGAAGAAGACCGTCATGAGCCCGTCGTTCACCCAGAAGCGCAGGTCGTAGGCCGGCAACAGCGGCATGCCGAAGCCCGGCCGCCACTGCCACAATGCCTCGTACGCGTGTGAGAGCCGCGAGTTGGCACAGGCCAGCGCGATCGCCGCCGCGGCGAGCAGCACCAGGCCACTCATCGCCTCCACGCTGATGAAGCGCAGCGTCCACAGGCTCGGGCGAGTGGCGTGCGGTGTGCTCACGGGCAAACTCCTGAGGGTTTCAGAAGCTTAGCCCACCGCTGGCGCGCGCGTGCGGCGATGTCGATTCCCGGAGGTCCCGTTCGACGTATTGCCGGATCAGCGGCTGCCGCTGATGAGATCGGCCGCCGCAGGGCGGTGTCATGCCAACCGCCAAAGGAGCGAGTTCATGCGAGTCATGGTGATCGTCAAGGCGTCGAAGGACTCGGAGGCCGGCGTGCTGCCGGGCACCGAGCTCCTGACCGAGATGGGCAGATTCAACGAGGAGCTGGTGAAGGCCGGCGTGCTGCTCTCGGCCGAAGGGCTGCGGGCGAGCGCGCACGGCGTGCGGGTCAGGTTCGGTGGCGGCAAGAGCACCGTGGTCCACGGGCCCTTCAGCGACAGCCGGGAGCTGATCGCGGGGTTCTGGCTGTGGCAGGTGAAGTCGATCGAGGAAGCGATCGAGTGGATCCGGCGCTCGCCATTCCGCAAAGGGGGCGAGGAGGTCGAGATCCGCCCGGTGTTCGAAGCCGACGACTTCGGCGAGAACCTGACACCGGAGCTGCGTGCGCAGGAGGCGCAGCACAGGGCGCATCTCGCCGCCAAAACCTGACACGCCGATCGGGTAACGAAGTTCAGCATCATGCCTGTCAGTGCGCACCTGCATTTCAAGGGCGACTGCCGCGAAGCCTGGCGCTTCGGCGCCGAGGTTCCCGGTGGCCGGATGCGGGTCAACGGTGCCAGGCCCCTCGAGGCAGTGTCGGGGTCCGGCCGCAGAAGTGCGGCCTGACCAGCGTCCTGTCGCTTACCGAGCACATTTTGGCGAGCGTGGCTTGCGCTGCGACTCCTGCGATGGTGTCATCGGCAGTCATGACGGCTGCGGATGCCCATCGCACCATCGATGCCGTGTGGCGCATCGAGTCGGCGCGGCTCATTGCCGGGCTCACGCGCCTGGTACGCGACGTCGGTCTCGCGGAGGAGCTGGCGCAGGATGCGCTCGTGGCCGCGCTCGAGCGCTGGCCGCAGACGGGTATTCCCGACAATCCCGGCGCGTGGCTGATGGCGACCGCGAAGCACCGCGCCATCGACCAGCTGCGACGGCGGCGCATGTTGTCGCGTAAGCACGAAGCGCTCGGACACGAGCTTGAGATGGAGCAACGGCACAATGGCGGCATGGTCGAGGCGGGAGCCGACGACGTGGTCGGCGATGACCTGCTGCGACTGATGTTCATCGCCTGCCATCCGCTGCTGTCGACCGAGGCGCGTACCGCGCTCACCCTGAGGCTGCTCGCCGGGCTCACCACCACGGAGATCGCGCGTGCCTTCCTCGTGCCCGAGCCGACGATCGCGCAGCGCATCGTGCGCGCCAAGCGCACCCTGGCCGCGGCCCGCGTGCCATTCGAGAGTTTGCCGGCCGAGCAGCTGCGTGAGCGTCTCTCCTCGGTCATGGAAGTCATCTACCTGGTATTCAACGAGGGCTACTCCGCCACGGGCGGCGATGACTGGATGCGGCAGGCGATGTGCGAGGAAGCGCTGCGGCTCGGGCGCATCCTCGCCGAGCTCGCACCTGGCGAAGCCGAGGTGCACGGACTGGTGGCGCTCATGGAGATCCAGGCTTCGCGCCTCCACGCGCGCTGCGGACCGAACGGCGAGCCGATCCTGCTCATGCAGCAGGACCGCATGCTGTGGGACCGCCTGCTGATTCATCGGGGACTCGTGGCGCTGGCGCGCGGTGAGGCACTCGGCGAGAGGCGGGGACCGTATCTGCTGCAGGCGGCGATCGCGGCCTGTCATGCCCGCGCCGCGAGCGCCGCCGAAACCGACTGGGTGCTGATCACGGCGCTCTACGACGAGCTCGCGCGTCTGACACCCTCGCCGGTCGTGGAACTCAACCGCGCGGTGGCGGTCTCGATGGCTTACGGGCCGGCCGCGGGGCTCGAGCTCACCGACCGCCTGGCGGCGCAGGGCGCGCTGCACTCCTATCACCTGCTGCCGAGCGTGCGCGGCGACCTGCTCGCCAAGCTCGGCCGCTATCACGAGGCGCGCGGCGAGTTCGAGCGCGCCGCGACGTTGACGCAGAACAGGCGTGAGAGCCGCCTGCTGCTCGATCGCGCCGCGGCGTGCGCACGCGGAGAGGTCTGATGGCGTACATGCTGCTGATCGTCGAACCCCGGGGGCAGCGGAGCACGCGCGCGCGGCAGGAGGGAGAGGACCTTTACCAGCGCATGCTCGACTACGGCAGGTCACTGCAGGCGCGCAGCCTGCTCCTTGGCGGCGACTCGCTGCGTGAGCCTGCAGCGCGTCTCAGCATTCGCGGTGGCCGGCAGAGCGTCGTCGATGGCCCCTTCACCGAATCGAAGGAGTTCGTCGGCGGGTTCTTCCTCCTCGATTGCGCGACGCGTGAGCAGGCGCTGAGCCTGGCGGCGGAGTGTCCGGCGGCCGCCTGGGCCACTATCGAGGTGCGCGAAGTCGGACCCTGCTACGAGTGAGCCTGCCGCGGCACTGTTGAACGCGCGCCTGCGCGAGCTCTCAGGAGCGCTTCACATCTGCGGTGCCCAGGAGCTGCACCAGCCAGCGGCCTTCACTTCCTTGCCGGGAAAGAGCTGGCACGGCCCCTGGCTCGAGCCGTTGGGGCCCTGATACAACCCGCAGTTGGCGCAGTTATTTCCCGCGGTGGCGCCCGGCGCGTCCCTGGCGTTCTCGACGTACTTCACGGCCTTCGCCTCCGGCGCATCCACCGACAGGAGCGGCGCCGATGCCGCGCGCGTCGTGCGCAACGCGCCGGCCGCGAGGGACGCAGCCGAGGTGCCGAGCGCCAGGCGTCGGAGCAGTCGACGACGCGACAGTGAAACCTCTTCGCTCATGGGCAACGACTCCCCCGACACGCGCGCAGCGTAACAGACGCATACGCACTGCAGATGAACCGCAGCGTGTGCTCGGCAGTCGGCAGCTCGTCGCCGTCAACTCGAGGATTGCGCGAACGACTCCATCATGAGCCCGGTACCGCCGCGCGAGACGTGCGCCACCACGGCAGTGCGCCGGTGGAGCTTCGTGACGCCGCCGAGGTTGATGGCGAACGAGAGCACCACGTGCTGACCCTTGCGCAATCCCAGGTTCGTTGTCTCGATGAATACGCCGGTGGCGCTCAGGTTCACAGCCTTGCAGAGCTTGCGGCGGCCGCCCGGCGCCGTGATATAGACGATGGTGCGCGCACGATGCCTGGTGTGCAGTCGGCGTTCCACTGCGATCCCCGTGTTGGTGGCTGTGTTGTTCTTGTGTCGACGGCAGCCATTATGCCCCGTGAAGCGAGGCGTTCAGCGGCGAATTGAACGTAATACGAAGGCCTCGCTGCTCAGCTGCTGCGCAGGAAGGAGCCGATTTCGCGCCCGAATGTCTCCAGGTCAACCAGGAATGCATCGTGACCCTCGATGCAAGAGAGCGGTGCGAAGCGCGTGGCAATGCCCGCGGCCTCGAGGAACCCGGCCACCGCCTGCTGCTCGTTCACCGAGAACAACAGGTCGGTCTGCACGCCGATCACCAGCGCGTGCTCGAGCGTCGCGCGGCGGAAGAGCGTGACCGGATCACCGTGTGCCCCCAGATCGAAGCGGTCCATGGAACGTGAGATATAGAGGTAGCAATTCGCATCGAAAGCGCTGACGAAGCGCTGGGCCAGGCTCTCCAGGTACCCCTGTACCGCGAATTCGGAGGCAAACGGGTCGCCGCGCTTCATGTCGTCGCGGATCGGGGCCCGCCCGAAGCGCAGCTGCCACTCGGCGGCCGACCTGTAGGTTACGGTGCCGAGCTTGCGGGCGATGCGCTGCCCCCTCACGGGCAGTCGGTCCGGGGGGTAGTTTCCGCCTGCCCAGTCCGGGTCCGAGGTGATGCACTCGCGCTGAATGGAACGCAGCGCGATCGCGAAGGGCGCCGCGGCAGCCGTTCCCGAGATGCACACCAGGCGGCGGGCGCTGCCCGGAAAGAGGGCTGCATAAGCGAGCACCACCATCCCGCCGAGTGAGGGTCCCATCACGGTGTCGAGACGGGTGATCCCGAGGCTGCGAACCGTCTCGAATCCTGCCCGGGCGATGTCCTCCACGGAAAGGTCCGGGAAGCTCAGGCGGTACGGCTTGCCCGTGGCTGGATCGGGTGACGCCGGACCCGTCGAGCCGAAGCAGCTGCCGAGGGAGTTTACGCACACCACGAAGAAGCGCTCGGTGTCGATGGCGAGTTTCGGCCCCACCATTCCCTCCCACCATCCCGGGCTCGGGTCCTGCGCGGAGCCGGCGGCGTGCGCCGGGGGTGAGAGCCCCGTGAACAGCAGCAGCGCGTTGTCGCGCGCCGGGTTGAGCGTGCCCCAGGTCTCGTACGAGATGCGCGCGCCGTGCAGGGCGCCCCCGCGCCACATCGGGAAAGGCTCGGGAAGCACCGCGTACTGACGCGCATCCATGGGAGAAGGACCCTGCAGCGGCGCAGCGGCTCGGGCCGGAGCGCGGCTCAGGGCTCCGGATCGCCGCCCTCGGCGATGCCTTCGAAGAGTACCGTCGAGAGGTAGCGCTCACCGGTGTCCGGAAGCATCGCGAGCAGCACGCTCCCTTCAGAAGCCTCGGCCGCGACCCTCAAGGCGCCGGCAAAGGTGGCACCCGAAGAGATGCCACAGAAAATGCCTTCCTTGCCGGCGAGATTGCGCGCGCTCTCGACCGCCTCGGCATCGCTCACCGTGACGATCCGATGCGCCACCTCGCGATTCAGCACTTCCGGCAGGAAGTCCGGTGTCCAGCCCTGGATTTTGTGCGGCGACCAGCTCTTGCCGGACAGGAGCGCAGCGCCGGCGGGCTCGCAGGCGATGATCTGCACCTCGGGGCGGGCAAGCCGGATCATCTGCCCCGCCCCGGTCAGCGTGCCGCCGGTTCCCCAGCCCGTGACGAAGTAGTCGAGCCGCCGCCCGACGAAGTCCTGGATGATCTCCGGGCCGGTCGTGCTGCGGTGATAGGCCGGGTTTGCCTCGTTTTCGAACTGCCGCGCGAGGAACCAGCCATGCTTCCGCGCGAGCTCCTGCGCCTTGCGCACCATGCCGCTGCCGCGCTCGGGCCCTGGAGTAAGGATGACCCTGGCACCCAGGATCCGCATGATCTTGCGCCGCTCGACCGAGAAGGTCTCGGTCATGACCGCGACGAAGGGGTAGCCCTTGGCCGCGCACACCATGGCGAGGGCGATACCCGTGTTGCCCGAGGTGGCTTCGACCACCGTCTGGCCGGGCTTCAGCGCCCCGCTGCGCTCGGCATCTTCGATGATGCCGATCGCCAGGCGGTCCTTGACCGACGCGAGCGGGTTGAAGAACTCGCACTTCACGTACATCGTGACGTGCTGCGGCGCGAGTCGCTGGACTCGTACGACGGGGGTCTTGCCGATCGTGCCGAGGATACTGTCGTAGATCATGAAGCCCCTTCTACCCTCGGAGAGTGAGCCCGGACAAGGCGGCTCCACGGTCTTTTAAGACTTTGTCGCTATGATGGCATGATCAGATTGCAGAAGCTCCTGGCGGAGGCGGGGCTCGGCTCGCGCCGGACCGTCGAAGGCTGGATCCGCGAGGGCCGGGTGACGATCGGTGACCGTACCGCTCAGCTCGGCGATCGCGCCTCCCGCACGGATGAGGTACGCCTCGACGGTGCGAAGCTCGACCTGCGAAGCGAGCCGGGCAGGGGCCACGAGGTACTCCTTTATTACAAGCCCGTGGGCGAGGTCACGACCCGGCGCGACCCGCAGGGGCGGCCGACGGTCTTCGAGCGACTGCCCCGCCCAGGCCGGGGGCGCTGGATCAGTGTCGGGCGGCTCGATGTGAACACCGCAGGGCTCCTCCTGCTCACGACCGATGGGGAGCTCGCCCACCGGCTGATGCACCCCTCGGGCGGTGTCGAGCGGGAGTACCGGGTCCGGCTGCGGGGCCGCCCGGGGCCGGAAGTCCTCGAGAAACTCCGGGCAGGGGTCGCGCTCGAGGATGGCCAGGCGCGGTTCGACCGCATCACTGCGGATCCTCCCGGCAATGGCGCCCACAGCAGCTTCCGCGTCGTGCTCCACGAGGGGCGCAACCGGGAGGTACGGCGACTGTGGGAGGCGGTCGGCTTCGAGGTCAGCCGCCTGCTGCGGATCCGTTACGGTCCGATCGAACTCCCCCGGGACATGCGCGCCGGCGACGTGCGGCTCGCCGATGGCGGGAGCCTCGGGCGGCTGCGCTCGGCCGTCTGCCTCCCCTGACCCCTGCCGGCGGCTCGCCCTGCCTGCCCAGGGGCTAGCAAATTACGGGCCAGGATGCATTGACACCCTGCCACGGCAAAATCAAAATACGCGGCTCATTTTGCGGAGGGGTACCCAAGCGGCCAACGGGAGCAGACTGTAAATCTGCCGGCTTACGCCTTCGAAGGTTCGAATCCTTCCCCCTCCACCACCCGAGGGCGGAAGGCGGGCCAGAGAGAGGTGCGGCCGGCAGAGGGGCGTCATCAGTGCGGGTGTAGTTCAATGGTAGAACCTCAGCCTTCCAAGCTGATGACGTGGGTTCGATTCCCATCACCCGCTCCACGTTAGCCCGCGGTGTGTTGGCTCGACGTCGGGCCCATGTAGCTCAGTTGGTAGAGCACGTCCTTGGTAAGGACGAGGTCACCGGTTCAATCCCGGTCGTGGGCTCCAGTCGACCGGGCAGCCGGTGTTGAGTTGAAAGTTGGTTTGTCGGGATTTCGGCGCCGCACGACGCGATGCGCCCTTTCGAGGAAACTTCCATGTCCAAAGAGAAATTCGAGCGCAACAAGCCGCACGTGAACGTGGGGACGATTGGTCACGTGGACCACGGCAAGACGACATTGACGGCGGCGCTGACGAAGGTGATGGCCGAGACCTACGGCGGGACGTTTGTGGCGTACGACCAGATCGACAAGGCGCCGGAGGAGAAGGCGCGCGGCATCACGATTTCGACGGCGCACGTGGAGTACCAGAGCAAGAACCGTCACTACGCGCACGTGGATTGTCCGGGGCACGCGGACTACGTGAAGAACATGATCACGGGTGCGGCGCAGATGGATGGGGCGATTCTGGTGGTATCGGCGGCGGATGGGCCGATGCCGCAGACGCGCGAGCACATCCTGCTGGCGCGCCAGGTAGGGGTGCCCTACATGGTGGTGTTCATGAACAAGGCGGACATGGTTGATGACAAGGAGCTGCTGGAGCTTGTGGAGATGGAGGTGCGGGAGCTGTTGAGCACCTACAAGTTTCCGGGGGACAAGATCCCGATCATCATTGGTTCGGCGCTGAAGGCGCTGGAGGGTGACAAGAGCGAGCTTGGGGTGCCCTCGGTGGTGAAGCTGGTGGAGGAGATGGACAAGTACATCCCGATACCGAAGCGCGAGATCGACAAGCCGTTTTTGATGCCGGTGGAGGATGTATTTTCGATTTCCGGTCGAGGCACGGTGGTGACCGGGCGCATTGAGCGCGGGATCATCAAGGTGAACGACGAGGTGGAGATCGTGGGTTTGAAGCCCACGGTGAAGACGGTGTGCACCGGGGTGGAGATGTTCCGCAAGCTGCTCGATGAGGGGCAGGCGGGGGACAACGTCGGGGTGTTGCTGCGCGGGACGAAGCGCGAGGAGGTCGAGCGGGGTCAGGTGCTGGCGAAGCCGGGCTCGATCACGCCGCACACGCACTTTGAGTGCGAGGTGTACGTGCTGACCAAGGAGGAAGGCGGGCGGCACACGCCGTTCTTCAAGGGCTATCGGCCGCAGTTTTACTTTCGCACGACCGATGTGACGGGGACGATCGAGTTGCCGGCCGGGGTGGAGATGGTGATGCCCGGGGACAACATCAAGATGACGATCGAGCTGATCAGTCCGATTGCGATGGACCAGGGGCTGAGGTTTGCGATCCGCGAGGGTGGCAAGACCGTCGGCGCCGGCGTCGTCGCCAAGATTCTCAAGTAACGAGTCGGAGACCGGGCCATGGCAAACCAGAACATACGTATCCGCTTGAAGGCGTTTGACCATCGCCTGATCGACAGCTCCGCACGCGAGATCGTGGAAACTGCCAAGCGCACCGGCGCCACGGTCAAGGGGCCTGTGCCGCTGCCGACCAAGATGGAGCGCTTCACCATGCTCATCTCGCCGCACGCCGACAAGGACGCGCGCGATCAGTTCGAGCTGCGCACCCACAAGCGTCTCATGGACATCGTCAACCCGACCGACAAGACCGTCGATGCGCTCATGAAGCTCGAGCTGCCGGCGGGCGTGGACGTTCAGATCAAGCTGAACTGACACGGCGCGCCGCTTCCTGGTTCGGCGGTGCTGCTCAGCTCCAGATCCGGGTTGTAAGGCTGCATTCCCTTAGCACGCGACTCGAGGCGGGCGGTTGCGCCGGATGCGCTCCGTAGGGCGCACCATTGACCGTCGTCGCAGCCGGGCGAATACTTCGTGCACAAAGTCTGCGCAAAGAAATAAGCGCCAGAAATCTCCCGGAGGAGCGCACGGGGTAGCGCGCGGACAGGGGGGCAGTCATGCGCGTTGATCTTTTATCGGCTGTTGCGGGATTCACTTTGCTGGTTCTTTCGTCCGAGGTGACCTCGGCTGCTGAGCCACCTCCTTTCAAGGATCTCGCTTCGTACATCACATGGATGCAAAAGAATCACAAGGCGCCGTTCGATCGCGACGGTGCCGCGCTCCCGCGGGGTGGCGCCCAGCAGCTGCTACATGAGCAGGCGGCGGCGCGCGCGGCGCGTGTGGCGCCATCAGGCGCGGCGGCACTCTTGCACAACGTGCAGGTGAATCAGGACCGCAATCCCTGGCCGAAGGCCGAGATCGCCGCGGCGGTCGATCCGACCACCGGGGCGTGGGTCGTCATGAGCAACGACTTCCGGCGCAACTACGATCAGATGTTCTTTCATGTCTCGACCGACGGCGGCGCCCACTGGACCGACGATGCCATGGTGGGAGGCAGCGATCCCTTCACCGGATTCATCCCTTCCACGTTTCAGAGCGATCCCGGTGTGTCGTTCGACAGCTCCGGCAACAGCTATCTGTCGACGGTCACGGGCAATCTGATCTTCGACGGCGGGAATGGCTACATCAATACGGACACCGAGATCGATGCCGTTCAGGGTTTCGCCAACGGTACCTACGCGAGCCTGCTGCCAACACCCGTCGACGTGCAGCCGTGCAACGGGACAGTTAGCGGTATGTTCACCTGCAACATCACGCTCGACAAGCCACTCATTGCGACGGACTCCAATCTCAACAGTCCGAACTACGGCACCACCTATGTCTATTACACTGCCTTCTGCAACCTGCCGTCCGGTTACTGCAAGGACGGCAGTGCAACCATCCCCGCCGCCTCGTCCGCCATCCTCGAGGTGCATTCGCGGGGAGCGAACGAGCCCTTCAGCGCTCCCGCTTTAGTCAGCGGGCGGCTGCACCAAACACAGTTCTCCGACATGGTGATCGATGCGGCCGGCACGCCGCACGTGTTCTTCGATGACTTCACGAATCCGGCCGCTGTGCACATGTGGCAAGCCACTCTGCACGGCGCCATATGGGTGGTTGCACCCGCGCCGGTGGTCTCATTCGTGTTCAACGGCCTCACCAACATCAACTGGGGTTTCCGCGACGGAGGTGCGCAGGCGCCCGGATGCGGCATTCACAAATTCACCGCCTATTGCGCCTTCTCTGCCAATCAGGTCGATAACGGGAGGATGGAGGGCACGCCATCCGTATATCTCGCCAGCGTACCCGCGGGTGGCGGGGCGGCCGCCACGGTCGTGCGCGTGAACAACGATGTGATCCAGGGGCAGAAGCATCACTTCTTCGCCTGGGCCACGGCGACCCCGGCCGGTGCGGTGTACGTCGGCTGGTACGACGATCGTCACGACCCGTTCAATACCCGCGTCGACTACTTCGTCGGCAAATCGATCGATGGCGGCAAGACCTTCCCCATGCAGCAGCCGGTCAACGACGTATCTTTCAATCCCTGCACGGGGTTTCCAGGCTGTGGCTTCTTCGGGGACTACACGCAGCTCGTCTCCGGATCGAACGGCGTGGTGCATGCCGCCTGGTCGGATACGCGCGATGCCGCCAGCATGCAGATCTGGTCGCAGGTGGTCCCCTTCTGAGAGTACGCGGGGCACGCTCCGCACGCGAGATCGTGGCGACGGCCAAGCGCTCCGGCGCCACGGTCAGAGGGTCCTGTGCGCTTCCGCGGCACGCGCCTGGTTGTCCGTGGCGCACCGCGATGTCCCCGAGCCGCGTGAGCCCCATGCCGACGAAGTCAGCGCAGGTTTCATCGGGGTGCTGTATGCCCGGGTGAGAGCTTTTTCGGGCGACTTACAGTTGGTAGTGAGGGGCCCGCGACTGACTCACCGCTCCCGCTCGCTCCTCGCCGGCCATCGGCGCATTTCGAGGAGAAGCGACCATGCAAGCGTTGACTCGAACCGTTCTCACTCTGGTCATCTTCCTGGCGCTGGGCACTTCCGTGGCATGGGGGGCGGGTCCCCCGGGATTCTGGATGCCCTTCTCCGCGACGCCCGTGACGGGCACGACGGGAGGTAAAACTGGCCTGTTGGTCGTTCCGTCGTACGC
>Ga0310909_10000888_pt1 | contig 16606 bp, 15 predicted proteins | sample GREbulkMGT000H_FD_203449 | JGI IMG/M metagenome (GOLD analysis project Ga0310909, IMG submission 203449) | Lab enrichment of tropical soil microbial communities from Luquillo Experimental Forest, Puerto Rico - GRE.bulkMG.T000H | ecosystem: Environmental > Terrestrial > Soil > Tropical forest >... | reverse complement strand
TTTCGATGGCCGGTGCCTATGAGCGCGAGGCGATACGCCCTCACGTCCTCGGCCCCTTTGGAGACATGCTGGCCGCGGTCGAAAGCCATCCGGCCATGCTGTACTACCTCGATAACGCGGAATCGATAGGCGCGAATTCGATCGCCGGCATCAATCGTGACAAGAGTTTGAACGAGAACCTCGCCCGCGAGATTCTCGAACTGCACACGCTCGGCGTCCGCAGCGGCTATTCGCAGGCCGATGTCACGAGTCTTGCGAATGTGCTCACCGGCTGGACCTTCTTTAACGTAGGCGCGCCCGGCCACGGCGGCGAATTCGTTTTCTTCAAGCGCTTTCATGAGCCGGGCGAGCAGGTCGTGCTTGGCAAGCGCTATCCCGACACTGGCGTCGATCAGGGCCGCGCCGCGCTTGCCGATCTCGCGCGCCATCCGGCGACAGCGCTGCACATCGCCCAAAAGCTCGCGCGGCATTTCGTGGCCGACGAGCCACCGCCCACCCTGGTCGCCAAGCTTGAAAAAAATTTCAAGGATAGCGACGGCGACCTCAAGGAGGTCGCAAAGGCGCTGGTCACGGCGGAGGAGTCGTGGATGCCGCAGCGCACGAAGCTCAAGCGTCCATCCGAATGGATGATGTCCGCGCTGCGCCTCACGGGTGCGCAATGGGTGGTCGGCCGTGTCATGTCGGGGCAGGCGTTGCTCGGCGAGCCGCTGTGGCGTCCGCCGGCTCCAAACGGCTTCGCCGATAACGAGTCGACATGGATCGATGGCCTGTCGCAGCGCGTTGACATCGCCAGCAATTTCGCCGGCCGCGTGGCTGACCGGTTGGATCCGGTCGCGCTTGTCGAGACGGGGCTCGGCCCGCTGGCGTCGGCCGAGACCCGCAACACCGTCGCTCGCGCGGAAAGCCGCGCGCAGGCGCTCGCCCTGCTGCTGATGGCGCCGGAGTTCCTGCGGAGATAAATCATGACCGACCTGCACGCACCATCACGCCGGGAATTGCTACTCGCCTCGGGCACGCTGTTCGCCTGGGCGCATCTGCCGAAGCTCGCGCGTGCCGAAGGGCGCGACCCGCGCTTTCTCACGATCGTGCTGCGCGGTGCGCTCGACGGGCTCGCGACAGTGGCCCCGGCCGGAGATCCGGATTGGGTTTCGTTGCGCGGCGACAATGCGCTGACGCTCGACAGCAAGATATCAGCACTCAAGCTTGATGATTTCTTCGCGCTCAATCCGGCGATGCCGAATCTGCACCGCATGTTCAAAGCGAACGAGGCGATCGTCGTCCATGCCGCCGCCACGCCCTATCGCGAGCGCTCGCATTTCGATGGCCAGGACGTGCTCGAGAGCGGGGTTGAAAAGCCGGGCGCGACCCATACCGGGTGGCTCAACCGTTTACTCGTGGGCCTTGCGCCCGAAGACCGCGTCGGCTCGAACGGCGGCAGGGCCTTCGCCGTCGGACCGGTGACGCCGTTGGTCGTTCGTGGGCCAGCGCCGGTGCTGTCATGGTGGCCGCGGCGAGTTCTGCCGGCAAGCGACGACACCATCGTACGATTGCTGGACCTCTATCGGCACACCGACGTCAACTTCGCGCGCGTCCTTGAAGGCCGCAGGAGGCTCACGGCAATTGCGCCGGCCGGCAGCATGGAGCAGAGGCCGGTCGGCCAGATTGCCAGCCCCGACCTCGCTCAGCTGCGTGCCTATTTCTCCGACGCCGTAGGTACCGCCGCAAAGTTCCTGGCGCAGCCCGACGGTCCGCGCGTCGGCGCGCTCGCGCTCAACGGTTGGGACACACACTATAATGAAGGCATCGCAACTGGCTGGCTGGCGGAACTGCTCGCCGCCCTCGATGGGGCGCTTGCCGCGGTCCAGGATAACATGGGACCGGCGTGGCGCGAGACCGTGGTGGTGCTCGTCACCGAGTTCGGCCGCACGGCGCGCATCAACGGAACGAATGGCACCGACCACGGCACCGCCACAGTCGTACTGCTGGCCGGCGGCGCGCTCAAAGGCGGTCGCGTGATCGCCGACTGGCCTGGGCTGAAGGCGGCGAACTTGTTGGAGAACCGCGACCTCACGCCGACCATCGATGTGCGCGCCGTGCTCAAAGGATTGCTGAAGGATCATCTTCGGGCGGATGACCACGCGCTCGCGGCCGATGTGTTCCCCGGCAGCGACGATGTGAAGCCCATCGCAGGCTTGGTCGCGTCGGTCTGACCGCATTGCGTAGAGGCCGTTCTGCGCACGGACAGGTGATGACCAACTTCAAAAGGACGGTATGACAATTCTCTCCCGGTGCCATGGGACAATTTTCAAATGGTGGGACCACACGAGGACATCTCGGGTGTGTTCCATGCGTCGCATTGAGACTCGACCTGGAGCAAGCCGCCACACGCGGCCACTTTGGGCGGAGTTCATTTTTACCCTCGATGGTTGGTTGCGAAAGCGGGAGGGCGTGTTCGAGTACTGCCACGAGCCGGACTGCATTTTTCGGGCCCAGCTCAGCCGACTGTCTAGTGATGTGCTCCTTTCCGATGGAACGTTTGGCCGCCCCGGCGACCGAGTGATCGACCTTCACCTCTGGAACGAGCAGATCCCTGCAATGCCTATAGCAGGCTATTCCCTGGCCTGGGGATGCCGCTTCAACCGGAGCTTCGAAAAATCCCTTGGCGAACTAGCTCAATCCCTAGTGAATAAGCCGGAACTGTCGGACATAAACATCATTCGCGCGAATACAAACCTCGACCCGCTTCATCGTATCGCCGCGCGGCATGGCTTCGAGATCATGCGCGACCCGGTTGAGCTTTCACCTTGGGACCACGCGCATCGGTTCGGCCAAAATATTCTGTATTGGCTGTTGACGCTTGCGTGTCATTCCGGTCGCACCCGACCGCATAAATTCTGGCGAAGTTGGCAGGTGATATATCTCTCTCGCAGGGTACTCGACTGCAAGTACATTGCCGCTACGAGGAGGCATAACCACCATGGTGCTCATGGAGTCGCTTGACGCCACGAAGCTCAGGCCCGAACAGCGCCATCGCGCCGACATGTCTGCTGCACTCTCCCGTCACGACTGCTTTCGAGTCGCGTCGCTGCGTCACGGCCTGAGCGATCGTTCAATTTTGTTTGGCCGTGCTGCGCAGCTTCAACTCGGCAACGACGTTTTCGAGCGTCCGCCGCACGCGCTCCGCCGCCGACGCATCGATCGCGCCGGTATCGATGAAGAGGTCGAGGCCGGTATCATGCTCGCTGATGACCGGCGCAGCTTTGCGCGCCTCGTCGGTGCTGCCTTCCACCGCGTAGGGCACGACCGGGTGAGCGATGCCCTTCAACGTGATCGGCTCGAGCGGACGCGCGCGCACCATGTCGCGCACGAGCATGAAGGTCTCGTAGCTCAGCACGATCCCGCCCGGCTCCGCAATCGACTGTAGCCGCGCCGCGAGATTGGCCTCGGCGCCGATGATCGTGTAGTCCATCCGGTCGTCGCTGCCGAAATTTCCGACGTTGCAGAAGCCGGTGTTGATGCCCATGCGCACGCGGAAGGGCTCCTCGATGCCGCGCTTTCGCCATCGCACGTTGAGCTCGGCGAGGCGGCGCTGCATGTCCAAGGCCATCGCCAGGCACGCCTTTGCGTCCTTGACCGCGCCGCGCGATTCGGGATCACCGAAGAACACGAGGATCGCGTCGCCGATGAATTTGTTGACCGTGCCACCGTGCGCCGCCGCGATCGATGACATTTCGGTCAGATATTCGTTGAGCAGCGCCGTGAGTTCTTCCGGCTGCATACGCTCGGCGGTCGCCGTGAAGTCGACCACGTCCGAGAAGAAGATCGTCAGCTTCTTGCGCTCGGTCGCGATCTCAACGTCCTTGCCGGCGAAAATGCCGCGGTAGAGTTGCGGCGGAATATATTTCGCAATTTTTCTTGCCAAGCTCGAGAGGAACTCGTTGCTGCGCGCCAACTCCCTGTTGAAGCGCGCGATCACGCCGGATTGGTGGCGTTGCAGGGCGATGAAGGCGAGGCCGCTGACGGCGACGAAGGCGAAGTAAAGGAGCAGATATTTGAACGCGAAGATGTGGGCCGCGATCGGCTGGCTGATGGTGAACTCCTCGATGCCGCGCACGTCGCCGACTTGCCAGTCGCGTTTGGGGCTGTCGGGGTGCGTGTTGTGGCAATTCACGCAGGCGGCCGCCATAATGATCGGGGTAGCCAGCCGAACGCGGCGGTCGAAAATCGAGCCTGAAACCTCGTACACGCGCGAATGCGAATTTTGCCGCAGGCTTTCAAGCGCCTGCCGCTCGAAATCGTCGAACGCGTGGGGTGGACGATTCTTGAAAGGATAGTCCGAGAAAAAGCGGAATTGCGTGTTGCCGTTGTTGCGGTTGATCAAGTCACCAAGCTCGAGCGAGAGCGTGGCCGGGATCGGAATGGCGCCGGGGACCTCCGCATAGTTGGGGAGCACGTGCGTCTTCTCGCCGTCGGCGAGCACGCGGCCGACCACCCTGCTCGCGTAATAGTTTCGGATGCTATCGATCGTCGACGATAGCTCGTTGGCCTGCTCGGTCAGCGCGCGTTCCGACATATTGCGCAGGTCGAGCCAGACCGCGACCGGAAGTCCGGCCAGAACGAGCAGCACGAGGGTGATGGTGATGGAAAGCCTGCTCGCGAAGAATCCGCTGATTCGCTCGCTCAACGCGGCCGCGCGGCCGGGGGCTGTCGGAGAATCGTGCGGGGGTTCTGCGGGATATGGCGCGGTTGCGTCCATGTCGGCCTCGCTTTCGCGTTCTTCGGCGCTATGCCATGGGACGGCACGTAGTGTGCCGATTGCGACGTTCGCAAGCCCTGGCGGCACACTTTCGCGCGAGCGGCGCAATCAAAGGCAGAGGCGCCGGCGAGCGGGCTACGCGCTCCCGGTCACCCGCCATGACGCGAATCCGGCGCCGACGAGCGTCTGTGGGCTCGGGAAATAGTCGATCAGCTCGAAGCCCCTGCTGCCGGCCGCGGCGTGGGCGATCACCCAGTCTCGGATTTCGTGCGCGCCGTTGCCGGTGCGCGCCAGCGCGTCGGTGAGAAACGCCGCAAGCCGCGCATCCTCGCCGTCCTCGAAGTGCTTGATGCAGGCGTGATCGAACTCCTCGTCGATCCATCCCATCGTCGGCTCCCCGATCGAGTGGCTCAAGCCGCCGGTGCCGAGCACCGCCACCCGCAACGGCTCGGGGTAGCTCTCGATCGCTTGTCGCAGCAGCCGGCCCCAGGCGACGCAGCGCCGGATGCTCGGCATCGGCTCCTCGAGGTCGTTGACGATCACGGGCACGATCGGCAGCTCCGCGTCGACGCCGATGCGCCAGAGCGGGATGCACGTGCCGTGGTCGAGCTTGAGGCGGTGCGACAGCGCCGGCTCGAAATCGCCGTTGAGCGCGGTCTCGAGCAGATGGCGCCCGCACGCGGCATGGCCCTTGAGGCGCTCGCGTGGAAACACCTTTCTCATGAACGGCTCGGGCGGGCCGTCGTGCTCGTCGCCGATGCCGATGCAGACCGCTGGCAGGTTGCTGATGAAGAAGTTGACCCAGTGATCGGGCGAGATGACGACGAGCAGGTCCGGTCGGCACGCCTTGAGCCGCCGCCCGATCTCGTCGAAGCCGGCCGCCAGCCGGTTGCGGTGATCTCGCGGCATGGTCTCCCAGTCCCGCGCGATGATCGGCCCATGACTGGCCGCGAACACGCCCACGAGATCAGCCATCGACCTTCCCTTTCCCGGCCTTGAGCGCGTGCAGCCGCGCGATGAACTCGCCTTCCGGCATGCCGCGGATCTGGAAGTAGAAGCGCAAGAGGTAGGCGTTGACCAGCGGCGCGATCTTGCTTACGTCGTCTTTGAGCAGCGCCTTGCGGACCTCCGCCTTGATCTCGTAGCGCTCGAGCACGGCGGCCATATTGGCGCGATACTCCGCCGCCAGCTTCGCATCGTGCTGGAGATCGAAGAACAGCTTGCTCACCCAGTAATCGGTCATTGCCGCTCCGGCGCCGATGACTTGAGCCGTTAGGAACGATTGCCTCGCCGGCGATCTTAACCCAGTCGCGGTGCGGCCGTCATTTCCGCGCTCGCGCTTACTTCAGCCGCTTCGCGGCCTCTTCCACCATGCTCAGATCCGCGTGCTTCTTGACGTCGGGAGCCGATTTGACGAAGCCGAGATCGCGCGTCATGTCGACGTTCTTCTGCAGCGCCACCAGATCGGGCAGCATGTTGGGGTCGTGGTAGGCGTCGCGCTTGGTGAACAGCCAATCGAAGCGCTCGGGCGGCTGCTTGGTCACGCGGCCCGCGATCTCCATGGCCTCCTTGTGGTTGCTCGGATCGAGGTACCAGCGCGTGATGCGTAGCGTGTCCTCCATGAAGTCGACCATGGCGGCGCGGTTCTTGTCGAGGAACGGCTTGCGCGCGGTCCACACGATCATGTCGGTGATCCCGATCGCATCGCGCTGGACGAACAGCGTGCGGCCGATCTTGCGCAACTCGGGATCGTAGGAGAACGGAATGACCGCGGGGATCATGTCCACCTTTTTCTCCGACAGCATGGCGCGCATGGTGGGGAAAGCCGACTCGACCACCGTGTAGTCGCGCTTATCCTCGAGGCCGAACTTGCGCAGCATCGCGCGCATGGCGACGTCGACGGCGCTGCCGGCCGCGTTGGTCATCACCACCTTGCCCTTGAGATCGTCGACCTTCTTGATCGGACCATCTGCGAGAACCATGTACTCCTGCGAGTAATAGCCTTCGACGCCGTCGCGGAACTCGTCCGCGATGATGCGCAGGTCGTCCATGCCGGCGTTCTCGATCGCGATCGCAAGCGTGGAATAGGCGAGGTTGGAAACTTCGAGCTCGCCGTTGGCGAGTGCCGTCACCATGGGCGGGGTACCGGCGAAGCGAACCGGTTCGATCGTGTAGGACTTGCCGAGATGCCGCGCGAGATCCTTCTTCTCCAGGATGATCGAGGCCCAGTTGGTGACCGGGGCGACCCAGGACAGGCGGATCTTCACGGGCTCAGCGCTCTGCGCCGCGCTGGCGCCGAAGAGCGCGGCGGCAGCGACGCTTGCGAACATCAATCTCGATAGGCGCATGCGTGTCCTCCTGGGTGGCGGCTTTTGTGGCGTTCGGCCGATTTGACGCCACGTTGCAGAGCGGCGGCGGTCTTGGCAAGGGTCGAAATTGGCGCACGCTCGGCGAAGGCGCGGCATTGGATTTGGTCGGGCGCCGCTACGGCGAGGCCTCCTCCAGCACGCGCCCCTTGGTTTCGACCGCGTAAAGGCCGGTGATCGCGGCTGCGAAAGCCGCGACGGTCGCGAACGTGGCGAAGACCGACGGCAGGCCGCCGGCGAGCATCATTCCGACCACCGTCGGTCCGATGATCGAGGCAAACCGAAGCCAGGCCGTGGCGACCCCCACCGCGAGCGCGCGCACGCGGGTGGGATAGAGTTCCGGCGTGTAGAGATAGACGCCGATATTGATGGTGCTGATGAAGAAATAAGCGACGGTCATAAAGGTCAGCACCTGCTCCGCGCTGGGAGCGGGGAAGAGGGCGAGCGTGCCCAAAGCCAGCGTCGCCGCAGCGAAGGAGAACGCAAACCACGGCCGCCGACCCACTTGGTCGATGGTCAATGCGCAAATCAGCGTGCCGAGGAGGCCGACGGCCTGCGTGATCAATCCGTATCGCAGCGACACGTCGAGCGGGAGCTTGAATACGGTTCGATACAAGGTCGGCAGCCAGATCGAGAGCCCGTAGTTCACGAAGTAGGCGGAGAACCAGACCACCCACACCACCAACGTGCGTCGCAAATAGAGCGGGCCGATGAGATCGGCTAAGGCCGCGGGTTTGTCGGCGGTGGACACGACCGGCTTCACCGACGGCAGCGGCGCTCCGGTCGCCTTCTGGGTTTGTGCTTCGATCAGCGCCATCGCGGCCTCGGCCTCGGCGTGGCGGCCGTGCACCGCGAGCCAGCGCGGGGATTCCGGCAGCAGGCTGCGCAGCACGAGCGCGAGCAGCGCCGGCAGCGCGCCGATGACGAACATGTATTGCCAGCCGAGATGCGGCACGACCCACAATCCGGCGAGGCTTGCCGCCACCAGGCCGATCGGGAACACGAGCTCGTACAACAGCACGAAGCGCCCGCGACCCTGCGCCTTTGCCAGCTCGCTGATGAAGACGGCGGCGACCGGCACCTCGCCGCCGAGCCCGATGCCCTGCACGGTGCGCAGCGCCAGCAGCGAGTTGTAGTCCCACGCCAGCGCGCAGGCGAGGCTCATCACGGCGAACAGCGCGATCGACCAGACCATCGCCGTCATCCGCCCGTAACGCTCGGCGATCCAGCCGAACAACAACGCGCCCAGCAATTGTCCGAGGAACCCCGCCGAGATCATCAGCCCGATCTGCGGCGGGGTCAGCTTCCAGAGCGGGACGATGACCGGCAGCACCGATGCGATCGCCAGCGCGTCGAAGGCGTCGAAGAAGGTGGCGACGCCGACGATGATCCGCGCTTTGACCTGCCACCACGAGGTGGGCAGACGCTCCAGCCGCGCAACGATGTCATCGACCGACGCGCAGGTGCCCGCAACGTCCATGTTTTCCTCCCCTTGGCTTCGACGATGCTAGAGCATGTTCGTGTGGAGTGGAATCAGCACGAGCGGCGAACTCGGTCTGCTCCCTCTCCCGCTTGCGGGGGAGGGCTCTGGAGGGGGTGAGCGTATCCAGATGGATCTGTTTGCATGCCCCCTCCCTACCCCTCCCCCGCGAGCGGGGGAGGGAATGCACCGAGCGCGCGGCGTTATGAGTTCAAGCACAACTGAACATGCTTTAATGCATTACCCGCGCGATAACTTCAGAAGTCTCGCCGCGGTGTCGAAGCAGATGGCGTTTCGCACGCTGTCCTCGAGCGACACGCCGTCGATGAAATGCCCGGCCTCCTCGACCGATTCGAAGGGATAATCGGCGGCGAACATCACGCGGTCATGACCGAGCGCACTGATCGTGCAGTTGAGCGGCTCCGCCGCGCACATGCCCGAGGTCGCAACCACGATGTTGTCCTTGACGTATTGCGAGGGACGTCTCGCGAGCTTGACCGCGTAAAAATCCGGTCCCGCGCGGCTGTCGAAACGCCAGAGCAGGAACGGCAAGGTCTCGCCCAAATGGCCGAGCGCGAGCCGCGCGCGTGGGAAGCGATCGAACACGCCCCCGAACACGATGCGCAAGGCGTGCGAGCCGGTCTCGAAGGTCCATTCCCACGTCGCCCGCCGCAGCCCGTTGTAGCCGTCCAATACGGGCGCGGGCGTGAGCGGGTCGGCCGGATGGAGATAGATGAGTGCGTCCAATGCCTGCGCCCGTTCCCAGAAGGGGTCGAGCGAACGATCATCCAGGTACGTCCCGTTGGTATGGCCGTTGATCATGGCGCCGCAGAACTTGAGCTCGCGCATGCAGCGTTCGAGCTCGTCCGCGGCGCCGACGGCGTCCTGCATGGGAAGGTGCGCGAAGCCGGAATAGCGGTGCGGCCGCTTTTCGATTTCACGAGCGAGGAAATCATTGGCCGCGCGGGCGTTGTCGCGCGCCGTCTTGACGTCGCGTTCTGCCTGCACGCCCGGCCCGGCCAACGACAGCACGCAGCGCTCGATGCCGGCGCGATCCATGGCGTCGAGGCGCATCTCGCCGAAGTCGGTCAGACGCGCGAGAAACTCCTGCCGTTTGTTCGCCGGGAGGTTCGTAACGGTCGGCGCCCAATAGTCCTCGAAGCCGGGGCTGAGGAAGTGTTCTTCAACCGCGATCTTCTTGACCATGCCGTCCCCGGTTGTTCCTCGCTGGCGCTTTCTGTACCGTATTCTGGTTGAAGCGCATCAATTGGCAAGGCTTATCTCGCCCAACTCGACAGCTGTAGCATTGGTCATAGGGAGGAGTTGCGGTGACGAAAAAAATCCGCGGCGTCACGTTCGAGGAGAACCTATCCAATAGCATGGGGCTCGAGTTCTACAACTTGTCCCACCGTTTCGGTTACCAATCCCCGAACTGGCCCTATTTCGAAGACGTCAAGATCGAGCGCATCCACTACCACGCCAAGTCCGGCGTATTGTCGCAGCGCATCACGACGAGCATGCACAACACCACGCATATCGATGCGCCGGCGCATGTGGTGCAGGGCACGCCGTTCATCGACGAGGTTCCGTTGCCGCACTTCTTCGGCTCGGGAATCGTGGTCTCGATTCCGAAGAAGAAGTGGGAGTCGATCACCTACGACGATCTCGAAAAGGCCGCCGGCGCGGCGGTACGCCCACGCGACGTCGTCATCGTCAACACCGGCTGGCACAAGGTCTACGAGGATAGCGAGGACTATTTCTGCCGCGCGCCCGGCTTCGTGCCGTCGGCGGGCGAGTGGTTCGTGGAGAAAAAGGTCAAGGTCGTCGGCCACGACACGCAGGCCAACGACCATCCGCTCGCCACCGCCATCGGCCCGCAGCGCAACGGCCCGCTGCATCCGCATCTGGCCGAGGAATACAAGGCATGGTCGGGCGGACGCGACTGGAAGGAGGACTTTCCCGACTGGGAGCCGGTCCACCGCATCCTGTTCAAGAACGGCATCTTGGGCATCGAGAACGTCGGCGGCGACATCGACAAGGTCACCGGCAAGCGCTGCACCTTCGCGCTGTTCCCGTGGAACTGGGAGCGCGGCGACGGCTGCATCATTCGCCTGGTCGCCATCGTCGACCCCAAGGGCGCCTACCGGATCGAGAAGGGGGAGAAATTCTGATGGAAGTCAAACATCTCAGCGAAGCCAAACCGTACGAGGCGCCCAATCATCGCGGCTATTCCTCGCTGCGCCTATTCGGCCTCGATGCCGGCGGGCCGAAGCAATTCACCGTCGGCCTCTCCCATTTCTTGCCCGGCGGCGGCGCCGGCCCCGACGCCTCGCCCACGGAGAAGGTCTATTACGTGCTCGCGGGCGAGCTCACGCTCATCGCCGGTGGCAAGCAGACCGTGCTCAAGGCCAACGACGCCTGCTTCATCGGGCCGAACGAAAGCCGCGAGATCGTCAATCGCGGCAACGACATCGTGACCATGCTGGTCGCGGTGTCGACGCCACAGAAGTGATGCAGGCACGGAGCTGAGCTTCTCTCTTCCCGCAAGCGCCGAGAGATGGAGCCGCGCAAGCGCATAGGTCGTAGGTCATGTCCGAGGACTTTCTGAAAAATCCGCTCTCGCTCTTCGACATCCGCGGCAAGACCGCGATCGTCACCGGCGCCACTGGCGCGTTCGGCGCGCTGGCGGCGAAGGTGCTCGCCGGCGCCGGCGCCAACGTCGTGCTCTGCGCCAACAACGCCGCCGAATTGAAGAAAGTCGCGGCCGCCTGCGAACAGCTCGGTGGTAAGGTCGCGACGGTCGCCAAGCGGCCGAGTTCGGAAGGAAATTGCGACGCCATTGTCGACGCGGCGGTCAAGACATTCGGCCGCGTCGACATCCTCGTGGTCGCGTCCGGACAAAACAAGGTGTCGAAGATCGTCGACCAGAAGCCGGAAGATTTTCTCGACGTCATGGACGCCAACGTGACGCAGTCCTGGCTGATCGCGCGCGCTGCCGGGCGGCAGATGCTCAAGCAGGGCCAAGGCGGCAAAGTGATCTTGATGTCGTCGGCGCGCGGGCTTCTCGGCCATCCCGCCGGATACACCGCCTATTGCGCCTCGAAGTCGGCGGTCGACGGCATCACCAAGGCGCTGGGCTGCGAATGGGGCGACAGCGGCATCACCGTCAACGCGCTCGGGCCGACCGTGTTTCGCTCGCCGCTGACCCAATGGATGTTCGAGGACACCGATCGCTCGCGAGACGTGCGCAAGGGCTTTCTCACCCGCGTGCCCAAAGGCCGGCTCGGCGAGCCGTCCGATCTCGCTGGGCCGTTGCTGTTCCTCGCGTCCAAGGCGTCAGATTTCTACACCGGCCATATCCTCTATGCCGACGGCGGCTACACGGCGGGATGAGAATGGCGAAGCCGCGCATCGCCGTCATCGGCGCCGGCCTCATGGGCCACGGCATCGCGCAAGTGTTCGCGCTCGCCGGCCACGACGTGTCGATCCACGATTCGGTTGCAGCGAACCTCGACAGCGCCAAGGCGCGCATTCTAGGCAATCTCAAGGATCTCGGCGACGACCCATCCGCGGTCGAGCGCGTGCGGCCGACGACCGATCTCGCCGCCGCGGTGCGCGAGGCCGACTATGTCGTCGAGGCCGTGCTCGAAGATCTGCCGCTCAAGCAGAAACTGTTCGCAGAGATCGAAACCCACGTGCGGCCGCAGACGATCCTCGCCAGCAACACCTCGGTGATCCCGATCACGAAAATCATGGAAGGCCTGCGCGACCGCTCGCGCGCGCTCGGCACCCATTGGTGGAACCCGCCCTATCTCGTGCCGCTGGTCGAGGTGATCGGCACGCAATGGACGTCGCCGGCGGCGATCGACTGGACCATGGCGCTGCATAAAGCGGCCGGCAAAATGCCCGTGCACGTGAGGAAGGACGTGCCCGGCTTCGTCGGCAACCGCCTCCAGCACGCGCTGTGGCGCGAAGCGATCGCGCTGGTCGAGCGCGGCATATGCGACGCCGAGACCGTGGACACGGTGATCAAGGCGAGCTTCGGCCGGCGGCTCGCCGTCCTGGGCCCACTCGAGAACGCCGATCTCGTCGGCACCGATTTGACGCTGGCCATTCACAGGACGGTGCTGCCCGATATCGAGAACCGGAGCGGCGCCTCGCCCTATCTCGAAGCGCTGGTGGCCAACGGCAAGCTCGGCTTCAAGTCGGGCGAGGGCTTTCGCCCTTGGAGCGCGCAAGCGCAAGCGGCGCTGCGGGCGAAAGTGCTGCAACATCTCAAGAAGGCTCGCACGGCGGATGGCTGAGCGATCACGCTGGCCGGCTTGCGTCCGGGGGTGACCACGATGGCGAGACCGAACGCGACAACGGAGGCTCATATGCCCAAGGACGCACCGCACGATTTTAACTTCGGCATTTCGCGCCGAACGCTCGTCCGCGCCGGTCTCGGCGCCATCGCGGCGCCGGCGGTGCTGCGGGTGATTGCGGCCAACGCCCAGAGCCGCGTCATCAAGATCGGTCACGTCAGCCCCAAGACGGGTCCGCTCGCCGGCTTCGGCGAGGCCGACGGCTTCATCCTCGAGCAGGTCCGCGGCATCCTGTCCAAGGGCTGGCAGAGCGGCGGGCGCACCTACCAGGTGCAAATCATCAGCAAGGACAGCCAGTCGAGCGGCAGCCGCGCCGCGGAGGTCGCCTCCGAGCTCATCCTCGGCGACAAGGTCGATCTCATCCTCGCGTCGGCGACGCCTGACACCACCAATCCGGTCGCCGACCAGGCCGAGGTCAACGAGGTGCCCTGCATCACCACCAACTGTCCGTGGCAACCCTATTTCTTCGGGCGCAAGGGTGATCCGGCCAAGGGCTTCACCTGGACCTACCATTTCTTCTGGGGGCTCGAAGACGTCATCGGCGCGTTTTTGGCGCTGTGGGATTCGGCTGCGACCAACAAGGTCGTGGGCGGCCTCTTCCCCAACGACGCCGACGGCAACGCCTGGGGCGATCCGCAGCGCGGCCTGCCGCCGGCGCTCGCACAGGCCGGCTACAAGCTCACCGATCCCGGCCGCTACCAGCTCATGAACAACGACTTCACCTCGCAGATTTCGGCGTTCAAGGCGGTCAATGCCGAGATCGTCACCGGCAATATGATCCCGCCCGACTTCGCCACCTTCTGGTCGCAGGCGGCGCAACAGGGCTTCCGCCCGAAGATCGTCACCATCGGCAAGGCGCTGCTGTTCCCGTCGGTGATCGAGTCGCTCGGCGCGCGCGGCAACGGGCTCACCACCGAAATCTGGTGGACGCCGAACCATCCGTTCAAGTCCGGCCTCACCGGGCAGAGCGCGAAGGAGCTCACCGAGGCCTATGTCAACGCCACCAAACGGCCGTGGACGCAGCCGATCGGCTTCCAGCACGCGCTATTCGAGGTCGCGCTCGACGTGCTCAAGCGCGCGAAGAGGCTGGAGCCGAAGGCGATCCTCGATGCCGTGGTCGCGACCGATTACAAATCGATGGTCGGCCCGGTGACGTGGACCGGCCAACCCGTGAAGAACGTCAGCAAGACCCCGCTCGTCGCCGGACAGTGGCAGCGCAAGGGCGACCGCTTCGATCTGGTCATCACCACCAACAAGACCGCGACGGAGATTCCGGTCGGCGGACAGCTGCAGCTGTTGTCGTAATGGCAGCTCGCCCAGCATGATTGGCCACGCCCAGTACGAGGCCGACGCCGTGGTTCCCTCCCCCGCTTGCGGGGGAGGGATAGGGAGGGGGCACGCAACAAGATTCGTGCTTGCCACCCCCTCCCCAACCGTCCCCCGCTTGCGGGGGAGGGTGCGCGCCGAGTTCGCGGCACGTTAGACGAACCGCATGCCTGCCATCCTTGCCTTCGAAAAAATCTCCAAGCGCTTCGGCGCCGTGGTGGTCGCGCGCGCGCTCGACCTCGCGCTCGCCGAGGGCGAGGCGCTCGGCATCATCGGGCCGAACGGCGCCGGCAAGACCACGCTGTTCGGCATCGCCAGCGGCACGGTTGCGCCCGACGCCGGGCGCGTCATCTTCGCCGGCATCGACATCACCCATCTGGCGCCGGAACGGCGTTGTCGCCTGGGCATCGGCCGCTCGTTTCAGATTCCGCAACCGTTCAACGGCATGACCGTGTTCGAGAACTTGGTCGTGGCGGCGGCGTTCGGCGGCGGGCGCCGCGAGCGCGACGTCTATGGGCGCTGCGTCGAGCTCATCGAGCAATGCGGCCTAGCGGCCAAGGCCAATCGGCCCGCCGGCAGCCTCACGCTGCTCGACCGCAAGCGGCTCGAGCTCGCACGCGCGCTCGCTACGCAGCCGCGCGTGCTTCTGCTCGACGAGGTCGCTGGCGGCCTGACCGAGCACGAATGCACGGCGCTGGTCGACTTGATCCGCGACATTCGCCGCGGCGGCATCTCGATCATCTGGATCGAGCACGTCGTTCACGCGCTCGTCGCGCTCGTCGACCGTCTGGTGGTCTTGCACGGCGGCGGCTTCATCGGCGAGGGCGCCCCGCAGACGGTGATCGCGTCGCCCGCCGTGCGCGACATCTACATGGGAATTCCCGCCGATGCCTGAGCCGCTCCTCGACGTGCGCGCGCTCGACGCCTTCTACGGCGACTTCCAGGCGCTGTTCGGCGTCTCGCTGCGCGTGCCGCCGGGCGAGGTGGTCGCCGTCATCGGCGCCAATGGCGCCGGCAAATCGACGCTGCTCAAATGCATTGCCGGCGTCATCGCGTCGCGCCGCGATGCCATCTTATTCGACGGCGAGCCGATCGGGGACGCGCCCGCCCATGCGGTGGTTGCCCGCGGCATTGCGCTCGTGCCCGAAGGGCGCCGGCTGTTCCCCTCGCTCTCGGTCGAGGAGAACCTCCTCATCGGCGGCCAACTCGGCCGGGGCGGGCCGTGGAGCCTGCCGCGGATCTACGAGCTGTTCCCGGCGCTGGCCGAGCGCCGCCACCTGCCGAGCACGTCGCTCTCCGGCGGCGAGCAGCAGATGGTCGCGATCGGCCGCGCGCTAATGTCCAACCCGAAACTGCTCCTCTGCGACGAGATCAGCCTCGGTCTCGCGCCGATCGTGGTGCGCCAGATCTACGCCCGCCTGCCCTCCATCGTCGCCGAAGGCAGTTCCCTCGTGATCGTCGAGCAGGACATCGTGCAGGCGCTCAAGGCGGCGAACCACGTCTATTGCCTGCAGGAGGGTCGCGTCGCGCTCGCCGGCGCGGCTGCGATGCTGACGCGCGAGGCGATCTCGGCCGCGTACTTCGGAGCGTGAATAATTAAGAGTGCGCAAACGCGATGGAATGGGTAAACATCATCATCCAAGGCGTGCTGATCGGCGGGCTTTACGCCATGTTCGCCGCCGGCCTCGCCTTGATCTTCGGCGTGATGCGGCTCGTCAACATCGCCCACGGCGATCTGATCGTGCTCGCCGCCTATATCGCGCTGATGACGACCGATACGCTCGGCCTCAACCCGTTGCTCGCCATCTTGATCGTGGTGCCGATCATGGCGGCGATCGGCTACGGCCTTCAGCGCGCGTTGCTCAACCGCACGCTCGGCGACGACGTGCTGCCGCCGCTGCTGGTGACGTTCGGACTTTCCGTCATCATCCAGAACGCGCTGCTCGAAGTCTTCACCGCCGACAGCCGCCGGCTCAGGGCCGGCGCGATCGAGGTCGCGAGCTTTCCGCTGACGGAAGGCGTGTGGATCGGCGTGCTTCCTCTGCTGCAATTCGTCGTCGCCGTTGCCGTCATCGGCGCGCTGCAACTCCTCTTCTACCGCACGGCGCTCGGCCGCGCGTTTCGGGCGACGTCTGATGACCAGTCCGTCGCCCAACTGATGGGCCTCGACAACCGTCATATCTTCGCGCTCGCCATGGCGCTTTCGCTCGCCGTCATCGCGGTCGCCGGCGTCTTTATCGCCGTGCGCACCAACTTCGATCCGGCGATCGGACCCGCGCGGCTGATCTTCGGCTTCGAGGCCGTCATCATCGGC
>Ga0310909_10000883_pt1 | contig 16655 bp, 16 predicted proteins | sample GREbulkMGT000H_FD_203449 | JGI IMG/M metagenome (GOLD analysis project Ga0310909, IMG submission 203449) | Lab enrichment of tropical soil microbial communities from Luquillo Experimental Forest, Puerto Rico - GRE.bulkMG.T000H | ecosystem: Environmental > Terrestrial > Soil > Tropical forest >... | reverse complement strand
GACCATGCGTTGCCACTCATCAAGTGGATAACCGTCAGGCTTGTTAGTTTCAAGAAACAAATGGCGCCGTCACGGTAGCAAAAATGGAATCACGGGGGAGCAGCGTTTCTCCGCTTCGTATGCGGAGACGAATCACGACCTCAGCAGCTGAACAAGACCACTCTCGGAGTGGAGCTTCAATCGGTCGGGCTGAATGCCGAGAAAAAAAGATCGGCATCGAGCCTAAGGGGAGCTTTTTTTTCTTGACATCCCCTTTAATAGGACAATGTTACACGCGTGATGTTTCAAAGCCAGCCAGCATTTTGGCGCGGGACAGGTCCCACGAAAAACCTTAAAGGATCCGCGGGTGTCCTTCCACAAGTCTCAATTCCATCTAACCTGTTAGATGGATGAATTCAGACGGCGTACGCAATTATCGCGGACCACAGCGGGCTTTCTGTCTTTAGTCCGATCCAAACGTCTTCGAGGCGCTCCGAAGGTTTTACTTTTCCACTTTTTCACTCTTATACTCTTCCACCCTCTTACTGGTACTCTTCTACTCTCTTAATCTTGAGGCCTTCACCATGCCAGAAGCGACAGACTATCCGCGGTTCGATTTAACCGGAGAAATCGCCTTGGTGACCGGCGCCGCTCGCGGCTTGGGACGCGCGATTTCCCTCGCGCTGGCTCACGCCGGTGCGGATATCGTCCTCGGCTTGCGCGATGTGAACGCCAACGCGGGCCTCCCCGCCGAAATCCTCAAACTGGGCCGGCGCGTGCTGCCCTTGCAGATGGACATGAGCCACATGCCGCAGATTTTTCGCGCCATCGACGATACCGTAAAAGAATTCGGTCGTATCGACATTCTCGTGAACAACGCTGGAATAGCCCCGGAGAATCCCGCCGAGAAAGTCCGCGAAGAAGATTTCGACGCCACCCTCGCCGTCAATCTGAAAGGCACGTTTTTCGCCAGCCAAACCGCGGGCCGCGTGATGATCAAGCAGAAGAAAGGAGCTATCATCAACATGAGCTCGCAGGCGGGATTCGCCGCGCTTCCCACCGAATCGGTTTACTGCATGACCAAAGCCGGCATCGCCCATTTGACGAAATGCCTGGCTGTCGAATGGGGCAAGCATGGAATCCGCGTGAACGCCGTCGCCCCGACGTTTATCCGCACGCCAGGCACGGAAGAGTATCTCTCCGACCAGCGCCACCTGACCGACACCATTGACCGCATCGCCGCCCTCCACCGCATCGGCGAGCCCATGGAAGTGGCTGGCGCCGTGGTCTTTCTCGCCTCGTCCGCAGCCTCGCTGATCACCGGCGAAACGCTTCTCATCGACGGCGGCTGGACCGCCCGTTAGCGTATGGACTTTGTAGGGTCCGCGGGTGCCGCGGGTTCGCCTTTTGAACCTGGGTTCTTCCATTCCCAAAAGTCGGAAACCAAGCGAGAGCCGACCGCGTGCAGAGAGCGCACAAACCGGTCAGCGTCCAGCATTCCCAGGCAAAGATGGTGCACCACCACGAAGACCGCACGCATCCTGGCCTCGCGAAGCAAACACCGGCCAGTAGAAGTTCCAGTGCGGCTTCCGGTCGCATCGGCTCTCAGCCACGGCTGGGCGGGCTGCACCATCGCTACGATCGGGCTGCCTGATCCCGACTGCGTGCTGCGGAAGCCGGGCTGGGTTATCCCCATCCTTTATATATAGATGTGAAAGGCTGACCCGGTCTCCCGCCGGAGAGATCCTGTGCATCGCCCACCGTGCCGGCGGATCTGGCGACAGTGGAAGATTCCCGGTTCAATTTGCGGGTCGTCTTCGAGCATTCGTGAGTGGAAAATCGCTTAATTTGGGGTGGATGAGATTTGGGCGAAGGACAACAAAACCCGACTTGACGGCAGCCGGTTCATTTGACCGGCTCGGCACGCACACCTTCAATACCGAAAAAGGTGGCGGCTAGTACCCAGATCCCGATTTGCGAATCAATGAGAGAGTTCATGCGGAATGAAACCCTGCAAGTACCTGAATAAACTTCATCACGTCACTTGCATCGTTGTAAGGAGCAAGGGAGACTCGAATCCGTTCGCCGCGTGCCGAACATATAATCATCTGGTCGCGGAGTTTCTCCACGGTTTCCCATGCACGTTTTCGGTGGTGTCCGAGCGAAATGATGTGAGGAGATGCGGCCACAGCATGAACGTCACGAAACGGTTCCCAGCCATATTCGCGAGCGCCATCAACCAGCATCGCGGCCAATTGACGTGCATGCGCTTCAATCCGGTTCTCCCCCAGGGACAACAACTGTTCGATAGAAACAGTAAGACCGGCAATCGAGACATAAGACATAGTGGACTGCGTGAAGCGCCGAGCATCGGACGCGAAGGAAACTGATTTAGCATCGAAGTCAAACGGATCTGGGGTGCCCATCCAGCCTGACAAAATCGGAGGCTGTTTCAGTAAGGACTCAGACACTGTCGCCAGCGCGACACCCCCGTGTCCGCCAAGCCATTTATAACCGCTGGTAACCACGGCATCAGCTTCGAGCGTCGACGTATCCACCTGCATTGCACCGGCCGCTTGGGTCGCGTCAACGATCAGAAAAGCGCCCACCTTTTGAGCACTTTTGGCCAGGCGACGAACGTCCACGAGGGTGCCCGTAGCGTACTGCACACTGCTAACGGCTATGACACCGGTGGTTTCGTCTATGGTGTTAATGATCGCGTCTGTCAGATCACGATCAGGAAGATCATCGACAAAACGAACACGGATTTTTTGAAAATAGGATTGGCGAACCCACGGGCGCGTAATTGCAGGAAAGTCGGAGGAAACTGCGAGAATTGTAGCATTTGGCTTGAGACGAAATAGCCAAGGAAATTGTCCCAGCAGCTCGCTTGCACCGGCGAGAATGGCGATGCGTGATGGATCATTATGAAACAATTTGCCGGCAACTCCCCTAAGAGCATGCCCGTAGTTGATCTCATCGCTGTCTGACATATAGACATTGCCATGCCTCGCCACATTCTCAAGAAAGCTGTGCATCGCAGCGACTGCTGGCTGGCCAATCAATCCCAACGATGCTTGATTCAGATACACACTGTTGCGGAGGCATGGATATTGAGAACGATCCAACAAAGATGAAGTCATTGTCGAATGTGGCTACGCCTGGATTTCAACGCAAAACCAGTTGCGGTCTAATTGTCGCACGGAGTGCGGAAGTGCTATCCAAGGTCAGGCTGAGGCTTGTAAAGTCCTGCCTGTGATGCACACTTTTGTGATGGCGTGAACCCCAAAACTGAGACAGTTTGAGCGTGCACACTTTTCGGGTCAGGCTCACATTCAACCTATTAAGCCTCACATAATATAGAGTCATTCTGGACATAAAGAAACTTGCTACCTCGAACTTTTCTGATTCGTGCTGCCACAATTTTCCGGGCGGACTGTGAGCCTAATCGCCTGGTTTCGACAATTACCAATTCCATGTCAGAATCCTTTGAGGCACAAATGAATCGAACAGCGTTCTTCCTGCTTGCATGTCGCGTCGGCCCTTGCCTCGCCGTACCCCTTGCTGCTCAGGACCAGCCCACGCGCCCGCCCATCACGGGCATCGCGCATGTCCGCATCTATTCCACCGATCTTCGCAAGTCCACTGATTTTTACAGCCGAATGCTCGGCTTACCAGCACGCAGCGGAGGCTGCACGGGCATGACACGCCCGTGTTTCATCCTCAGTGATCGCCAGCAAGTTCTATTGTCGGGGGCACCTGCTGCTCCACCGCTCAACCTTCTTTTCGAAATCGCGTTTGCCACACCCGACCTTGGCCTGATGCGCACCTACCTCCTTGCCCATAACGTCGCGGTTGGCCCCCTCGCCCGGGACATCAACTCGGTCGCGTATTTCTCGTTGCGCGACCCCGAAGGTAATCCCATCGCCTTCGTGCAGCTTCACGCTCTCACTGGGTCCAAAGCCCCGGCCGGAAAGCTCGGCGGGCGAATGCTGCACGCTGGCTTCATCGTCAAGGATCGCGCGGCCGAAGATCGTTTCTACCGGGACCTGCTCGGTTTCCGCATGTACTGGCATGGTGGTTTCAAGGACACCGGCGACGACTGGTGGGAAATTCAGGTCCCCGACGGCACCGACTGGATCGAGTACATGCTTAACATTCCTGCCAAGGCAGACGCCAAGGAGCGCGGTGTGCAAAATCATTTCTCGCTGGGCGTGGACAAAATTCAATCCGCCGCAAGCCAACTGCACCAGAACGGCTTGGAAAAACTGGACGGACCGGAAATTGGACGCGACGGCAAGTGGAGCCTCGATGTCTACGATCCCGACGGCACGCGCATCGAAGTCATGGAATTCACGCCCGCTAAGGATCCCTGCTGCCATCCCTACACCGCAGATCACCCGAAACCATGACGACCTCCGCCGCACAAACATTTGAGAAGCGCGGCTTTGACTAACGTAATATCTCAATAGTGCGAATTGACCCGTCGATTCGACCGGCACGTGAGAACGGGCGAACTGACGGCGCATGCTTGCGACACCGCCTGCTTACAACAGCTATATATGGTTCAAGTACGCGGGCGTTGCTACGGCTACGCTGAAAGACAATTGCCAATACTGCGCACATCACTTCCTGATTGCAAGCAACGGAAATGAGACGATTCCTTTGCTAGACCGGGGCAGGATCACCCGGACGTACAACGCGCTATGCGAAGAAGTGACCTCGGTTGTAGTCTCTCGATTCCCAGTCCCTCATCGTTTACGGACAATCCAGAGTTGAATCCGTGGCCCGGCGGGCGAGTGCGCGGCCTGAGACATAGTGAGCGGCTGGGACCAGGCGAGCGGCCTTACCAGGTGAATCTGGTGGACGAGAGGCGACTCGAACCCCCGACTTCCTCGTTGCGAACGAGGAAAAATCTAAGCTAAGGCTCGGTGCGACAGTCACTTAGATTTTTGACGACGCCCTGAATTGCCCCGCTCGCCCCGCCAACCAATGTGCACACTCCGTCTGGCGAGGAGCTCTTCCTCCATGTGCGCGGACTCTCAATGTGACCCGCGGGAAAGAAGCGTTTACACCTTGTGGTGATCGGGGCCCCGACTGCACGATACTGCCAACGGCCATCGAGTTTGAACTTCATACCCAAGCGAGAATATCATGGCGATCAATTCGCTAACTCCCCGGCGAGTACCATTGTTAGTTAAAGGAGCACCGCTTCGATTGTTTTTAGTATTTTAGCGTCGAGCCTCTTCGTAATCTCGGCCCCGCCGTCGAAGCCGCGCACGAGATCGCCGACGCCGTCCCGCAATGCACAGGTTTTTCAAGACCCGCGATGTTGCGCGCCGAGCCCAGCGTCCGGTCGCCCGCAAGCGGCTAGACTGTTATCATGGGAGAGGTGAACCGAAACCGTTCAGCCCAGACCGCTCGGCAAATGCGACACGCATGATTCAACTCTCCTCGGCCGGAAAGCATTTCGGCTCCAAGACACTTTTCGAAGGCCTCAACTGGGTTGTAGGGGCGAGAGATCGCGTGGGGCTGGTGGGCGCGAATGGAACGGGCAAATCGACTTTGCTGAAGCTGCTGGCGGGAATGGAGACCCTCGACGAGGGCTCTTTCTCCGCCGCTAAGGACACGACCAGTGGGTACCTGCCCCAAGACGGTTTATCTCTTTCCGGTCGAACGGTTCTCGAAGAATGTCTGTCCGTGTTCGGGCATCTGCTTGAGATCGAAAAGGAGATGGAAGAGCTCACGCACAAAATGGCGGAGCTTGACCCGAACGGCAAAGAATACCAGAGAGTTACGGACCGCTACCATCGGATCGAAACGGAATTCCAGCGCAGCGACGGATATTCGCTCGAAGCCCAAGTGGGTGCAGTGCTCAACGGCCTGGGTTTTTCACGCCTAGAGGCCCGCCGTCCGGTAGAGGAGTTTTCCGGTGGCTGGCAAATGCGCGTGGGGTTAGCCAAGCTCCTGCTGCGGAAGCCCAATCTGCTCCTGCTCGATGAGCCGACTAATCACCTCGATCTGGAGGCGCGTAATTGGTTGGAGCAATACCTGAACGACTATCCTTTCGCTTTCGTTTTGGTTTCCCACGATCGCTATTTTCTGGACGTGACCGTAAACAAGATCCTGGAGATCTGGAACCGCCGCACCTATTTCTACACGGGCAATTACGACCGCTATCTCCAACAAAAGGCCGAACGACGGGCGCAACTGGAAGCCAGCCAGCGAAACCAGCAGGAGCATATTCATCATCTGGAGACTTTTATCAACCGCTTCCGCTATCAGGCCACCAAGGCTAGACAAGTCCAGGCCCGCATCAAAGAGCTCGAGAAGATCGAAAGGATTGAACTGCCCGAAGAAGACAAAGCGATTCATTTTTCCTTTCCGCAGCCTCCTTCGAGCGGGCGCATGGTGGCGGAGCTCGGCGACGTGGGGAAGAGCTTCGGCGACAAGAAGGTATTCGAAGGCGTGAACCTTACGCTCCATCGAGGTGACCGTGTGGCCTTGGTGGGCGTAAATGGTGCCGGAAAGTCCACGCTCATCAAACTTCTGTCCGGCGCAGAGCCGGTGACCTCCGGTGCCTTGCGTCTAGGGCACAATGTCGAATTCGACTACTTCGCGCAGGACCAGTACAAGGCGCTCGATCCCGATGCGCGGCTGATCGATGATCTTACGAACCTGGCCCCCACCGCCGTCAGCAACCAGACGCAACTGCGTACCTTGTTGGGGTCCTTCCTTTTTTCGGGCGACGACGTTTTCAAACGCATTGGCGTGCTCTCCGGCGGTGAACGAAATCGCTACGCGCTGGCACGAATGCTCCTGCGCCCAGCCAATTTCCTGCTGCTGGACGAGCCCACCAATCACCTTGACCTGCAAGCCAAGGACGTGCTGCTCGAAGCGCTGCGGAAGTTCACCGGAACAATCGTATTCGTCTCGCACGACCGGTATTTCATCGACAAGTTGGCCACCCGCATTTTCGAGATAGAAAAGGGAAAGCTTCAAGATTATCCGGGCAATTACGAAGACTATCTGTGGCAAAAGGAGCGAAGTGCGGCGATGGCAGATGCGCCCGGGAAGGCCAGCCGTCCTCTATCGGGTGCCTCCGCAAAGCCACAAGAGCATGAGAGACGGGCCAAAAAGTCGAATCCGATTTCCATCCGCAAGATGGAAAGGCAACGCGATGAGTTAGAGGAGCAAATTTCACGCTGCGAGGCGGAAATCGCAGGCTTGGAAGTGGAACTAGGGCGCTTCAAGAGCGCACAGGAATCGATTCGCGTTGCCGCGCTGATCGAAGAGCGTCGCACCCGGCTGAAGCAAGTGACTGAGCAGTGGGAACAGGTCGTGGTCCACCTGGAACGGGAGTGTTCTGCCGACCAATCGCAGGTCCCTTCTCCCAAGCTGAATTAGAAGCCAGTCCGGCTTCCGCCCCGCCCATCCCGGTTTGCCGGCAACGACTAACGACGGCCTCAGTGAGTGCGCAGATTGACCGGCGGGTGCCCCACCCACACACCAGCATACCAGCCTGATTTCCTCCACGTAACATGTTAAAGTCGACTGGAGTTTTCAGGAACCACAGGTTTAGCCGACTGTTCCGTCAGAGGCATGGGTGTCTGATAACATCGTCCGGGTCTTCTTCTATTCCGTTGGATTCGTTGGTTGCTGCTTTGAATCGGACATTGACTTTTATGTACGGCCATTCCGAATAGACATAAGTGCGCTAGAGCCGAAAGGACAAGCCCCCTTCGGTAGTGAAGACTTTGACCGGGTCCTGCCGCCTCATGCCCGGCTTAACTTTCCCGATTTGACGCAGGACCTTGGCAATCCGCGTGGTGCGCTCCTGGTTGTACTGGTCGCCCACAGGCACGGATTCATCCTGAATTTGAGCGCGGCTTTTTACCCATTCAGGGAGTAAGCTCTCGTTCGCTGTCGTTTCAATCTCGTGCGCCTTGAGCTGTTTCTGCTCCGGCGGTTTCATTCGGCCCTCGTAAGTCATGATCGACTTACACCGAGCAACCACTCAAGCAATTGTATCCGGACTGGCCGGCGGTTCCCAAGATCCATCGAACACGAGCCGAGTTCGCCCCAAGAACCGAACGACTGGTACCTCTTCGACCCGCGCATGCATCTCCGCACACACCTCGGCCATCGGCAACGGCACCCGCATCGGCAACTCTTGCCCTCCGACGATGTCGAACTTGTGATTGGACTTCCGGTCTATCGTCTGGTAATTCTTTCTCACGGCGGCTCTCTCCTTTAAAAGGGGATTCTCAACCCGAACTCTAACCGAGTTCGGGCCAGAGCCGCTGCTTCTTTTTCTCAAGTTTCAACTAAACGTGGGGCATCCTCTGGGTGAGAAATGGCCCCCAGAGAACCAGCGGCAATACTGGCTTCCGCTGGCGGCATGCCCTTGCAGGCTCGGCTTCGTTCGCGGCTCAGACTCCAGTTCTACGCTTCGATGGCTGGCTTTCATTCTATTTGATTTTGCGGGGCCGGATGAGTCCGGCTGCAGAAGTGTAGTTGGACGCGCCCCAACTGTGTTTAACGACCACGGACCGAGAGCCCCTGCGCTTGACCGACCGGATTGAGGACAAACCACTTACGGGATCAGAGGTTTGGTCCACGCCTTGCTTCATCTTCCAAAAGGGCGAGTTAGGAGTTTACCGTGGCCTACGTCTTTGAGTAAAAGCGGAATACCACACGCCGTACAGCCACCAGGCTGGTGCACCCACAGGCACGCCCGGAGCATCCCGTCGCGGCGTTTTCCAGAACTCTCCCGAAACGACCGGGCCCGCGGATATCGCACGCGACCACGGTGTTTCCGTCGGCGCAGACGCCAGTCTTCACGCGTTGGATCACGCGAGTGGCCACACGCATTCTGCTAGCCGCTCGCGCGATACGGTTTATTTCGGAATCGGTTTCAATTTGGCCCGATTTCTCGGTACTCCCTCTCATTAAGGAGGAATAAAGCAATGAAACGTCTGATCGTTCCGTTCCTGGCAGTTGGTGCGCTTCTCTTCCTGGGTCCGTCGGGCGATGCCCAGCACGGTCGGCCAGCGGGCACTCCCGGCAACATGGGCGCCTCAGGTACACACGGGACCAGCGCGTCCGCTGGAGAAAGCCATGGTACATCGAATCCGATGACCAGGACTGATCCTGGCAGCGTCCTGCAGCACAACTCGAACCTGGCAACCAAGCTCGAGACCCTGACAGGCGTCACAAACCTCACTGATCTGGAGGCGGATGCCAAAGCATTCAAGAACTTCGGTCAGTTTGTTGCTGCGGCTCATGTCAGCAAAAATCTGAACATCCCCGGTGGGTTTGCGGCCTTGATGTGCGATATGACCGCTACAGGAGCGACCGTTGGGGGAAAGACCTCAACGTGCTCGAACACAACTAAGATGAGCCTTGGCAAGGCCATCCAGACGCTGGATCCGCACGCGGATGCAAAGTTGGAGTCCAAAAAGGCCACGCAGCAGGCCGAACAGGACGTCAACGAGTCCGGTTCGTAATTTCTCGCTCAAACCGATTCTCTATGAGGCCCCGCTCTTTTGCCGCGACTCATCGCGCGGCCGGAGCGAGGACTCCTTTTCCCCTTCTCCTCGTCCACCACGTCCAAATGCTAGACATCGCGGTTGGAAGCCCGATCCGCCATCAGCAGATCATAAGGCATAGTCGGTAAGTCGCGCACGCGGGGCAACACGAGTGTCGAGGCCGTCGTTGGGACTGTGAACGTGATGTTGTGTGGGTTGCTTCCATCCAGGGTGATTGCGGACTGCGACGGCGTGCATGTGGCCTTGGGCGGAGCGCCTGAGCAGCTAAGCGTGACCGTTTGGTTGAATCCGCCCTGCGGCGACAGCGTGATGGTGTAGGTAGCCGTCCCGCCCGCCGTTACAGTCGCCGACGACGAGGTCCCCGAGGAGACCGCGATTGCAAAGTCCTCGCCAGCCCCGGCGAGCGGCCCGACCTGCGGACTCGTCGAAGCGTTATCCGTAATCGTCAGCGTCCCACTCCGGTTTCCGCTAGCCGTCGGCTTGAAGGTCACTCAAAGTGAGCGTAGAACCGCTCCGCCCCAGGCGCAGCCGCTCGTAAGGCCTTACTGCGCTCCTGAACCTCTGGCGCCTTCTGCGCTCTGCGCATCATCGCAATTCCGATTTTTCCCACGATCCACCGATAGGGCCGCGTTGAGCAAATTTTAATCAGAATGCGCTTGGACAGCTTTTCCATGGCAGTAGTGGCTTTTAGCGCGTATTCAGCAGTATATGGGGGCCTTCATGGCTGCGTGGCAGAGAGCAACGACTGATGTGGTTTGCCATGCGCCGTGCCAGTTCCTGTCGTCTGTGCGGTGGTATTTTTATCGGAGGTCCAGCACTTTAGGCAGACCAAAGATTGCAGCATCGCAATGCTCAACGGGCTTACGGGCGAAGAAGGCCAGGAATCGAGCTTCCACGGCCACAGGCGCAGCCATCAAGCCAGAGAGGAAGTTTCGGCGCCTCATACGGGCGATCCCTGGCGCGGATTGAGCAGAATGATGTGGAGGCCTTTGTGACCGTATGGTAAGGAGCAGGGATTGATCTTACAAATGCCCAATGTGGGAATCACGGGCTCCCCACATCGACCGCGTTTGAACCAGGCGATCAGCGGGGATGCGAGCAAGGCACACAGGAAGTTACGGCGCTTCATGGGTGTATATCTCTGCTCTCTGTAAAGGTATGGAGCGCCCAACGAAGTAAGGAAACTGTGAAGAGGAGCTGGATGAACGCACGAAGCACTTTGAAATACCTCATTTGTGGCGTAGGACTATAGCACGAAAAAAGGGCGCCAGACTTCGACGTTCACCGAGAAAGCCGACCACGCCGTGGCAGGTTGTCGGGTAAGGGGCTGGCGCCTGGAGATCGTCGCCCAGCTAAACCCGCTTTAGCCCAGAGCAGTATCTCGTCCAGTTGCTGCACCATCGTCGCGTGGGTCTTCCGAATCTGGATCAATTGCTCCGCAACACGAAGCGCCCGCTTCCTCAGCCCGAAATAAAACAGCGCCCAAGCTACATTGGTCGCCAGAAAGAGAAAGTATGGAAAAACCCATGACATTGCGTCACGCCGTGGCGAAAGGAAGTACGGGTACGAAAAATAGGCTCGTTTTCATGGCTTTTCCCCGGTCTTGGCCTCGAGTTACGGTCATCCATGCACATTCCTCGCCAATTCAAAAGAGGGCGCCAGACTTCGACGCCCCGCGCCTCCTGTTTGTTTTGCCAGTTCCAATAAATGCACCGGTAGAACTAGCCTTTGTCACTCAGTTACCACGAGGAGGCGGCCAATAACCAATAACCCTCCTCAAAACGTTCGTTTCTCCTAAAAAAAAAGCCGCCTCCTCATCCCGTTCAGCCCTTAGCCTCGCGCAAGAAGTCCAGCGGATTCATCCTTCCGCCAGGAGCGCTACGGCTCCCGAATGCCCCCGGCGCCAATGCGCTCAATCTGTCCCGCTTGGCCACCGCTCATCAATCTTTTCGAGGATGCGCTTGGCGTGCGACTGCGTCAGCAATGGCGCACTCCCGCGCCGGGCATGACTTGACACATATTTCGCTGAGTTTCCGTGCTGCTAGGATCGTTGCGGCAAAAAGGATTGCGTATTTCCGCTGTTCATCCATTCCAGTCCTCCAGCGGAAACGGGGCTGTCAGATACCACTCGGCGTCGGATATACAACTCTTTTTGGGGCAGGCTCGCTCGCCGGGGAATTATCCCTCTCGTGGCGGTTCGGGCATCAGCGTCTCCAGAGCCGTGACTAACTCCGATAGTCCGTCGTGTTTAGTGAGGACGGCATCGAATCCGGTTTGTGGAGATACCTGGTTTCCTAACTCCGCCGACGAAGCGCTGAAGCCGAGGACCTTGACATGGGGAAGCTTGCTGCGCAGAAGCGACACTGTCACCAAGCTATCTTGAAGCGGCATGCTGAGATTGAGCAGTATTAGGTCGCAGTGAGCCTCCATCGCTTTGTGGATCGCGAACACGCCATCGTCTACTGCTTCGCACACCTTGTACGACGTTGTGGCCTCGATAAAATCACGAATAGCACCGCGCACGGCGGTACGGTCATCAACAAGAAGGAGTCAGGGCCTGCGCGCGCTAGTCATAGGCGCGAAAAACTACTACGATACGCCGCAAATGACAATACGCAAATTCGTATATTTCCGCATTGCGAGTGATCCAGGCAAGTTGGTCCGCGCTAATTTGCTCGTGGTGTTTTGGCTCAGGAAAAAGTAGAAGTCGCGCCGGCGTGGTAGATCACTTTCAATTCTTCAAAGCTCTTGGCCAGCGAGTCAGGAAGCTCCGCAGGAGACGCGGCTACAGCCAAGAGGATATGATTACTTTCGGATTCTCCTCTCGCCATTGGCAACAGACCGAAGCTGGCCGCCCGATTAACATGACGACGCTTCTGAGGATTTGCGATGCGTTCAAAGTTCGAATTGCGGCCGTCGTCCGAGATGCAGACGAGGGAATCTACGGCGATTAAGTCTTGGGATAAACTGCTTTTAGCTTGCATCGGAGACCTTACCTCCTGACACCGCCATTCCGGCAAATCTGTCACATGGATGTTATCGATGCTAATCAGGCCACATCTCCTAGAGGACGACTTATTGGCCCCATGTGGTTGTGCGTAGCTCAACTTCCGAGTAGCCAACGTCAACCGGTCCTGATCGCTCCTAATCTGAAGTCGGCCAGCACTGAAGGGCACGGACATCTTGTTCAACTAGCAGCCTGCCCGTGCCTTGAACTCGCGCGCGCGGTCGCGCGCAACAGTGAGGTCCGTGTTCTTGGCGTCTTTTAGGCGAATGTTCAAGGATCCCCCGGGCAGTGATGTGACTTCCTTGATCCAGGCGAGGCTGACCACCGTGCCGCGGTGAATGCGAACGAACTTTCTCGGGTCCAGCCTCTTTTCTAAATCAGCGATCGAGTGGTCGACACAATAGACCTTGCCCTCCGAGGCGGCGTAGGTCAGCTTATCCTCGGCATAGAAGTGGGTTACGCGATCCAGGTTGAGAAACCAGAGCCGGTCGCCGAGCCGAGAAGCAATTCGCTCGAGATACTCCGGCTTCGCCTCGCGAAGCGAGTCGGTGAGTTGCTTCAGCAAGGCCTGAAGGTTCGCCTGCGATGGCTGGCCCGAGTTTCGAAGGGCCTCGACTTTCTTGAGAGCGCGTTTCAACGCTTCGGACTCTACCGGCTTCAGCAGGTAGTCGACCGAGTTCACGCTGAAGGCCTTGAGCGCGTACTGATCGTAGGCCGTGGTGAAAATCACGACGGGCTGGCGGGGCAATTTGGCCAAAACATCGAAGCCGTTCAGGCGTGGCATTTGAATGTCGAGGAAGCACACGTCGGGCGGATCGGCGGTGAGTGCAGCGACGGCCTCCTCGGGCGCGGTTGTAGAGCCGACCACCTCGACGCACTCGCGCTCTAGCAGGCGGCACAGGCGCGCGAGCGCCAGCGGCTCGTCATCGACGAGGTAAGCGCGCAGCTTCATACGCGTGGCAGAACCATCTCTACCACAGAATGGCCGTCTCGGCGCATTACGTTCAGTCGCGCCTTCTCGCCGAACAAGGCATTGAGGCGACTGACGAGATTGTCGAGGCCGTGTCCGGCGGGAACGGCGGAGAGGTCAAAACCCGACCCTGTGTCGCAAATCTCGATGCGCAGGTTTCCATTTTCCGCCGCTGCGCTCACCACAACTTCCCCGCCGCTGCTTTGTGGATTGATTCCATACTTAACGGCATTTTCCACCAGCGACTGCACCGACATCGGCGGCACCTTGGCGTTCTCAAGATCGGTTGGAACTGCGATCGAGCTGCGCAGTTTGTCGCCAAAACGCGCCCGTTCGATGTCCAGATAGCTCTCGACCATCGCCAGCTCCTGCCCCAACGGAATCAGCGGCTGGCCGCTGGTGTCAAGTGAGGCGCGCAGTAAGGCCGCCAGGCGTCCCACAATCTGTTCTGCGCGAATTGGATTCACGGCGATCAGCGAGCTGATCGAGTTCAGCGTGTTGAACAAAAAGTGGGGATGGATCTGGGCTTCGAGGGAACGCAGGCGCGCTTCGGCCGCCAGGTTGCGCGCCCGCTCTTCTGCGATTTCTTTTTCGCGAAGGTGCTCCTGCATAGTCTGCACGCGCCCTCGCAGCGACGCGTGGACCATGGCTCCGGTGCCAAATACGATGGCCAGCGGCATGGCTATGCGCAGCGTGTGCAGGTACTCCGGCCAGAACTGCCGAGGGGCCACGAAGCCGATCAGCATCTGCAGCGTCTGTGCCAGCAAGCATCCCAGGGGGGCAATTACGAGCATGGCGAGCGCCATCAGAGGAATCCTCGGCGGGTGGCGGAGGAGTTTCCCCGGAAGCCCGCCCAGGATGAGGAGACCAAGAATTCCGGTCAGATTCGCATAAAACAGAGAGAACACCAGGAGGTGCAGGAGTTCGCGGCCGCTGGAAATCTGGTTTCCCGCAATCAGGATCAGAACCACGAGCACTACTGCGAAGTTGATCCAGAGGAAGGAAAACACCCAGTTCCGTTTGATCGGACTCATATGAGTTGCATCCTGTTCCACGCTCGTCCTCTACTGCACACTCGCGGGTTTGAATCCGCCGATCCGGAAGACGTTAGCAACCTGCTTGGCGTCCTGACCCGGCAGCTTCCTTTCCCGACTACGACGGGATAGATGGTGCTGTACTCAATCTGCTTCCTAGGTTCTACTTACGCTCGCGCCGCTGTTCCCCAGCAGCCATCCGATTAGCGCGCCAAACGTTAAATTGAACGCCAGAGTCTCCCACAAATGACTCCGCGCCACGGTCGCTGGCATCAGCGGATTGGGCAACAGTAAGACCGTAGTCCAAGACGCTAGGAATGCCGCCATCGCTAAGGCCTTTTCCCACCGCGCAACCCGAAGCATCCTCAGCAGCGGGTACACGCACGCCACATACAGAAGCACTCGGAACACCTGCAGGAGAAACAGCCGCGGCTCCTTCTGCCAAGTGCTCTTCATCGCCTCGCCGAAGCTCGCGACGTCCGTCCCGCCGTAGTACGCGCGCAACGCGGGATTCCGCCACGCAATGTAATATCCGAAGAGCATATACAAGAATATGAATGCCACAACGAGCAAAGCAATTCTCCACGTTATCGCAACGGCTGTCAGTGGCGGCGCGTCGGCGTTTCCGACCGGCGTCGTCGCGCGTCTCCATTTGCCCAGGATCAACACTGCCAGCGTCGCAAACAGAGCCATGGCAATCGCTCCCTGCACGAACAGCGCCCCAATCATTCCCGGCGGCAGCTTGGCTGAGAGAAAAAACAGCGACTCGACTTGCGTCGCAATTGTCGAAATGCCGTAGGTCGCCGCAAATAGTACGCCCACAAGTCTCAAGCCGTGCCAACTGGACCGTAGAACCAAATAAGAAACCACGCCTCCCACGCTCAGGCAAAATGCGGCAAATGGCAGGAAAAGCCCCGCCGGAGTTGCCTGCGCCTGGGCTTCGTTCGGCGCTACTTTAGCAACACCCGCCAACACCCCCCCAATTCCAAGGCACACGCCAAATACAAAACACGCCGCCACGATTTTCAGCCCCGTGTTCATTGTCGTGCCTGCCTCCACGTTCCCTACCTCCTGGCGTTGAATATCAACTGGAAATCGAGTGGCGGCATTAGTTTGGCGACGAAAGGCAACGGTTCCCGATGGAAGGCGCTTAACGGCAGACGAGCCGGATTGCCGAGGAATTATGCGATTGGAGAAGTGGCTGTGTCTGGGATAGTGCAGCCGCAGAAACACGGTATCTCCGGACGTATTGTCGGCAGTACGGACACTGGCCCGAAACGGGCTCCTCCTTTGTCGCCAAGGGTTTACTTGCCTGACTGCACCTGCCCGCGAGATAGGTAGCACCTGACGTTTTCAAAAAAACTCGGTCGCGCAGGACGTGCACAGTGCACCAGAAGCGATGGCGGCGAGCTCCTCATCCACAGCGAGGCACTCGCAAAGTAAGTGGCTGCCGCAATTACTTGGGCCGACGAGACCCTCGTTGCACGGTCAGATCACCCGCTCTCCCGATACGGTGTAAGGAATGTGGTGGACGAGGGGGGATTCGAACCCCCGGCCTGCTCATTGCGAACAGTGGGGAAAATGGGCTAAGGCAAGGCGCCACAATCACTTAGCCTCATGGGGTCCTTAATTGGCAAGTCTGGCAAGTCGGTTTTCTCTTTGTGTTTTCCGTGCAGTTCGACGGTGAGAAGCCGGATAAATTCACGCGCGTTGCCTGTGCCTGTAACGACGACAAAGTCATTTTCGAGAGCCCTCCGAATTGGACAATCCGCAGCCTCATTTTCGGACAACCCCTCGTAACACATTATAAAAGGGCGCCCCTTTGGAGTAGGTTTTGAGTGCTGGCTCAACGCCTACAAGAAAGGAACACCCTCTTATGATTAGCAGCACAAAATATATCGGTATGGATGTACACACGCAAAGTATTTCGAGTGCGGTGATGAACTCCGTCGGCAAGGTGGTGATCGAAAGCGTCATCGAAACAAAAGCGAGCACTATTCTGGAGTTCATCGACGGGCTGCGCGGAGATTTGCGTGTTACGTTCGAAGAAGGTACCTGGGCGGCCTGGCTGTACGACCTGCTGAAGCCGCACGTGACGGAAGTTGTGGTGTGTA
>Ga0310909_10000873_pt1 | contig 16726 bp, 27 predicted proteins | sample GREbulkMGT000H_FD_203449 | JGI IMG/M metagenome (GOLD analysis project Ga0310909, IMG submission 203449) | Lab enrichment of tropical soil microbial communities from Luquillo Experimental Forest, Puerto Rico - GRE.bulkMG.T000H | ecosystem: Environmental > Terrestrial > Soil > Tropical forest >... | reverse complement strand
GATCCGGAGCTGTTGGATCTGGTTGAGCTGGAGATGCGCGAGCTGCTGAGCAGCTACCAGTTTCCCGGGGATGACCTCCCGATTGTGCGGGGCTCGGCGCTGGCGGCGCTGGAGGGTCGCGACCCGGCGCAGGGGCAGGAGACGATCCTGGCGCTGATGGCGGCGGTGGATGACTACATTCCGCAGCCGGAGCGGGCCAAGGACCGGCCGTTTTTGATGCCGATTGAGGATGTGTTCACGATCTCGGGGCGCGGCACGGTGGTGACGGGGCGGGTCGAGCGTGGGGTGATCAAGGTGGGTGACGAGGTGGAGATTGTCGGGCTGCGTCCGACCGCCAAGACGGTGGTGACGGGGGTAGAGATGTTCCGCAAATTGCTTGACCAGGGCGAGGCGGGCGACAACATCGGGGCGTTGCTGCGCGGCACCAAGCGCGAGGAGGTGGAGCGCGGTCAGGTGTTGGCGGCGCCGGGCTCGATCACGCCGCACACGCGGTTTCAGTGCGAGGCCTATATCCTGACCAAGGAGGAGGGTGGGCGGCACACGCCGTTTTTCGGCAACTACCGGCCGCAATTTTACTTCCGCACGACGGATGTGACCGGGACGGTGCATCTGCCGGAGGGGACCGAGATGGTGATGCCGGGCGACAACATCTCGATGGAGATCGAGCTGATCGCGCCGATTGCGATGGATGAGGGGTTGCGCTTTGCGATCCGCGAGGGCGGCCGCACCGTCGGCGCCGGCGTCGTCGCCAAAATCATCAAATAAGGGAAGCGGGGCGCCCGCCCGCTCGGAAACTGGAAGACGTTCATGGCCATTGACAATCAGAATATCCGCATTCGCCTACGCGCCTACGATCACCGCGTGCTCGATCAGTCGACCAGCGAAATCGTCAACACGGCGAAGCGCACTGGGGCGCGGGTGCGCGGCCCGATCCCGCTGCCGACCAAGATAGAGAAATTCACGGTGCTGCGGTCGCCGCATGTCGACAAAAAGTCTCGCGAGCAGTTCGAGATCCGTACTCATAAACGCGTGTTGGATATTGTCGACCCGACACCGCAAACCGTCGACGCGTTGATGAAACTCGATCTCGCAGCTGGGGTTGATGTCGAGATCAAGCTCTGAGACTGGCGCGATGCGTACTGGCCTCCTGGCACAGAAAATCGGCATGACTCGCCTCTTCGGCGCAGAGGGAGATCATGTGGCCGTGACAGTGCTCAAGATTGACAACTGCCAGGTTGTTGCCATGCGCACCCGAGAAAAGGACGGGTACACAGCCCTGCAACTCGGCATCGGCGCAGCCAAGGTCAAGCGGGTGACAAAGCCCCAGCGCGGCCATTTTGCGAAGGCCAAGGTCGAGCCGAAGGCTCGCCTCGCCGAGTTTCGGGTCTCCGAAGATGCCGTGCTAGCAGTCAGCTCGGAAATCACAGCCGCACATTTTATCGCCGGCCAATACGTCGATGTCATCGGTGTCAGCATCGGCAAGGGTTTTGCCGGCGCGATAAAACGGCATAATTTTGGCGGGTTAGGAGCCAGCCATGGCGTGTCGATCTCACATCGCAGCCATGGTTCAACCGGCCAACGTCAATCGCCCGGCAAGACCTTCAAGAACAAGAAAATGGCGGGGCAGCTCGGCGCCGCGCGGGTGACGACGCAGAGCCTCCAGGTGATGTCGGCCGACGCAGAGCGCGGGATACTAATGATCAAGGGCTCGGTGCCAGGCAGTGCGGGCGGCTATGTGCTCGTTAAAGACGCCGCAAAGCGTAAGGCGCCGGACGGACTCCCATTCCCTGCGGCTTTGCGGGATGCTGCTCTGTCGGCCGAAAATCCGACGGGCGAGGGTCCGCGATGAAGCTCACGATCCGCAATCTCGACAACGAGGAGGTCGGCGACATAGAACTTGCCGACGAGGTCTTCGGGCTTCCGATCCGCCGCGACATCCTTGCTCGCGTCGCTAATTGGCAGCTGGCAAAACGCCGTGCCGGTACACATAAGACTAAGGGAATCAGCGAAATCCGAGGCACCACTAAGAAGCCCTACAAGCAGAAGGGTACGGGTCGAGCTCGCCAGGGCAGCCTAAGATCGCCGCAGTTCCGCGGCGGCGCACGTATTTTCGGGCCGGTGTCGCGCTCCCACGCGTTCGACCTGCAAAAAAAAGTGCGCCGGCTGGGCCTCAAGATGGCGCTGTCGGCCAAGCTGGACGAGGGTAAGCTCGCGGTGATCGACGCGGCGCGTATCGCCGAACCCAAAACTAAGGCGCTGCGGGCGAAGCTTGCGGCACTCCGGTGGGATTCGGTGTTGATCATCGACGGATCCGTCATCGAGGAGAATTTCGCGCGGGCGACGCGCAATCTGCCGCGCGTCGATCTGCTGCCGCAGCAAGGTGCCAATGTCTATGACATCTTGCGCCGCGATACGCTGGTCCTTACGCGCGAGGCGGTGCGGCATCTCGAGGCTCGCCTGAAATGAGCCGATTTCGCGTAATTCCGCGCGTCGCGACAAAGCTGACTCGACAGCAGATGTTTGACATCGTTCGTTCCCCGGTGATCACCGAAAAGGCGACGAACGTCTCTGAGAACAACCAAGTGATCTTTAGCGTTCCGCTGACCGCCACAAAGCGTGAGGTCAGGGCGGCTGTCGAAGGTCTGTTCAATGTCAAGGTGACCGCGGTCAACACGATCCGCGTCCGCGGGAAGCTGAAGCGTTTTCGCGGTCGTGTCGGGCAGCGTTCCGACCGTAAGAAAGCGGTCGTCACGCTGGGCGAGGGTCAGCGAATCGACATAACAGCGGGGATCTGAGGCGATGGCGTTGAAGACCTTCAACCCGACGACGCCATCACGACGGCAGCTCGTCATCGTTGATCGCAGCGGGCTGTGGAAGGGCAAGCCGCTTAAGGCGCTGACTGAAGGCCTGCGCGGCAAGGGCGGCCGCAACAATACGGGCAGAATCACTGTGCGCTGGCGGGGCGGTGGCAACAAAAGACGCTACCGGATTGTCGATTTCAAGCGCGGCAGGCTCGATATCCCCGCTACGGTGGAGCGCCTGGAATACGATCCCAATCGGACCGCTTTCATCGCTCTAATCCGCTACCAGGACGGCCAACTCGGGTACATTCTGGCACCGCAACGGCTTAGGCCCGGAGACACCGTCATTTCGGGCGAGAAGGTCGATGTCAAACCGGGGAACACGATGCCTATGCGCAGCATGCCGGTCGGAACGATCATCCACAATGTCGAGATGAAGGCTGGCAAAGGCGGCCAGATCGCTCGCGCGGCGGGAACCTTTGCCCAGCTGGTTGGCCGTGACCAGGGCTATGCGCTGCTACGACTGTCCTCAGGTGAACTGCGCATGGTGCGTGCCGAGTGCCGGGCGACGATCGGCGCCGTCTCGAATCCGGATCAGCAGAATATTGTTATCGCTAAGGCTGGGCGCAACCGATGGTTGGGTCATCGCCCTTCGGTGCGAGGCGTGGCAATGAACCCGATCGACCATCCGCATGGTGGCGGCGAAGGTCGCACCTCTGGCGGCCGCCATCCTGTCACGCCGTGGGGCAAGCCGACCAAGGGCAAGAAGACCCGGCACAACAAGGCGACGGATCGACTGATCGTCCGGCGCCGGCACAAGCGTTAGCCTTCGGGTACGGAGGGCGCCTTGGCACGCTCCGTTTGGAAAGGGCCGTTTGTCGACGGTTACCTTCTCAAGAAGGCTGAGGAAGCGCGCAGGTCCGGACGCAATCAGGTGATCAGGACGTGGTCGCGTCGATCGACGATCTTTCCGCAATTCGTCGGACTTACTTTCGGCGTCTATAATGGCCACAAATTCATCCCCGTGCTGGTCACCGAGAACATGATCGGTCACAAGCTCGGCGAGTTCGCGCCGACCCGAACTTTTTACGGTCATGCGGGCGACAAGCGGGCGAGGAGGAGCTGAGATGGGCAAGCCAACGGCCCCGCGCCGCCTCGATGAGACCGAGGCCCAAGCTTGTCTTCGCAGCCTGCGGACGAGCCCGCGTAAGCTCAACCTCGTGGCCGAGACGATCCGAGGCAAGGCCGCGGCCGCCGCCCTGGCGGAACTCACCTTTTCTCATCGCCGCATCGCGCGCGACGTCAAGAAGGTGTTGCAGGCGGCGATCGCCAACGCCGAAAACAATCATCAGCTCGATGTCGATCGCCTCTACATCAAGGAGGCCACCGTAGGCCGTGCTTTTGTAATGAAGCGGTTCCACACTCGCGGCCGGGGCCGGTCGTCAAGGGTCGAAAAGCAATTCGCACACCTCACGGTTGTCGTCCGAGAGCGCGCAGAGGAGCGTGGCTAATGGGTCAAAAGGTCAATCCGATCGGGCTTCGGCTAGGGATCAATCGTACCTGGGATTCGCGCTGGTTCGCGCGCAAGGAGTACGGCAACCTGTTGCTAGATGATCTGGGCCTGCGCAAGTTTTTGCATAGGCGGCTGGGGCAGGCGGGCGTGTCGCGCGTCGTCATCGAGCGCGCCGCAAAGAAGACACGAATCACGCTTCATTCGGCACGGCCGGGGGTCGTGATCGGGAAAAAGGGCGCGGACATCGAGAAGCTGCGCACCGATATAGCCAAGCTCACCAATAGCGAGGTCAGCCTCAACATCGTCGAGATCCGAAAGCCCGAAATCGAAGCCAAGCTGATTGCCGACAGCATCGCGCAGCAGCTCGAACGGCGTGTCGCCTTTCGCCGGGCGATGAAGCGCGCAGTGCAGTCGGCAATGCGGCTCGGGGCACTGGGCATTCGGATCAATTGCTCCGGCAGGTTGGGAGGCGCCGAGATCGCCCGCATGGAATGGTATCGCGAGGGCCGCGTACCTCTGCATACGTTACGTGCGGACGTCGATTTTGCCTATGGCACTGCTAAGACGACTTACGGCGTGTGCGGCGTCAAGGTTTGGGTTTTCAAGGGTGAGATCCTCGCTCACGATCCAATGGCCCAGGAGAGGCGGATGAGCGAGGGACAGCCGGCGAGCCACGAGCGCGGCCGCCGCGAAGCGGCAGATTGATCAAGCCATGCTGAGTCCAAAGCGGAGCAAATATCGCAAAGCCCACAAAGGCCGCGTTCACGGTCTCGCCAAAGGTGGGACCGCCCTTAATTTCGGCGCCTTCGGGCTCAAAGCGGCCGACCCCGGCCGGATTACAGCGCGCCAGATCGAGGCAGCGCGGCGCGCGATCACGCGTCATATACGCCGCGCTGGCCGGGTTTGGATCCGCGTCTTCCCGGATGTGCCGGTGTCGCAAAAGCCGGCCGAGGTTCGCATGGGCAGCGGCAAGGGATCGCCCGAGTTCTGGGTATGCCGGATCAAACCTGGGCGCATCATGTTCGAACTTGACGGGGTTTCCGTCACTGTCGCTCGCGAGGCGTTTACCCTCGCCGCCGCCAAGCTGCCGGTGGGTACCCGCTTCGTGGTACGCCAGGGCGAGGAAATCGTCTCATGAAGGCGGCCGATGTACGGCCCAGGACCGATGATGAGCTGACGGAGCAACTCGATACCCTCGGCAGAGAGAGCTTTAACCTGCGTTTCCAGCGTGCAAACGGCCAGCTCGAGAACACTAGTCGAGTGCGGCAGGTACGCCGCGACATCGCCCGCATAAAGACAGTGCTGGGCGAGCGACGCCGCCGGGTGTTCTAGAGGAAGATCGAATGTCGAAGCGCGTGCTGCCAGGGATCGTCGTCAGTGACGTCTGCGATAAGACAGTAATCGTGCGTGTCGAGCGGCGAGTGATGCACCCGGTATATAAGAAGTTCATCACGCATTCGAAGAAATATGCCGCTCACGACGAGCACAACCGGTTCCACACCGGCGACGCCGTTCAAATCGAGGAAAGCCGGCCGATTTCAAAACGCAAGCACTGGGTGGTGCTGAGTAGTCTCGGGAACGCCACTGCGGGCCGCGGCGCCGCCGACGCGGACGCTGGGACGGCGCCGCCGGTTGACGGTACCGTGCACCGAGCAAGTGGCCCGGTCGAGAGGGAGGGAGATGCGGCATGATTCAGATGCAGACGAACCTCGACATCGCCGATAACTCTGGCGCGCGACGAGTGCAGTGCATCAAGGTATTGGGCGGATCCAAGCGCAAGACCGCATCGGTTGGGGATGTCATCATCGTCTCGGTCAAGGAGGCAATCCCGCGCGGCCGCGTCAAGAAAGGCGACGTCCATCGTGCTGTCATCGTGCGCACGGCAAAGGAGATCCGCCGCACCGATGGCAGCGCGATCCGCTTCGATCGCAACGCCGCCGTGCTGGTCACCCATCAAGGCGAGCCGATCGGCACGCGCATTTTCGGTCCGGTCACGCGCGAACTGCGGGCGCGAAGATTTATGAAGATCGTGTCCCTGGCTCCCGAGGTCCTGTGAGTCCAAAGATCGAGCCATGGCGAAGCTAAAGATCAAAAAGGGCGACAACGTCGTCGTCATCACCGGACGCGACAAAGGCAAGACAGGCGAAGTGCTACGGGTGTTTCCTGCCGACTCGCGGGTGATCGTACAGGGGATCAACGTGGCCAAGCGCCATACCCGACCGCGCATGGGCGATCCCGGCGGGATCGTCGAGAAGGAGCTCACGATCCATATATCCAATGTCGGGCATATCGATCCGCGTTCGACGAAACCGAGCCGGATCGGCTACAAGCGTCTCGAGGATGGACGCAAGGTTCGCTTTGCCCGCCGATCGGGCGAAGTCATCGACAGGTGAGCCAATGGCCGCTACCCGCCTGCAGGAGCTTTACGAGACAGCCGTCCGGTCGGCGCTGATGCGGGAATTTGGTTATAAGAACCCGATGCAGGTGCCACGCCTGGAAAAGATCGTCGTCAACATAGGCGTCGGTGGGGCGGTGCAAGACGGCAAGAAGGCCGATGCCGCAGCCAGTGACCTGACCGCGATCACCGGTCAGCGCCCGGTCATAACCAGAGCCAAGCGATCGATCGCGACCTTCAAGCTGCGCAAGGATATGCCGATCGGCTGCAAAGTAACGTTGCGCGGGCAGCGCATGTTCGAATTTCTCGACCGTCTGATCACGGTGGCGCTGCCGCGGGTGCGCGACTTCCGCGGCATTCCCGGCAAGAGTTTCGACGGTCGCGGCAATTTTGCGCTCGGCCTCAAGGAGCAGATCGTCTTCCCCGAGATCGATTACGACCGCGTCGATGCGGTGCGCGGGATGGATGTCGCCGTGGTCACCACAGCAAGGACTGATGCGGAGGCCAAGGTGCTGCTCAAAGGTTTTAACATGCCGTTTGCCAATTGATCGGTGGGAGTTCAGGCCAAAATGGCAAAGAGGAGCGCGATCGAGAAGAACGCCAGACGCAGCAAGCTTGCCAAGCGCATCGCTGGAAAACGCAGCCGTTTGAAGTCAATCGCTATTGACCGCGATACGCCACCCGAGGAGCGGTTTGCTGCGCAACTCAAGCTTGCTGAGTTGCCACGCAACAGCTCAGAAACTCGGGTCCGCAATCGTTGCTCTGTCACTGGCCGGCCGCGCGGCTATTATCGCAAATTCAAGCTGTCGCGTATCGCGCTGCGCGCACTCGCCTCCTCCGGGCAAATTCCAGGCATGGTCAAATCGAGCTGGTAGGGGATCCCGATGACGATGAGCGATCCTCTCGGAGATATGCTAACGCGGATTCGCAACGGGCAGAGGGCACGCCAAGCCGTCGTCCCCTCGCCCGCCTCGAAGTTCCGGGTCAACGTGCTCGAAGTTTTGAAGCGAGAAGGGTATATCCGCGGTTTTACCAACGAACAGGTCCGCCCCGGCGTCGCCGAACTCAAGATCGAGCTCAAATACGTCGACGGCGAACCGGTCATCCGCGAGATCGCCCGGGTGTCGAAGCCGGGCCGGCGCGTCTATTCGCGGATTGCCGACCTGCCGCGGATCTATAACGGGCTCGGGATCGCCATACTCTCGACCCCGAGGGGGGTCATGTCGGACAACGAGGCGCGCGCCGCAAAGGTAGGCGGCGAGGTGCTGTGCCGCGTCTTCTGAGGTGTCGCGATGTCGCGCATTGGTAAACATCCGGTACGCATCCCGAGCGGTGTCGAGGTTTTGCTTTCCGGTCAAACGCTGACGGCCAAAGGAAGACTTGGGACGTTGAGCCTTCTCGTCAGCAACGAGGTCAATGCCTCGATTGCCGATGGTACGGTGACGATCGTGCCGAAGAGCGATACCAAGCGGTCGCGCGCGATGTGGGGCACGACGCGAGCGCTCGTCAACAACATTGTCACCGGGGTGTCGACGGGGTTTTCAGTTAATCTGGAGATCACAGGAGTCGGCTATCGGGCGCAGGTTCAGGGCAACACCCTCAATCTCCAGCTTGGCTATAGTCACGACATCCCGTTTCCGATCCCGAGCGACGTCAAGATCACTTGCGAGAGACCGACGGTCATCACCGTGAGCGGGGCCGATCGCCATCGCGTCGGCCAGATCGCGGCTGACATCCGCGCCTATCGACCACCCGAACCTTACAAAGGTAAGGGCATCAGATACGCAACGGAGACCATTCGCCGGAAGGAAGGCAAAAAGAAATAACCGTTATGTCTGAGAAATCCAAAGCTCTCTTCCTGCGCCGTCGCCAACGGGTCCGCAGCAATTTGCGGCGCGCGGCAAACAATCGGCCTCGTCTCTCGGTGTTCCGCTCCTCGAAACATATCTACGCGCAAATCATCGATGACGCCGCCGGACGCACGCTCGCGGCTGCTTCGAGCCTTGACAGCGGTCTCAGGGCGAGCCTCAAGAATGGCGCCGATGTAACGGCGGCGAACGCTGTCGGTAAGCTGATCGCCGCGCGAGCCAAGGCGGCGGGGATCGAGCGGATCGTCTTCGACCGGGGTGCTTATCTGTTTCACGGCCGGGTCAAAGCCCTGGCTGATGCCGCCCGCGAGGGCGGCCTCGATTTCTGAAAGGGTCCGGCATGGCACGCTCGATGACGCGCACACAAGGGGATCGACGCGGCCGCGGCGACAGCGATCGACAATCCCGCGACCGCGAAGACAGCGAGTTCACCGAAAAGCTCGTCAACATCAACCGTGTCGCCAAAGTGGTGAAGGGCGGCCGTCGATTTGGTTTTGCGGCTCTCGTGGTCGTCGGTGACAAAAAGGGCCGGGTTGGCTATGGCGCCGGCAAGGCACGCGAGGTGCCCGAAGCCATTCGCAAGGCGACCGAGCAGGCGCGGCGCAGCATGATCCGCGTACCGTTACGGGAGGGTCGGACATTGCACCACGACATCGTCAGTGGTTACGGCGCGGGCCAGGTGATCGTGCGCGCCGCCAAGCCGGGCACTGGGATCATCGCCGGCGGCCCGATGCGAGCGATCTTCGAAGCATTGGGGATACATGATGTCGTCGCCAAATCGATCGGAAGCCCGAACCCGCACAACATGATCAAGGCGACCTTTGTCGCGCTCGGCCGGGCCACCAGCCCACGGGCGGTGGCGACACGGCGCGGTAAGAAGGTCGCCGAAATCCTTGGCCGCAGTGACGCCGAAACCCGCGAGAATACGTGATGGACGGCAAGAAGTCGGTCACCGTCATACAAATCGCGAGCCCGATCGCTCGCAAGCCAGACCAGCGGGCGACACTGAAGGGGCTTGGGCTCAATAAGCTGTGCCGTCGGCGCGTGCTCGAAGACACGCCCGCGGTCCGCGGGATGATCGACAAAGTCAAGCACCTCGTGCGAGTCGTGGACGAGGGGTGAGAATGGCGTGCATACCAGAACTGACGGCAATTGGCGCGATGAAGCTCAACGAGATCAGTGACAATCCCGGGGCGCATGACCGCGCGAAGCGGGTCGGGCGCGGCATCGGCTCGGGCAAAGGCAAAACCGCGGCGCGCGGCGGCAAAGGTCAAACCGCTCGGAGCGGGGTGGCACTCAACGGTTTTGAAGGCGGTCAGACCCCGCTCCATCGTCGCTTGCCGAAGCGCGGCTTCAACAACAGCGTGTTTTGCAATGACTTCAAAAGGGTCAATCTCGGGCGGCTCCAGATCGCCCTGGATGGGGGTAAGCTGAAGGACGAGAGTACGATCGACGGGCAGGCGCTCGTGGCTTGCGGAATTCTCCGGCGGCTCGGCGACGGCGTCCGCCTGTTGGCCAAAGGCGAGATCCGCACGGCAATCACAATCGAGGTCACCGGTGCTTCAAAGGCGGCGATTGCTGCCGTCGAGAGCGTTGGGGGCAAAGTCATCCTCCGCGCAAATCGCGCGAAAAAGCGGAAGACGGAGGCGGCCACCCCGGCCTGAGGGTCACGCGCCAGGCCGCGTTTGTGGCCGGCTTTGGTTAGGGATGGGTTAAATGGCGTCAGCCGCCGAACAGCTCGCAGCAAGCATCAATTTCTCGGCCTTCGCCAAGGCGTCCGAGCTCAAGAGCCGGATCTGGTTCACCTTGGGCGCTCTGGTGATCTACCGGCTCGGGACCTACATCCCCATCCCCGGCATCGACCCGGCGATCCTGCAGGATCTGTTCTCGCGCAATGCCGGCGGTATCCTCGGCATGTTCGACATGTTCTCGGGTGGGGCGCTCGGGCGCATGACGATCTTTGCGCTGAATATCATGCCCTACATCTCGGCTTCGATCATCATCCAGCTCTTGACCGCGGTCTCTCCGACCCTTGAAGCGCTGAAGAAAGAGGGCGAGAGCGGACGCAAGAAGCTGAACCAGTACACTCGTTTCGGCACTGTTCTATTGGCGGCGGTCCAATCCTACGGGATCGCAGTCGGGCTCGAAGGCATGCGTGCCGGCGCCCAATCCGCGGTTCTCGATCCTGGGGTGTTCTTCCGACTCGTTACGGTGGTGACCTTGACGAGCGGCACGGTCTTCTTGATGTGGCTCGGCGAGCAGATCACCGCCCGCGGGATCGGCAACGGGATCTCGCTGATTATTATGTCAGGAATCGTCGCGAATCTGCCGCACGCCCTGGCCTCCACTCTCGAACTTGGCCGCACCGGCGCGATTTCGACCGTTTTCATCATCATCTTTCTAGCGATATCGGTTGGGGTGGTCGGCTTCATCGTGTTCATGGAGCGGGCGCAGCGCCGAATTCTCGTTCAGTATCCGAAACGCCAAGTGGGTAACAAGATGTTCGGGGGCGAGGCGTCTCATCTGCCGCTGAAGATCAATACTTCGGGTGTTATTCCGCCGATCTTTGCCTCCTCGCTGTTGCTGTTGCCGGCAACCGTCGCGAACTTTGAAGCGAGTGGGCAGGGCTTCGGTTGGCTCGGCGAGATCACGAGCTATCTCGCGCACGGCCGGCCACTCTATATGGCGCTTTACGTCGCCTTGATCTGTTTCTTCTGTTTTTTCTATACCGCGATTGTCTTTAACCCCACCGAAACCGCCGATAATTTGCGCAAGTATGGTGGATTCATTCCTGGCATCAGGCCAGGAAAAAACACCGCCGACTACCTGGATTACATTTTGACGCGACTTACCGTCGTCGGCGCCGCCTATCTTTCGGCAGTCTGCATGCTGCCCGAGATCTTGATTTCTGAATATTCGGTTCCGTTCTACTTTGGAGGCACCAGCCTTCTGATCGTGGTCAGCGTCACGATGGACACGGTGGCGCAAATTCACTCGCACTTGCTGGCGCATCAATACGAGGGTCTGATCAGGAAGGCCAAGCTCCGGGGACGCCGCGGATGAACGTCGTCCTGCTCGGGCCGCCGGGCTCGGGGAAGGGGACGCAGGCCAAACGGATCGAGCAGCTCCACGGCATTACCCAGCTAGCCACTGGAGACATGCTGCGGGCCGCGACCCTTTCGGGTAGCGAACTCGGGCTGCGTGTCAAGAGCATCATGGATTCCGGGCAGCTCGTTCCGGACAACCTCATCATTGGCATGATCGCCGACCGCATCAGCCAACCGGATTGCCGCACCGGCTTTGTTCTCGACGGTTTCCCGAGAACCCTTGCCCAGGCGCAAGCGCTCGACGAAATGCTGGCCCAGCGCGATCTGCGGCTCGACCATGTGATCGAGTTCGAGGTCGATGAGGCCGTCCTCGTCGATCGCCTCGCCGGACGTTTTAACTGCCAACAGTGCGGCGCCAGCTACCACGAGCGCGACAACCGACCCAAGGTTGATGGGGTGTGCGATGTGTGCGGAGCCTGCGAATTCGCCTGCCGGGCGGACGACAGGCCGGAGACGGTCAAGGCGCGGCTCGATGTCTATCATCGCCAGACGGCGCCGATCCTTCCCTATTATCGGGAGCGCGGCATTCTGCGTCCCGTCGACGGGATGGCCGAGATCGATTCCGTCACCCGCGCGATCGAAAAAATCCTCGGCTGAGGCCCGTCACTCCCACGACGTCGAGGATAGCCCCAGGCGCCCGGATCTGACATTCTTCGTTCGAGTTTGCGTCAGAACAGGGAACGGGCATGATCGAACCCTATACCGCGGTCGGACTGATCCCTACCTTCTGGGGGATTCGCAGCCGCGACGACATCGCCAAGAATCTGGAGCATCTCGAAAGCCTGACCAGGGCTGCGTTTTGGCTATCCGGCCTCGATGTTCCGGTTCGGCTCGTCGCCGTTCCGGAAGGCGCGTTGCAGGGCTTCAACGACGAGGTGCTCGATGTCGACCATGCCGAGTTCGCGCGGACCTGCGCCATCGATATTCCGGGCCCGGAAACCGACCGCATCGGGCGGCTCGCCCGCAGCTGGGGCACCTTCATCATGGCGCAGGCCAAGGCGCGTCACGAGGATTGGCCGGACCGGTTCTTTAATGTCGGCTTCGTCGTCGATCCCGATGGCGCCGTCATCCTGAAGCACTACAAGATCGTAGCCCTGCTGCCCTGCGAGCGCTCAGTCTCGCCGCACGATCTGTTCGACTGGTGGGTCGAGAAATACGGCCGCAATTTGCAGGCCTTCTGGCCGGTCGCCGATACTGCGATCGGGCGCTTGGGGATCATGATGGCGATGGAGGGCAACTACCCCGAGAATGGCCGCGGTCTTGCCCTGAACGGGGCGGAGGTGGTTTATCGCGCCTCTTTGCCGACGCCGTTCACTGAGAACGACTTTTTCGAGATCTCGAACCGGGCCCGCGCGCTCGAGAACAACATGTATGTCGTGGCGCCGAATATCGGCGGCTACCACCTCTATCCGGACAGTGAGACGCCGATCGATGCTGGGGGCGGGCAGTCGATGATCGTCGACTATCGCGGCGCCATCGTCGGCAAGCAGCGCGATACTAACGGCTCGACGTTTGTCGCGGGCGTGATCAACATCGAGGCGTTGCGGCACCACCGGCAAAATGCCCAGGTAACAAACTGGCCCAAGGACATTCGCACCGAGCTGGCTCAGATCATCTATGAGCAGCCGATCTATCCAAAGAATCTCTACATCGACAAGATTCCCGGCCGGCACGCCGAGTATAGGCGCGAGGTAATCGATCGGCAGGTCCGACTAATGCAGCAACGCGGGATCTGGAAGGCGCCCGCAAACGGCTAGGCGGGGAGAGAAACTATGTCCGATACGGTCAAATATCTGCTCGAGGAAGCCCGGCTTCCTAAGGACTGGTACAATATCGTAGCCGACTTGCCGCGCCCGCCCGAACCGGTGCTGCACCCTGGGACGTTGAAGCCTGTGGGGCCACAGGATCTCGAGCCACTTTTTCCAATAGCGCTGATTCAGCAGGAAGTTTCCTCCGCACGCACGATCGAGATCCCTGAACCTGTCCGCGAAGTCTATCGTCAATGGCGGCCGTCCCCGCTTTATCGAGCGCGTCGGCTGGAACGGGCGCTCGATACGCCGGCCAGGATCTACTACAAATACGAAGGGGTGAGCCCAGCGGGTAGCCACAAACCCAACACCGCCGTCGCCCAAGCCTTTTACAACAAAGAGGCCGGAGTCAAGCGGCTCGCGACCGAGACCGGCGCCGGACAATGGGGCTCAGCCCTCGCCTTTGCGGGGGCCGTCTTCGGCCTCGACGTCCGCGTCTATATGGTGAAAGTGAGTTTCGAGCAGAAGCCTTACCGCAAAGCGCTGATGGAGGCTTGGGGTGCTGAGTGCGTGGCAAGCCCGAGCACCGAAACAAGCGCTGGGCGGCGCATCCTTGCCGAACATCCAAACTCCCCCGGCAGCTTGGGTATCGCCATCAGCGAAGCGGTTGAAGTGGCAGCGCACCACGCCGATACGAAATATTCGTTAGGCAGCGTCCTCAACCACGTCCTGTTGCACCAGACTGTCATCGGCCAAGAGGCGATGGCGCAGCTCGAGATGGCGGACGACTACCCCGACATCATCGTGGGTTGCACGGGTGGTGGCAGCAACTTCGCCGGTATTGCGTTCCCGTTTATTGGCGCCGGACTGCGCGGCGGCCCGAAGCCTCGAGTGATCGCCTGCGAACCGGCCGCCTGCCCGAGCCTGACGCGCGGCAAATATGCCTACGATTTCGGCGACACTGGGCATCTGACACCGCTCGTTAAAATGCACACCTTGGGCTCGACCTTCGTGCCGCCCGGCTTCCATGCAGGCGGGCTGCGCTACCATGGCATGGCGCCGCTGGTAAGTCTGTTGCAGGAGCTTGGACTCATCGAATCCCGTGCGCTGACGCAGAACAGCTGCTTTGAGGCGGGTATTCAGTTCGCCCGCACCGAGGGCGTCCTGCCGGCTCCCGAGGCCAACCATGCGGTATGCGGCACGATCGACGAGGCATTGCGGTGCAAAGTCGAGGGCATTGGGCGCACGATCTTGTTCAACCTGTGCGGCCACGGCCATTTCGATATGCAGGCCTATATCGACTACCAAGCCGGCAGGCTTGGAGACCACGCTTACGATGAGGAAGAGCTGCGTGTTGCGCTCGCCGGCCTTCCCAGGCTCGCTGTCGAATAACCAGTCAACCGCGAGGTGGAGTATGCGGCGGTAGCGGCCGCAAGCGGATTGACGTGCAAGATTTGACCCCTATAATGCGCGCCCTTGCGAGGAGCGGGACCCACCCCCATTTTGTCATTCTTTGAGGAGAAGCGCAGGTGGCGCGCATCGCGGGCGTTAATATTCCCAACCAAAAGCGAGTCCCAATCGGACTCACTTACATCCACGGGATCGGCCGGACCAAGGCCCTCGAGATTTGTAACAGGATCGGCATTCCGCCCGAGCGGCGCGTGCATGAACTGAGCGACGACGACGTCTTGCGCGTTCGCGAGATTATCGATCGTGACTACACGGTTGAGGGCGACCTGCGGCGGCAAGTCGCGATGAACATCAAGCGGCTGATGGATCTGGGTTGCTATCGCGGACTGCGCCACCGCAAGGGGCTTCCAGTGCGCGGCCAACGCACGCATACGAACGCGCGGACACGCAAAGGGCCGGCCCGCCCTATCGCCGGTAAGAAGAAGTAGACCTCGCAGCCCAAACGGCAACTGCGGAAGAGATAAATGGCCAGAACGGCGACACCGGCGCCGCGCCTGCGTCGGCGCGAACGCAAGAACATCACTTCAGGCACGGCGCATGTGAACGCCACTTTCAACAATACGATGATCACGATCACTGATGCCCAAGGCAATACGATCGCCTGGTCGTCAGCCGGTAGCCAGGGCTTCAAGGGTTCGCGCAAATCTACGCCTTATGCAGCGCAGGTCGCCGCCGAAGATGCCGGGCGTAAAGCCATGGAGCACGGCATGCGCACTCTGGAGATCGAGGTCAAAGGACCGGGGTCCGGCCGAGAGTCGGCGTTGCGTGCCCTGCAGGCGGTGGGATTCGCCGTGACTTCGATCCGGGATATGACGCCGATCCCACACAATGGCTGCCGCCCGCCGAAGCGGCGTCGCGTCTGAGGTGCGAGCGCCCTCCGGCGGCGCGAGATTCAGGATAACGCCGGCGGCTCTGCTGTGCCGGTTCTTGCGGCGGATGTCGACCGCTTCCAACGACCGAGGGTCGAGTAGTGATTCAAAAAAACTGGCAGTCCTTGATCAAACCGAAACAGCTATCGGTGGAATCGGGGGATGACCCGAAACGCGTAGCAACCGTGGTCGCCGAGCCGCTCGAACGCGGTTTCGGGCTGACTCTCGGGAACGCATTACGCCGTGTGTTGCTCTCCTCGCTGCAGGGCGCAGCGGTCACCTCGATGCAGATCGAGGGCGTGCTTCACGAGTTTTCTTCAATCCCGGGAGTGCTCGAGGACGTCACCGACATCGTCCTCAACGTCAAGAGCATCGACCTTCGGATGTACGGGGAAGGCCCGAAGCGAATGCGCTTACGCGGCAGCGGCCCCGGCGAAGTTCGCGCCGGCGCGATCGAAACCGGCCACGATATCGATATCCTGAACCCCGATTTGGTGATCTGCACTCTCGACGGCGGCTCCAAGATCGGTATGGAGCTCAGTGTTGAGAGCGGCAAGGGCTACGTGCCGGCGACACAGAACCGGCCGGAGGATGCGCCCATCGGCCTGATCCCGGTCGATGCTCTGTTCAGCCCGGTGCGCAAGGTATCCTACAGGGTCGAGAACACGCGCGTCGGTCAGGTCACCGACTATGATCGGCTTTCCATCCGGGTCGAGACCAACGGTGCGGTCACACCCGAGGATGCGGTGGCGCTCGCTGCGCGGATCCTGCAGGATCAGCTCCAGCTCTTCATCAATTTCGAGGAGCCGCGCCACCCCTCCGAGGAACTTCGCCCGAGCGAGCTGCCGTTCAACAAGAACCTGCTGCGCAAGGTCGACGAGCTCGAACTGTCGGTGCGCTCGGCGAACTGCCTGAAGAACGACAACATCGTCTATATCGGCGACCTGGTTCAGAA
>Ga0310909_10000872_pt1 | contig 16735 bp, 16 predicted proteins | sample GREbulkMGT000H_FD_203449 | JGI IMG/M metagenome (GOLD analysis project Ga0310909, IMG submission 203449) | Lab enrichment of tropical soil microbial communities from Luquillo Experimental Forest, Puerto Rico - GRE.bulkMG.T000H | ecosystem: Environmental > Terrestrial > Soil > Tropical forest >... | reverse complement strand
GTGGCGCCGGGAGCGAGCTTGCCAAAGAGTTCCGTCATGCGATGGACACGTCCAGTGACCATGGTGGCAGAGAGGTGATGCGGGCTGGTGACCACGTTGGCGATGATGTCGGTATCAGCCGGATAAGCAACACAGGGTTCCAGCACGCCGATTACGGTGCCGGTGCGGTCGCCAATGCTGCCCAGGCGGACCGTTTTGCCAATCACGTTGGGATCTTGTTTGAGGACGTTCGACCAGAAGCGGTACGTGAGCACGATGACGCCAGCGGCATTGGGACCGTCGTCCTGTGGGCCGATGAGGCGGCCGAGAACGGGGTGGAGGCCCATCACGTCGAAGTAGCTGCCGCTTGCCACGCCGCCTTGAATTTCGCGCGGCTCCCCCAGCCCGAGCATGGTGAAACCGATGACGGAGAAATCGCCGAACTGTTGGACGGAGTGGACGCTGGATTCAATGTCCTTGATTTCGGGGACGGAGAAGGTGGTGTCTTCGTCGCGCAAACCCGGCGCGCTCTGGCGGATGTAGATGAGGCGGTTTTCGTCGCGATTGACGAGAGGTTTGAGAAGGACGCCGCGCACGAGGGTGAAAATGGCGGCGTTAGCGCCGATGCCGAGCGCGAGCGTGAGGACCACAATGGTCACCAGAGCCTTCGTGCGCCTGAGCGAATGGAATGCGTTTCTCAGATCGCTGAAAAAGGACATGTTTCTCCCCCCTTATGCCAGTAGGAATAGCACCTTTGAGTGGGCTGTGCCACAGTGTTGTCCTGCCTTCACTATATAGTCGAACGGCCGGACCGGAATTCGACAAAGCGTCCAAGAAATTTCCCGGCCGCTGCTTTGCAGTTTTCCTCCGAATAGGTACTGGTACGAACTTTCGGGTTTGCGGACGCTTGCGCGGAACGGGCGTGTTACGATGCGATTTCAATGAGTGACGCTCAAGAAAAACCAAATCGCCCGAGAGGGCATCGCATAGCGCTCGACCTTTTTGGCCAAGAGTGCCTCACGTACCGAACCGGCGTTTGTTGCTAAACCTGAGGGTGCTCCTATCTACCATGGCTTTTGAAGCGCGCCGATTTGGTGGCATAGGGCCAGGTTCTCGAGCCCCACGGCGGCACGCGAACGCAGGATCGAAGGTAAAATTGCAAGGAAGGTCGTAAGAAAAACCAAGCATCAGTGAGAATTATGACGGAACGATGAACCACATCCGCTCAGTCATTTCGAGATTTTCGAGAGGCACACAACCGTGCCGTCCACGGCCCTGATATACTGAAGCCCCTGCCTCTCCAGCCGTAGCTGCCGAGAAAAATGGAGGCGTATTATGGCGGTAACGCGACAGGGCAGTCCTCGCTACCCGCGATTATCATTGTGCTGTTCCTTGCACTTTTGGTGTTCATGTTCGTCAACCGAAAACGAGAGACAGGGGCATCCCATCCGCAACCTGCAACACAGAATCCTTAACGCAGAGACGTGCCGAATAAGCCGACCATCCTCCGGCCCTGATATAATGAAGCCGCTTCCTCTGCCGAGAGCGATATCCGTCTCGCGACGAACAGCAGTTGCAAAAGCTGCGCGAACGCTTGCGTAAGATGCCCGATCAAGAGTTGATTGCCTACGGTAAGGCGGCGCGAAGTCTGTGCCGTTATAGGGATTGCCCCGGAGACGTTCAAGCGGCAGTGGGATGAAGCGAGAGCGGTATAGCGGCGGAGGCATGCAAAAACATAAGATCGGTTGGGGCTATTATGCAATCCGGAGGGAGGGTTTAACGCCCTACCTTTAGCCTCCTGAGTTCGGGTTCGATGAGCCCACCGTTCGCGCAAAACTTTTTGAAAACCAGGCTCAACACGCGTTCCTCGACGGGGGTCTTCGGTTCCGGCAGAAAGTGCCACCAGAATGAAACTTGTTCCCGGTTGGCTGCAACGACTTCAGCAACGGTCGGGTAGTCCATAAAGGACTCCTCCACGGTCGGTAAATCCGACGAAAACACTACAAGGTACTGGTTAACGGCGAAACTGGACATCTTGGCACTGAGCCACTTTGTCCGTAGAGGCTCAGGACTCACACGGGGAAGTGTGGGTCTAGACGCGAGAGCCCAGTCTCGCGGAATGCAGATTAGTCAGCCAGATGCCCCGGCCGTCAAAACGTAACTGTTCCAGGTATGCATAATGTGGAGACAGTTCGGCAGAAACAGAAGCTCGTTGGAGTTGTCGCGATCCGGAATAGTTTTGAGATACTTTTTCGCACCGGGATCCATGGCGACAATGACGTCGAACCGTTTGCCTCCAGGTTTCTCAATGTAGAATGCGGAAACTCCGTCCTCGATTTGGGAAACGGCCTGGTCCCGCGTCAGTGTCCAATGAGTTCCATCCGGGTTGATCCCACAAATCGCGCCAACACAATGTGGTCCGGGCCGGTCGGTTGTGACGATGTGGTGTATGCGGAGGTGTCTAGCCATGGTGTCCCCCTCTGAGCCATACCCGAGAACTCTTACTTCCCAGGGCTGTGAATACAGTTCCCGTCGGACTGACTTGCAATAATCGAAATGTCCTATCGTTCAGATCAATAACAGCAGAGTAAGTCCCCGTCGAAGTCCTTGAGACAAGTTCTCCTCCGACGCTAATGATGTCCGTTCCAGTCAGGTTTCCATGACCATCGGCAAGCAGATAACCGATTCCCGCAGCAGGCGCGAATGCTGTTACTGCTTGAGGGAACGCGGTTGCGTTTGTTAGATAGCCTTCGTCCGTAAAGCAGCAACGCCCATTCAATAGAGCGTCTGTGCAAGCGGGCGGTGGCGTCGTTTGCGCTGGGGATACGAAAGTTCTGTTTTGCCCGAGAATGACCGCGACGAGGCTCACTGCCAGTACTCCAACAATTAGCATCAAAGCGCGTTCTCGTGTCATGAATATACCTCCGTGCTGACGAACGGCGTCGGTTCCTTTGGACACCCGGCACTGCTGCCGAATTTGTTTACGCAAAGTGGGGGCCCGGGGCCTCGACAACTACGCTCGGGACAGATAAAGCGAAAGGTAATCGGAAAGGAAAATTACTTAATCTCAACCTTGGGCGCATGGTCTAACAGTTTGGACGCCATGTCAAGTGTTGATATCATTTAATATCAAATTGGAGTCAAGCTAACGGACCCAAACAGCTCTCGATCAAAGGCGGTTGTTTGTGCGAGGTGGCTTCGCTCGAGCCTTTCTTCGTTGGCGAGAAAGACAAGGTGTGCGCGCAAGAAGAAGCTACCGCTTACAGCGTTGGAAATATCAAAGAAATTTGGCAGAAGGTCAGCTATGGGCCGGCGAACGGCAGTTCTTGTTAACTGTTCCAAGAAAGAAGCGGACAAAATACGCGACCACTCGAAGCTCGAACGTCGAACCGTAAGCGGATATGTGTTAAACATTGTTATGAGGGCTGTTGCATTTGACGAAGGACTTTTTGCCAAGTTCAGTGTGCTTCCTGAATTGGCCCCTGGTTTTGCGAGCCGCCCACCAGGACGAAGAACTACAATGTTGCTGCACTGTTCAATTGCAGAAGCGAGTCGCTTACGGGTTGCCGCCAAAAGGAGAGATATCACCATTAGCGGATTCGTGCTCCGCACCCTCAGACGCTCGTGGAATGTTCAAGAAAAACTTTCAAAAGCCAAATCGTCCAGCCACGGTGGGTCTTTCAACGTTTCCAAGCCGAGCAACTCCTGATTGGTCCTTAAAGCCGACAAGCCCTGTGGTCGGCAAAATTATGTACCGCCGGGATTCACGATTTTCGGCATCCATGACAGGATTCCACAGCTTAGGGATTATCGTCATTGGACGGAGGGTTAATGACTGCAAACTGAAGAGGCGATCGCAGCAAAGACTGATCCGGTCGATTGCTCTTCTCCTACGGCTGCGCAGCCTTGCGTGTCTCTGCCTTGACATGCAACATGTGCCTCCCGTCGGCCCATCGGAGTTTCATAGTGCGTAATGGGTGAACACATAGTCGGGAGCTTTGACTGGCACGTGGCAGGGTCAGCATTTTTTCGTGCAGGGCCTGGTCGCTAGCTTTGCCGTCCCTAAAGTCTCCGAACCCCCAGCGTACTTTTTTGAATCCTTGACCATAAAATGGATGATCACGGGTGACCCCGCCACGAAAGCTTGGACGCGACCAAAGACTTGGTTGTCTTCATCGGACGGGACGCGCTTCCAATGCAGCGCGACAATGATTGAGCCGTCGGGAAATGGAAGCTTGCCTTCCCGATAGGCCTTTATCGCTATATCGCTGCCCAGCTGGGCGCGCAACTGGTTGAAGTCGCATGGGGTTAGATGATTCGCGGCAGCAGCTGGAACGCTTGGAATAAGGGAACCGCTAGTTTTCGGGAATGTTGAATCCTGGCTCTCGTCAGTGGGCCCCCTCGATAGAAGAAATGTGGCGGAGCTACGCATGATCACGAAATTGGGAAATTTTTCGCGCAGGAATTTAATTACATGAGGAGTCCAGGTGCCTACCCCTCCCCGGTAACATCTTGAAAAGCTTTGTTTTAGCGGTATTTTGGTGGGCGGTGCAGGATTCGACACCCTGGCCTTGCGTACAGATGACAGCAAGCCGCATTGAGGGCTAGCCTGCCCTCATGGGGGATTCTCCAAGGCATAGACCGCGCGGTGCTTATGCGCAGCCCGGCGAGATCGATACTTCTCTAGTCGAAGCGGAATCGCTGCGGCCCCGCCCTGCTGCGGAACCGAACTTGAACCGTCGGACTCCCACCCCGCTCTCGAGCATTCCCGAATCGAGGCCCACCGCCTCTAGGCCCGTCGCCGAGTGGGAACGCAAGAGTCTTGGCTCAGCGCACACTGCTGAATCCAGGCCATCGCCGCTGCGTCCGAACCCGCCCACAAATCCCTTTTACAAGGGCCTCGCGCCAGCCGGGAACGTGGAACCCAGCCGCAAGGGCCTCGCCTCCGCACGGGGACTTGTCGAAGGAAAACCAGCAGCGTTTCGCCTGGGCACCGATCCAGGTCTCAGCCACGGGAACCCCGCGCTACAAAGAGGCTTGGCACCTCCGCCCGGAATTGCCTCAACACCTTCGGTCCCACAGGGGCTCGAAATCGTCGCGATCGGAGTCCGGAGCTCCGTCGGACTCGATATCCAAACGCTGATCTTCGAAAGAAAACATGTTCCGCCGCCTTCCCCGCGCCCGGGGCTGAAACCGGTCAGCGAAAATCCGGAGCCACTGAAAACCCCTACGCTCTCCCCGCCCAGGAGCCCGCAAGTGAAGCAGGGCGTTTCTGCTCGCTTCGAGCTTTTGCCCGACGCCAAGCCGCGCTGGAATCAGGTCGGCATGAGCGCTGCGGGACAATTGGTGATCTTGGGCCTCGCGCTTCTCAGTCCGGTGATCTTTCCGCAGACGATGAAGACGGCGCTCAAATTTGATGTGATCGAGCTGATGCAGCCGGTGACCGAAATTCCGGTGGCGCCTCGACCGCCGAAGCCAAAACCCAAGCCCAAAGTCGAGCCCGAGGCGCCGGAGCTGAAGCTGGAAGTGCCCGAACCTCCTCCCCTAGTGCTGCCGCAGCTGAGTCCTAAGCAGCCGCACGTCTTTCTGAATCTCAAACCGCTCGCGCCTAAGGCGCACACAGTCGAGGAGAAGCCCCCCGAGCTGAAGCAAAATCTGAAGCAACCCGAGATTGTGTTGTCGTCGAACGGTCCAAAACCTCCTGCGCCGGACACAGTGAATGCCGCATTGAGCAAAGTGCAGACCGGCGGCTTTGGAGACCCGAACGGAATCGCGGGACCCGGAAATCCGAACCGCCGCGGCAACATCAACCATGCCGGCTCGCCCGGTTTGCCCGGAGGCCCCGGCTATGGCAACGGCACCGGAGGCGCGCAAGGCCTGCGCGGCACGGTGGCTTCGGATGGCTCCGGAGGGTCAGCCGCAGCGCTTTCGGCAGCGCCGCCGACTATTCGGTACAAGCCAAATCCCGCCTATTCCGCCGAAGGGCGGGAGCGCAAAATCCAGGGCGATGTGGTGCTGGAGGTGATCTTCCTCGCCTCAGGCCAGATTGAAGTGACCCGCGTGGTAAGCGGTCTCGGCTCCGGTATGGACGACGAAGCGATTCATGCCGCGCAGCGGATTCGGTTCACCCCCGCAATGCTCGATGGAAAGCCCGTCGATTTTTCCGCCCGCATTCGCATCGAGTTCCGCCTCGTTAGGGTAGAGACTCCCTCAGAGTTGCCGCGCTAAGTCAATCTGTCTCGCCGTTTACAAATCCATCCACGGCGTTCACGAACATTGCAATCTGGTCGGCAAACGTCAAATGTCCCGCATTTGGCAGTACCAGTGTTTTAGAGCCAACGATTTTTTCTTTCATCGCCTGTGACAGAAATCGAAATCGAGCGTATCACTGTGATCACCGGGTTTGACAGCCCGTGACTGATTGTCCCTCCCGAAAATTTCATGCAGCCATTGCGGAATCTTATCTTCAAAACGAATCGAAGACTCAACCGGTTTGCGGCTGTGCCTCAGAACACACACCAGCGAAGCGACCTGGTAAACAATGCGGTGCGCAGTCTCGCTAACTCCTGGTAGTCAAATTTGGAAATCAGGTTTGCTATTTCTTAAAGACAAGAGGAGGACCGCTGACCCGCTTGGCCTTAAGGTCGACACTCACCTCCACACGGTCGGCGATCCTGATGAAGGGAATCCCGCTGTTCATCCCGTATTCCTTGCGATCAAAGGCCATGGTCCCCACAATCGCACCCGCACCTGTTCCCGCGCCGGAAACCGTTAGCGTTAGCTTCTCCGCCCTGGTTACTCCACGGATCGTAAAATTGCCATCCACTTCAAAGGTGTTGGGACCCGTCGGTACAACCTTTGTCGACTTAAAGGTGATGTAGGGGTCCTTATCGGCGTTAAAGAAATCCTTGCTCTTCAGCTTATCGTTCTTCATGCCGCTTCCAGTATTCACACTGTCCGCCTGAATCTTGACGTCCAAAACCCCTGTTGTCACGTCCGTAGACGGGAATGTCAGGGTGGCATCCCACTTGTCAAAAGTACCCTCGATGGAAACCGACGCCTTCACTCCGAACCTAATCGAACTGTCGTCCTTCGTGATTGTGAAAACTGGAACATCTGCGGGAGTTTGTGCTCTTATCCCATTGGCCAAGATCAGCAAGCTTGTACAGACCGCGACTCTGCCAAAAACATTCATGGTTTACCTCCGCCTCCTAACTATTGCTTGCCAGGCACCGGAACACTTGGAAAGCAAGTAGCAAAATACGTTGATCCCGCAAATATTGGTCTGCGAGGACGGGGGCTGTCATTTCGCCACGAGGACGTCGATTTCGCCCGTTGCGTTGTTAGCAGTGGCGGCTCCACATTCGGTCGCATTGCCGTTTTGCGTCAAACTTGCAGCCGAAAGTGCCTGCTTTTTTGGCTGCGCACTGTCCGGCGTTGCGATTCACGAGATACCAGCCGGAACCAACGGGTTTGTTCGCCGGGTTGCCCTTGGCGTAAAGCGCCATGAAAGGGCTGCCCTATTCAGGATTGCCATTCGGGCCAGTGAAATCATCCTCGCGATAGGTGTAGAGCACACCTCTTTTCCCATCGTAGAGATACTCCGAGTTTTCGACGGTGCCATCATCGTCGACGTCCAATTCTTCAGTCCAAAACGAAGAAGGTTGCGAAGCCGTGATCGATGTGGCGCCCCACGCTGGCTTTCTGGGTGGTATTTTTTGCCTTTGCTCCCTGTGCGGGTGTCGCCGCCTTGGCATTCAATTGTGTGCCAACCTTAACCTTGGGCGCGGTTTGTTGGGTCGTTTGTGCTACTACAAGAGCGCAGAACGCGAGCATCATCGGTCTTTCTTCATCCTTATCCTCCCGCTAAAGAAAATTCATAATTCATGATCTTGAGGGCCGCCGCAACCGAAAAGGAGGTGAGGATGCTAAGCGGCCCGTTGAGAAGATAGGAAATTCAATGACCATGATATTCAAGCTGCGCGTCGGTGGAACTGTCGCTGTTGACAGGTGATCCAGTGCTAGTTCCCGGTGGGCAGGGCGAGATGGACTCCTTCCTTCTCAAGCTGCTCGCGGACCCATTGGAACCGTAGCCGGAAAGTGTAATCGGTCCGGTGTAGCCATAGCTCTGGACTTTGCGTGGAGGATATTTGATGTACGTGGCCATTATTCTTTGTAACTCCTGTTCCATAACGACGCCCATCCAAGTGCGCTCCGTGAAGTTATTCATGAAGATGTCGTAGCGCTCCTGCGGGTCAGCCCAAAGGTCGAAGACCTGGGGAACTGTGGCCACATATTTATCCGGACCCTTCCAGCCGAGATTGCTGTCGACGGCCAAGCCGCCAGTGGCTGCGCCATCATCGCCGCGCAGGTTGAAGATGAACTTTGTGGACCGACTTAGGCAGGATTTTTGAATCGGGTGCGGCCTGCAAGTGCGACACCTGCAAGGCGTTAGGATCTCTCGCCTCCCAACTACGAACCAGAAGGTCGGGAGTTCGAATCTGTCGAGGCCGCTCACACTTACACGAGTTGTTGGTTTTTAGTTTCTTCGGCCGCAGGCGCTGGCGTGAACCCACCTTTAGACAAAAGGCGAAATCACACTCTGAAGAGAAAGGAAGGTTCTCTCCCGGAGGAACAGTTCGAAGAGGTGTCCAAATGCGCCAGCACCAAGAAAATTAACCCTATTGTAATAAGATGTGTTGCTATTTTAACGCCCGTTGGTATCCGTCACTGTCTGGCAGCGCGAAGCGCTTGTTTTGCCTTCAGCCGTCTCGTCGCATGTCTCTTTCGGGCTGCTGGCTTGGTTAGGAGCAATTACCATGGCGGAAGCGCACGAAACGTAGATTTCCAATGACCACGCTCACCTTTCCCAATAGAGTCTTGCTCGTCGGTTTTGGAGCGGTGGCACGTTGCACGCTGCCCATTTTGGTCAAACACCTCCAAGCCGATCCCAAACTCATCACAATTATTGATTTTGATCCAAACGATGCTGCCCTAAAGGCGTGGATCGGGCAGGGCGTGACTTTCGTCAAGGATCGGGTAACGCCTGAAAACCTCGGCAGCTTGCTGGGAAAATATGTTTCACCCGGAGACCTGCTTATCGATCTGGCGTGGAATATTGATTGTTGTGAAATTCTGCAGTGGTGTCACGACCGGGGTGTGCTGTATGTGAACACTTCGGTTGAGCTCTGGGATCCTTACGCTGGCGCCGCAAACAAGCACCCAACAGAGCGAACCCTCTACTGGCGACACATGAACATTCGGCGGATGGTCTCAAACTGGAGCGAGCCCTGTCCGACCGCGGTGGTCGAACACGGAGCCAACCCCGGCCTGATCAGCCATTTCACCAAGCACGGGCTCTTGGAGATAGCCGCGCGAGCACTAGCCGAAAAAAAGTTCAGCGCGCCTCAAGCGGAGAAGATCTCTCACTATGCCGAGGCGCGCGAATTTAATCACCTGGCCCACCAACTGGGCGTCAAGGTGATTCATTGCAGCGAGCGAGATACGCAGATAACACATCAGCCCAAGCAAGTGGACGAGTTCGTCAACACTTGGAGCGTTGAGGGTTTCCGTGAGGAGGGGACCACCACGGCCGAAATGGGCTGGGGCACGCATGAAAAGGAGCTGCCTCCCCTCGCCTACGAGCATCCGAATGGCCCCAAGAACCAGATCTGCCTGGCTCGGATGGGCCTTAGCACGTACGTCTCGAGCTGGGTGCCGCCCAATCACGACATTATAGGTATGGTCGTGCGCCACGGCGAGGCGTTCACGATCAGCGATAAGCTCACGGTTTGGGAGCACGGCAAAGCGATCTACCGGCCTACGGTTCACTACGCCTACTGCCCTTGCGATTCCGCCATTGCTTCGCTCCATGAACTGCGCGGCCGCGACTACCGGTTGCAATCGCGCCTCCGGATCATGACTGACGAAATCATCAGTGGGACCGACATCCTGGGCGCGTTGCTAATGGGGCACCCTTTCAAGTCTTGGTGGTGCGGAACCGATCTGGATATCGAAGAGTCGCGGCGCTTGGTTCCACACCAGAATTCAACCACGATGCAGGTAGCGATCTCGGTGGTCGCGGCGTGCATGTGGATGGTGGAGAACCCGAGCAAGGGAGTGTGTGTGCCCGATGACTTGCCCCACGACTATGTGCTAGACATCAGCAAGCCATATCTAGGCAAGTTCGTCTCCGTGGCCTCGGACTGGACTCCGCTGAAGCACTACAAGAACACCTTCAGCGGATATAACAAGCCGCAACTCGACCTGTCCGACCCGTGGCAATTCAAGAATTTTCTCATAACGGAAGGCGACGGCATCTGAGGGCCGCACGGCTTTTCCATGGAACAAAAGACACTGCTTCAACTGGCCAAGAAACACGGCACGCCGCTTGTCCTTGTGGACCACAAGGTGCTGCGCGAAAACTACGCTCAATTCCGAAAGTACCTTCCGCGCGTGCAAGTCTACTATGCTGTCAAGGCGAACAGCGATCCCGCGATCGTGCAGACGTTATACGACGCGGGAGCCAGTTTCGACGTCGCCAGCATAGCTGAGTTTTTGAACGTCCACCAGAAGATCGAGCATCTTTCGGAGAAAGAACGGCAGGACTTTATTTGGGATCGCATTATTTACGCGAATCCGATTAAAGCGATTGAAACGCTAGAATTGCTGGAACCGTATAAGCCGTTGGTCACCTACGATAATCACGACGAGGTGATCAAAATCGCCCGCCATGCGCCACACGCCGGCCTGGTGCTGCGCATACGCGTTCCCAACACAGGATCGATGGTGGAGCTTTCGAGCAAATTCGGTGCGTTGCCCGGCGAGGCGGTCGACCTGATCGCCTTCGCGCATAATAATAAGCTTGAGGTCGAAGGACTGAGCTTCCACGTCGGCAGCCAGTGCACCAATCCGGAGAACTACAGCCAGGCGCTGCAGTTGGCCGCGGGCATCTTCAACGAAGCCCAAACTCGTGGCTTTAATCTCAAACTCCTGGACATCGGCGGTGGTTTCCCTGCCCACTACGACGCCACAGTCCCGCCGTTCACTAGACTGGCCAAAATGATCAACTCCGAACTGGACCGTCTGTTCCCCCAGCCGATCGAAATCCTTGCTGAACCGGGTCGCTTTCTGGTCGCTTCCGCCGCCACAGCCATTGCCCAGATCATAGGCAAGGCCATCCGCGGAGGGAAGCTTTGCTATTACATTAATGACGGCGTGTATCACACCTTCAGCGGCGTGATCTTTGATCATTGCCAGTACCCTTTGAAAAGCTTCAAGAAGGGTCCCACCCAGATTTGCTCTGTCTTCGGTCCGACATGCGACGCCCTCGACACCATCAGCATGACGGAGGAACTCCCTGACCTGGATTTAGGGGACCTGCTCTACGCCGAAAACTTAGGCGCCTATTCCGCCGCCAGCAGCACCCATTTCAATGGGTTTCCACCGGCCAAAGTTGTGCATGTGAACCAGGAGTCGGCATCACAAGTTGACAGCGTCCTGTCTTGTTGATGCTGAGGTGTCCAGCTTCTTGACCAGAACTCTCGAATTTCGCCGGCTTTGCTCGTACTTCTCGCGGCGAGCCGGCGGAAGGTCGTCCGGCGCCCCTTCGACAAAGCCACCCTTTGATTCGAAATAAGTGAATGCCTGGGTCGACAGTGTGATCAATTCAGAGAGACCCACTTCCAGGGCTTTATCTTCAACGAAGCGCATCAGCTTTCGGCCAATACCTTGGTTTTCGTGCGAAGGATCGACATAAAGACTAGCGAGTTCGCCCTGGCGTTGCCCGGGATAAACGTGCAGTGCGACGCAAGCGACCGCGTTGTTGTCAATTTCAAAGATGTAGTAATCGGATAGATTCCTCTCGATCTCTCCTCGCGTTCGCCGGAGGAGTTCCTCGGCCTCAACCGCCTTTTTGGTTAACCGTTGGATGGCTCGAATATCCTTCTTCTTGGCGGCCCGGATCTGTTCGTACTCGTTGGCGTAAATAAGCGTGCCGATGCCTTCGTTGGAGAACACTTCGGCGAGGAGTCCTTCGTCCTCACGGCCGTCGACAATGTGTACCCGCTGTACGCCCGCGGCGCAGGCGGCGGCTGCGTGCCGAGCCTTGGACACCATGTCCAGCTCGAACCCGCTGCGTTCGCCCTGCAAAAGTTTTTGCAAATCACCTACCAGGATTTGCCGAATGAGTTGACCGTTGTGTCGCAGACCGTCGTGCGAAATGAAGATCAGCTTTGTCGCTTTCAAGGCCTCAGCCACGGCCAGGGCGACGCTGTCTGAGTTAGCCCGGAAAGTCTTTCCGTCGCCATTAAAACCCAGTGGCGAAATAACGGGAACAATGCTCAGATTCAGCAAAGTTTGAAGAAGTTCCGTATCGACGCGTTCGACCTTCCCGGTAAAAAGGTGGTCGACACCCTGTATGATCCCCAGCGGATACGTAGTGATGGCATTTGTGTACGCGGCTCGGAGGTCGTTTGCCGAAAGCCCTTCGACAATCTCGTGCGTCAGACGGTTCGCGGCCTCTATGGCCAGCTCCAACGTCGGTGCGTCCGTCACGCCGGTGCCATCGAGGTTGGATGCCTGGACATTCTCCCTTTCGGCAAGAGCCTTGATCAGTTCAGCCGCACCGTGTACCAGCACCACGCGGATGTTCAATGAACGCAACAACGCGATATCGAGCAGGATGTTGGCAAAACTCTCGTCTCTTACAATGCTTGCATCCACGGCAATTATGAATGTTTTCTCGCGGAATTGCGGGACATATTGAAGAATCCCGCGCAGGTCTGTAAGCTTCAAGTCGACACCATACCCACCGCTGCCGTCAGGTTCAAAACTAAAGACTCTTCCACTTTACACTGGAGCCTGTCAATTATCGATTTTCGGACCTTCTGCATTTTGCGTCGTGAAGCCTAGGGCTTGACGATTGAAGATTTCATCGGCGGAGGGGAAGCAGCGAAACAGCGCAGCTAGCTCCCGACCAATGCTCAAACCGGACAGGTATTGTTGGGTGTGCCCGGACTGCGCCTCACACGAGGTTCAGTCGATCAACATGAAAGTTTCTGCTTCAATTTCGCGCGGTCCTTTTGCCGATTCTTCCGTTTGGCCGTGGACGATTCTCATTTGCCTTGGTCTTCCTCTCTCGAACGATCGGGCGTGATAGGGATTTAGAGACTAAGCGAAAAAGGGAGCTGACGAGGGTGACAACACGACGGGGTAAGTTGGCGAAGTCCGATTGCGCGGCGTGGCCCGAAACAGTTCTGCTCGGTCCTCCGCAACGACGAACAAGTTCCATGACGTCCCACGGATGGTCTCTTCAGTCTTGAACTCAAACCGCATCGAGCGTGCTTTTGTTGAAATCACGTCGGGCTTAACGTTCCACTTCAAGTATCCGCGCCTCGTGCTACTGATGACCCATCTCAAGAACAGGACATGACTATCTTCGAGTAGTCGCGGGTAGGAGCGGAAAAATGTTCTGTTCATTCAGCCTTCCTTGTTTGAGTTTCGCTCGCGGATTGTCTTGCCGCTTCGAGGGCGAATGAAGCACCAGCAGTATAGCGCACAGATATTCCAAGATAAATTTCATCAATGGGCCATCAGGGTAGACAACCCAAAAGCTCCATCCTTGGTGCGATATAGAAACCAAGTGATTGTCATGGTTCAGTGTGGATGAGTATGCATTGTAGGCTGGCTCGTGAAGTGATTCTGCTTTTCACTCGGCAAGTCGCTGCCGCACTTATCGACCGCATAGAATTGCTTCGCAGCCTCACGGTTTTCAATGTCTTCGTGGGCCTTTCCCATGTTTAGGCACAGTGATGGGTAGAACTCGCGAACCCGGTCATCGGCGACTGCATTCGCAAGATCCTGCGATCGCTGATTCCACGTCAAGGTGTCGGCCGGGTTCTTCTGATGCCTGGCTACATAGTGAGCTGCGATGCAGCGCTCGAAGTCATCAGTGCTCTCGTTCCAGGCGCTCAGGAACAGTTGTGCAGCATCCTCGAAGCGGCCTCTTCCTTCGCATTCCATGCCCTGTACGCACAGTCGCACGAGTGAAATTGTTTGGGTCCATGTCCTGATGATATACGCTCGCAGGACCGCCCACCATCAGGCCGTTTTTGTCATGATAGAATTCCGCTTCGTCGACCCAAAACGACGCCTCAGTTTTCACGTTACAACGATCGATCGCGTCAAAGACTTGGTTGTCAACCGCGAGATCGTTTGAAAGAGCATCTGATGTGGCCGCCTGGGAAGGGTAGTGGCCTAAGCGAAAGTCAAGTTCAGATCGCTCGTCTACGTTTCTGGCCATCGCGGATTCAAAGTGCGTATTTTGGCGTTAAGTTTGGTCAAATTTAGACGGCTGGGGTTGTGGCGCGACTACCTAAGAAATCGATACTTAACGATAATCCAGGGCGCTCGAAGCCAAACGTAACACCGGAATTTAGTGGTATCTCACCAGCTTAGTTACGGGCAAAAGCCATCTTGACGAGCTGAGAGGAGCGCCGGTACAAAGTCTCTGATCTCTCGCCGCGTGTCTGGGCGTGTCGAGACGACACCGGGAATCATTCAGAAAGGCCAAACCATTGAAAATCACTCGTCTGAAGACCGCAGTTGTCGAAGGGAATTTCGATTGGACCTTTGTGCGCCTCGAAACGGACGAAGGTCTACGCGGACTCGGTGAGTGTTTCTTTGCCCCCGGCCTCACGGCCATCCTCAAGTCGTTGGAGCCGCTCGTCATTGGCGAAGACCCGCGCGACATTCACCGTCTCTTTCGGAAGCTTCGCCTGGGGACCTCTGGAGCCGGTTCGATTGCGGGGATCATCTACAACGCCATTAGCGGCATCGAGGCCGCACTTTGGGATCTGCTGGGTCAATCGCTCGGTGTGCCCATTTACCGGCTGCTCGGCGGAAGGTTTCGCGACAAGATCCGCATCTACGCGGACTGCCACGGCGGGGAAGCCCTGGAGTGCTTAGATGAAGTCTTGCGTTCGCGCCCCGCCCGCTGGGTCTTGAAGGGTCCGGCAGCGCATGTCGCAAAAGACTATTTCGGTGAAGTTTCGGACGAGCCGCGCTCCTCGCCTGATGACTACCGCCGCCGCGCCTTGGCGATGAAGGCGCAAGGTTTCACGGCGCTAAAATTCGACTTCGATGTGCCCGGCACGGAAGGCGCTGATCCTTACAACCGCGTGCTAAGCAATCGCGCGATCGATTATGGCATTGGCTTGATCGCTGCGGCACGCGAAGCCGTTGGCGTAGATACCGATATTGCCGTCGATTGCCATTGGCGCTACAACCCTTGTGATGTCGTGAAGGTCGCGCGGCAGCTCGAGCCTTTTCGCCTGTTGTGGCTCGAAGATCCTGTGCCACCTGAGAATGTGGCGGCGCTGAAAGAAGTGAATGCTAAGGTTGGCGTTGCGATTGCCACGGGCGAGAATCTGTTCCTGTTCGAAGGATTTCAGGAAATCATCGCGCAGCATGCTGTCAGCGTGGTGACTCCCGACTTGCAGAAGGTGGGCGGCTTGGCGGTGGCGCAAAGCATCGCACAGTTTGCGGATGTGCATTCCATGCCGGTAGCGCCGCACAATATCAGTAGCCCGGTGGGGACTCTGGCCGCGGCTCATTTTTGCGCCTCCATACCCAACTTCATTGCGCTCGAGTTCCACGCCAGCGCGGTTCCTTTCTGGGATGATCTCGTAACCGGGCTGCCGCATCCCTTGATCCAAGGCGGATTCATTCGTCTTCCTGAGCAGCCGGGTCTTGGTGTGACATTGAACGAAGAGGTCGCCCGGCGCTACGCACGGGAGGGTGAGGCGTTTTTTTGAGTGATCGCGACGCAACCTGATCAGGCGAAAACCTCGTGGTAAGATGCCAGCGAATTCGGACGCTGCTTGTGACCTGATTCCCGGCAGAGGGTCGCGGCTAGATTCTAGGACTCGCGTTCGTCAAGGCGTTAAATGGGCGGCTTCTACTGGCGTCATTGATGCTCACCGGTGGAGCCGGCCTCGCGAATGTCGGCTAGTGGGTTGAAGCCGGTACGGTCGCCTTGGGTAGGGGCGGCAACTTCACCGTTGGCGCAGAGACCGGTGATTAACGAGTCCATCTCCAAGCTTGCCGGAGAGCTGGTTGGGAAGGGTTCAAAGAGGTCCGCGGGAAATGAGCACGACAAAATTCTGGAACTCCGACGACGAGCTTTTTGCCCTGCTACAGCGTGAATTGTTCACATGCGTGGTGGGCGATGTGATGGATAAAATGGAACTCCAGCACCAGTTCCTGCCGCCGCAAATCCAGCCGCTCTCGCCGAATATGATCGTCGTGGGGCGTGCAATGCCGGTCCTTTCCGTGGACGTTTTTACGGAAAAAATCGCCGGCACGGCCAACAAGCTGATGGACAAGCCCTTCGGCCTGATGTTGGAAGCGCTGGACGATCTTCGCAAGAACGAGGTCTACGTCAACACCGGTTCCTCGCCCCGGAATGCTCTGTGGGGCGAATTGATGAGCACACGCGCCCGCATACTGGGTTGCCGTGGCGCGGTATTGAACGGGTACGTCCGGGATACGAAACCCATATTGAAAATGGGTTTTCCTACCTTCGCGTTCGGTTCCTATGGGCAAGACTCGGCTCCTCGTTACAAGGTGGTTGACTTCCGTGTGCCGGTCGAAATTGGCGGGGTGCGCCTCCGACCTGGCGACATCCTTTTCGGTGACGTTGACGGCGTGTTGCTTGTTCCTATGGAATCCGAGGCCGAGATCTTCAGCCGTGCGC
>Ga0310909_10000868_pt1 | contig 16761 bp, 13 predicted proteins | sample GREbulkMGT000H_FD_203449 | JGI IMG/M metagenome (GOLD analysis project Ga0310909, IMG submission 203449) | Lab enrichment of tropical soil microbial communities from Luquillo Experimental Forest, Puerto Rico - GRE.bulkMG.T000H | ecosystem: Environmental > Terrestrial > Soil > Tropical forest >... | reverse complement strand
TCGATGAACGCGGACTGCCCAAGGCGCTCCTGGATCTCCCCCGTGCTGAGCGGCAGATCGCTCATGGCACGATCGCGAGTTTGCCGAAGACTTGGCGGTCTTCCAGCCGTCGCAGTGCTTCCGCTGCGCGTTCGAGGGGATAGGTAGCGTCGACCACGGCTTTGAGCCGGCCCGACTGCACCATGTCGAGCAATGCCCTGATATCCTCGCGCGCCCAGCCGTTGGAGCCGAGGATCAGCACCTTTTCGCCCGCCGTTACCCGGCCGTGGGTGAACATCATCCGCCGTGCCGTGCCATAGGGGCAGGGGAGTGCCACTGCTTCTGCGAACCCGACGCCATCGGGAAGCTTGACGAGCTGATGCGCGCGCAAGCGGCAATACTCGGCGAGCCTGCCATGCACCATCTCCCCAGTCAGTCCGCCTTCGACTCGGTTGATCGGATCGCCGAGCACGCGGTCGCCCATCTTCCAGCCGGAAACGCCGGGACCCGTCGCGGCGATCTCGCCGGCGATATCGAGACCCATGATGGCCGGCACTGGGATCTTGATCCCCGGCATGCCGCGGCGGGTGAAGATGTCGTGGTAATTCAGCGAGGCGGCGCGGACCCGCACAACCACATCGCCCGCCCCGGCACAGGGTCGGGGAAGTCCGTCCATAGCGCAATCCACCTTCGCCATGCTCGCGCAGCACCGCACCCTTCATCGCAAGCCCCGGCTGGTCTTGCCTTTTCGGTGTCCAATCGAGGATAGCGCGTGTACCGGCTTTCGTGCAGGCCGGTTCGGGGAAAATTGTTCTACAGCGATAAATTGCTTCTGGCGCAACAGAGCCAATTTTCGGTTCGCACCCGTAGGACGCGCTAGAAAATGCGTCTCACCCCTTCCGTCATCCCGGCGAAAAGGCCGGGATCCACGCCTGAAATGGGCACCGGCCTGCGCCGGGGTGACTAGGGGGCGATGCCGGGAACGGCGAATGACTTAGGTCAGGCTGTTACGCCTGTTCGCTGAGAGCTGCTCGACGAAGCGCTCGAGGCAACTGGTCCAGCCGGCGTGGTGCGCCTCGCACGCCAACATGGATTCGAAGCCGCCCTGGTGCAGGGTGAGCCTGGTCTTGCCGTCGAGATCGGTGAAGGTCACCGTCACGAGCGTCTCGGGGCCCGGATTGCCTGCAAGGTCTTCGGTAACGTAGGTGAAGACGAGCCGCTCTGGCATGACGATCTCACGGTAGACGCCGTGATTGCGAATGACACTTCCGTCGGGCGCGCGCATCGAGCGCGACCAGACACCGCCCGGCCGGACCTCCATCCGCCCAGAAATTGTCGTAAAGCCGCGCGGTCCCCACCAGCGCACGAGGTGCGCGGGCTCGGTCCACATTTTGAAGACGAGCCAGCACGGCGCGTCGAAGATCCGAGTAATGACGAGTTCACGTTCTGCCGAGAGAGCAACGGCGTCAGCTGTTATCGCCATCCTTCTGCTCCCCGCTCTGCAATTCGCCGAGATATTCGTCGAGGCGATCAAAGCTTTCGTCCCAGAAGCGGCGGTAGTGCTCGAGCCATTGGGTGGCGTCCTTGAGTGGCCTCGCCTCGATCCGGCAGGGCCGCCACTGCGCCTTGCGGCGGCGCGCGATCAGCCCGGCGCGTTCCAGCACCTTCAAGTGCTTGGAGACGGCGGGAAGACTCATCGCAAAGGGCTCGGCGAGTTCGCCGACCGTGGCCTCGCCCGTGGCCAGCCGTGTCAGGATCGCGCGCCTCGTCGGATCGGCTAGGGCCGCATAGGTGGTGCTGAGATGATCGGGCAACATGCTATCACAAACCGCTCGGTTAAGTAACTATACGGTCAAGTAGATAGCAAAAATGTTCGTGTCAAGTGACTGCCGTTGGTCTTTTCGGGCGGTTGCGGACATCCAAAATCAAATCCACGCCGCACGCACGATCAGCGCATCGACGGCGGTGATCTTGCTGCCGGTGCAGATCAATGGATTGAGGTCGAATTCGCTGACGAGTTGGCACTGGTCGGCGATGAATTCGGAGGCACGGCTGACAATGTCGCAAAGAAGCGCCAGGTCCACCCCGGGCAGCCCGCGATAGCCTTGCAGCAGGCGGAAAGCCCGCAATTCGCGCAATAATGCCCCCGCCTCGTACGGCGCGATCGGCGCCGGCGCCAGTGCGGTGTCGTTCAGCACCTCGACGAGAACGCCGCCGAGCCCGACGACCACCAACGGGCCGAATTGTGGGTCGACGCGCCCGCCAACGACAATTTCTACCCCTGGTGCCACCATTCTCTGGACCAGCATGCCGTCGAGACGCGGCGCAGGCGACCGAGCCGCAATGCGCTCGATGATCGCATCATGCGCGGCGCCGGCCTCCTCTTCGTTTTTCAGGTTGAGGTAAATCACACCCTCTTCGGTCTTGTGCAGCAGATCGCGCGAGAGCGCCTTCAGCACCACCGGATAACCGAGCTCCTCGGCTGCCGCGATGGTACTGTCGCGGTCGGTGGCGAGACGCTCTTCGACGCAGGGAATGCTGTATGTTGCGAATGCGGCCTTGGCTTCGCGTTCCGTCAGCGCCGACGCCCCACTGGCGGCGATCAGTCGCGACACGATATCTTTCGCGGTCGGCGGCGCCAGCCTGAGCGGCTCTTGCCGGGCCTCCGCCTGGCGCGCGACACGCCAGTTTGCGGCGGCCAGTGCTGCAAAGCAGCTGCTCATCGTCGGGAACAGGGCGATGTTCTCAGCCTGCTCGCGTTCCTTGGCGCCGGGTCCGTCGCGCCATTCGCTCTGCCAGGCGCTGCAGATGATCTTGCCGTAGCGGCCGGCGAGCTCGTCATAGACCGGGATGAACCGTGTCCCCGCCTCGGATGAGTAAACCGCCGGTATTGCGAGGGCACCGTATTCCGGTGCGCCGAGCAGCGCCTCTACGCACTCGATCAGAGAGTTCGGGTCGTTAATGACCTGTGCGGTCACGTCGCACGGGTTGCGGGCCGCGCCGAATTCGGGAATGCGTGCCTCGAGGATCGCCCGCACGCCGGGGTTCGGCTGTGGCAATGGCACGCCATGCTGTTCGGCGCGATCGGCGGCCATGATTGCAGAACCGCCGGAGGCGGCGACGACTGCGACACCAGGTGCGGTGGGCTTGGGGGCCTTGGCAAAGAATGACGCGGTCGGGATCAGCGATTCGTAGTCCTCGACAAGGACGACACCGGCCCGCCGGAATGCGGCGCGGTACGCCGCGTAGGAGCCAGCGAGCGAGCCGGTGTGCGACAGCGCTGCCGTTGCACCCTCCTCACCGGTCGCCATCTTGTAGACAACGAGCGGCTTGTCGGCCTGCCATGCCAGCTCAGCTGCAGCGAGTAGGCGTTCGGGCTCGCTCATGCCTTCGAACAGGCAGGCGATGACGGCGCAGGCAGGATCGTCGACCAGGTAGGCAACGCAGTCGGCCATGTCGATGTCACAGGAATTGCCCGAAGTCAGCACATGGCTGAACGACACGCCGCGCGTTACTGCCTGCGCCAGCGCGATGCCCAGTGCACCCGATTGGCTGACGAGACCGATCGCCCGGGGGGTGGGCAGTGGCACCGGGGTGATGTCCATAAAGGTGATTGCGGCACCGCATAGAGCATTGACCATGCCGACCGTGTTCGGCCCTAAGAGCGCCATGCCGCTCTCTTGCGCAATTGCGGCGAGGCGGGTCTGGTCGGCGATGCGCTCCGCCCGACCCGTCTCGGCAAAGCCCGAGGCAAAGACGATCGCACCCCCAACCCCGGCGGCAACGCATTCATGGACGATCGGTTCGACCGCTTCGCGTGGGGTCGCGATCAATGCGCAATCGACCGTCTCCGGTGCGGCACCGACGCTCGGGTAGCAAACCAACTCGCCGATCTGCGGATAGCGCGCGTTAACCGGATAGACCCGGCCATCGTAGGCGCCGAGATTGCGGAGGACCGCGGCGCCGAACGCGCCGGCGCGCGGCGAGGCACCGATAACCCGCGATGCTCGCCGGGTGAAACAGCCGCTCCAACGCCTGATGCCGGCGCAACGGCCGGGTCAATGTACTCAATGGGCGCATTCTCGATGGTCCTGGTTAATGAAACAGCGGCTTCGGCGCGCGATAAGCGATATAGTATACCTTGATAAAGGACCATCGGTCCGCATCACCTGAACATGGCCGAGCAAACCCGGCGCGAGCTCGGCATTTCCGGAGACGCCAGTTTTGCCGCCCGACAGCAGCAATATGAACATGACAAGCGCGGCCGAGAACTCGCTCGGTCGACCCAATTTCGTGGCCCTTACCGGACAGGACTCACCGGAACGCCAGGAACTGCTGGCGCAGATCCTCGCCAGGATCGATGAGGAGAAGCTGGAGGTCATACGGGTCGCTCTTGTCGACACACACGGCATCGCGCGAGTACGGCCGATCGAGGCGCGGCTGTTCTCGCAGGCGGCACGGAACGGAGTGGCGTTCACGACCGCACTTTTCGCTATGGATTCAGGCAATAACATCTTCCAAAACGTCTTTGCTGCCGATGGCGGCTTCGGCCGAGAAACGATGGGCGGCGGCGGCGACATGTTGGCGGTGCCGGACCTGGCGAGTTTTCGCGTGTTGCCCTGGGCGCATAAATGCGGTTGGGTGATGGGTGACCTCTATCTCAAATCCGGAGAGCGCTGCCCGCTCGATCCCCGTCTGGTCATGCAAACTGCGTGCGACCGCTTGGCGCGAAAGGGGCTGACTTATGTCGGGGGGATCGAGGTCGAATGTCACATTCTGAAGATTACCGACCCGCGAGCCGGCCTTACCGATTGTACACAACCGGCAACTGCTCCGGCCGTCGAGGCCTTGCGCCATGGCTACCAATACTTTTCGGAAAACGTGCTGGATCAGCTGGAGCCGGTGATCACGCCTATTCGCCATGCACTGATCGGCGCCGGTCTGCCGCTGCGAATTATGGACCCGGAGTGGGGGCCAGGACAGATTGAGATCTCTCTCGATCCGCTAGAGAATATGATGGCCGCCGACGCGATGATTATTTTGCGGGGGGCGGTCAAGCAGGTCTGCCGCCGCATGGGATTATTGGCGTCGTTTATGGCAAAGCCCGCTCTGCCAAACGTGTATTCGAGCGGCTGGCATCTGCATCAGTCGCTGTTTGATACGGCGACCGGCAGGAATGCCTTTGCCGAGTCCGGCGCTTTGATGTCGAACCTGGGATTGCACTTTGTCGGCGGCCTGCTCGAGCATGCGCGGGCGACGACCGCTTTCTCCAATCCAACGATCACCGGCTACAAGCGGCTCAACGCCAATCCTCTGGCGCCCAATCGGGTGCTTTGGTCGTACGACAACAAGGGGGCGATGTGCCGCCTTGTCGGCGGCATGGGCGATTCCGCAACCCATATCGAAAATCGGTCCGGCGATCCGGCAGCCAACCCGTACCTCTACATGGGGTCACAGATCATTGCCGGGCTAGACGGCATCGCCAACCAGATCGATCCCGGCAGCCCGCTGCCGGATCCTTATGCGCAGACGCAAAGGCCGCCCATGCCGAGCAGCCTGAACGAAGCCGTGGACGCGCTGTCGGTATCGACGATGTTTCGGGAAGCGCTGGGAAACGAGTTCATCGATCATTATGTCTCTGTCCGCCGTCACGAAATCGGACGTTTTCAGTCGTTCGTAACGGATTGGGAGCACCGGGAGTACTTTGAAGCCTTTTAGGATATCGCTCGACGGCTGAGAGTAGGCGGAAGTCCAAAGATAGATTTGGGGAGGAATCTGCAATCGGCATAGAGACTTGGCTGCAGCAGATAGGGTTGGCGGAACACACAGAGCTCTTTCGCACCGAGAAGATTGACGCGGCGGTATTGCCGACCCTGACCGATGCCGATCTGCGAGAGCTCGGGCTTCCGCTCGGCGACCGCAAGAAGTTGCGTGCGGCCATCGACGCGCTCGGCACGCCAAGCTCCGCCGACACTGTTGCGGTGCCGGTGCCGCCGCGGGCCGCCGCCGAACAACGCCACTTGACGGTGATGTTCTGCGACATCGTCGACTCGACGCGCCTTGCCGCGACTCTCGACCTCGAAACCCTGCGAAGCGTCATCGACGCCTACCAGCATGAGGTCGCTCGCTGCGTCGCCCGCTACGACGGCTTCGTGGCGAAATTCATGGGCGACGGTGTGCTGGTCTATTTCGGCTACCCGCAGGCGCACGAGGACGATGCCGAGCGCGCCGTCCGGGCCGGGCTCGACATCGTCGCCGCCATGCCGTCGCTGCGGACGATCGAGAGGCTCCAAATCAGTTGTCGGATCGGAATTGCCAGCGGCGTGGTCGTCGTCGGCGATTCGATCTCGGTCGGCGCCGCAGCGGAAATATCCGTGCTCGGCGAAACCCCCAACCTCGCCGCCCGGCTCCAGGCCGTCGCCCCCTGCAATGGCGTCATCATCGCCGCTGGCACCCGTGCGCTGGTCGCCAATCTGTTCAGCCTCAAATCGATCGATCCGCTGGATCTGAAGGGAATCGGCAATGGCGTTCCAGCCTGGCTGGTGACAGCCGCTCGCGACGCTGCCAGCCGCTTCCGCGCCACCCGCGACCCGGCCTCCGCCGCCTTTGTCGGCCGCGACGCCGAACTAACGCTCGTGCTCGACCGCTGGGCGATGGCCGCCGCCGCAGAAGGCCAACTGTTTCTGCTGTCGGGCGAGCCGGGGCTCGGCAAATCCCGCCTCTGCGAGACTGTGCTGTCCTGCATTGCCGCCGCGCCGCATGCCGAAATCCGTTTGCAATGCTCGCCCTACCATGCCAACAGCGCGCTCTATCCGGTGCTGCGCCACGTCGAACGCAACGCCGGCCTCACCCACGAGGATCCGCCTGCAGTGCGGCGCGAGCATTTCGGGCGATTGTTCGCCGATTCACGCACGGCAGAACGAGCTATCACACTTCTCGGTCCTGCCCTCGGCCTGGCGGAGACCGCGCCCGCCGACGCGGCCCCGGCCGGGAGCATGTCAGAAACCCTCACCTTGATGCAGGACCTCCTGCTCGCTCCCGCCATCGACCAGCCGCTATGCATACTCGTCGAAGACGCCCAGTGGCTCGACCCGACGACGCAGGAATTGCTGAGTCTGTTGATCGATCACCTCGGTGATCGCCGCGTGCTGATGCTGATTACGCACCGCCCCGAATTCGTACCGCCCTGGGGCTCGCGCGCGCATCTCACGCAGCTCGCGATGAACCGCTTGAGCGCCGGCGCCTGCGCCGGGCGATCGGCGACCTCGCCCGCGGCAAGGCGCTCCCCGAGGAAGTCCTGCACCAAATCGTGGCCAAGGCGGACGGCGTGCCGCTGTTCGTCGAAGAACTGACCAAGACCGTGTTGGAATCCGGACTGCTCAGCGAGGATAGCGACGCCTGGCGCCTCAGCGGCCCGCTGCCGCCGCTGGCGATCCCATCGAGCCTGCACGACTCTTTCATGGCCCGTCTCGACCGCATGGCGCCGGTAAAGGAGGTCGCGCAGGTCGGCGCCGCCATCGGCCGCGAGTTCTCGTCGCGGCTGTTGGCGCCCGTTCTCGACATGAACGAGGCCACGCTCGGCGCCGCCCTGGCCGAGCTCGTCGATGCTGGCCTGCTGGTGACTCGCGGCGGCGACATCTACGCGTTCAAACATGCGCTGACCCGCGATGCCGCCTATGCGAGCCTGCTTCGCAGCCGTCGTCAAATCTGCCATCAGCGCACTGGAGGAATTCGACGACGGTTTCGTCCGCGCGACCGAGCCGGAGCTTTTGGCCTACCACTACCAGGAAGCCGGGGATTTCAGCGCCGCCCTCGCCCATTGGATCGCGGCCGGCGATGTTTCGGAGGAGCGCAGCGCCAATGCGGAAGCCGTTGCTCACTATCGGTCGGCCAGGGCACTGACCGAGGACGCGGACCGGTCCGCCGCCGACCGTGTCCGGGCGGCAGAAGTCCTGCTGAAGCTGGGTAACGCGCAATGGCAAACGGCCGGCTACCAGGCGAAGGAAGTCATGCAGTCGTACCGCGCGGCGCGCGAGACTGCGCTGGCATTGGACCAGCAGGACGAAGCCGCCGAGGCCGAGATTCGAATTGCTGCGGGCGTCGGATTCAGCTGTCGCAACCGCGAAGTCCTGGAACTTGGCAACAACATCCTCCGGAGAGGGCCGGACCGTTTACGCCCCGAAACGCTTGTGCACATATGGCTGCAGATCGGTGCAGGGCATTGCCACATGGGCGACTTCGAGCAGTCACTGGCCTTCTCGGAGAAGGCCATCGAGCTGGATAATCGGGTCAATTGCAGACACAAGGCTCCCGGGTCGGGCGCCGACCCAGCCATCGTCGCACGCGACCCGGCGGAAATGGCTTTGCGGCCGTTGGGACGTCTCGATCGGGCACTTGCGATCTCCGAGCAAGGCATGGCGATCGCTCTGGACCGGGGTCACTTGTTCTCTGTCGTCTGGGCAAGCGTATCGCGTGTTCTTGCGCTGACGAGTTTCGGTCGCTACGCCGAAGCCGTCGACTGCGCCGACGAGGCTCTCGCGATTTGCGAAAGGCATGGCTTCGACACGCGTATCGGCAATGTTCTCCAGCATCGAGGGCCCGCATTATTCGAACTCGGCGACGAAGAACGAGGTCTGGCGGATATTGAACGGGGAGTAATCCTTTGGCGAGAAGGCAGCGGCACCTTTTTGCTGACGCGCAATCTGGCGAAGCTCGCCGAATATCAGCTGCGCGCACACCGGCTCGAAGAGGCCCGCGCAAACCTCCATGTGGCGGAACGGTTGGCCGACACAACCGACGAGAAAATGCACCTTGCGGAGATTATCCGGCTCCGCGGTCGCCTCTGGCAGGCGGAGGGTAATTACGACCACGCGCGGCTGTGCTTTGAACGCGCCATCGCGTGCTCACGCGAGCAGAGCGCGCGCCTGTTCGAACTCAACGCCGGCCGCGACCTCGCCAGGCACGATGGCGAAGCCGGCGACACCACCGAGGCGCTTGCAACGTTGCGGGGCATTGTGGATTGGTTCCCCGCCAGCCTCGACGTCCCGGTCCTCGCCGAATGCCGCGCGCGGCTGCTATAGACCCTCCCGGCCTTTGCTAACGGGGCACGACGCCCTTCCGACGGAAGAGGGCGCGGTAGGCCGCGTAGGAGCCGGCGAGCGAGCCGGTGTGCGACAGCGCTGCCGTCGCACCCTCCTCACCGGTCGCCATCTTGTAGACAACGAGCGGCTTGTCGGCCTGCCATGCCAGCTCCGCTGCAGCGAGTAGGCGTTCGGGCTCGCTCATGCCTTCGAACAGGCAGGCGATGACGGAGCAGGCAGGATCGTCGACCAGATAGGCCACACAGTCGGCCATGTCGATGTCACAGGAGTTGCCAGAGGTCAGGACGCGGCTGAACGACACGCCGCGCGTCACTGCCTGCGCCAGCGCCATGCCCAGTGCAGCCGATTGGCTGACGAGACCGATCGCCCGCGGGGCGGGCGGTGGCACAGGGGTGATGTCCATAAAGGTGATTGCGGCACCGCACAGGGCATTGACCATGCCGACCGTGTTCGGCCCCAAGAGCGCCATGCCGCTCTCTTGCGCGATTGCGGCGAGACGGGTCTGGTCGGCGATGCGCTCCGCCCGACCGGTCTCGGCATAGCCCGAGGCAAAGACGATCGCACCCCCCACCCCGGCGGCAACGCATTCATGGACGATCGGTTCGACCGCCTCGCGCGGGGTCGCGATCAATGCGCAATCGACCATCTCCGGCACGGTACCGACGCTCGGGTAACAAGCCAACTCGCCGATCTGCGGATAGCGCGCGTTAACCGGATAGATCCGACCGCTATAGCCGGCGAGATTGCGCAGGACCGCGGCGCCGAACGCACCGGGCCGCGGCGAGGCGCCGATGACCGCGATGGTGGCCGGGTGCAACAGTCTCTCCAACGCCTGGTGGCGCCGCAGTGGCCGGGACAAGGTATTCATCGGACTGTCAGGTGAGTCAGAGACCGGCAACGGCATCCCGAAGCTCGGCCACCCAGGCCGGATCATCGAACACGCTCGCCGGCCACGGCAGACCGTAGTGCTCGCGCAACATTGTCCCGCCGTATTCCGTGCGGAACAGCTCGCGCCGCTGCAGGATCGGGATCACCTCGGCGCTGAATACGTCGAGTTGCGTTGGCAGCAGGGGCGGCATGATGTTGAAACCGTCCGCGGCACCGTCGTTGAACCAGTCCTCGATCAGCTCGGCGATCTGCTCCGGCGTCCCGGCGGTCACGAAATGCCCCCGCGCGCCGGCCAGATAGCCGAGCAATTGCCGCAATGTCGGCTTGTCGCGCTTCACCAGATTGAGGATCACCTCGGTGCGGCTGCGCGCCGCCTCCACCGAGGTCGGGTCGGGGAAATCGTCGGCTGTGAGCGGGCGATCGAGCGGCAGATGCGAGAAATCATACCCACCAAAGCGGCCCGACAGCCGCTTGCGCCCGACCTCCGGATCGGTGAGTTCGTTGACCTCGCGCACAAGGCGCTGCGCCTCGGTTTCGGTCCCGGCGATCATCGGGCTGAGGCCGGGCAGGATCAGCATCTGCGCCGGCAGCCGTCCCTCGGCCGCCGCCAGTGTCTTCAGATCGGTATAGAACTCCTGCGCCGTCGCCTTTGCCATGTGGGCGGTGAACACGGCGTCGGCATGCCGCGCGGCGAACCGGCGACCGGTGTCGGACGAGCCGGCTTGCACCAGCACCGGCCGACCCTGCGGGCAGCGCGGCATGTTGAGTGGCCCGGCCACCGTATAGAAATCGCCGCGATGATTGATCGATCTCATGCGGTCGCGCCGGGCGTAGACTCCGGCGGCCCGGTCGTCGATGACCGCATCCGCGGCCCAGCTGTCCCATAGTGCCTTCACCACCTCCATGAACTCCTCGCCGCGAGCGTAGCGGTCGGCGTGAGTTACCTGCCCGGCGCCGCCGTAATTTTCCGCCGCGGTCGCGAGCCACGAGGTCACGATGTTCCAGGCGGCACGACCGCTGCTGATGTGGTCGATTGAAGCGAACTGCCGCGCGAGATTGAACGGTTCGGTGTAGGTGGTCGAGGCAGTTGCGATCAACCCGACCCGGCTGGTCGCCACCGCCATCGCCGCCAGCACGGTGATCGGCTCAAGCCAGGTGCGCGGCGCCTGGGCCACATCGCCGCCCAGTGCGAGCTGGTCGGCCAGGAAAACGGAATCGAACAGTGCCGCTTCGGCGCGCTGCGCCAAATCCTGGTAATAGCGGATGTCGGTCAAAGGCAGCGGCGACGAGGCAGGATGGCGCCACGACGCCTCGTGATGTCCGCGGCTGTGGATGAACAGATTGAGATGCAACTGCCGTTTCATCGGGCCTGTCCTTGCTGCCGCCGGCCGGCCGATCCTCGACGGGAGGGCGGGGCTGCATCGGAAACCTATGTCCCGGCGGTCGGCTCGGGCAAGATGGTTGCAAGACTAGGCTGGACGACAGACCTCAGGGTTCTCGTCGGATGTTCGGTTCTTCGGCTAAATTCGGCTAGGTTGTGGATCTCCGGCACGATCGTCGACGCATCACCCGGAGACCGCCTTTGTTTCCTGGTGCTGACCCTAGCAGGAGAACGACACGATGTCTCGTCCGCGAGCCCTTGAAAACATCCGTGTGGTGGACTTCAGCTGGGTGCGGGCCGGGCCATGGGCCACGCGGTGGCTAGGGGCTTTCGGGGCCGAGATCATCAAAATCGAGTGGCCAGAGAATGAGCGGGGCAGATTGCCGAGCACCACCACCCCGCAGAGCCTCGAGGTCAACCTGAACACCTCGGGAAACTTCAATGACACGAACCTCAACAAGAAGAGCCTCTGTCTCAATGTGCGAAGCGCCAAAGGCTTGGAGATCGTCAAGCGGCTGATCGCCATTTCTGACATCGTAATTGAGAATTTCAGCTCGCGAGTGCTGCAGAAATGGGGCCTTGGTTATCAGGAGCTGTGCAAAGTCAAACCGGACATCGTCTATGTATCGATGTCAGGATACGGCCATACAGGTCGGCATCATCATTATACAACATTCGGTCCGGTCGCCCAGGCGGTCTCCGGGCTGACCTATATCTCGGGCTTGCCTGACAAACCGCCGGCTGGCTGGGGCTGGTCGTATATGGATGATACCGGCGGCATGTACGGGGCGATGTCTGCTCTCACCGGCCTCTACCATCGCAATATGACAGGACGAGGCCAGCATATCGACCTGTCTCAGATGGTGGCGAGTGTTCCCCTCAATGGTCCGGCGCTGCTGGACTTTACGGTGAACGGGCGCGGCTCGCGCCGGGCTGGCTATCCGCCCGGCAACCGGGCGCACTGGCCAGGCACTCCTTTGGTCAATAACTACCGTGGGCCGACGGTGGCACCCCACAATGCCTATCGCACCCATCCTGGCGAATACAACGACTGGTGTGTGATCGTCTGCTACTCGGACGAGGAATGGCAGCGGCTGGTGCAGGTGATGGGCGGTCCGGCCTGGGCCTCCTCGCCGAAATTTGCCACGGTCATCGGACGCTTGCAGCATCAGGAGGAATTGGACGAGCAGATCGAAGCGTGGAGCATGACATTGGGGAAATACGAGCTGACCCAGCGCTGTCAAGTTGCCGGTGTTCGCGCCCTTCCCGTGCAAAGCGCTGAAGACCGGGTGGAGCATGACCCACAGTTGCGCCACCGGGAGATGTATCTGGCGATGGAGCATCCGGCGCTCGGACTGCACAAGGTGCAGAGTGCCCCGTTCAAACTCTCGGAGACTCCAGCGTCGAACCACCTGACGAGCCCTCTGATCGGTCAACACACTAGGGAGATTGTCGAGGGCTTGCTGGGCTTCAGCCACGAAGAGCTCCGGGCCGGCTTTGCCGACGGCACGTTCTGGCCGACGAAGCGGGCACGATTTCCATACATGGAGGAGATGCTCCAGTGAGCGAAGCCCAGCCTCTGCCAAGCCCGCTGGCCGGCCTCAGAATCCTGGAGCTCGCGGATGAAACGGGGCAATTCTGCGGCAAGCTTCTCGGCGATCTCGGCGCCGACGTAGTCAAGATCGAACCCCCGGGTGGCGAGCGCAACCGCCACGTCGGGCCGTTCCTCGACGACATCCCCCACCCCGAGCGCAGTCTGTCATTTTGGTATTACAATACGTCCAAACGGGGCATCACGCTCAGTCTGGAAACCGCTGACGGTCGCGGGCTTTTCCGGCGCCTGGCGGCGACATCGGACGTCATCCTTGAAACCTTCCGCCCCGGCTTCCTGGCGTCGCTGGGGCTCGATTACGATTCCCTGAGCCTACAGAACCCGCGGATGATCATGTGCTCCCTGACCCCTTTCGGCCAGACCGGTCCCTGGCGGGATTACCTTTCGAGCGACTTGCTCCATATGGCGGCAGGCGGCGAGATGGCCTCCAGCGGTTATGACCAGGCGGACGCGCCCAATGCGCCGCCAATCGCCCCCGGCGGTGGTAACGCCTGGCACATGGGCGGCCATTTCGCCTACATGGCGATCATGGCTGCCCTGGTCCACCGAACGGTTGCCGGGCAGGGGCAATACATCGACACCTCGATTCACGAGGCCTGTGCGCTGACGACCGAAGCGGCGATTGCCAACTACATCTATCGCGGAGAGGTGGTCCGGCGTCAGACCGGCCGCCATCATGCAGCCGGTCCCACACCCCGTACCCAATTCCGAGCCAAGGACGGCTCGTATGTCTGCGCCCTGGTAGGGGGTCGGTTAAATCCAAAATATATCGGGGAACTGGCAGACCTGCTGGACAGCTACGGTATGGCCGGCGATTTCAGGGACCCCAAATACAAGGACCCGGCCGTCATAGCAGCGAACACATCGCACATAATTGACGACCTCGTGGCCAATTTCATTGCCAGCCTACCGGCAGAGGAGGTTTATCACGCTGCCCAGGATCGAGGCTTCACCTGGGGGGTGGTGCGCGCCCCGGAGGCATTGCTCGACGACGCCCATTTGCACGATCGCGGTTTTTGGAAAGAGGTGGAGCACCCGGAGCTCGGCCGCAGCTTCGTCTACCCCGGCGAAGCGGCCATTTATAACGGCTCTCCGTGGCGGATCTCCCGACGCGCGCCGCTGATCGGCGAGCACAACATCGAAATCTTCGGTGACGAATTGGGACTATCTCGCGGCGAGCTATCTATTCTGGCGGAAAATCGCGTGATCTAGCCGATTTGACGCCAGGTAGAGCGTCGTCCTGGGTTTTGCCGACTTTGATCCGGGGGATCGACCGCAAAAGCCGGTCACGCAGCGCGGCGGCGGAATGCGTCGAGACTGCCGGCGTGGATCAGCTCGCCCGGCAACTGGTGCCCGACGATCTCCTCGGCCATACGGCCGACCTCGATCAGCGCGTCGAGATCGACGCCGGTATCGATGCTCATCTCCTCGCAGAGCAGCACCAATTCCTCCGTGCAGATGTTGCCGGCCGCCTTGGGTTGCCCGGCGAACGGGCAGCCGCCCAGCCCGCCGACCGTTGCGTCGAACTGGGTAACGCCCATCTTGAGCCCAGCATGCGCGTTGGCGACGGCGAGCCCGCGAGTATCGTGCAGGTGCAGCGAGATCACCATGTCGGGCCACCGGCTGCGCACCTCGCCTAGCGCGCGCTCGATGCGCAGCGGTGTCGCCCAACCCATCGTGTCTGCCAGAGAAAAATATTGAATTTCGGCGCCGGCTTCCTCGGCGATCGCGAGCCCATCTTCCAAGGTCGAGATGACCTGCGCCGGCGCAATGTCGCCCTGGTAGTTGCAGCCGAACGCCGCCATCACCCCAATCCGCGGCACCTCGATGCCGTTTTCGAGATGCAGTGCCGTCTGCTTCTTCATTGCCTCGACATTTTCGGCGTGGCTGCGATGCAGATTCTTCTGAGTGAACGCCTCCGACGCGGTCAGCGAGATCGCCCCCGATATTGTCAGCTTGTTGCGGAAGACCAGCGCGCGGTTGAGCCCGTTCGCGTTGAACCAGAGAGCGGTGTAGTGGACGCCTTCCTTCGGGGTGAACCCGGCGACGACGTCTTCGGCGTCCGCCCAGCCCGGCACGATTCGCGGACTGACAAACGAGGCGGCTTGGATGTGGTGCAACCCGGTCTCGGCGAGCGCCTCGATCAGCTTGATCTTATCTTCGGTTTTGATCGGGCCGGGTTCGATCTGGAACCCTTCCCGCGGGCCTTCCTCGTGGATTTCAACCTGTGTCGGCAGATCGCTCATGGTCTTATTCCTCAATGAGAGTGGGACGAGCCGAGCCGGTAAAACCGCGACGCAGTGCCGGCGAAGAGATCGGCCTTCTCCGATGCCGAGGCGCCGTGTGCCAGCCGCTTGAACGCATTGAACAGCACCGGATAGCTGCACGCACCCTTGTCGACCGGGAAGTTACTTTCGAACATGCAGCGGTCGGCGCCGAAATTTTCGATGCAGGCCTCGACATAGGGCTGCCAAGCGTTGGCCATCTCTCTGGATGACGGCGGCAGCGGTGCCAAGTGAAAATCGAAGGCGTTGACGATCATCGCCAACCCGCCGAGCTTCACATACACGTTCGGACAAGCGGCGAGCGCCTTAACGTCGGCGCGCCAGCCGGGGAACACCTCATCGCGCTCATAGGGTCCGACCCCGAGCGGACCGCCGAAATGGTTGAGCACGATCTTCACGTCCGGACATTCGCGCGCCACTTCGGTCAGGGTCTTGATCTGTGGGTGATAGATCCACGCTTCGAAGGTCAAATTGTGCGCCGGCAGCCGCCTCAGGCCGCGGCGAAAGGTTGGGTCGTCCATCAGCCCCGGCGGCGGTACATAGGATGAGGCGCCGAGAATCGCCGGATCATGCGCGGCGATCTGCCGGACGCCGCGAAACCGACCGCCGGCCGCGGCGATCTGTCCTTCGAGCACCGCGTCGACATTGGGCAACCGCAAATCGGCGAAGCTGACGATCCCGGCACAAATTTTGGTCTTGCCGCCGCGCCGGTCGCTCTCCTCGGCAATCGCGCGGACGAACTCGCTTTCGCCGATCGCGCGCATTTCCTCCGGACCGCTGGTCCGATAGCCCGAACCGCACTGGATGAACACGGTCGCGACGATGTTGTGTCCCGAGTTGACGTCGGCCAAGAGTTCGTCGAGCAGATAGCGGCTGCCCGGGTGGTCCCAGAGATGATGGTGAGGGTCGACGATCGGCAGATCGGGTTCGAGTATCTCCTCCGTCAGCTTGCCGAGCCATTCGAGATTGGGCAGCGGGCGGGGGTAGGCGCGGGCTTCGCTAGTGGTGTTTGGGGGCATGGCGTTCTCTCCGGAATCAGGCGGATGCGATAACGAGGCTGATTGACAGCGTGTGTGGTAAAATCTAGCTCAAAATCGATCGGAGGCGAGCAATGAACGATGCCGGCACACTACCACCGAACATGCTGGACATCAGGGAGCTGACGGCCGAGGCGTTTGCGCCCTATGGCGAGGTCATCGTGCCGCTGCGAACCGGCGGCCGGGGAGCCGGGACCCACCACGACCCCGAGGCCTCAGCGAGCGAAGCAAAGCTCGTCTTGGGCAATCGCGAACCGCGGCTGTGGATCATGCATCTGCCGCATGTCGGGCTCGGCTTCACTCGGATCGCGCGCCACCGACGGGTTACGCAATGCCTGGGCTCGCTCGGCGGCAAGGAATGGCTGATCGGCGTGGCGCCACCGGGCGACCTTGATGATGACGCTCGGCCGCGCGTCGAGGACATCGTCGCCTTCCGGGTGCCGGGTGATCGTCTGATCAAGCTACACGTCGCGACCTG
>Ga0310909_10000866_pt1 | contig 16783 bp, 14 predicted proteins | sample GREbulkMGT000H_FD_203449 | JGI IMG/M metagenome (GOLD analysis project Ga0310909, IMG submission 203449) | Lab enrichment of tropical soil microbial communities from Luquillo Experimental Forest, Puerto Rico - GRE.bulkMG.T000H | ecosystem: Environmental > Terrestrial > Soil > Tropical forest >... | reverse complement strand
ATGGCCACGGCTGCAAGCTTCGCTTTTTTCAGTTTGACCATGCCGCCTTCTTCAATCGACCGTGATGCATTGAATCACCCGCGATCCGTCCCACCCACTTGACAAGCTATCGCTGTGGTGGTTGGGTCGAGGACTGGCGCCGTGCTCCTTAGGTTCGGCCTAGCGGTTGCTCTCCGTTTCCTCTGAGAGTGCCTCAATAGCCAAACCGTGAGCTGGTCTCCAGCCCCCGCCGCTTCAAACCCATCGTGCCGATTTCCAGCAATGGGCTTACCTGCTGGCTTCCGATCAAGGATTATGTGACCTATGCAGCTGGTTGAACTTTCGGCGGTGACCACGGTCGACGCAGCCGGTAATCGTTATATAGTCCTAGCTGCTCGTACAGCCACTGCCTACTCCATCTTTTCCAGCCGATACCTGTGCGCTCCTGGGCCCGCATCAGATGTCCCCGAACCTTCTTCTCCACCCAGTCTCTGACAAACGAAAAGCATTCGCTCGAATCGCCTACGGCAAAGTAGTTCACCCAACCGCGAAGGATCGGGTTGATCTGTTCGATCACCCGCTCCACTGGTTTGCTGATGGTTTGTCGGAAGATCTCCTTGAGCTTCGCCAACAGCGCCGTCCTTTTCTTGAGTCTCGGCGCGTAGTATGGTCGCCACTTCTCGTTACGGCCTAAGATGCGGCGATATTCAAAACCCAGGAACGTGAAACTTCCTCCGTTTGCCAGATCAACGATTTTGCTTTTCTCTTCGTTTACCTCTACTTGGAGCTTCGCCAATTCCATTCGCAGTCGTTTTTCCACCGCCTTAGTCAGCCAGTCGCAGCGAGGATGGGAGTCGATCAATATCACCATGTCATCCGCAAAACGTGCGTATTGAACATGGGTATATAGCCCGCGACGAGTGGTCTGAATCGCCTTTTCCAGCATCCTGTCTACCTCATTGAGATAGAGGTTACTGAGTACAGGCGAGATCACACCGCCTTGCGGAACTCCCTTCTTCCCAGTCGCTTTCAGGATCATCTTGAGTAATCTCATCACATCATCGTCCTGGATTCGTTGAGCCACCTTCGCTAGCAGCAGGTAATGCTGAACATTGTCAAAGTAGGCCCGCAGATCAAGATCGAGGACGCGTGTTTTCTCTTGAAAAATCGCCTTGGCGACTCGTTGTACTGCCTGATGCGCTGTCCGTTGTGGTCGATATCCATACGACCCCGTTTGAAAATCAGCTTCGAAGATCGGTTCCAGAATGAGCTTGAGTGCTCCCTGAACCACGCGATCGCGGATTGAAGGTATCGAGAGGACGCGAACCTTCTTGCCCCCGTCCTTCGGAATCTCCTTTTTCCTGGCTCGCATGGGCCGATACGTGTTTGAGACTAGTTCGTCTCGAATCTGTCCAAGGAAGTTCTCCACTCCGCCTTCTTCGATGACCGCGAACGTGACCCCGTCTATGCCCGGAGCCCCATCATTCTGCTCTGCCATCCGATAGGCTTCGCGAAGCGTCTCCACTTTGCAGATGTGGACGTACAGTCCCCAGAAGCGCCAGGCTGGTTCAGCCTTCGCCTTGATGTATAGACTCCTCCGCAGGTCCTGCACACTGATAGGTGTCTTTGTCATACCACCCGTGCCTTCCGTTTTGTTGGAGTCGTTGCCTAGCAGCAGGGCTCCTTTGCTCCACGGCCATTACGCCGCTTCGCAGCTAACTACGTGCCCCTCCGCCACCCTCTCGTCTTCCACCGTTTTCCTGGTTTGGCCAGTTATACGGCTTCCCTGCTCCGCCATCTTTCTTGGCGGGACGAGGAGGGCTTCTCCAGTCGCTCGATATGTCCTTGTTACCGTGCTGCCCCTACCACCCCGCCGGAGTGGCATGTCGCCTCGGTCAGCTCGCGACACGTCATGCTGCCTTCGCCCCGAAGAAGAGGGCTCGGCCTCCGGATCTAAGTTTTGTTTCGAGGCCACCTGTGGGTTCACTTTCGTTGCGGCCCGGTAACTCGCTCACCATCCTTTACGATGGCTTTGTCGGTCGGCTTCATCCGCTTCGTTATCCTCCACGGATACGACCCAAGCTAAGGGACTCCTGACTTTTGCCCCTGTAGGTCCACCTCCTACTGAACATATCTGCTTTTCCTGGACGCACTTCCTCGCCAAAACTTCGTCCATTCCAAAGGATAATTTAATTGGCTCTGAGCAGGAATTCGTAGAGACACAATAAAAGAGCGGGTTTCCGTCGTGGGGATGGTTCGGCTAGACTCGGCGGAATGCGTGACAACGAATTCACGAAAATCCTGAGATGGCCGGGTTACCGAGTCTACCGTCACGAAATCAATGAAGCTGCCAAGACGCTGCGTTTATGGGTACGGCGCAAGCGAGGAAACCGCAAGCTGATCTGTTCGGGGTGCGGAAGACCATTTAGCGAAGCGCATGATTACAACGAACGGGAAGTGCGCGACCTGCCGTGGGGCGAGTATCGCACGACGGTGGTCATCGAAGTGTACCGGGTGTGCTGTCCGCAATGCGGGGTAAAGGTTGAGAAGGTGCCCCAGTTGCCGAGTAAAGCGCCGTTTAGTAAGCGCTTTGAAGACGCCGTTGGGTTAGCGTGCGAAAGCGCCTCGGTTCGCCAGGTGGCCAGGCAGTTCCGGCTGGCCGCCAGCACCGTGCGCGCGATCGACCTGCGGTATCTGCAGCGGTGGAGTGCGACGCGTCGCAAAGACCCGTTGGTACAAATGGGTGTGGATGAGATTTACTTCGGAAAGCAGATGAAGTTCATCACTGTAGTCAGCAACTTGGATACCGGTGAGCCCTTGTGGTTCGGGCAGGACCGCAAACAGGAAACCCTCGATGAGTTTTTTCGGACGCAACTGAGCGTCAGGCAAAGAAAACGAGTGGAGGCGGCTTGCGTGGATATGTGGCGGCCCTTCACCAACAGTATTGAACATTGGGCGCAGAACTGCCGCATCGTATTCGACAAGTTTCACGTTTTGCAGCACGCCAACAAAGCCATCGATGAAGTGCGCCGGGCGGAGTTCTTCCGCAAAGGCGGGCGCATGCGCGGTGTGGTCAAGGGCAAACGCTGGCTGTTGTTGACGCGCTGGATGAATCTGGACAGCCAAAAACGTCAGCAGTTAAACGAGCTGTTCGCCCTGAATCGACGGGTGATGAAAGCCTACCTTCTGAAGGAAAGTTTGGAACGGTTGTGGACCTACCGCTATGAAGGAGCCATGCTGCGCTATCTGCAAAGTTGGATCGATCAACTGCGCTGGCAACGGTTGGTACCCTTTCAAAAACTCGCTTTCACGCTGCTGAATCACCTCGACGGCATCCTCAACTACTGCCGCACCAAAGTACCCTTCGGGGTGGTGGAAGCCGTCAACGGCAACATCAAAACCCTTCTTCGAAGGGGTCGTGGCTACAAGAATCTCGCCTATCTGTTGCTCAAGGCCCAACGCATGGCAGTTACCAAGACCGAATTCATCGTTCTTCAGAAAGCCGCCTAAAATGCGTGTCTCTACTAATTCTTGTGCAGAGCCAGTTTTTCTTTACTCATTAGTTGCTGCTATCTCAACCGGTGCGACATCGCCGTACTCCGATTTAGTCAGACGACTCCTGATTCTCAAGCACTGCTCCTGTGAGAACCGCAAATTCCCTTTGGAAGCATTGGTGAGGTCTTCGCCCGTCCAGTGGGCGCGCATGAGGCCACTCGGCGAATGCGAATTGGTGCCCAGCAGGAGATGTCCGAGCTCATGCGCCATGGCATGACCAAGAACCACCGGGGGCGACGCATGGGTTTCTTCCTGGAGCTGCTGGATTGGCTCGTAGAACAAATCGGCGTAGCAACCCTTACCATCCTCTGCTGAAAATGATATTCCGACCGTGGACGCCTTAAGGTCTCGGGACGCTCGGAGAATGTGCAAATGAAGATGTGAGGGAAAAGAGACTTCCGAACAAAGGCCCAACGAAGCTTCATGTTGAGCATCCTGGAGACAGTTCAGCCAAATGACTTCAACACCGACATCCCGGAGGACGCGGCCCGCCTCGCCTTCCGCCCGCTGTATGGTCGAGGACGAAATCGGCGAAGCGTTAAACACGGACACCCGAAGCTGAACGAGATCACCTTTATCACGGGCTGCAAAGGCTGGTACAGACGCAAACAGAACCAAGCTAAGACCCAAGGTTGGTGTGATGGCTGAGAGTTTCATGGCGGCACCCCTTTCTGCCGCCGAATTTCGGGGTGGTCCTCAGGTACTTCAATGCCACGGGAATGAAACAGAGCCCAAAAGGTGGTAACGCGATAACTCACGGATAATCAGTGGATTGGAAGCTGAGATTACGAGCAAAACGACGGACTTGTAATGGCCAGGGAAAGGTTACAAGATGTTGCCACCTAGAGCTCGGGGGATTCTCCGATGCAGAAGACGGAGCCAGATGGTCTCGTTCGTTTCGGCGTCTTTGAACTGGATGCCCGAAGTGGTGAACTCAGGAGCAAGGGCTCCCGGGTGAAACTGCAGGACCAGCCTCTCCAGGTCTTGCTAGCTGTGTTGGAAAAGCCCGGGCAAGTCGTCACCCGCGAGGAACTGCGCGCCAGACTGTGGCCTGCCGACACGTTTGTGGATTTCGACCATGGGCTGAACGCGGCGGTGAAACGTCTGCGTGACGCCTTGGGCGATACAGCCGAAAATCCCAGGTACATCGAGACGTTGCCAAGGCATGGGTACCGTTTCATCGCGGCGGCAGTCCCAGACGCACTTCCACCGGAAAGAAGTCATACGTCGCTAAAACAGTGGGGCTGGCTGCTCGGGGTTACCGCAGTACTCCTGGTTGTGGGAGCTCTCTTCGCCGTAGATGTGGGCGGCCTACGCAGCAAGCTTTCGTCCCGTTCTGCTACTCAACCGCAGATCCGTTCCCTCGCCGTGCTCCCACTGGCCAACCTCTCTGGGGATCCGCAACAGGAGTACTTTGCCGATGCTATGACCGATGAGTTGATCGCCGAACTCTCTCGGATTAGTTCGCTCAGAGTTATTTCCCGCACCTCGGTCATGCAGTACCAAGGTGAAAAGAAGAAACCTATCCCGCAGATCGGTCGAGAACTCAATGTCGATGCCGTCATGGAAGGAACTGTCCTGCGATCCGGCAATCGCGTGAGGATCGCTGCACAATTGATCTTTGCACCGACCGACCAGCACCTGATGTCCGAGACGTATGAAAGTGATCTTAGCGACGTGCTCAAGTTGCAGCGCGAGGTGGCGGAAGCAGTAGCACAAAAGGTTCGCGCGAGGTTGACCCCGGAACAACAAACCCACTTTAACGAAACCCCGAAAGTCGATCCGGAAGCGTATCAAGCTTATCTGATCGCAATGAAGGCTGGGTTGCATGATGATCAAGAAACTAGAAGGGGCCGAAACTACCTCCAAAAAGCCATCCAGAAGGATCCCAATTTCTCCTTGGCTTACAGTGCATTGGCATTTACGTATGTGTTTGATGGGGAGCATCGACGACAGTCCCCAGTGGACGTTTATCCCTTGGCCAAGCAAGCAGCGCATAAAGCATTGGAACTGGATGAAACGAACTGTCGCGCACACGGAGCGCTTGGCCGAATAAACTGGCGGTACGACTGGGATTGGAAAGCCGCTGAGAGAGAGTTACAGAGCGAGATTGCGCTGTGCCCAAACTCTCGCATGGCCCACGGCGATCTTGGTGTCTACTTCGCTTCCAATGGCCGAATCGCCGAGGCGCGGGCTGAGGCAGCAAAATGCCGAGAAGTGGATCCGATTCGGTCCGAACCCCTCGAGAACGAGGCGATTATCAATTATCACGCCCGCAACTACAAAGTACTGACTGAAGTGTGCCGGGCGTACACAACGGCGTTTCCAAATTTTTGGGTCGGTCACTATTGGTTGGGTGTGGGCTTAGAAGGTTCCGGGCAGCCCAAGGAAGCTGTTGCTGAATATCAGCGGGCCGTCGAACTGTCGCAGGGCAATTCCGATCCCGTAGCATCGCTGGCGTATGCCTACGCTGCAACAGGGAAAAGCGTAGAAGGGGAAAAGATCCTCCATCAGTTCCTTCATCAATCGGAAACCAGTTTCGTCTCACCCTACATGATTGCGACGGTGTATGCCGCATTGGGTAATAGGGAGAAGGCCTTCGAGTACCTTGAAAAGGCGTATCAGATCAGGTCTACAGACCTTCCGTATTTCCTGCGCGCGGACCTTAGGCTCGATACTTTGCGCTCCGACCCACGATTCCAGGACCTCCTACGGCGCATGAATTTCCCGCAGTAAGTTCCATCTGATGAGGCATTCGAAACCAGAAATGAGAGTCAACTCCCGGAAAGTCGCTTATTACCGGTAACTTGGCACTGGGACCAACTTCACCGATTTCACCGTCAGGAGTTGGGTCTGACACGGTCAACAGTGGGGATGTCCCGGCGTCATTGCCTCCGAAATGCCTTGGCGTCGACCGTCATGTTCAGTCTTGACCGAACGGTCCGGAGTATGCGTGCACGCTCGCTGTTCTCAACTCTCAATTTGAAGTGGTCCTCGAGAATGTTTTCGGCCATATAACTATAGGTTAGGTCCGAGGGTTCACCGATAATCCACAACTCGTAGCGCGTCGTTGACCCGGTGCTACATGTGGTGGAACTTACGGTGAGGCCGAGCCTCGCCGCCGCATCCTTGGATAAATGAAAGACCACAATCGAGGGCAGATCGCCCACACTCACGTGAAGTTCCGCTGCGGTTAGTTCCAGGGTGGCCGTAAGTCTCAGACGGTCGACCGTTCCGGGCGCATCTGCCGTGTCCATAACGACCACGCTGGTTAGATCGTCCGGCGTATGCGTGGCAGCCGGCTCGGGTCCGGCGAGGGTTGATCGAGGAAAGCCGACAACGACGCCAAGCGCGGCAAGACTCAGGCGAGCTAGAGCGCGATTGCGCTGGTTCGCCCTGAATGCCGAATGCCGATCGGAGTTTGTCTTCATGTCGCCACCTCCGCAGCGTTCCGACGATGCCGACGTTCGGCTTCCTGGAGGACTACCTCAATGCATCGGAGGTCGAAAGAAACTCAGCAGGTAACCAGCTGCAATTGCGAAGGTTAACGAGCCAGGGCAGTGGTAAGCGTTTGGACAGTTTGATGCTAGACTCGTAGAACTTGAGGTAAGTGGCGGCGGAGATGGCGATCCAGAACGCCCAGGTGGTTCGCTTTGCGACCTTCGAGGTGGACCTGCGGGCAGGAGAACTGCGTAAGGGCGGAATAAAGCTGAAGCTCGGCGGTCAACCCTTCCAGGTGCTAGCCATTTTATTGGAGCGGCCCGGCGAGGTGGTGACCCGCGAGGAACTGCAGAAGCGGTTGTGGCCCGACACCTTTGTCGATGTAGACCACAACCTGAATACCGCCATCAACAAGATTCGCGAAGCGCTGGGAGACTCAGCCGAAAACTCCCGCTTCGTCGAAACGCTGGCCCGACGCGGCTACCGTTTCATCGGGGCAGTAAATGGCGCGGAACAGGCTCGTGTAGCGGAAGCGAAGCCCACCCGAAGATCAAGAAGTCTCATCCTCCCGGCAGCTGTTGGACTAGTGGGAATCGTTGGCATCACAGCCGTTTTGTTCGCTCTGAATGTGCATGGTTGGCGCGACCGACTCTTTGTACATGCGGCGCGACCCCGGATTCAGGCGCTAGCGGTCATTCCTTTCGCAAATCTTTCCGGTGATCCCGAGCAGGAATACTTTGCGGATGGGATGACTGAAGAGATCATTACAAAGCTTGGCGAAGTCAACGCGCCGCGCGTGATCTCGCGGCAATCCATGATGCAATACAAGGGCAGCAAGAAGCCGTTGCAAGAGATCGCCCGGGAGCTCAACGTGGACGCGGTTTTGGAAGGTGCGGTCGAGCGCTCGGGCAGTCGCGTTCGCGTTCGCATCCACTTGGACCAGGTCTCTCCCGAGAGTCAACTCTGGGCCAAGCAATACGACCGAGACATCCACGACGTCCTGCAAGTCCAGGATGAGATTGCGCGCACGGTCACGGATGAAATCCGGGTGAAGCTAACCCCGGAGGGGCGCACTCGCTTGACGACCGCGCACAATGTGAGTCCAGAAGCACACGATAACTACCTTCGCGGTCAGTTTTTCCTGTACCGAGACCTGGAAGAAGTAAAATACGAGCAAGCCATAAAACGCAACCTCCAAACAGCCATCGGCTACTTCAGGCAAGCGATAGAGAAAGACCCGGATTACGCGGCGGCATACGTCGGGCTGGCTGAAACCTATATTGGGCTTGGAACCGAATACAGGGGCGGCGATTACCCGAAAGACGTCATGCCCCAAGCAAAGGCCGCAGCAGAAAAGGCGCTGCAACTGGATCCCTCGCTCGGGCGAGCGCATTTTTCACTTGCCCAAGTCCTCGAACTATACGACTGGAACTGGTCCGAAGCAGACAAAGAGTACAGGCTCGCTCTCAAGCTGGATCCCAATTATGCTTTCGCCCACCTTCAGTACGGGCGCTATCTGCAGGCCTTAGGACGAAACGACGAAGCAATCAGGCACGTGAATTACGCGCTTGAATTGGATCCTTTCGACTTCAAGACCAAGGACCTAGCGGCATTTGTAACCTGGGCAACGCGACAGTACGACCTCGCCATTAAGCAATTTGAGCGTCTGGGTGATGATTTGGGCCTAGGATGGTCTTATCGAGAAAAGAAAATGTATCCGGAGGCTGTTGCCGCTTTAGAAAGGAGCGTGAATGACACGCGGCGACATCCGTTTGCTGTCGGGAGCCTGGCATGTGTCTACGGCCTCGCCGGAAAGAACCGCGAAGCAATGGAGTTGATCAACGAGTTGAAAGAAAGAGACCGGCAGGGCTATGTCTCCGGCTTTGTTTTCGCGTATGCACACCTTGGCCTCGGCGAAAAAGACCAGGCGCTGACATGGCTGGAGCGGGCGTACGAAGATCGAGACGAATTGATGGTCTATATTAAAGCAGAACCGACTTGGGATGCGTTGCGTTCCGAGCCACGCTTTCAAGCTCTGCTGCGCCGCATGAATTTCCCGAAATAAATCAGAATACGGCTAGTCATCCGGGACAGCTATTGACTGTCAACTCCCGGGAATGTGTTCTCCCTCCCTAAAGAAGCTCGCTCATACGCGTCATGTCTATGCCGACGTCCCTAAATATCTCATCCAAAATGTCGCCTAAATCCATCGCAATTGGGTCTAACTCCTAAGAAGTCGCGTAACCGGACAAGTGGCTACTGGTGCTCGGGTGCTGCGCAAGAAACGGGTAAGACCTCAGATCACGTTCCAAATCGTTCCAATCACGTTCCAATTCAGGCGCGGCATTGGCTTGTCGCTAAGGCTCTTCTGCTCGCGAATGCTTCCGCAGAGGGTCATTCGATGGGAACAATCGATGTAACCGGATGGAGTTCTGTCCAGCCGTGCTGTCTGTCAAGAACGTAGGCCCCTGTAGCTGCAACCCTATGGCCGATGAGGTCAGTGGTAAAAGTATTTTGGCTAAAGCCATCGCACACGCCTTCTTCGATGGTATCTCTTTGCGAAACACGGTTGCTGCATATTGGCTCCAGGACGAGGTAGCCTTGCTGCTTCTCTAGGTTTGCCTGATTCAAAAGAGAACGGTATTCCGAATCGAGGTCGAGTTTGGATGTGCCAATCCCCATCTGCTTCCGGTCTCGCATGCACAATAGTTCCAGTAATCGTGAGACACGGATTGATGACTTGCAGTCGGTCTTCTGCGCTAAGGAATCGCCCGTGGTAGACGTGCGCCCAAAGAGACATGTCGCAGGATGGCCCCTGCGTGCCTTGCGGTGGTGTGGTGTTACGAGCCTTAACGTAGGAAATAGCCGCAAGAACGCTGAGGAAAACAATGATGAAGAGAAGTATTTTCTTCACGGGTTGCTAATCAATGGCAGCCGGGCGAACTTGCCACAGGTAAACCCATCGGCCCTCCTGAGCGCAGTATACTGTCTTCCCACCTCTACCCGTATTTAATCCAAGGGCAGGTTTCCATGATTGAAGAAGAAAAGTACGCAATCCTTTTTGCTGCAACTTTGCTCTGTGCGCGGGAGCTGATCGACTTCGATTCTAATTTTCCAAATGCGGAACGTCGTTGCTTGCGGGCAGTTCTGAAGTTGCTCGTTTGAAAGTCGAAACATGCGGGCGAGCCGTGACATCACCTCGACACAGACATCCCGAGAATTGCCCGGATTCTGAGGCGATGCGTGATTTCGCGTGGGGTGCGAACCGGTCGTTCAAGCCACTTCATAAAATCTGCGATCTTGACTTGATGTTCGACGCGCACATCCGCGACGGACACCTTCACAAAGCCGAACCGTTCCTCGATACCTTCCACCCATTCGTTCTTGCGCAATGCGGCCAGCCCCTGTGCGACGGCCTCGAACAGTGAGCTGGCTGTAACCTCCGCCGTGTGCGAGGAAACTGAACCAGTTGGACTCGGACAGGCCGAGACCGGGAAGGTGGCTGCAGTCGAGAACGCGATTAGTCAGGCTGCATTCATCATGGAGCACATCGAGAGGCGATGGCCGAAAGAATGATCGTGTCAGACGCAAGCTCGAGGAGGGCGGCTTCCCCGCCTTACCTTGATGACCTGACACAAATAGCACGGGACGGGTGCGCACCTTCCCAAGGTTTACCGTCCCGTACTTTCAACCACTTCCTCCACCCTTCAGCCACTTTGCCGTTAGCTCGTTTTTCGATCAATGCACCGGAGATGAACTTTTGGTGAACTACCGCCGGAGTGAATACGATCAGTCAGTCAGGCTGCGCTCATTTTGGAGTGCATAGACAGGAGGTGGCCGGAGAAATGAGTTACTGCAGGAGGTGAAAAAAAGCCCCAAGACCGACCATGATCCTGGGGCTCCGAACAGGGTGTGGTCTACCCACAGGGCGGATTCCCCGTTCGAAATCCTCTCTGTATGTATTCTAATTTTCCAAACGCGGAACGTCGTTGCTTGCGGGCAGTTCTGAAGTTGTTCCAGAGCAGCGTAGCCTGACTGGAGGACCGCCACAGATAACACGGGACGAGAGTCTGTCCTCCGACGGACGCCCCCGTCCCGCTATCAGGGGGCAAATTAATTCAATCGTAACTTTCGGTAAGCAGAGCGATGTTGCGCCAGAGCAACCTCACTCGACAACCTCCGAGTATCAATCAGCGCAGTGAGGTCGAGCCGACAACATCTACCTGTAGTTTGATTCCATCGTCGTCCTGAATCACGGCGCGAACGACGGCATCTTCAATCTTGCCGTGGTGCAAGTTCACGCGGACTTTATCACCGACCTTGAAGTCGCGCTTTGGTTCCTTGGCTGGCACGCGAGGAATGTGCGCTTAATATGGCGGCGTTCGCAATGTATACTGCATGTCCCTCTCCACAAACAAAAAAGCACCTCCGAAACCTTTCGGATGAGGCGCATTCTCAATTTAGGTCCTGTCGGAATGCCGAGTATAAACGGCCCCACGAGGTGCAGGTACTTACCAATAAAAAACTCAGGGAGCGGCCCGTTGGTTCATAGAGCAGCTTGGATTCCGCAGTGCCTTGTGCGCAATGGTCACCAAATGAACCGGACAGGAGATCTTAGCGCATCGAGTTCATACCCTTTACTGAAGTGCCCATTCTTTGGTTCCCAGAAGAATACCGTGGTTCCGGCCTTTCTCGTTGATATCGTAGATGCGCAGTTCGCTCCAATCGAACCCGGCTTGAACCTGGATCAATGAAGGGGCGCAAACCTTCTCATAAACCTGCGTCGCGAAAAGCACTTTATGCTTCGGAAATCGGTGCACAACTTGCTCGATAACTTCGCCGATTGGAGGCGCAGTGCGACACAGGTCCAAGCCTCGCACTTCATCTAGGGCCGTGCCCCACGGAGGTGCCACGAATGCAACAACACCTTGATCCTCTGGCACACAGCACTCCGCAAGGTGTTTTACATAGTCGCCATGGACAAGGTCGATCCTTTGACCGAGGATCGTCAGATTGCGATGCGTAAGCTCGAAGACTTGCAGGTCGGACTCGAAGGCAATACCCTGTGAATTTGGCAGGTGCTGCAGAATCCAAAAGAGCGTATTGCAGGAACCGGCGAACGGATCGATCACCACGAATTCATTCGACTGCATCCGTGCGGCGACAGAAGCAACATCGAGAGCAATACGCTTGCCGAGCACATCACGGGTGCACTCTACTGCCGTGCGGCCGAGCAGACGTATGCCCCGGCTGTACCATTCTCGCGGCCGCATTCCGTAGATGCTGACATAGTCGGCATCGGCGAAGCTGTCGGCTCCGTACTGTTCAATTTCGGCAAGACTCAACACTTCATTGCGTTTGGGCCCGTGTAGCAGCAATGCCCGATCGTAGACACGCGGCCGTCTATCGCCGTGACTCTTGCTGCTTGCAATGGTCTGCAACTGACCCCTTCGAGAACCCGACTTTGTACCCCGTTTGCGAATTGAATTCTCTCGACTCGCAATCTATCGCTGAATTAGAGTTGTCTGCAATGCCACTGTCAGCCAGCGGCCTTTTTGCTTTACATACACTCGAGTAAACCAGTAGTCGCCACTATAGTCTTTTCCGTTCTCAACTCCTTTCTGAACGGAACGCCCAGTTACAACTGCGGTATCCCCGTATATGCGCACTTTCAAATCTGAGATTTCTCGCGATTCGTACTGAAATGATCCCGAGGCGAAGCCTTTGAGAATGACCGACTTTGTGCGCATCTCGCCTCTTAGCGTAATGAAGGTATAGTCGTCCGATGTCATGCGATCCAGCGCGGCTGCATCACTATGTAGAATCGCTTGATTGCGCGCTTCCTCCAATTTCTTTATCTCATCTTCTGGCTTGCTCGCTGCTGGTGACGCGCCCACTGCCTGGCTACTCTGGGCCCATGCCGAACTCGCATGCGCCATTACCATCAGAATAAGCATCGTCGCAAGCTTCATATTCACTCCAATCTCTGGGACTCGTTCCAAGCGCGGGCCGGCGCAACCCATTCTGTCTATCGGGTCGAGTTCAACGTATGAGACCCTACACGACCAGATTGGCAGAAATCTAATACACGTCCAGGTCCCTGCCGATTACGAACCTTCCCGAATATCGCGCGCCAATCTCTTTCTGAAGCATTTCGGGCGAAGCGTAGAGCGCATCTGCACCGCTCTTGGGCGGTAGAAGCCTGGGAGGTGCAATTCCGGGCGGAAAGCTCACGGTGTGATAGACAACCAGCAATTTCGGTTTGGCTTTCGTTGCCAATTCCGCGAGCTGTTCGGTTGTCGTATGGTACTTCGCGACGAACGACTGGATGCTGTCGGGCATCTTTGCGAGCAGTTCGAGTGGCTGCGCTTCATGGACCAGCACGTCACAGCCGTTACAGGCGCTAATCGTTGCCTCAACCGGATTTGTGTCGCCTGAGATCACGATGCTGCGATCCGGCGTGTCGAAACGATATCCATAACTCTCCATCGCGTGTTTTGTCGCAAACGCTGTGACAGTGACCTTTTCGTCCTTGTAGATAACTCCTGGTTTTATTTCGTGCGCGTTCACTTTGGCGCCGTCAGGAAAGCGGCGCTGGTTTCCATCGGGATTCGTACGTGTTTCGATGTCGATGCGATATGCCTGCAAAATGTGCTCCGTCATCGATTGCAATCCGGACGGACCGTAGACTTCTAGAGGCACTGTGCGCCCCGATGTCCATCCAGTCAGGATTAAGTCGGAATAGCCAGCCGTGTGATCGGAGTGCAGATGGGTCACAAAGGCAACCCTCAGATTGCCGGGTTCGACTGCCGGAATTTTCCGGTTGAGAGCGGCGGACTCGGCGCGGCGCACAACGCCTGGCCCGAAATCGATCAGGTAAGCGCGATCATCAACCACTATAGTGGTACTCGGGCCCGAACGGTCAGGATCCGGAACAGGTGTGCCGGTGCCGAGAAGCACCACTTTGGTCTGTGTCGTCGACTCCTTTTGTATTTGGCATTCTCCGCGAAAGGAGACCAGGCCAATGAGGATGACCATCCGGACGAACTGCACGGGAACACCTCCACATTCTCTACATCAGGGAGTATCTGACCATCATCGGATGGCATATGTCTATTCCTCCGGGCGGATGACGAGCAATGCGTAAGTTGAGATTTGGGCTCCCCCGTAGCGGGAGGCTCAACTTCAGAGTTGCCGACGATTCGGGACCTAGCCCGATTATGGGTAGGTTTTTTTGAATAGGACCGCCCAACGAGTTGGAAGCCGCTTTAGTTCCGGACGTGACTCTGGCAACTCATCAAAGGCCTTCCGCACGCCTGTGTTTCTGAATTTGTGTGGGGACCTAAGTCGGCTTTATGTTTTGATTGAGCCGGAGCACATTGCTTGGGTCGTACTTTTTTTTGATCTCCACTAGGCGAGCATAATTCGGACCGTAGCCCCAGCGGACAAGTTGGTCACTCGTATCGCCCAACTGGTTTACGTACACTCCATGCGCGAATTGCTGCAAACTGTCGCGCGTAGCCTGGATCCATCGGATGGCGTCGGGGCTCTCTTCGGCATTGATCCAGGCTCCCGTGATGTCTATTTCGTAGCCTGGCTGACGAAGGGCAAAAGCCGTGTCACTCAAACCTACTCGGCTAATAGCCCCGCGCAAAGGCACTATGATCGCCTTGCACTTCGCCGGTGCGTGGTTAATTGCCGTGATAGTCGCTGCGATCGCGGTCTCGCCGAGTTCGCGAAGAAAAAGGTTCGTTTGGAAGTGCGCAACCGGGGTCCGAAGAAATCCGCCTGCCGACTGGGCTTGTAGATAGGACATGACCTTAACAGTGTCATCCTGCGGTTTGAGTGCACGCAGCGGGCGGACCAAGTCATTCCCCATTCTTGGATCGCCGCAATAGCAGAGATCGATTCTGAGTTGTGGCTCTCGTTTGGACGGTAACAACTGCGCTATTGCGTCCATTTCATCCGGAGCCGCATTGAGAAAGGTGACGAAAGCGTGCAGAAGCTCTGGAAGGCGGCCCGCCGGATACATTAGCGTTCCTGACAAAACTTCGCCTATCGCATGGAGTTGGTACTCGAGCGTCGTTACCACACCGAAGTTCCCACCTCCCCCGCGAATGGCCCAAAAAAGATCCGGATTGGAGTCCAGGCTGGCCTCCAGTTGTCTGCCGTCTACGGTTACAACTTGGGCACGCAGCAGGTTGTCGCACGCGGCACCGTACTTGTCCATTAAGCGACCTTCTCCGCCGCCAAGCGTAAAGCCGGCAATTCCCACCGTCGGACAGCCACCTGATGTTGTCGCAAGACCAAAGCGCTGCGTGGCTTCGTCGAGATCGCGCACGAGCGCGCCTGCCTCGGCGTGGGCCACGCGTTTGCCGGGATCAACATCAACTCGTTTCATTCCGGAGAGGTCAATGACTACGCCGCCATCGCACATCCCATAGCCCAGTCGGCTATGGCCGCCGCCGCGCACTGCCAGAGGCAACTTCTTGATTTGGGCAAAATCCAGTGTGCGTGCGGCATCAGACGGCCCAGCGCAGCGCACAATCACCGCGGGGCGGTGATCAAATGCGCGATTGAACACCAGGCGAGCCGGTTCATATTCCGACGCCTCAGGTGTGATCACGTGGCCTCTAATTTCGGAGACAAGTTTTCGAAGGGAAGCAGCATCGACCGGAGCCGCATTTTGCGGCGGCGCTTGAGCAGTATCTTTGAGGCGTGCCGAACACGGGCGAACATAAACCGCGGCTGCCGCCAATGCCGTCTGTTGTACGAATTGTCTTCGGGTGGTCAGAGCCATAATTCAGTGCGAGCCTACGATACGAAGCTACCAACGTCAATTCCAGCTCGCAGCATTCCACCTCGCAGCTGCCGCATAACCCGGACGCGATAGCTCGTCTCCTGGGTAAGAGCAATCCGGAGATAACGGAATTAGCGAAGTATTGCCGACCATCCGATCAGAATCTCGGATAGCGGCCTATGTGCGCTATATTGTGACCGCCTGGTGGATTCCGTGGCACATTCAAGAGGATCTTGAAGCAAGTCATTAAAGACTGGAGGGGAAATGAAATTCTCGATGATTCTCCTTTTGCTCGCAATTGTGCATACTCCATGTTCACTTTCTGCACAGACATCTGGGGCACCAGAAATTCAGTATCGCTCCGTGCCCGATTTCCTGCACCTCCCTCCCGACCTCTATTTTGGCGAGGTTACCGGTATCGCTGTGAATTCACAAGGCCACATCTTCGTCTTCTCACGCGGCAATACGACCGGTCCCGCGTACGGTGCCGCAGCGGCGCAGCTATTGGAATTCGACCGGGAAGGGAAATTTCTGCGCGAAATTGGCCACAACCTGTATGCATGGTCCTATGCACACACGGTCAAGATCGATCCGCGGGACAACATCTGGGTCACGGACAAGGGATCGGATGTCGTCGTCAAGTTCACTCCCGAGGGACGAGTATCCATGGTTTTCGGTCGCAAGCAGGAGGCGTCGGATGATGGGACTGGGCCGCTGAAAGAAGTCCACCCTCCTCTGCCGCCCGAAGATGGATTATTCAGACAGGTGACGGATGTGGCCTGGGATTCGGCGGGCAACACTTACATCAGTGACGGCTATGTCAATTCACGAATCGCCGAAGTCGATAAGGATGGCAATTGGCTGAAGTCCTGGGGCGAACCAGGCAACAAGCCAGGTCAATTCGACACTCCGCACAGCATTGCTGTTGATGCTCAGGACAATATCTATGTGGCGGACCGCGGAAATCATCGCATTCAAGTATTCGACAAAAATGGTAAATTTCTCCGC
>Ga0310909_10000861_pt1 | contig 16818 bp, 14 predicted proteins | sample GREbulkMGT000H_FD_203449 | JGI IMG/M metagenome (GOLD analysis project Ga0310909, IMG submission 203449) | Lab enrichment of tropical soil microbial communities from Luquillo Experimental Forest, Puerto Rico - GRE.bulkMG.T000H | ecosystem: Environmental > Terrestrial > Soil > Tropical forest >... | reverse complement strand
GCCGGCATTCGGTCGCGACACCTGCGCCCACCAGCTGCGCGACGAGGTTTGTCAGGCCGTCCGCGTCCTTCAACCCGCGGCCGACCGCCTGCCGCTGCAACTCGGATATCGGTGTCGGTGACCGCATGGACCGCAGCAGTGCCGCCAACTCCGCGGCGGCCAGGCCGCACGGTGGACGGACCAGCACGGCGCGCCCGGGATCCCAGCCGACCTGAACAGCGCCGTCGGGTCGCAGCAGCACCGGCATCGCCGGGTCCAGCGCATACAGGGAAATCACGGCCGGCGACACGGGTTCGAACTGTGCCACGCCGGGCCAAACGCCTCATTCGGTCATCCACAGGGCCGCCGTCCGAGCGGATATCCGGCGTGCTGGACAGCTGCCGCAATCTCAGGTTCGCGGTTTTCGTGCTCGCCGCGCTGAAGCCGACGGCGAACTGCATGCCGGCACAAGCTCGGAAGCGGCAATCACTTTGCGTTGGACCATGCTTGGAGCACATGGACGTAGGGTTCCGGTTGGACGGAAAGGGCTCCGACAAACGGGTGCTCGAGCGCGAAGACCAGGTAGAGGACAAACCCCATCAGGGCGCTCGCCAGCGCGACTCCGCATGCATGAACGACCAGATCCGGCGTCGGGAACATATAGGTGAAGATCAACACGATGGTACCGCCACCGAGCAGGAGCATCCACAGTTCGTTTGGAATTTCCGCGAGGCTGGTGGTGATCCGAGTCTTTCGGGCGTTGCCCAGGTCGTCGAGCCTGCTGATCGCTTCCTTGTAGAAGGCGATCTCGCTTTGTGTTGTGGGTTGCACTTGGATATAGCTCTGCCAGACCTGCGTCAGGCGTGGCGACTGCTGGTCGATTGCCTCTCCGCGGCGCATCCGCGGGAACTCCTCGTCCACCACGTCTTTCGTGTATGCAATCAGCCTCTGCTGTATCGCAGGGCGGGCGTCCGGCGGCAAGGCTGCCGAATCGCGGAATAGATCAGCAATGGCGTTGGCTTCGGATTCGGTGGCGGTTTGGGCTTGATCGAAGCCTTGCCACACGACCACGACAACAAATGCGGCCAGGACGGCGTACAGCACGCCGGCGATGGTAAACACCTGTTCTGAAACGCTATTCGCTTTCTCCAACCGGGTCTGCGAAACAAGCCGACGAAATAGCAGTAGTCCCAAGACCGCCAGCGCGACCGTGGTGAGAACCGTGAGCAATCCGACCAACGGTTCGGGCTGTTGCAGCAGCCAAATCACAAGACACCTGCCTCGCCGTGGCTGGCCAGGGCGGGGGCGAGCCATTGACTGGTCATCGACGCGTCCCCTGATCGTTGTCGCGGACCGTAAAAGTATCAGTTCGGATGCATCTGATCATCAATAACGCAGATTGTGCCTGGACCAGCCAGGGAATCGACCATCCTTACCCGCGTGCAGGAGCGCCGGGCGTTTCAGTCCCGAGCCGGAGCGTCGCTGCCGGCAACTGGTCTCAACGCCGCGATCAGTTATCCACCGGACCGCCGTCTGAGTCGGTGTCCTCGAGCTGGGCGATCGCCTCGTCGATACCGCTGGTGTCCCCGCCAATGACGCGGTCGATGAAGCCGGCCGGCTCATCGAGGTCGTCCGCACCGGGCAGCAGATCCGGGTGTTGCCAGATGCCGTCGCGCGCGTCCGCGCCCGCGGCCTGCGTCAGCCGCTCCCACAGCGCGGCGGCTTCCCGCAGCTTGCGCGGCCGCAGCTCGAGGCCGACCAGCGTCGCAAATGTCTGCTCGGCCGGGCCGCCGCTTGCCCGGCGCCCGCGCAGTGTCTCGCTGAGCGCGGCCGTGCCCGGAATCCGATCGCCCAGGGCCGCGGTCACCACCACCTGGACCCAGCCGTCGATCAATGCCAGCAGTAGCTCGAGCCGTTCCAGCGCCTGCTTCTGCGCCGGCGTCGCCTTCGGCTCGAAGACCCCCTGGCCGAGCAGGTTTTCGATGGCCGCGGGATCGGACAGCGACGCCGGATTGAAGTCGCGTGCCAGCTCCTCGATTCCGGTCATGTCGATCTGCATGCCCATGGCGTAGGCCTCTACGGCGCCCAGCAATTGACTGGACAGCCACGGGACGTGGCCGAACAGCCGGTGGTGCGCGGCCTCGCGGGCGGCCAGGAACGTCAGGATCTCGCTGCGTGGCTGCTCGAGTCCGGCGGCGAACGACTCGACGGCATCCGGCAGCATCGCGGCCATACCCTTGGGCCCCAGCGGCAGACCGATGTCGGTCGAAGTCAGCACCTCGCGGGACAGCCGGCCTAGAGCCTGCCCCAGCTGCGAGCCGAACGCCATACCGCCCATCTGGGACATCATCGACATCAGCGGGCCGGCCATGCTCTTGGCCTCTTCGGGCAGGGACGACGCCCACACCGTCGCGATCTGCTCGGCCATCGGATCGCACAGCCGCTTCCATGTCTCCAGGGTGTTGTCGACCCAGTCGCTGGGGCTCCAGCCCACCGCCTTGCTCGTGCCTGCGGGCAGCGCCGTCGCCCCGTCGAGCCAGGTCTCGGCGAGATGGACCGCGTCGGCGATCGCTTGGTTCGTCGTGGCGGGGATGGGCGCGACGAACCCGATCGAGCTGGACGCGACACGGCGCGCCAACTCATAGTTGACCGGCCCTGACGCCTTGCCCCCGGCCGTCACGGTGCCGGCGTTGCTGAACATCTGGCCCAGCTGGGTGAAGATCTGCCCCAGGTCGCCCATGCCGAAATCTCCGCTCATGCCGAATGCGCCCAATGGGTCGGAAGCGCCCGAGCCGGAATCGGGATCTTTCTTCCCGTGTTTCTCGCGCTCGGGGTCGTCTCCGGAGGAGAAGCCGAAAGGCAGGTCAGCCATAACGTCAACGGTACTCACCGCCGGAAGGGATCGCGCGGAGTGCGGTCACGCTCGTAGCTGAACGAGCTTTGCCGGGGTCCGTCTAGTGTAAGCGGCGTGAACAGGCGGATTCTGACCTTGATCGTCGCATTGGTGCCGATCGTGGTTTTCGGCGTGTTGCTCGCGGTCGTGACGGTGCCGTTCGTGTCGCTGGGCCCCGGCCCCACCTTCGACACGCTTGGGGAGGTCGACGGCAAGCAGGTGGTCGCGATCCAAGGCACCGCGACCCACCCGACAACGGGCCACCTCAACATGACGACGGTGTCCCAGCGCGACGACCTGAAATTGGGCGAAGCGCTGACGCTGTGGCTTTCGGGACAGGAGCAGCTGATACCGCGCGATCTCGTCTACCCGCCCGGCAAGTCGCGGGAGGACGTTGACAAGGCCAATAATGCTGATTTCAAACAGTCCGAGGACAGCGCCGCATATGCCGCGCTGGGATATCTGAAGTACGCGCCCGCGGTCACGGTCGCGACCGTCACCGATCCCGGTCCGTCGGCGGGCAAGCTGAAACCCGGTGATGCCCTCGACGCGGTCGACGGCACCCCGATGGCCAATATCGAGCAGTTCACCGGATTTTTGAAGAACACCAAACCCGGTCAGGTGGTGACGATCGACTATCGGCGCAAGAACGAGCCGGCCGGCGTGGCACAAATCACGCTGGGTACCAACAAAGACCGCGACTACGGGTTCATGGGTGTCGCGGTGCTTGATGCGCCCTGGGCGCCGTTCGTGGTCGACTTCAACCTCGCAAATGTGGGCGGACCATCTGCCGGGCTGATGTTCAGCCTGGCGGTCGTAGACAAGCTCACCACCGGCGACCTGGCCGGGTCGACGTTCATCGCGGGGACCGGCACCATTTCCGCTGACGGCAAGGTGGGCCAAATCGGGGGCATCACACACAAGATGGCCGCCGCCCACTCGGCCGGAGCCACGGTGTTCCTCGTGCCTGCCAAGAACTGTTACGAGGCGAATTCGGATAATCCGTCCGGCTTGCGCCTGGTGAAGGTCGAGACGCTCAGCGAAGCGGTCGACGCGCTGCACGCGATCACATCGGGGGGGCAGCCGCCCAGTTGTTAGGCCGCCGACGACGCCGACCGCCTAGTGGTGTGAGGTGCGTACAGTTGTCATCGTCTAGGGAAAATCTTTGGCGACTAGCAGCAACCGGCCGGGAACCGTCCAGCAGGACGGCGCCCGGCCAACCTGACGCTAGCCAACTCGATCAGGGAGCGTAACCAGTGGGGATGCGGCCCACCGCAAGGATGCCGAAGCTGACTCGGCGTAGCCGGATTCTGATCCTGATCGCCCTCGGTGTGATCGCTTTGCTGCTCGTGGGCCCGCGGTTGATCGACGCTTACGTCGACTGGCTGTGGTTCGGCGAACTTGGCTACCGCTCGGTGTTCACCACGGTGCTGGTGACCCGCATCGTGGTCTTTTTGGTGGCCGGTCTGCTGGTCGGCGGGATCGTGTTCGCCGGCCTTGCGGTGGCCTACCGCACCCGCCCCGTATTCGTCCCGAGCAACAACAACGATCCGGTGGCGCGGTACCGCACCGTCGTCGTTTCACGCTTGCGGCTGGTCGGCATTGGAATCCCGGCGGCGGTCGGCCTGCTGGCAGGCATCATCGCGCAGAGCTATTGGGTACGGATCCAGCTGTTTTTGCATGGCGGAGACTTCGGCGTCAAGGACCCCCAGTTCGGCAAGGACCTTGGATTCTACGCATTCGACCTGCCGTTCTACCGGCTCGTGCTCAGCTACATGTTCGTGGCGGTGTTCCTGGCTTTCCTGGCGAACCTGTTGGCGCACTACATCTTTGGCGGCATTCGGCTGTCCGGCCGTACCGGTGCACTGAGCCGCTCGGCGCGGATCCAACTGGTCAGCCTGGTCGGCGCGTTGGTGTTGCTCAAAGCTGTTGCCTATTGGCTGGACCGGTATGAGCTCTTGTCGCACACCCGCGGCGGCAAGCCGTTCACGGGTGCCGGCTACACCGACATCAACGCCGTGCTCCCCGCGAAGCTGATCCTGATGGCGATAGCGCTGATTTGCGCCGCCGCGGTGTTCTCCGCCATCGCCTTCCGGGACTTGCGGATTCCGGCCATCGGCTTGGTCTTGTTGCTGCTGTCGTCATTGATCGTGGGTGCCGGGTGGCCGTTGATCGTCGAGCAGATCAGTGTGAGACCCAATGCGGCGCAAAAGGAAAGCGAATACATCGGCCGCAGCATCACCGCCACGCGGCAGGCGTATGGCCTCACGTCCGACTTGGTGAGCTATCGCAACTACACCGGGGACGGGCAGGCCACAGCCCAGCAGGTCGCCGCCGACCGCGCTACCACCTCGAACATCCGACTGCTCGACCCGACGATCATCAGCCCGGCGTTCACCCAGTTCGAGCAGGGCAAGAACTTCTACTACTTCCAGGACCAGCTGTCCATCGATCGCTACCACGACCGCAACGGCGCGCTGCGTGACTACGTCGTCGCGGCCCGTGAGCTCAACCCGGACCGGCTGATCGACAACCAACGTGACTGGATCAACCGGCACACCGTCTACACCCATGGCAACGGATTCATCGCGTCGCCGGCCAACACGGTGCGTGGCATCGCCAACGACCCCAATCAAAACGGTGGCTACCCCGAGTTTCTGGTCAACGTCGTCGGCGCCAACGGCAGCGTGGTATCCGACGGACCGGCACCGCTGGACCAGCCGCGCGTCTACTTCGGACCCGTCATCTCCAACACCTCCGCCGACTACGCGATCGTCGGACGCAACGGCAACGACCGGGAATACGACTACGAAACCAGCACGGAAACCAAGAACTACACCTATACAGGCCTCGGGGGAGTTTCGGTCGGCAGCTGGATATCCCGCAGCGTCTTCGCCGCCAAGTTCGCCGAGCGAAACTTCTTGTTCTCCAATGTAATCGGCTCCAACAGCAAGATACTGTTCAACCGCGACCCGGCGCGGCGGGTGGAGGCGGTGGCGCCGTGGTTGACGACCGACAGCGCGGTGTACCCGGCGATCGTCAACAAGCGACTGGTGTGGATCATCGACGGCTACACCACGCTGGACAACTACCCCTACTCCGAACTCACCTCGCTGGAATCGGCCACCGCCGACTCCACCGAGGTGGCGTCCAACCGGCTGGCGCCCAACAAGGACGTCTCCTACATCCGAAATTCGGTCAAGGCCACGGTCGACGCCTATGACGGCACCGTCACTCTCTACCAGCAGGACGAACAGGATCCGGTGCTGAAGGCCTGGATGCGGGTCTTCCCCGGCACCGTCAAGCCCAAGAGCGACATCACACCCGAACTCGCCGAACATCTGCGTTATCCCGAAGACCTGTTCAAGGTGCAGCGGATGCTGCTCGCCAAGTACCACGTCAACGACCCCGTGACGTTCTTCTCCACGTCGGACTTCTGGGATGTCCCGCTGGATCCGAATCCGACCGCCAGCAGCTATCAGCCGCCGTATTACATCGTCGCGAAAAACATTGCCAGGAACGATAATTCGTCCTCGTACCAGTTGATCAGCGCGATGAACAGGTTCAAGCGTGACTACCTGGCCGCCTACATCAGCGCCAGCTCCGATCCCGCGACGTACGGCAAGATCACCGTGCTGACCATCCCGGGCCAGGTCAACGGTCCGAAGCTGGCCAACAACGCGATCACCACCGATCCGGCCGTGTCCCAGGACCTTGGCGTGATCGGGCGCGATAATCAGAACCGCATCCGCTGGGGCAACTTGCTCACACTTCCGGTAGGCCAGGGCGGGCTGCTCTACGTCGAACCCGTTTATGCCTCCCCGGGAGCCAGCGATGCCGCCTCGTCATACCCGCGCCTGATCCGGGTGGCCATGATGTACAACGACAAGATCGGGTACGGCCCGACGGTGGGTGATGCTCTCAACGGGTTGTTCGGGCCTGGCGCGGGCGCGACCGCGACGGGGATACAACCCACCGATGCCGGGCCGGCTGCGAACCCGCCCGCCAGCCCCCCTGGCCCACCGGCGCCCGCCGCGACGCCGGGACCGCCGCCGCCGGTGGCCGCGGCGGTGCCGCCCGCTCCGGACGGATCGGTGACGTTATCGCCGGCCAAGACCGCCGCCCTGCAGGAGATCCAGGCGGCGATCGGCGCCGCGAAAGACGCCCAAAAGAAGGGCGATTTCGCCGCCTACGGCGCAGCGCTGCAGCGGCTGGACGACGCGATCAACAAGTACAACGCCGCCAAGTAGCCGTCACGACTGCAGCCGGCGAGCCACCTCGCCGTATCGCTCGAAGCGCCCGTTATCGCCGAGCGCGTTGTACAGCACGAGGCGCGTTGCGATCCCTGCGTACTTCTCGGTCAGAGCATCGGCCAACCCGTCCCAGGTGGACTCGGTGGCAAAGGCGGCGATGTGCTCGTCGGTGATCTGGGCTGCCATGCCGGCGAAGTCGCCGGCCTTCTGCTTCTCACGAATCCGCGCGGTCGTCCCCTCGAAACCGGCCTGGTCCCAGATGAACGCGTAGTTGGGTGTGCTTCCGTAGAAGGCCATGCTGGCCCGCACAAACTGTCGTTCGTGGTCGCGCTCTTCGTCGGTGTCACCGACGATCGTCATGACCGGAACGATCATGGCGATGTCCGACGGGGAGCGCCCCGCTTTCGCCGCCCCCTCGGCGATGTTCGGCACGGCGTGGCGAGTGAGGTAGCCCGGCTCCCCAAGTGGATGGATATGCAGCCCATCGGCCACTTCGCCCGCCATCCGCAGCATCCACGGATTCACCGCGGCAACATCGACTTTGGGATCCGGTGCGTCAATGGGCCCCGCGCTCCACTGCGGCGTGATGAAGTCGAGAGCGTAGAACTCACCGTGGTGATCCAGCTTTCCCGTTCGGAAAGCCGCGAAGCACGCCTTCACGGCGAGCACGTAGTCGCGCAGCCGCGGACCGGGACGGTCGAAGGCCATGCCGTATCGGCGCACGACGTGTGTGCGCACCTGCGTGCCCAGGCCGAGCCGGAACTTGCCGCCGGTCGCTTCCTGGAGCTCCCACGCCGTCGCCGCGGTGACGAAGGGGCTGCGCGGAAATGCCACCGCGACCCCGGTGGACAGCTCAAGGCCGGGTGCCGCCTGGGAGGCGACGGCGGCGTTGAGGTAGGCCGTGCGGCCGGTCTCGGTGAACAGCAGGCCGGAGAAGCCCGCGGCCTGGGTTCGACGGGCCAGCTCTGCGGTCTGGCCCAGCGGTTGCGGAATTGTCATCACATCGATGCGCACGGCGGAACAGTATCCCGAAATCCGCGCGCCGACTTCGCAGGGCAGCGCCATTTTCAGGCGCAGGCCGTGCGGAACCTATCCCGATAGGGGACCGTGTCGCTTTTTGTGGGGAGGAGGGCGCGAATAGCAACGATCGCACAGCCGGCGAACCAACAAACTAGCTACAAGCTCACCCAAGGAGACAAGATCATGGTTATGCAACTGCCCGACACCATCGCCGACATCGTCATACCCGACACCGCGCTGGTGCGCGACATCACCGAGTTCATTCGCGACGCCGAAGACGACTTGCTTTTCGACCATTCCCGCCGCGTGTTCCTGTTCGGTGCGTTGCAGGGCCGCCGCCGCGGACTGCAGCCGGACCTGGAGCTGCTCTACGCCGGCGCGATGTTTCACGACCTGGGCCTTACCCAGCGCTACCGCGCCTCTGCCCTGCGGTTCGAGGTAGACGGCGCTAATGCGGCCCGGGAGTTTCTGTTGCAACATGGTGTCGACAAAGCCAACGCCGACAAGGTGTGGCTGGGCATTGCGCTACACACCACCCCCGGGGTACCCGAGTTCCTCGAGCCCGAAATCGCCTTGGTCACAGCCGGTGTCGAAACCGACGTGTTAGGCATCGGCCGCGACGACCTGTCCCCGGAAGCTCTCGCCGCGGTCACTGCCGCTCATCCACGCCCGGATTTCAAGCGGTGCATCCTGGCGGCGTTCAACGACGGGATGAAGCACCGCCCGGACAGCACCTTCGGCATGATGAACGCCGATGTGCTCCAGCACTTCGACCCCGCGTTCGTCCGCGGCAACTTCGTCGACGTCATCCTGAACAACACCTGGCCCGAATAGCGGCCGCCAGCAAGCGAATCCAAACGGTATGACTCAGATGGGAAGGTATGTCAGATGGCCGATGCGAATCAAATCGGGGTCACGGTCGTGCAGCCCGGGGAAGGGGAGTACGTAGCCCTCCCCGGTTTCGGGGCGGTGTTCAAGCTATCGAGCAAGACCAACGGGGGCGAGGTGTCCATCGTCGAGCATCCGTTCGAGGTCGGCTTGATCACCGCGGCGCACCGCCACACGCGCGAGGACGAGCATTCGATCGTGCTGGCGGGCGAGATCGGCTTCCGCTCCGATGACAGTGAAGTAGTCCTCGGTCCTGGTGGCTACATCACCAAACCACGCGGCCAAATGCACGCGATGTGGAACGCCGGCAGCGAGCCCGGCCGCATCATCGAGGTCATCACTCCGGGCGGGTTCGAGAACTATTTCCGGGAGCTCGGCGAGCTGCTCGTCGAGCACGCGAACGACCCGGCCGGCACCGTTCTGCACGAGCTGCCCGAGTTCGGGGAACTCGCCGATAAATACGGTCTGACCTACGGGACGCCGGCTTGGTTGGACGACATCGCGCAGCGATACGGGCTGAACCCACCTTCGCACTGACGCCGCTGCCGAGAATCGTCCCTGCTAAACCCGCGATTTGGCCACCCTGACAGAGATTCGGTAACCTGGTATTTACCAACGCGGGGTGGAGCAGCTCGGTAGCTCGCTGGGCTCATAACCCAGAGGTCGCAGGTTCGAATCCTGTCCCCGCTACCAGCGGAAATGACCCCAGAGGTGTGACCTCTGGGGTCATTTTCATGCCGGATGGACACGTATTTGGACACATTAGCTAGACTTGCTAGTTAACTGGGTGTCGTCTCAATCTTCTGGATCCGACCATTTGCCGATGATGATTGCGGCGGCCTGCTCCGCGGCGTCTCGGTCATCGTTTGCCAAAAGACGGTTCTCTACGAGTTCTTCGTTAAGCCGCAGGGCGCGCTGCAGGACTTCGAGAGCTTCATCGGGACGAGCTCATCGTCCCTAAAGCACCGCCATAGACGGTTGAGCGCACGGCGAAACATCGGCATGCAACGCCCCGAAGACGTACTGCGCTGATGCTGCGTGTTTGCCCTGGACAGCTCAGCTGTCAACCTGGCAGGTGCAGTACCCGAACCGGCAGGCCAGGGGCGTTGGCCAGTCGGCCATCATCAGAAAGGAGGTCGGCGCCAAGGTGCGCGGCGAGCGCCACGTATACGGCGTCGGCGAAGGTGACGTTTGCTCGTAGTCGCCATGCGTCGGCGAACAACCCGCGCACCTGGGTGATGCGCAGCGGCCAGCCCATCAGGGCATCGATGGCGTGATCGATCTGGGCGCGTGTCAGGATGTGGTTCAGGTCCCATCGGCGCAGCACCGCTCCGCATTCCACGAAGAACAGCTCGGGCACCCAGGGCACTGTGTCGGTGGGCAACAACGTCCGTAGCGTTCGCCCGCGAAGCGTGTCGGCTGCGAGCTCGACGCCAGCGGAGGCGTCGATGACGACTGGGTTCACACCTCGCCAGCGGCGCGTGCTTCGGCGAGACTGTCAGCTGCCCGTACCCCGGGATCGACCGGTTCTCCCGCCTGACGACGATCAAGCCACGTGGTGAAAGACTCCGGCGTGATCTCATCATCGGGGTTGAGGACGACCACGGCCGGGTCGGACGGGGTATCAGGGAGGCCAGCCACGAACTCCACTCTATCGATCTGCACGAATGCAGCGACAGTGTGGAGGCGGATACCCGAGCACGTGTCGGAACACGGTACGTCGCGGATTTCGTGGATATCAGCGGTTATCCATGCTCAACTACCGCATATTGCATCAGATGAATCAACCACTCCTCCGACCCAACCTGACGGTGCGCAGTCTGTCTAACACCATAATTCGGTAGTTGGTGCCCGGTCCGACTGAGATTCGGCTCCACACGGCGCGAGTATTTCGAGCGCGACGAGCGGCATTTTGACCGCGCAATCTGGGGCGGCGTAAGCTCTGCACTATGGAAACTCAAACAGTTTCTGAAGTTTCCAGCTTGGCCAACCCGGACGTAGCCGAGCTGGTGCTCGACGCAGCCGAACGGCTCTTCTTCACCGCCGGCTTTAGTCGCACCAGCATGGACGACCTCGCACAAGAGCTCCGCATGAGCAAGAAGACGATCTACCGGTACTTCCCCGGAAAGCGCAGCGTTCTCGCGGCGGTGCTCGACCGGCAGTTCGGCCGGATCGAGAACGCGCTCTCGGAAGCGGCCGGGGCCTCGGTCGGCGAGCCCTTCGAGCACCAGGTGGAGGGTTTCCTGATCGCGGCCGGGGGCGAGCTGTCGCGGATCCGCGCCCCCCAGTTGCTCTCGGGCCGCGGCGATCCGATGCTCAGGTCGTACGTGGAGCAGCGCATCGAAGAGGTGGTGTACCGGCGGATCGACGACCTCTTCCAGGCTGGCTACCGGCGCGGCGCGCTGAGCACGCCGCCCGAACTGCTCAGCGTCATCGTCCGCGGCGCCCAGGAGCGGCTGCTCACCTCGGAACTGCCGCTCGTACTCGACCGGAGCGCGGCCGATCTACTGCGCGAAACCGTCGCCGTGGTGCTGCGCGGGGCGCTGGCCGGTGACGGCGGCACATCTACCGGGTGACCGCTCATCTACGTCGGGCAGTTCCACAACTCAACGGAGGTCCATATGACGAATGTTCAGCGGGGCGGCCGGTTCGCTCTCATCACGGGCACGAGCAGGGGGATCGGCGCGGACGCGGCCCGGCTGCTGGCCATCGGTGGCGCGCCCGCCAGCGTCCGCCGCCGTGATGACGTGCGCGCCCGCGCGGAGGCCCACCGGTGAGCCCGAGCGCGCAAGCCGTTGTCGTCGGAGCCACCGGCGAGGTCGGCGCCGCCATCGTCGCGCGGCTGCGCAAAGCCGCGGTGCCCGTGGTCGCCGTGGCACGCGATTGTGAACGCCTCGAGCAGTTGAGCGCAACCGACGACGGGATCACTGTATGCGTCGCGGACATCGGTGATGACTCGTCAGGCGCGGCGATCGCCGCCGCAGTGTCCGGGCCCGTCCGGATGGTGGTCCAGACAGCGGCCGTACCGCCAGCCGGACCGCTGGCCACGATCGCCCCAGATGCCCTTGGCCGGTCGGTGTCGCTGAAGCTCGGCGGACTGCTGCGCCTCATCCGCGCTGTTGAGGACCGGTTTGTCGAGGGCGCCCGGATCGTCGCCATCGGCGGCCTTTTCGGTTCAGAACCCACGCCGCAAACCTCCGCGGCCGGTGTCACCAACGCTGCATTGGCCAACCTCGTTCGCCAACTCTCCGACGCGTACGGACCAAAGGGAGTGACCGTGCACATGATCGCTCCGGGTGCCTTGGAAACCGAGCGCCTCCGTCGGTTCGCCGGCACGGCAGCCCAGGCGCGCGGCGTCAGCGTCGAGACCGTCCTCGATGAATACCGATCCCAGACATCGCTGGGTCGGCTGACCACGCCCGACCAGATCGGCTGGGCAGTAACTCAATTGCTGGCCCCCGAAGCCGACGCACTGCATGGCGCAACAATCGACTTGGACAGCGGCTCCCGCCGAGGCCTCTTCTAGCCAGTTCCAGCCGGGCTGGTCAAGTGCGGGGTGGTCCTCAGGTTCCGCCGCGACCGAAGTCATCAGATTGGGGAAGGGGTTTTGGCCATGCGGACCATCGATCTGGCCTATGTCGAGCGTGGTGTCCACGAGGAACTGGTCGCCCAAGTCGCCGACCAGGAGGGCTATTACGAGGATGAGGGTGTCCACGTCGCCATCCACAACGGGATTGGCTGGGACCCGGAACGTCTGCGTCGCGGCGCGTCGATTGGTCTGGGCCGGGCTCTGTTGCACCGACTGACAGGCGGCATCGGCTGGCAAGTGCTCAGCGTCAACACCCATCGTCCGCTGTTCTGGTTTCTCGGCAACGCCGATGTGACATCGATGGCTGATCTGCGCGGGCGGCGCGTGGCGGTCCACCCCGGCCAAACCGCCCCCGGTTGGTTCACCCGGATCGTCCTGCGCGAACACGGCCTGGACCCCGACCGCGACCTGGAATGTGTAGTGCGGCTACCGGTTAACTACCAGATGGACCTGCGGCGCCTTAGGGACGGCTCGATCGACGCCGCCTGTGTCGGCACCACGTTCTCCCCCGAACAAGTTGCCGAGGAAGAAGGGTTCCACGTGCTGGCCTGGGTTGGCGATCACATCCAGATTCCCACCGTGGGCGTCGCGGTGGACCCTGTTCATATCCCGCTGGACAGCCCCGCATTGCAGGCGCTCGTGCGGGCCAACAATCGGGCCCTGCAGACGATCGCCGAACAACCCAGCCTGGCCGTCGACTACATCGCCTCGTTCCTCGACCGGCTCACGCGTGACGAAGTGCAACAGTATTACGAACGCTACATCGGCCCGTTCTTCACCCCAGACGGCCTGGTGGACCTCAACGTCGCGCAGCAAGGGATCGACGCGGTCGCGGCCGAACTCGGCCTCGCCTCAATAGCCGCCGACGAGATCTATCAGCCGCCCCCGTGAGCCGCGGCACAGAACCAGCCGAGGAGACCGCGGCGTAGCCTCACACCCACCGCGTGACCGGCCTAGTCCAGTGAACGGAAAGGACAAACGGTGAGCGTTAGCGAAATCGCCCGGCTCAAGGTGAAGAGCGCCCGGCTTGCAACCTTCGTCAAGGAAGCCCATGCGTACGCGAAGATCCTCGCTAGCGATCGCGGCTGCCACCACGTCGAAATGCTCCAGGGTGTCGAGGATCCTGATAGCTTCGTATTCGTCATCACCTGGGACAGCAGCGAGGCCCATAAAACTTTTCAGGGAAGCGACCGCGGCAGGCAGGCTATCTCGACTATTGTCAGCTATCTGGTCGAACCGCCTACGACTTCCCACTACAAGTCCCTCGGGCTTCCCGGAGGGAACCACGAGGGAGTTGCGCGCGGCCATTGAGACGACGGCGCGTCAAGCCCGTCAGTTACGCGCCGAAGGCGCAGCGCTCGCTGAAGAGCTGCTGACCGCTGGGGGGCCTTCCCGCAGTGGCTTCACCTCACCGAGCCGTATGGGCCTTCTATGGTGAGTTCTTATTGCTTCGCATACGTTGGTGCGACGAAACATTGGCCGAAGTCGAAAACTGGCCAAGCACGCACGACATCGGACTCACGCCCGGGAGCCAGCAACGACTCGAGCAACTACTCGCCCGAGCCCGCCACGCCCCCTGAGCCGGGCATCCTGATCATGGGTCCGCCATAACGCGGGCCTCCACGTCCTTGACGATGACGCCGAATGGGACCGAATATGCGGAAATTGAATATGCAGACTTACCGGTACGAGTAGTACGTGTCGCGCCGCTTCACCGGATAGTTCCGCAATGGGCGTGGGGCCGGGGGTTCACAACATTGACCACCATCATCTTCAACGCGGTCATCGTAAGGTGCGCCCGGCCGGCGACTCATCAGAATCACGCTGGGCCGGCCGCTGCTGCCGAAGTTCATGCCGCGCTGTAGGTTGACCCCTTCCTCACGGCACATTTCCAGGTAGGAAATCACGCCACCGGGCACAAGCACACGCAGGATCGTAGTTCGGCAGCGGCACAGGACATTGACCGGGCGGTCAGCGCGAACTTCGATCCGACAAACCCCGGTAAAGATGAGGCCGCGCGTCCGCTGGCTCGGAGCGTAAATCCGCATGACAACCCGGCAGGAGTACACGCTTCCGCCGATGCTTTGGGCTCGTACTCGCCGCGTGCTGGCTAGCATGAGGGCCACGCGGAAAACACCATTGAACTGAAGCGAGCTGGGCGTGAGCGGGCTTTTGCCGATGGGAACGGTGACGCTGCTTCTGGCAGACGTCGAGGGCTCCACGCGGCTGTGGCAGACCCAACCTGAGGAGATGACGGCGGCGGTGGCTCGCCTCGATCGAACCGTCTCCGATGTCATCGCCGCCCATGACGGGGTGCGCCCTGTCGAACAAGGCGAGGGTGACAGTTTCGTGGTCGCGTTCGCCCGCGCCGCCGATGCGGTGGCGTGTGCTCTGGAGTTGCAGCGGGCGCCGCTGGCGCCGATCCGGCTGCGCATCGGGGTGCATACCGGCGATGTGCGGTTGCGCGACGAGGGCAACTACATCGGCCCGACGATCAACCGAACCGCGCGCCTGCGTGGCTTGGCGCACGGCGGACAGACGGTGCTGTCGGGCGCGACCGAGGACATGGTGGTCGATCGGCTCCCGGCCGGGGCGTGGCTGACCGATTTGGGGACTCACCCGCTGCGCGATCTGCCTCGCCCTGAGCGGGTGGTGCAGTTGTGCCATCCCGACCTGCGCAACGACTTCCCCCCGCTCTGCACCGCAAAGACCGCTGTCTCCCACAACTTTCCGGTGCAGCTCACCAGCTTTGTGGGCCGCGGCGCACAGATGACTGACCTGGAGAAGCTGCTCGTCGACAACCGGCTGATGACCCTGACCGGTGCCGGTGGTGCCGGCAAGACTCGTCTCGCCGTTGAGATCGCTGCTCGCATCGCAGCGGAGTTCCGTGAGGGCGTGTGGTATGTCGATCTGGCCCCGGTCACCCATCCCGGCGTGGTGCCGGTGGCGGTGGCCCGCGCGCTCGGTCTGCCCGACCAGCCCGGCCGCTCCACGATGGACACGCTGCTGCGGTTTGTTCGCGACCGGCAGATGCTGGTGGTCACCGAAACCAACGAAAGATACAGGTTCGCTGTGGCCGGTTAGTCCTGGTCAGCGGTCGCCGGACTTACGCGGCCCTGTCCAATCTGGCCGATACCCTGGGCTGCGCAGTCAGCGAGTGCGGGCAATTATCTTGGGGATTGGCTAACCCGTAAAGCGCCGATCTGGGGCCTGCTGGTGGCGGATACCCGACAGGCCCCAACATCGACGCGTTGGCGTTTGGGCTCAGTATGACGGGAGCCACTTGGCCTCAGATGCGCCCAGCGGAACGATGGTCGGGTGACCGGGCACCTCCCAGTAGCCGGGGGTTTTCGAGTAGGTGATGCCGGGCTCGAGGCGGACCTGCTTGCCGAAGGCGCCGTTGATTTCGAAACCCGTTGGCGCGATCGGCTGATGCTCGGGTCGCTTGATGGTGTCGTCGACGTAGGCCCCGTCGAAGACGCCCAACTCGGAGTACCACATGGAAAACCGCGACAGCGATGTCCGGACGTGATAGCTGCCGCCGTGCTTGGCCCGCAGGATCAGCGCGGTTAACACACCGAGCGAGGTCAAGTAGCCGGCCAGGTAATCATTGAGAATGATCGTGGGCGGCAGCTGAGGCTTGTCCTCGGTTCCCTCCAGCGCGGCGTAGCCGGTGGCGACGTTGGCATCCATGTCGAAGGCACCGCGGCCTTTCCAGGGGCCTTCGTGACCGTACCCGTGAAGCGAAGCGTAAATAATGCCCGGGCGAATCTTGGCGACCTCCTCCGGGGACAACCCGAAGTCGGCGATACTGGTGCCGCGGAAATTCTCGACCATCACGTCCGCGTCGCGGAGCAGCTCGACGGCTTTGTCAAGGTACGACTCCTGCTTCAGATCCATGTATGTCGAGCGGAATCCGACGTGTATGTCTTCGATGAACGCACCGACTTCCAGCGCTGGACGGGCGAAATCCAGGACCTGAGCACCCTGCTCGGCCAGCGTGCGCGAGACGACTGGGCCCGCGATCACGTGAGTGAACGCGGCGACGTTGATGCCGGAAAGCGGCCGCTTGGGGTTGGTGAGCGGGGGAAGCTCCGGGTCGCTGTCACCGATCTTGATGATCTCGATCATCGGCGTCTGAGCCAGCAGCGCCCCCTGCGGGTGGGCATACCATTCCTCCGGCGTGCGGGCAATCG
>Ga0310909_10000857_pt1 | contig 16879 bp, 37 predicted proteins | sample GREbulkMGT000H_FD_203449 | JGI IMG/M metagenome (GOLD analysis project Ga0310909, IMG submission 203449) | Lab enrichment of tropical soil microbial communities from Luquillo Experimental Forest, Puerto Rico - GRE.bulkMG.T000H | ecosystem: Environmental > Terrestrial > Soil > Tropical forest >... | reverse complement strand
TCGGCCGGGGCGGCTGCGCCAGAGCAGCCGGGGACATCAGGCCAGGCGGCCGGGGAGGCGGCGAGTAAGCAGGCTGCTGGAGCGGCACCGGGGGCGGCTCGGGCGGAGGGAAGTAGACCGGGCGGGCCAGCCTTGCCGGGGACTGGCGGCCCGGCGGCTGCGGCGGCGGCTGATAGGCAGGCTGCTGGAGCGGGACCGGGGGCGGCGCCGGGGGCGGGAAATAGACGGGCCCGGCCAGCGTCATCGGAGACTGGCGGCCCGGCGGAGTCAGCTGCGCCGCGGGCCCGGCCCCCGTCGGCGGCGTGAACAGCGTGACGAGAATCTGACCGTTGAACTGGGCAGCGCCGAATGACCCGGAATAGGTGACCGTACCCGTGCTGGACAGAATGTTGTAGCTGGCTTGCAACCGGTCATTGCCCTGCGACAGCGTGGCCTCGTTCACCCACGGCGACGACGGCCCGGTAATCGTGGTGCTAAACGCATAGGCGCACCCGACCGCCAGTTCGCTCGCCCGAGTAGTGGCACCGCTGGTTATCGAGAACGTCGAGTTGGTACCCACGGCGCTATCGAACGTGGCGGACTGATCCAAGAGGGCTGACAGGGCGAGACCGGAAAACTCGAATACCCACGCCATGGTCACGAGGCCGGTGGTTTGGGTGATCGCTACGCTGGTCTGCCCGCCAGCGCAATTCGGATCTACCCAGATGGCCAGCTGCTCGGCGCCGACAGCCAGGTCGCCTACGGCCTTAATCTGGGAAAAGTTACCGGCCGACCCGCCGAGCGTGACCGACGAAACCGCCGATGTGCTGCTGCCGTTTCCCAGTGCGATGCAGGCGATGACACAGTTGCCCGCCGTCGTGGCTGACCCGAGGGTAACCGTGACCGATGACGCCGCGGCGGTATTACTGGCCGCCTGCACGAAGGCGATGCTCACAGAGCATCACCTCCCGGGCGTGCCCAGCCGGATCTCCTAAGCGGTCTGGTAGATCAGGAACTCGTTGCACTGGACCGCGCCGAACGCCGCCGACAACGTAGCCCGCAGGCCCAGCGCCGATGCTGCGGTGTACGTGTTGAACGCCGTCGCCGTCTCAGGCAGCGACAGCAGCGTCCCGTTGGCGGTGCCGACCGTGCCCGTATTCGACCCGACCGCGGTAGGCAGCTGCATCATCCCCGAGCACGCCAGCGTGTTCCCCGACGAGCCGATGCCGGTAACCCTGATCCACGCCGAGAGAATCCACTGGATACCGGTCAGCGACCCGGTACCCAGGGTCAGCGCACCCGTCGTAGACAGCGTGGTCGCCAGCGTGCCAGACACCCCGGCCGCGATGAACGTCGTCAGATTGCTGGTGGTGCCACCCGTGTTGATCGTGCCCGACGCCTCGATCTTGAGCGTCATCCCCTCATACCACTGGGTACCGCTCGACTGAGTAGGCAAGATGAAGTCCTGCGACCCGGCCGCCTGCGGGCTGATCGTCGCCGTCGAGGCCGACGCCGACAAGGCAGTGCCCGCCGATGTCTGCCACGGCACGCCCCAGTTGAGCAGGTTGACCCAGGTCTGTGCAGCCACCGCTAACCCCTTACTGGGAAACGACCATCTGGACGACCAGCGGCGTAGACGTGCCGATCGTCGCGGTACAGAACAGGTGCAGTCCCGAGTTGGCCGCCGCGTTAGCGATAGCGGGGATCTGCCACTCATACCCGGTCGGCGGGAACTCCTCCCACATGCTCCCAGTGGTCTGCGGGACCGTCCACGTCGCCAGCACCGTGCCGACCGTGGGCGCGGTAGACCACGCGGTATACCCGGTGCCGATCGCGGCCGGGGCCGAGAAGTCATGCGCGCCGCCCGCCGTCGTGGTCGTGCCGGTCATCGTGTTACCCGGACGGCACAACTGGAACACCAGGTCGTTACCGGCGACGGCGGAGGTCTGCCCGACTTCGACCCGGACCCCGACGACCCACAGCCGCACCGTGGTCCCGGCCACCACCGACAGCAGCGGGTTGGCCGAGGTGACCGCGTTCGTGGGGGATGCGGTGTAGGTGTAGATGTCGCTGATAGCCACTGGCATCCCTTCCTAGCTGCACCTGGGGCGCCGGAAGGGTTACCGCTGAGCATATCGTCAGAGCAGGAAGTAAGGCACTGCCCATGTCTCGATCTGGATCACGTCGGCATTGAGCATGTACGGGCCCCCGGTCAGCGTGCCTGACACGATCAGGTTCTGGTTGGCTGCGAGGATGCACCCGGAGCGGCCCGGGGTCCATGCCTGCACCGCGCCCGCGCTGCCCTGGAATCCTTGCAAGAGGTTTTGTGTCCCGTTGGCGTCGGCCGTCGAGGCGCCCCGGTAGACAAGCATGGAATCACCCGTAGAGAGTGATGCGACAGTGAGCCGCTGTATGGCCCACGCCCACCCGTCGTTCGGGCCCCACGTCCCCTGGAGGTAGGGGGCCGCCGCGGGCAGGAACGAGCCGATGGCCGGTACTTCTATCGGGCAGATGGCCGCGGCTAGCCGCTCGCGCCATTCCCGGTCCTGCTCGAGCGCGCCCGCCACCGCGCGCAGCGAGACGGACAGCTCGAGCGCAAACCCTGGTTCGCTCGAGGTCTCGGCCGGGGGCGGCGCCGCGCGGAGCGTACTGCCAGCCGTGCCGGGCGGCCGGTAGTAGTCCGTAACCAGGGCACCCGCCCGAGACTGGCGAGGCATGACTAATCGACAGTCCCCTGATACCACGGCAGCAACCACGACTCAAACTGGTCAGCATCACCGTAGATAATCACCTGGTTGTTAGCCGAGGTGATCCCGGTACAGTTCACCGCCAGGTTGCTATTCGGGTGAATGAACTGGTGGCCCTTCCCCCAGTCGTTCAAGGTCACGCCGATAGCGGCCCCGGTCGCATACCAGATCGGCTGGCCAGCAATGTTGTCGATGTACACGATGACGTTCCCGGCCGTGAACCCGGTGGCGGCCAGACGGCGGATCGACCAGAAATAGCCGGTGTCCGGGCCGCAGTTGGGTGCCGGGTTGAGGCTGCCCGCCGACCCTGAGATCGGGATGTTCATCACGAACGGGACCACCCGGGAGGCTTGCGCGGCCCGTTCGCGGAACCGGTTATCCCGGTCGAGCCGGTCAGTCAGGACGCTCATCTGCGCGGTGAGCCCGCCGACCGCCGCGGACAGCGACACGCCGAGGTCTGCGTCAACTGACATCGGTCACCGTCTCATCCTGGCAGCCGCACGGCTTACGCTTCCCGAACACCCTGCCCCCGGTAGCCAGGTCCACGGAGATTGCCAGCAACGCGAGGAACAGGAGCGCGCCGACGACCCCGGCTAGCTTCTCCGCTGCGCTATAAGAGGATTCGTCTGCCATGGGTGCAGGCTATCAGCGAAGCAATAAGGCAGGTAGTAGCATCGGCAGGGTGACAGGAGAGCCTATAACGCCATATGAGGATGATGCTACTCAGCGTCAACTCGCCCGGTTGGACGTGATGCTTCAGGAGTGTTATCGCATCCTGGCCGAGATTGAGCCGCTGCTGCCGCTGATCCCCCGGGCCCTGGTCCTGCTCGACCCGGGCGCCGCGATGCGCCGACACCTCAAGCCAAAGCGGAGGCCACCTGATGCCGTTCCGAAGCGCACGGCAGCGCCGGTACATGTGGGCGCGTCATCCGAGGATCGCCGCCCGGTGGACCCGCAGGTATGGGAGTAGACCCCGTGGCCGATGAACCCGAAACCGAGACAGCCGACGCGGCGCCGACCAACGCCGAGCTAGACCAGCGCGTGGCCGGGGTCGAGTCCAAGCTAGACCTGATTCTTGAGAAGCTGTCTGGTGGTGGAGCTCCACCCGCCCCGGCCGCGGACAGCCCGCCCGAGACCGGCAGCATCGCCGAGCAGATCCGCGCCCAGCTAGCCGAACGCGACAAGGCCACCGCCGACAAGACCGCCGCCGACGCTGCCGAGCAGCGCGTCAAGACGATCGAGGAACGGCTAGAAGGCATGGCCGAGCGGACACCCCAGCCACCCGAGCGGCGGGTCGAGCGGATCATGTGGGGGGCCCGGTGAGCGAACAGGCCGACATACCCACCCGGCCCGACCGGATACCCATGCACCAGCGGGTACAGGAAAACGAAGACCGGACAGACGCACTGGAGGCAGCGCTTAACGTGCTGATCGCCCGCCACAACCAGTTCGTTGCCGACGTGGCGCACGAGCTGGCCCTAGGGACGGACATGTGATGGCCGCGACGTTGATCCTGGGCCGGTGCAACCCCTATGGCGCTGAGACCGGCGGCCCCCGGTACGTTCTCGGCGGGTTGCATGGGCCCGGGTCGGCTGCTACGCCCGGCGCCGACCTCCCCGAGAACGTGGCCCAGGGCGAATGGCGGTGTCCCCAGCCTGCCCAGGTGCGCGTTCGGATGACGTGCCGGTGCGGGCACACCGGCCGGATCATGGACCTCTGCTCGATCCACGACGAAACCGTGTTCCGCTCTGATCCGCTCAACTATGGGCGCACGATCAAGGAAACCATCCGGGCCCGCGGCCACTATGAGGAGATCCAGCGGCGCCAGTCGTCGGGGTGTACCCGGTGCCTGTACCCCGGTGCGGCCCCGTCCTGGCACCACGAGATCATGACGTGGCAGAACGAGCTGGCGTGGCTGCACGACACGCATCAGTGGATGACGCCGCGCCGCGTGTCTGTCCAGCAGAAGATTGTTGACCTGGTGGCCAGGTTCGATGAGGCCAACGCCACCGGGGAGATCCACCGGTGCCCGATGCGTCTCATACCAGTCTCATGAGCTGCCACGATGATTCACCCGGCCATGAGGGCGCCGACCACGAGTATGTGACCGATGAGGCTGTCATCTTGCATGACATTAGGACACTGCTGAGGCAGATTCTCGCCCAGCTTAGGGAAGGGGCCGGGGATGGCCGCAGATGACGCCACAATCCGCGCGTGGGCACAAGACACCGGAGTCCCGGTATCAGCCAAGGGCCGGGTAGCTCAAGGCACCAGGGACCAGTACAACGCCGCCCACAACGGCGGTGACGCGGGCCCCGACTACCCGCCCGGCATGACCGACGCCGACTTCGAGACCGCTGCCGCCGCCGAGCCGGACCTTGGCGACTTCCCCGACGAGGTGACCCCCCGGCCGGTCAGCCCAAAAGTTTCATCTGTTACGATCCCGAGGTCATTGACCAGCAGATTCAAGCGTGGCAAGTCCAGCACCAAGCGGAAAACGAAGCCGAAGCAGCCCCGGGTCAGTACGGCCGACCTGATCGGTTCCGCGTGGCGGATCGGCGCCAAGCTGGCCCAGCCGATCCCCCCGATGTACCGGACCCTCCGCCTCCAGTCGGTGATCGCGGGCCCGCTGTATGACGACGCGGTCAAGGGGACGATGGTTGACCCGTTCCTTCAGCCGCTGGCGAGGCTGACCCGGGCCGGGGAAACCGTGAGCGCGCTGGTCGCGCCGAACGTGGCCATCGGGATCATGGCCTGGCACGCCGGTCACGCCGCCGCCCAAGGGCAGGAACCCAACCCCGTCATCATGCAGACGTCCGCGGAAATGCTGCGTCATGGGCTGCTGGCGATGATGCGGGTCGGCGGGGATGCGTTCGCCGCCCAGCTCGCCGCCGAGCAGGCTGACGAGGAGCGGTTCGGCGGGTCCGTGGATGCGATCATGGCGTGGATCATGGCGCCCCCGGCCGACCCGGCCACCGAGGAAGCCAACATCGCTAGGGTGGCTGCCATGTTCGCGGGCGAACCGGTGCCTGAGCCTGATGCTGAGACAATGCCTGCATGACCCTGGACCCGGCCACCGCTCGCGAACCCCGGCCCGGGGACTTCGGCGGGCGAGGGGTCGTGCTTGGCTGGCCTGATTTCGTGGCGTGGCTGCGCGGCCGGAAAGCCGATCATGCTGTGTTCGGTGAGCGGATCGAGTTGCCGCCCGCGTGGAAACCCGGCCAGCACTGGGGACACATCGGCAAGACCCGTGAAGGCAAGACCAACTTTGTGCTGGCCAAGGCCCGCGAGACCCGCAAATACGTCATGGTGCTGGACCCGAAGGGCAACGATCCGACGCTGGTAAAGGTGGGATGGCCGCGGGTTGACGGGGTACCGCCCCACAAACGGTTCCCCCGCGACATACAGAAAGCACTGGACGAAGGCAAGCAGCCGGTCAGGCTAATCGTCGGGGTCGGCACCCGGACCCGGGAGTCCGACGCGGCCAACCGGGAGCTGATGTCGCAGGCGGTCGAGTACGCCCGGGAGGCGGGCGGCTGGACACTCGTGGTTGACGAGCATCAGGTGGCGTCCGATCCTCGCATGTACCGCATCGGCCCCGACATCGCCCGCATGGCAGTGTCCGCGGCCAGCGACAAGACCAGCGTGGAAGTGTGCATGCAGTATGTGAGCTGGAGTGAAAAGGCGCCGATCCGGCAAGCGTCCCTTGTCTCGTTCTGGCACTCCAAGAGCCAGGACTTGTTCAAGCGGCTAGCGCTGGAGATCGGCCGGGACTGGCGGGAGCTGGCCGCGATCAGCGACGAGCTACCGGAGTTCTACGTGGCCACGGTGTCAGACAAGTCCCGGTCCCCGGTGGTCGTGACCAAGCCACCTGAAATCTAATCTGGTAGGTGGCTGTGTGGCCACCGAACAGCCCCGAGTGATGCGGCAGATAGTGTAACTGCCGATCGGTGGCATCTAATTCCCCCTTGACAGTGGTAATACCACCCGGTAGAGTGGTACTACCACCTAGAGAGGGAGCGGAAATGTTCAAGAACCTGACTGACGAGGAACTGACCAACCTCTACCAGACGATCAAGTCCAGCCGCGACAAGATGTGGGCCGCCTTCTCAAAGACCTTCGGGCAGACCGACTACAACATCGTGTTCGACATGAGCGGCATCATGAACGACCTCCACGCCGAGAACTCGACCCGGTGAGCAGCCAGCACAAGCACAACCCGATCTCTTTCCGACCAGCGGAGAGGGACCGGGTTTTGCTGCTCGCCTACCAGCAGCAAACCGGCTACCCGCTGAATGCCATCCTCACCGACGCGGTACACAAGCTACTTACTACCCACGATCACGGCTGGGCCGAGGACGTAGAGGAAGCGGGCGGGCTATGTCCCGCTTGCCTGGCCGGTGCCCGCTTAGCCGGTGCCCGCGCGGCTACCTGCTTGATTACCTGCCCGCCCGGCACCATGCCCACCGCGTTACTCACTGCCCGCTGCGCCCCCGACCGCTGGAACGCCGACGCTGCCAGGATCACCGCGCCGACCAGCACCACCGACCCCCCGGCCACCATCACCAGACCGCCCACCAGATGCCGCAGCGTCGTTTTCTTCACCACGCAGATGTTGACCGAGGTCACCACCAGCGACCCCGAGAACCCCCACGCGCACGTCGGGTCTGAGCTGTTGGACGTGGACCCGCCCCCGGCCGCCGCCGCGGTCGCGCTGCCCGCCGAGGTCGGCCACTTCCCAGAGGACACCCACCCGGCCACCGTGGCAGCGTTCGCTACCCGCTGGTTGTAGGACGACTGGCCGGGCTGGCAGGTTGTACACCGCTCGTACCGGGCTGAGAAGTTACCGGCCGCCTGCGCCCCGTTCGCCCCGCTAGCGGCAGCGAACCCGCCGTTCCGCGCCACGACCCGCACCTGAGCCTGCATGTCCGCGGCCGGGTTACCCGTAACCAGGGTCGAGTACTGGCCGCCATGCTGCTGCCAGATCCCGAAGCTTGTCCCCTGATCGCCTACCGCCTCAGGGTTAAGCCCCGACTCCGCGATGCCGTTCGCCATAATCCCGATGGCCTGCGTTGTCGAGGCGCCCGCGTTGATAAGCGCCTGGTAGATCTGCCGGGGAGTCACGCCAGCCACGGTGCCTCCCTACTTGATGAACCCGAACCCGGGTAGCTCACTGATGATCTTGATTATCCGGCTGGAGTTGGACGCGCCGGATGCTGCACGCTGCGCCGGGGTCTGCGCCCGGCCCGCGCTGCCCGAGGTGGACGGAGCGGAGGCACCGCCCGGCCATATCTGCGTAGCCGGGATCTTGGGAGGCGGCCAGCCCGTAGACACTGACGGGTCTTTCCCCACCACTTGCACCAGGATCGCCAGATCAACCGCATAGGCAAACGCCGTAGCGGTCGCCCTAGCGGGCTGGTACTCGGCCAGGATCGCCAGCGACAGGAACAGCGCGGACGGGAGGAGCAGCGCGCCCGGCGCGGGGGGCGCGCCCTTCTTGACCCACCGGTAGATGATGATGCTCTCACCGATGGCCCACGCGAAAAACAGGCCCATGACTATTGGCCGATGAGCCGCTGGGGGACGGTCGGCTGGCCGGTGCGGGTCGGGACCACCTGAGAAGATGCTGTGCCCTGGCCGGTGACCACCGCACCAGACCCCGGCCAGGACGCTTTGAACAGATCCGCCACGGTCACGTTGTAATCGCGGACGAGACAGTACCCCCACATGAACACGGTGTACCCGGCCCACGCCAGCCCGAGCCCGATCGCCGTCACGTCTCAGTCCCCTGCTTGCTGCTGGCCAGACCGGCGTTCTTAGCGTGCACGTACTGCGCCCACAGCAACGCCGCCGCGAGCCCGCCGCCGATGATCGGGGCCCACGGGTCACCCCCGGAACGCTTCTCGATGTACGCGCCGAGCACGACAAACAGGGCACCTTGCGCGATGCCCAGCTTGACCCACTTCATCAGCGTGTCAGCCCGCGTCCGCGCGTTAATCTCCGTCGTCTGCGGGCTGCTGTTGGTGGCGGAGATCACGTCATACATCAACGTGGCGTACACCGCGACCTTGACCGACCCGAGCCCGTTACCGAGCAGGCTTTCAGCCAACGACCGCGCCCTGCACGACCTTAGCCGGTGCCTGCGAAGCAGCCGGGGCCGGTAGCGCCTCGATGATCTCGGGCAGATCCGACGTGAACGCCACCGCGTTGCGGTGGAAGTAGTTTTCCCCCGGGTACGGCGCGTTCTTGGCCAGGTACCGGTCAAGCCGGTCAGCCGCCCGCGCCACATAGGTCTGATCCCCGGACGCCACCGCGGACTCCGCAGCCGCGGCCAGGTCATCACCCAGCTTGACCGCCTGAGCGTCACCGTGCCCGGCCAGGAAATACTGAATGCTCTTGACCGTGCTGGTCAGGCTGTCGGCGGATGGCTTGGCCGCGTCGGCTTCCATCTGCGCGATCTTGTCCTGCATCGCCTTGATCTGCGCGGCCAGCGCGTTCACGTCAACCTCGGTGACGCCGAGCCCGGCCGACGCGACCGCCGCCGACGCGATGTCAGCTTCCGACGTGGGGGAGCCGAGCACGTCGGACGACTGCTGGCCGATCTGGTCGGCTACGTACTGCTGAGGATCGGACATGCCTAATCGTTCCTTCCGAGTGTGCGTGCCGGGGTCCTGATACCGGCCAGCTCCATGTCTGTCTGCAACGCCCATAGCCGCCCGGCGAGCAGCCACACCGCGGCGCCGAGCGCGGCCAGACCGGCAGCGATGAGCCATAGGTCAACTTCGTCGATCACGTTCTGCCTGCCTGCCATAGCTGGTCCCATCTTCCCGGCGCGGTTGCTGGCACCATCGCCCCGTCAGCGGTCACGATAGGCAGCACCTCTTGCATGGCCAGTGTCGCATAGTTGCTGCTCGTGGGGTTGACAAGCACCATCGCAACAGGCATCTGGGTTATGCCGGATACGGCGGCCGGGGACGGGTGCCCGCTGGCCTGCTCCATGACGGTCGAGTGGTTGGCTGCCTGCCCCTTGATCCGATGATGCAAGTGCTGGCGTCGGAGTGCCATCTAGACCCGCCTCCCGAACCGGCGGCGTTTCACGTCGGCGCGGTCCCGCATCGGGTTACGCCACGTCCCGCCCATCGGCGTGTCACCCTGCATCTTGGCGCCGTCGAAGTTGAGGCGCGCGACCATGCCGGGCTGGGGATTCCACGGGCGCACCCACGTAACCGGCGCGGACGGGTCCATGCCCATGTAGGGCTGGCCCCCGGGCCCCACGACGGGGAGCGGCGCCATCACCGGGGCACGAGCCTCGCACGGGCGGCCGCGGAACGAATCGGACACCTCCACATAGGGGTGCGACTGGCTGTAGGTCATGGGGAAGTCACGGGTGCTGGCCAGGTGGCGGGTCATGGCTAAGCCGTCCTGACGTGAATGTTGTCCCCGGGCCCGCCCGGCAACCCCTGGACACCGAAGTTGTAATCGACCCCGGACTTCAACCCGCTGACGGTGACGCTGGTCGCCGTGGTCGTACCGGACTTGACCTGAGTGTGGGAGGCGAGATCCCGCACGATGTAGGCGTAGCTCGTGGCGTTCGCCGCCGCGTGCCACGACACCTTGAAACTGGTCTTAGTCACCGCCGAGCTGGTGAGCCCGCTGATCGCCCCGGCGGTCTTGGCCGCCGTCTTGGTCGCCGTGGCGCCCCCGGCCGAGGTCGGGGTACCCGGCGCCGGGCTGGTGGTCGTGGTCGTCCCCGTCCCGCTGTCGGTCGTCCCGCCGCCGCTCGACCCGGCACCCCCGGTGCCGCCGCCGCCCGCCTGCCCGGCCAGCTGGTCAAGCTGATTCTGGATCGCGGCCAGCTCCTGAGCGGTCAGCTCACCGCAGTCAACCGGGTTACCGTTCGCGTCGGTGCATTCGTTACTGCCCGCCGATGTGGGGGTCTGTGACGCTGCCGCCGCGGACGCCTGGTGACGCTTCCACAGCAGGTAGGCCAGCACCGCCACGAACACGCCGCCCGTGATGATCCACTGGTTACGGGTCAGACCGGCATATTTCTTGCCGCCCTTCCCCGGCGGTCCCCCGGGACGGGCCGCCTGCGCGGTCGGCTGCTCGCTCACCCGTTCACGCCCGGCCACTGGATCAGGTTGGCGGGCTGCCGGATCTGCTTCACCCCGCGGTGCGTCAGCGGCACCTGCAACGGAGCGTTCAGGCCGCGCGGGTCGGTCGCCGGGACCGGCATCAGGTTGTCGCTCTCACGGCTGACCGGCATCCCCGCACCCGGCCAGTACTGCCCCTGCGGGCGGGCCCAGTACTGGTTGGGGTAGTGGCCGGGACAGTTCGCCGTGAACGAGTAGCCGCCCATCGCCAGCGTGATCGGCCCGGTCAGCACCCCGGGCCCGGCCACCGGAACCGCCCGGGTACCCGGATAGCCGGATACGCCGTCCTTGTACTGCTCCCACGACCCGGGGGCGCGGGTCAGGTTGGGCATGGCCGCCGCGTGGCCGTTCACCCGCGCGGGCCAGCCGGGCAGGGTATACCAGCGCACGGCAGTCTCCTAGCTTGGTCGGCCCAGCTCAGCGTTCAGCGCGACCGTCTCAGCCTTGACGGCTGACTTAGTCAATGCCTGCGTGCCGGTCGGATGCGCCACCAGATCCGCGATCGCAACCGCCACCACGACAGCCATCGCCAGCGGGAAAAACCGCCCGAACATGGCTAGGCGCTCTTGCCCTTGCCGGTCACGCCGACACCCAGGAAATGCTGCGCCGCCCAGTACAGCAGGACACCCACCAGCACACCGCCGAGAGTGACATTCATATTGGCCGCCTTTCTCAGCGGGGTAGGGACCACCAGATGAACACGAGCAGGCCGAGAGCCAGCGTGCCGCCGCCGACCGACGCCCAGAAACCCAGAGGATGCGCGCCTTCGTCCCCGGTGACGATCCCGAACGCCTTGGCGCCGATGGTGGTCGGCCCCTGCGGGGTCGCGCCCGCGGCGGCGGGGGTTGCGGCGCCGCCGTACCCGTTGGCGAACACGGATGCGCCTAGGCCCGTGTTGAGTGTCAGCCCGGCCATCACGCCACCCGAAGTGAATATGAGCCAGGAGGCTGATAGCCCTCTGGCGGGGACAAGGTGAGACGCTGACCGGCGAACCGGGCAAACTCATCAGCCGCCGATGGCGTGTACTCGTCAATGCCGGGCACATCGCGCGGGGTCAGTTCCCCTTCAGCCAGGACGTTGCCGAACGGGTCAAGCAACTCGATGCGGGCCATGACTACAGCTCCGGTAGGCCCTGCACGAGCGCGCCGGTCGGGACGACCTGGCCCACGATCGCGTTCAGGGTCATCGAGGTCGGGGAACCGGTCGAGTTGTTGAACCCCCACGGGTACCCGGCCAGCTCGATCTGCGTCCCCGGGTTGGTCGAGAGGAAGATCTCGCCCGTGTCGAGGATTCCGATGTCGCGCTGCGCTAGCGAGGTCTTGCGGCTGATGGCCATCGTGCCGGTCGGCCGGGTTGTCTGCACCGTGCCCGCGTTCGTCCCGCCCGCCGCGGAGATAGACGGGTTACCCACCGCGCCGATCTGCATCGAGATCGCCAGATCCTCGCACAGCGTGGCCCACAGCGAGTCGATCAAAGGTACGCCGTCTACCAGGAACTTAGGCCGGGCGGGCCACCCGTTCCCCGCGGTCGTCCCCTGGTAGGCGACACCGTTGGTCGTGACCGGAGAGTCCGCGGTCAGCCGGGCCCCGGCCGAGTCCCGCAACTCGAGGATCAGGACCGTCAGGTACCCGCCGAGGCGGGGGAGCTGCACCAGCTGGCTCGAGTTGGTGGTGCTGGTGGCGGAGATCTGCGGGGTGGCCTGCTGGTAGATCCACTGTGCCGTGGTCCCCAGGCCGGGCGGGTCAACCGGCGCCGACGGCAACCAGTAGAAATCGGAGTCGAGCGTTTCCTGAATGGTCGGGGTCGTGGTCGGGGTGTTCGCCGTGTAGATCGTGGTCGCCGCCGCCAGGTTCGCCTGGAACACCGGGAGGAGAGCGGCGTTGGCGCCGCTGATGCACCCGTAGCCCTTCGCAAACTCGAAACTGAGGTAGGTCGAGAAGCCGAGCACCGTCGAGACGGAAAGCGTGGTGTTGATCGTCTGGTACTGCGGCGACGAGAACGGGGACCGCATTTCGTCGGTGCCGAACTGGCCGCTGTACAACGGGACAAGGTTCAGCATTTCGTAGCCGGGGCCGACGATCAGCTGTGTCCCGAAGGCATCCTTCATCTGCACCAGTGAGAACAGGTTGTACGGGGCGTCCGCGGCGATGGTCGGGCCGGTGGCCGCATTTGTCCCGACCGTGGTCGTGTTGACGACCAGCCGGTACCCCTTGCAGTACCCGGGCATCGACACGGTAGGCCGGGACATGAACCCGCCGAAGCTCTGCGTATCCACGTACTGGGCCCGGCGCCCGTCGGGAGCATGTCTGATGAACGGGCCGCCCTGCGGCTGCGCGGTCGTCTGCGGCTGCGGGCGCCCCGCGACAGTACCGCCCGCGGGGGCAATCGTCGGCTGGCTCACAGGACCGTCACCACCACTTGACCGACACCATGCATGATCGATCCTTCCGGCTGGCTTCCGAGCTGCCGCTTAGCCCACAGGCGCACGACCCGGGTAGCCGGGAACAAGAGAAAACCGACGATCACCGTCAGTTCCATGATTCGCCGCGTCGGCATGAGGGGCGCCCTTCCAAGGGTTGGCTTATCCCCCCGGCGCAACGTCTCTGGACGCGAAACCCCTTCCGGCTCAGAGCGGTCGCGCCGGAAGGGTTACCGCTGAGCATACAGCCAGCGCAACGGGCACACTAGGCGCATGGCAGCAACGCTCTTCGAGGTCAGCCCGGCCGATGTGGCGGATACGTCCGATGACTACTACACGCCCCGGTGGATCTTCGATGCGGCTGGTCTGGTGTTTGATATGGACGTCGCTGCGCCGGTTGATCCGGCCCGGCGCACATGCCCGGCGCGGCGGTACCTGACGCCGGTCGATGACGGGCTGACGCGACCGTGGGACGGGCTGGTATGGATGAATCCGCCTTTCTCTGGGTCGCGCCAGTGGGTTGAACGTTTCGCTGGGCACCGGGACGGGCTGGCGCTCTTGCCTGCTGTCAAGGGACGGCGATGGAACGGGGACCTGATGCGAGCAGCCGATGCCATCGCCTTGATCACCACTGATTTCATCGGCCCGGATGGATCAGCCCGGATGATGCCCTATGCCCTGATCCTGGCCGGTTGCGGGCCGGTTGCGGTTGAGGCGGTGGGCCGGGTAGCTGCAGCCGACAAGTACGTCCGGGGTGCCTACCATGTGCGGCCAGGCTGATGGTCGCGACCCGTGACCCGTTGTCGGAGTGGTTTGATCCGGCTGCGCGGCGTCTCATCACCCGGGCCTACGGGCGCCGCGGCGAGTGGACCGGGGTATTTCTGGCGCCGCCCTCGATCACGCAACGGGCCTACGCCGCCCGCATCGGGATCTATGACCTGTACGAGCGGGACCGGTGGGGGGAGCAACGGTGGGTGCGGGCATTCAAGCGAAGCGTCTACTACCAGCTCAAGAAACACGGGTACGCGGAGGCGCCCCGGTGGGGTGAGACCCGCATATCAGGCTGGCCAGCGGTCGCGCTCGAGTGGGAGACCGGCCAGCGGGTCATGCGCGCGGGCTGGCCCCAGCGGAGATGGGCGATACGGGTCAGGTTGCACGACGGCGGATCGGCCGCGTCGAGGGCGGGCCGGGCCAAGTCCGACTCATGGGTGGGCACCGGGCGCCAGTCCACGGTTGACGATCACGACTGGTAGAAGTGACCTGGGCCGCCCGTGCCAGGTATGAGCTGGTGCGGGCGGCCCGGTGTGCCCGTCCCTACTGGCGAGGCCCGGCAGGGAGCCGCGTTCAGGCCGGGTGTTCTAGAGAGGGATCACCCAGTGTCCAAGCTGAGCAACCAGGTTCAGGATATGCCAGGGCCCCCCGGCCCCAGGTGGATCTGAGGGGGAAGGCCGGGGGGCCCTAGGACCGGATTCGCTGGGCGGGGTAGCACTACGAACCCGAGATGGCCTATGATGGCCAGACCTCAACGCAATTGCGATTATACGGTAGGAGTAGCGGCAAGGCTAGGAAGACGGCCCCGTTACTCCATATCACCATGCCATAACTTCATATCACCGTGAGCTTGGCTCTGCCCTAAGTCTCGCTGTCGCTCGACAGAGCTAGACAGCGAGACACTGCACTTATGCAGGTCAAGTCAAGATCACTCCGTAGGAACTTCAAAACCGGAAGTCCCTACGGCCCGGAACAGGTGGTTAACCACCTTCACCACAACTAGTTACCGGTGAAGGTCCGTAACCACAGCTGGGGACCGTAAGCCCTAGCATCAAACGGTGCAGGCGCGTATCATTAGAAGCATGGATGTACCGGATCTCACCGTCCGCGAGGCTCGCATCCTGCTTGTCGAGTACGGCCAGTGGCACCGGCAGCGCGACGACCTGTTCCGCGTCGCACACCGATCCGGCATCAGCATAAGCGACATCTCACGGCTTACCGGGCATGGCCGGTCCACCATCGAACGGGTCATCACTGACCGGGCCGCCCGCCTCCCCGCCCGCTTGCGCGCCGAGCTGGCCGCCGCCGCCGCCGCGGTCGAGACCGACCCCGCCGCCCTCGCCAAGATCCAAAACCGCACCAAGGAGGAGAACCGGCCATGACCGATTCGTGGAACCCCCCGGCCCCGCCCCCCGCCGTCCAGTACGTCAGCTTCGGCCCGGCCCCCCACCAGGAGATCCGCGCGGAAGTGGCGTCCGCGATCCTCACCGCGTGGCGCGACAAGGCCCCCAAGCAGTTCGGGGAAGCGCTCGCCGCCGCCATGCTCAACGGGAACGGCCACCAGTGACCGAGCTGGACCCGGCCATCGCGGACGTGGGCGAGGAGGTCTACCGGTACGGCGCCGCCTTGTCTGCGGGCCCCGACCCCGGCAGCCATGAGGACATCGGCTGGGACCACAAAGCGTGCCTCACCTACTGCCGTGGCGGCCGCCGCCGCCGCCGCCGCGTGTGTCCCGCGTGCTACGGGCCCGCTGTCATCCTCGACATCAACCACGCCGACCTCGAGCCCTGGCCGACCCGCGCGGAGCAGTTCGCCGCCTGGGTCGGAGGATGGGTGAGCGCGTTCATGGCCGCGGTCGTGTCCCCCTTCCAGCGGCCCGCCACCGCCGAGACCGAGCGCGCGCAGCTGATCGAGCAAGCAGCGAGAGGCGACCATGAGTGAGGCCAACAGCCCATCCTTCAAGCTGGGCCAGTACGACGGATGGGCCGACCGGCAGCGCGTCGAGACCTGCCCCGGCGTCCCCCCCATCGGTCCCCAGCCCCCGAATCCGGCCTACCCGCACATGTACCTCCGCGGCTACCAGCGGGTCATGGACGGCGCCCAGCCGCACATCTGCGGCGATGCGTGCAGGCGCCAGTGAGCGCGATCCGGTGCGGCGGGCACCACTGGTACAGCCGCCAGACCGGCCGCTGGGCCTGCATCTTCTGCCACCTGACACCAGCATGGGAGAGGCCATGGGCCCGACGTGGGTGAGCGTAGATGTCCTGTTCGCGTCGGTTGAGGCCCGGGACCTGGCCGAGCTGACCAAGCTCCGCCGCCGCCCGCTAGCCGCCCAGGGACCGTCAGCGAGGCACGTCAAGGCCGGGAAAGCGTCCGGGGAAGCCCGCGCACGGTGCCCGGAATGCCGCCAGACCGACCCCGCCAGGCGCCAGGGATGCACCCACCGGGAGGCGTCATAGACACGATCAAGCGGGCCGCCATCGAGACGTGCGGGACCTGCGGGCACCCGGAAAGAGCCCACCAGCACCAGACAGGCACCGATGAGGAAGCCATCCTGGTCATGGCCGCGCTGGGCGGCCCGTGCCCCCGGTTCACCGTCTCAGACGCCGCCGTGACCTACCAAAAGCACCTCGCCATCACCAATAACCGGGCCCCGAAACGGCAGAATGGCGGCCAGATAGGCAAGCGGAAAGCGCTCTGTAAACGGTGCGGGAATCGCGGCCACGGTGCGGAAAACTGCCCGCTGTGACTTAGTTTGCACACGCGAAAGATCCCGTGAGCTGGACGTTTCGGCTCTGCAAACGGTATAG
>Ga0310909_10000845_pt1 | contig 16968 bp, 14 predicted proteins | sample GREbulkMGT000H_FD_203449 | JGI IMG/M metagenome (GOLD analysis project Ga0310909, IMG submission 203449) | Lab enrichment of tropical soil microbial communities from Luquillo Experimental Forest, Puerto Rico - GRE.bulkMG.T000H | ecosystem: Environmental > Terrestrial > Soil > Tropical forest >... | reverse complement strand
GTGAGGTCCTGCAGGCGCGCCGCGACATTCACGGCATCGCCCAGCGCAGTGAAGACGGTGTGATCGCGGAAACCGATATCGCCGATGATGACCTCGCCGCCGTGAATGCCGATGCCGAACTCGATCGGCTGCGGCAGTTCGGTTGAAAATTCATGATTCATGTAGGCAACATTGGCGGCGACAATCGCGGCCGCCCGCATCGCCTGCCGCGAGGCGGTGGTCGGATCGGTGCGCAGCCCGAACAGCGCGAGCAGCCCGTCGCCGACGAACTGGTTGGGCTGCCCGCCGGCATCGATCACAGCCTGCGAGGCGGCTTCCAGAAAGCGGTTGACCAGGAACACGGTGTCGTAAGGTAGACGCGCTTCCGCAAGCTTGGTCGATCCGCGCATGTCGACGAACATGCTGACCACATAGTGTTCTTCGCCAACGTTGATGCGCCGGCGATTGCGAACGAAGTCGGCACCGATATTGGCCGGCAGCACGGGGATGACGGCGATATCCGCCTTCGGCCGAAGCTGACAGGCGAGCCTGATCGACGGATTGGAGCTCGCTCCTACGCGCGCCAGCACATGCGATTCGCGGCTGGAGGGCGGCGGCAGCGCAAAGCGATCGCTTACCACCCGCACGCGGCAGGTCGAGCACCGGGCCTTGCCGCCGCAGACGCTTGCATGCGGGACCTTGAAACGCAGGCTCGTCTCCAGGATGGAGAGGCCGCGTGGACTACGGACCTTGCGACCGGGATAGGAAACGGTGATCGAGCCGCGCCGGTTTTCGATCAGCGCCCGCACGCCGCGCGCGACGAAGACGAGCAGGATCGCCGTCCCATACAGGATCGGGAAGTAGTAGAGCGTGATGTCCTCGATCACCGAGCGCTGCGCCGGCGGGGTTAATTTGATATGCTCGGCTCGCCATTCCGGCTGCGCTGCGCGCTCGACCGTCTCGTGGGCGCCGCGATGGGTGCCGGTCATTGCCAGCGGCGGCAGCAAGACCGCAATCGCGAGCAGGAACGGGGCAGCCCATTTGAAGAACGGCTTTAAGCGCAGCCAGAAGTAAAGTCCGATGCAGGCGTGGATCCAGGCAACCGTCAACAGGAAGAATTGCACGGCCACCATGTACGGGCGGTTGACCCAGTAGGCCAGTAGCACCCCCGAATACGGCGGCACCGGGCGTCCGAACAACAGCCCTCCCAACCGCATGATTCCGAAATGGCTGGCGATCAGAAGCGGAATGCTCAATCCGAACACGAGCTGGGTCACCTCGATGGCCGTGTAGCGGAAGTTTCGTCGCTGATAGAGGGCCCACAGCCCCAGCGAAAGATGCGTCGCAGCGGCGGCGTAGAGCGTGATGTTGACGACAGGGATCCGCCACCACCAGACATGGAAGCGCAGCCACGTCTCCATGGCGTCATAAGAGAGGTTGCCCAGTGCGTGATTGAAGAAATGCGAGAAGATGTAGGAAAACATGATGAGGCCGCAGACCAGCCTCACCTGGCGCACACCGATGCCGCGCCACCAGCGAGCGGCGTCGGCTGCGTCTGGCTTGTCGGTGCGGACATCGAGAATGGCGGGTGCCGGAACGGCCATGCTGAAATCGATTTGTGAGCAAAACCTCTAGAAAAAACCGGCTCCCGGCACTTTTTGCGGCGCCGCAAGCCGGAGGCAGGCTAACGCAAGCCGGCCCCATTGGCGAGAGGGCGTGCGCTGCGATCGTTAAGGTAAGGTCAGAGCGCATGCTGCGACCCGCCGCCGACATCCGGCACCGCACGAAAAAGGGGGCGGACGCGCGATGCGTCCGTCCCCCTCTGATCAAATGAAACGCCTTGCGGGTACCTGGCTTATTCGGACCTTCCCGCTATTTGGTCACCTGGCCGCGGATTTCGCCGCCCGGATTGGCCGCGGTGTGGACGTTGATATAGAGCTTGCCGGCCTGTAGGTCGGCCGCCTGGGCATCGGTCAGCGTCGCGCTGCCCTCCACCGGGCTCGAGCCGGCGTTGGGGATCGCAACCGACACGCCTGCGTTCTTGCCGGCTTCGGCCGGCCCATGGAAATGCGCGGCCGTGGCGGGACCGGAGAGACCGGAATAGGTGACCTTCCAGGTCAGCTTCTTGCTCGCGGCATCATAGTCTACGTCCGCCGTGCCGGTGGCCGTGCTGGTCGTCGGGGGTACTTCGGATTTGCCGTCCAGCGTCACCTTGAATTTCTCGGCGAACGCAGGGCCTGCGAGGGCAACCGCCGCCCCGAGCGCAAGCGTGGCAAACATGATCTTGGTCATGGTCTCTCTCTCCCTGTTGACGTCAATTGATGGCGCCGCTTTTCCAACATTGCGAAGCTCCGTTTATTCCCAGAACCCGCTCAACCGCCGCAAAATTTTCCCCCGATCCGTCTGAAATACAAGTCTGGAGCGAAGACGTCGGTCTGGCCATACTAGCCCGGATCTCTTCCCGCAACGACGGATCGGTAATGCTGCGACGAATTTTCCTGTCTCTGCTCCTCGCCGCCGCTGCCGCCTTCGCCGTCTATTGGTGGCTGACCGCGCCGCCGCCCCGCCTGCCGGTCACCACGGCGGCCTATTCGCCGAAAGTCGGAAATGGCGAAATCATCTTCAACGCGGGCGGGTGCTCGTCCTGCCATGCGGTACCGGGCCAGCCCGATCGCTTCCGGCTGGGCGGCGGGCTTGCGATCCCGTCGCCTTTTGGCACGTTCTATGCGCCCAACATCTCGCCCGATCCGACCGACGGCATCGGGCGATGGAGCGAGACGGATTTTGTCGAGGCGGTCATGAAAGGCGTGTCGCCCGGCGGAACGCACTATTTCCCGGCCTTCCCTTATCCGTCCTACGCGCACGCCAAAATCGACGACGTCCGCGATCTCTTCGCCTATCTGAAGACGCTGCCGCCTGTTGCAGGCAAGGTGCGCGATCACGATGTGCCGTTCCCCTTCAACATCCGCCGCAACGTCGGCATCTGGAAGTTGTTGTTCATGGACGACAGGCCGCTCAAGCCGGAGGCCGCGCACTCGGCGTCCTGGAATCGCGGTGACTATCTCGTCAACAGCTTCGGCCATTGCGCCGAATGCCACAGCCCGCGCAATTTTTTGGGCGGCATCATCGCAAGCCAGCGCTTCGCGGGTGGGCCCAATCCGGAAGGCGAAGGCTGGGTGTCGAACATCACTCAGAAGGGCCTCTCCGAGTGGAGCGAGAAGGACATCGCCTATTTCCTCGAAACCGGCCAGACGCCCGACAATGACAGCGCCGGCGGCTCGATGGCGCGCGTGATCAAGAACACCTCGCAGCTTCCGCCGCAGGACCGCAACGCGATCGCGGAATATTTGAAGTCGCTGCCGCCGGTCGAAGGACCGCCGCGGCCGCCGAAGAAGCCGAAGAGCGAAGGGTGAGTTCAGGGAGCTTTGGTTGGTTCGCCGCGCAGCTTTCGCGGCAGGAAAGCAGCGGCCTGACAATTCGCCTGCCGAAACTGCTAACTGGTCCCGAAGGCCTTGAAGGTGATGATGGTGTGCGTGTCCTGAATGCCCGGAATGACCTGCACCTTCTCGTTGACGAAATGGCCGATGTCAGTGTCCTTGTCGACGTAGAACTTGACCAGCAGGTCGTAATTGCCCGCGGTCGAATAGATTTCGGAGGCGATCTCGGCCTCCGCAAGCGCGTTGGCGACCACATAGGATTGGCCGAGCTTGCACTTGATCTGGACGAAGAAAGGCACCATCGCGGTCGTCTCCGGGGGCATATAACGACCCCAGATAGGCCAGATTTGGGGGCGTTAGCAAGCCAACTTGCTGGCACCGGGCGGCCGGGGTAGGACAGGGCATGGCCACGCCCGCAGCCCTCACCATCGCCGGCTCGGATTCGTCCGGCGGCGCCGGTATCCAGGCCGATCTGAAGACGTTTGCCGCGCTCGGTGTCTACGGCGCGTCCGCCATCACCGCATTGACCGCGCAGAACACGAGGGGCGTTGCCGGTGTGCATGCCGTGCCCGCCGACTTCGTCACCGCACAAATCGATGCCGTGTTCAGCGATCTCGACATAGGCGCCGTCAAGATCGGAATGCTGGCGGAGCGCGCAATCATCGATGCAGTCGCAGACGGCCTGAAGCGGTGGTCGCCGAAACATGTCGTGCTTGATCCCGTGATGGTTGCGACCTCGGGCGATCGGCTGCTCGCTGCCGACGCGGTCGAGGCGCTTCGGACACAACTCATTCCGCTGGCGTCGATCCTCACGCCGAACCTGCCGGAGGCGGCGGCGCTCCTGGATGCGCCGGTGGCGAGCCAGGAGGATGCGATCGTTGAACAGGGCCGGCGACTGCTCGCGTATGGCTGCACCGCCGTGCTGATCAAGGGCGGCCATGGCGAGGGGACCGAGAGTATCGACTATCTCATCGACAGGCAGGGCACAATTGCACTGTCCGCGCCGCGCGTTGCAACCCGCAACACCCATGGCACCGGATGCTCACTGTCGTCGGCGATTGCCGCGGGCCTTGCCAGGGGCGAGGATCTGGAGAGCGCGGTGCGTAACGCGAAGGCTTTCATCAGCGCGGCGATCGCAGCCGCAGATCGCTTCAGCGTCGGCCACGGACACGGGCCGGTGCATCATTTTTACCGCTTTTATTGATGCGGCGAAGCGACCGCTAAAAGTTTGCTCCCGCGCGTGTGCGAGAGATCAGCGACACGTGTCTTCAGCTAGCCAAAAACGACTGGCGTGCCCTTCTTCACTTGTTTCGCAAGCCGCTCGGCGTCCCAGTTGGTGAGGCGTACGCAGCCATGTGACTCCGCCTCGCTGATTTTGCCGGGATGCGGGGTGCCGTGGAGCCCATAACCCTCGGCTGACAGGCTGATCCACACCGTGCCGACGGGATTGTTCGGACCCGGATTGATCGTAAAGGCCCGTTTCGATCGAACGCCCTTGAAATGGTAGTCGGGATTATAATGGTAGGTCGGGTTGTGCTGGATGGCGGTGACTTTCAACGTGCCGCTCGGCGAGGGCTTCTCCTCGCTGCCGACGGTTGCCGGATAGAACGCGACGAGATTGTCCGATCGATCGAACACCTTGACGGTCTGCCGCTGCTTGTCGACCTCAACCTTTTCGATCGGCGGAGATTTGCTGCCTTTGACCCCAACATCGGAGACGATGATGGTGGTGCCTTCGCGATCGAAGGGCCGAGCAGGATTGAGCGCAGAGAGCAAGTCCTCGCTCATGTGAAACTTCTCGGCCAATTCCTGCCGCGGGCTCGTGTAGCTCAAATGCGTCAGATGCTTCATGTCCTCCATCTTGCTCGGCAGCTTTGCGAGGAACGGTCCCTTCACGTCGCTGGCGCTGATCGTGTATTGCGTGAGGATGGGCCGATCGTCGCCGGCGAGCTTTTGCCAGAGCTCTTGCGTCAACTCGCTTGCGCCAGGCAGTTGTTGGGCCTCGGCATAGGCCCGCAGCGCTTTTTTGGCATTCTCGCCAAACTTGCCGTCGATTTCTCCCGGCGAGAAATGCGCGCGATCGAGCAGGACCTGGACGCGAAGTCCAAGTGGCGTGATGCTGTCCGCGGGCGGTTGCGTGCCGGACCATTCGGCGGAATTGATGTTCTCAGGCTTCAACGCGAGCGGAGCGGCGGTAGCAGGAGAGAGCAGGAGCGCGAAGAATCCGAACGCGGCAACCAAAGCCGGCCAACGAGCGAAGAGCAACCGAAGCCTCTTTGTCGCCCTGAAAAACTCAAAGCCTCGAATTACCATTTGAGGCAGTCGTGCCTCGCGCGCGCCGACGACGTGCATCGCTCTCACCAGGTCCACAGATTAGGAACGCGGACCGGCACGCGCGGTTCCTCCGCTCGCTTACTCCTGGACCGTCAGTGCCTGAAGCAGGCTTGCGCTGCGTCACCGTGGGCTGATCTGCAGCTCGATTAGCGCCAGTCTTTGCAGCACCGCAATATCGCGCTCGCCGGATTTCGCGGAGCGCAGGATCGATTCCGCCAATAGGTTCACGTGTGCTGCACTGACCGGCTCGGGCAAGGTCGCGACCGCCTGTTCGAGCGCCGTGGTCATGGCCTCAATCACTTCCGGGGAAAAAGCTGCGTCGGAAAAATCCCTCATCGGCGGCCCCCCCACCCGAGGACGCACTGATCGATCATTTCGCGGATAATCGCCTTTGGTTGTTCAACCAACGCGGCCGAGCATGGTTCCATCGGTCGTACAAGAAGGGCCAGCGGCTGCGCGAGGCAGCCAGAGGCCGCCCGAAGATCCGCAGAAAACCGGTACCGCGCTACTTCAGTGTCTTGAGATAGGCGACGACGTCGTCGACGTCCTTCGGGTCGCCCATTCCGCCATAGGGCATGCGGTTGCCCTTCACCTTCGCCTGGGGATCACTGATATAGGCGCGCAGATTGTCCTCGTCCCATACGAGATTGGCCCGCTTCATCGGGTTGGAGTAGCGAAAATCGGGGAGCGCGGCCGATCGGCGACCGAACACTCCCTTGAGACTGGGTCCGAGCGCGTCGGGACGGTCGGTGTGACAGGCGGCGCAGGGCGCAAACAGCATTTTGCCATGCTCGGCGTCGGCCGCGTCGACACGGCCGGCAAAGAGCGCAAGTAAAAGAAAGGGCGCAAGGCCCGCGGCTGTTCTTTGACACCGGGCGACGGTTGCTTTTCCGATCATGCATGCACCAGCGGGCCGGGGCTCTTGAGATATTTTTCGGTGATGGCCTTGGCCGACCAGTAGGCGAGCGCGCCGAGCGTGCCGGTGGGATTGTAGCCGTGCTGCTGCGGAAATACGGATGCGCCCTGAACGAACAGATTGTGGGCGTCCCAGACCTGCAGATATCGGTTCACCACGCTGCTCCCGGGATCGGGCCCCATGATCGTGCCGCCGGTGTTGTGGGTGGACTGATAGGGCACGATGGTGAAGTTCCTGGGCCGGTTGTGCACCTCGTAATGGGTGGGATTCATCGCCTTGATGACAGCCTCCAGCTTCTCGACCAGGTAGCGTGACATTTTGTGGTCGTTGTCGGTGGCGTTGTAGGTCAGCCGCACCAGCGGCCGGCCGAGCGCGTCCCTGTAGGTGGGATCGAGGTCCATGAAATTGTCGCGGTGGGCATAGACCGAGCCTTGCGTGTTGAAGCGGGTATTGCACCGGTACCATTTCGCTTCAGCCTGCTTCCACCCCACGCCCCAGCGCGGCTCGCCCTTTGGCAGGACGCGGCCTCCGATCGGCGGCGCGCCGCCGTTGAGGCAGGCGATATAGCCGCCGCCGAAAAAGCCAAGACCGGAATGGTCGAAATTCTCGCCGTTGAAATCGTCGATCGCGGTTGCCATGCCGGGCGCACCCATGAAGGGATTGAATTCGCGCCCCTCGAAGAAGGCTTCGCCGCCGGCTTCGAACTGGTAGCAATAATTCTTGCCGACGACGCCCTTGCCGGTTCTGGGATCGTAGGGCTCGCCGATTCCGGCCAGCAGAAGTTGCTGAACGTTGCCGAACACGAACGACGACAACACCACAAGGCCGGCGGGCTGCTCATATTCCTCGCCGGTCTTCATATCGGTGTAGATCACGCCGGTCACCCGCCTGGCCTGCTTGTCATAGGCGAGCCGCGTCACGAACACACGCGTGCGCAGCTCGAATTTTGGTTCGGCGCGCAACACCGGCATGATGTTGACGTTGGGCGAGGCCTTGGCGTTGGCCTCGCATGCCGTCCGGTTGCAGTGGCCGCAATATTCGCACCGCCCGAGCGTGATGCCTTCCGGATTCACATAAGGCGCGCTCGATGTCGCCGCGGGAACCGGAAATGGATGATGGCCGAGGCTCTTTGCCGCCTCGCTGAAAATCGCAGGGCCTGCGGCTGTCTTGATCGGCTTGTTGGGATAGTCGTCGCTGCGCGGACCTTCGAACGGGTTGCCGCCCGCGATTAGCTTGCCCCTGAGATTTCCGGCCTGACCTGACACGCCGCAGAGCTTGTCGAAGCGATCGTAGAACGGCTCGAGCTCGTCGTAGCTGATGGGCCAGTCCTGGATGGTCATGGTATTGGGAATGGCCTTCGCACCGTATTTTTCGGTGAGCACGCTCTTGATGCGGAAATCCGTCGGCAAGAAACGCCAGTGCAGGGCGCCCCAATGAATGCCGGTGCCGCCGACGCCCTCGCCGGGCAGGAAGGCGCCGAAGCGGCGGATCGGCAACGCGAGCTCGTCCGGCGTGTTGCGAAAGGTGATGGTGTCGATCGAGTTGTCCTGCATCAATTCCAGCCGCACTACATAGCGCAGTTCGTCGCGCAAGCGTGTGAGCGTAAACTCCTCCGCCGGGGTTCGATCGGCGCCGCGCTCGAGCCCGACCACGTTGAGGCCGGCTTTGGTCAGCTCGCGCGACAGGATCGCGCCGGAGAAGCCCATGCCGACCACGACCGCGTCGACATCCTTCAACTTTGTCGCCATCGCCGCCTCCTTACGAAAAGTCGGCGATCGATTGCGGATCCGCGACGTATCGCTTGTCGCGATAGGCATCGATCTTGTCGGCGTAGGTGGCGGGCAGGCCGGGGAAGCCGAGCAGCTTCCAGCCTGCCTTGTCGCGGTTGCCGCCATAGATCGGGTCGGCGAAAAAGCCTGCCTGCGTGATCGAGAGCAATTGTGTGAAGAAGCCGCGCGCGTCGAAATTCTCGAACTGGGCCTTGCCGTCCTCCATCGCTTTCAGGGCGGATACCCGATCTGCCGCGGCGAGCCGGTCGAACTCCTTGCCGTAGGCCTTGCGCGCCCACGCGTCTGCGGCAGCAATCCCGGCCGCAAAATATTCGCGCGGCGTGAGCGGCAATTGATAGCCTTGCTCCGGCTTGCCTTTCAGAAAGGGACCTGCGCGGTACATCTTGGCGCCGCCGCCCCAGGCGCTGCCAAGCTGACGGTCGATGAATAGGGCGACACCGCAATCGCTGCCCGATGGCGAGAGTTCGTCGGCAGGGATCAGCGTGTCGACGGCGGCCGTGATGAAGGCCGCTTCGAGCGCCGTCAAGGTGACGAAGGGTTCCGTGTCCTGCGCCGCCGGCGCCGCAGGTTGCGGCATCGCCGGCTGCTGCTGCGCCTCGACCGGCTCCTTGAGTCCCGTCGCAATCGCCGTGCCCGCGAGGCCTGCGCCGAGCAGGAATCTGCGGCGTGGGACAGCATCGTCCGTCATGGAATCCTCCCTTATCTTTCGCCCGCAGGCACAACGGAAATGTCGCGCAAGCCCTCGGGCGATAAGCGCCTGCCGATGGCGTTATGCTCTGCGTATTGAAAAGACCGGCGCTTAGGCGCTAGCCCCGTGCAGCCTGGCCGTAACGTTAGCTCAGGGTTGCGGTGATGCGAAAGAGGGATTGCGGCGACGCGGCGTGACATCTGCTAATCTCGTGCGCGAGGAACAGGAGATGATTATGCGAATGACATGGATTCCGGCCCTGGCAACCTGCTTGCTCGCCTTGGCAGCCTATGCCGAAGAGCCCACCACCGACACCCCGGCGCTATGGGGAAGCCCGACGGTCGATAACGGCGCGTGCTGCAAGACCCTCGGCGAAGTGCGCAGCAATATTGACCGTCTCGACCGGGACATCGTTCGCCTGATCGCGGAGCGCGGCCGTTACGTGCATGAGGCCGCCCGCTTCAAGGCAAACCCGGCTCAGGTCGAAGCGCCCGAGCGGGCCGAAGCGGTGGTGCGCAAGGCAATGGTTATTGCCGAGCAGAATGGCTTGTCCCCCAAAATCGCCGAAGCCGCTTACCGCGCGATGGTTCGAGGATTCACTAACTACGAACAGGAGGTGTTTGCCGCGGCGGCGGCCGCCGGGCAGGCCCCCTGGAAGAAGTAGGCGAGCAGTTGTCGGGGTTCGCAAGACGCGCTCCCGCGCTCCGTCGTCCGGATCTTTCCGTACGAGCCGTTTAAGCCGCGCGTTAGTTCGATTTTTGCTTCACGTAACTCCCGGGCGCCGGCTCGAGGACATGATAGTTGTCGTTGCCAGCCTGCGCGGGAGCGCGAACCGTGCCAGTGGAATGGCGTTTCATCCAGGCGTCCCAATCCGGCCACCAGCTTCCCGGCTCTTCCCGGGCTTTTTCCAGCCACTCCGTGGCGTCGCAATTCAGATCGTCATTTATCCAATGACTGCGCTTTTTGCGGGCCGGCGGGTTGATGACACCGGCAACGTGACCGCTGGCAGCCAGCACGAAACGCGCCTCTTTTCCGAGGATGTCCTTCGAGCGGTACGCGCTCTGCCAAGGCACGATATGGTCTTCGCGAGAGGCCAGCACATAAAGCGGTACTTTGACCTTCGAGAGATCGATCCGCAGGCCGCATTGCGTGGTCGCATTGGCCTCCTTGAGCTTGTTCTCGACATAGGTATTGCGCGTATACCAGCAATACATTGGCCCCGGCAGGCTGACGCTGTCGGAATCCCAGTAAAGCAGGTCAAAGGCCTCGGGCGGCGCCCCCTTCAGGTAGCTGTCGACGACATAGCGCCAGATCAGATCGTTGGCGCGCAGCGTCCCGAAGGTAAAGGCCAGTTCCTTGCCCGGCAGGATGCCGCCGCTGCCGATCGTCGCCTCGCGCAGGGCGACTGCCGCATCGTCGATGAGGAGACCGATTTCGCCGGTATCGCTGAAGTCGATCATTGTGGTCAGCAGCGTCATGGTGGCAATTCTGTTTTCGCCACGTGCGGCGAGAACCCCGGCGGCGCATCCCAGAATGGTACCTCCGACGCAGAATCCCAGCGCATGGACCTTTTCGACGCCGGCAATGTCGCGCGCGACGTCGATCGCTTTGAGCGGCCCCAGGTTCAGGTAGTCGTCCCATGTGAGATACTGGGTCTCCGATACCGCGCTGCGCCAGGAGATCAGGAACACCTTATGGCCCTGCGCGACGGCATATTCGACAAATGAATTTCCCGCACCGAGATCAAGCAGATAGTATTTGTTGATGCAGGGCGGGACGATAACGAGCGGCGTCTTCTCGACCTCGGCCGTCGTCGGCGTGTACTGGATGAGCTGGATCAGTTCATTCTCGAAAATGACCGATCCGGGGGTCGATGCCAGATTGCGGCCGACCTCGAAAGCGGATTCGTCGACCCGTGTTATGCGACCCTTTTGCAGATCCTCGATCAGGTTCTGCATTCCGGTCACGAGGCTCGTCGCACGCGTCTGGATGGCGGTGCGAATAACGTCGGGGTTGGTTGCCGGGAAGTTCGACGGACTCATCGCGTCGATGAATTGCCGTGCGTAGAAGCGAAGCTGGAGCTTCGATTTGTCGTCGACCTGGGCCTGATCGACAAAATCGGCCATTTGTTTTGCGGTCGCGAGATAGGAATGCTTCATCAGATCGTAGAAGGGCGAGTTCTGCCACGCTTCGTCCTTGAAACGTCGATCGCGCGACGGTCGATTGTCCGGGTTCGCGCCTGCGGGCGTGCCAGCCAGGAATCCCCGCCAGAAATCCATAACCGGAGACCAATACTGCTGCTGCAGATTGGCGGCGACCGCAAAGGGCGAGGGGTCTTCGCCCTTGGCCGGTTTGCCCTCGACCCCCATGGCCGCCGCCAGCGCATCGTCGAATTGCTTCGTTGCCTGCTGGCCGGCGCGCATCAGGCTCTCAAGATAGGCGGCGGGGCCGCTTTGCAATGACGGGCTATCCATTTGAACCTCCCTCCTGCGACCTTTTGGTCGGTTATCGTTGGTGCCGTTCACGAACCGGCCGGTGTGTTTTCACGCTCGGCAACTCCGGTCGCTCCAAAAAACCTTTGTTGCAGTGCATGACAACCAAGCGAACTCCAGCTTGACATAGATCAACAGCGACCGGCTGTCGCCTCATCACATTCAACGCCAAGACGCGCCGTGTTTCCAGAGGGCTTGAGCGGAACCTCGCCAAGTGCGTGCCGCGCCCGGCCGCGAAGCAGACGGTGTCGGTAGGATAGTCCCGTCCAAATCGGTTCGCGCCACACGGGAAGGGACCTATGATGGATCATCCACTCAGACGTCCGGAAGAAATTCTCTCCTACCGGTCGCTTAGACAGATCCTCGCCGCCAAGCCGAAGGCGCTTTGGATCGTGGGTCCCAGGGAAAGCACGCTTTCGGCGATGCATCTCATGGCCGAAAAAAACATCGGACTGGTCGTGGTCGTGGAGAATCGAGCAATCGTCGGCGTCCTCTCGGAGCGGGATTGCGTGCGGCGCCTCGTGCTTGCCGGGAAATCTCCCGAAGCCACACCGGTCTCCGCCCTCATGGTTCGGGATGTCGTCAAGGTCGATATTGCGGGCACGTTTGCCGACTGTTTGAAGTTGATGCACGAGCACCGCATTCGTCATCTGCCCGTGGTCGAGAACGGCACGTTGATCGGGGTTATCTCGATCCGCGATCTGTTGAGCGAGGCGGTGGCGCACCACGAAAAGGTCATTGGTGAACTCGAACGCGAACGGCTGACGATGCTCACATCGACGGCTTGATCGGCGTTCGGCTGATCACCAGCAACGGGAGGAGGTTTCGCCGTGAGTCTTCTGATCGTCCTCGCCGCTCTCTTTTTCCTGATGTTTGTGGCCTATCGGGGCTACAGCGTGATCCTGTTCGCTCCGGTCGCCGCGCTTGGCGCCGTGCTGCTGACCGATCCGGCGCTTGTCGCGCCGATGTTCTCCGGCGTCTTCATGGAGAAGATGGTTGGTTTCATAAAAAACTATTTCCCGGTCTTCATGCTGGGCGCGGTCTTCGGCAAGGTCATCGAGCTTTCGGGTTTCTCCAAGTCGATCGTTTCGGCTGTCATCGGTGTGTTGGGCAAAGGGCGGGCGGTCCTGTCCATCGTCGTCGTCTGCGCGATCCTGACCTATGGCGGCGTATCGCTGTTCGTCGTGGTGTTCGCGGTTTATCCGTTCGCCGCCGAGATGTTCCGACAGGGTGATATCCCCAAGCGTCTCATTCCCTGCACGATCGCCCTTGGGGCATTCAGCTTCACGATGGATGCCTTGCCGGGGACGCCGCAGATTCAAAACATCATTCCCACGACATTCTTCAACACCACGACGTGGGCCGCCCCGATACTCGGGCTCATCGGCAGCGCCTTCGTCTTCGTCGTCGGTCTCGCCTATATCGAAAATCGCCGCCGCGCCGCGCACAACCACGGCGAAGGCTACGGCACAAATCTGGTGAACGAACCGGAGCCGTTCGAGGAGAAGGAACTGCCGAATCCCTGGATCGCCCTCCTGCCGCTCATCGTGGTGGGCGTCGCAAACTTCGTGCTCACCTTCGCGATACCGCGCGCTTACGGCGCAAAATACGAGGCGATGGTGGGCGACCACCCGATCGTCACGCAGATCGGACCGGTGGCGGCGATATGGGCCGTCGAAGGCGCGCTGATTCTCGGAATCCTCACGGTATTCGCGTTTGCCTGGCGGCCCGTGCTTGCAAAGTTCGCGGACGGCAGCAAGGCGGCGGTCGCCGGCGCGCTGCTCGCGTCGCTCAATACCGCCTCAGAGTACGGCTTCGGCGGCGTGATCGCGCTATTGCCCGGTTTCAAGGTAGTGTCCAGCGCGCTCAGTGCGATCCCCAATCCGCTGGTCAATGAAGCCGTCACGGTGACCGTCCTCGCCGGCATCACCGGCTCGGCCTCCGGCGGCATGAGCATTGCCCTGGCCGCGATGTCCGACACATTCATTGCCGCCGCGCACGCAGCGCATATTCCGCTCGAGGTATTTCATCGCATCGCGGCGATGGCGAGCGGCGGTATGGATACCCTGCCGCACAATGGCGCCGTCATCACGTTGCTTGCAGTTACGGGACTCACCCACCGGCAGGCCTACAAGGATATTTTCGTGATCACACTGACCAAGACCGCCGCGGTGTTCGTCGCCATCGCGTGGTTCTATCTGACTGGAATTTACTGACGCGGGAAGGGAGCGATTCGCCCGGCTCCGGTTTCCCGACGCCGATTGACGATCGATGGGTCGAAGCTTGTGGAGGAGTTATGGCGGTTGGTGCACGTCGATTGACGCTCGCGCCGGTAAAGGCGCTGGACAGTGGAAAGATCGTCACTGCGGAGGAGGCTGCCAGTCTCATACGCGACGGTGACACGATTGCCACAGGCGGCTTTGTCGGGATCGGCTTCGCCGAGGAGATCGCCGTGGCGATCGAAAAGCTCTTTCTTGCGAAGGGCGAGGCGGGTCCGACCGGCAGCAAGCCGGGAAATCTGACGCTGGTCTATGCTGCGGGCCAGGGCGACGGGAAGGAACGGGGATTAAATCACCTAGGCCATGCCGGCCTGGTGCGCCGAGTGATCGGCGGGCATTGGGGACTGGTGCCGAAACTGCAGCAACTCGCCATCGCCAACCAGATCGAGGCCTACAATCTTCCCCAGGGCGTGATTTCCCACCTGTTTCGCGACATCGCGGCGAAGCGCCCCGGACATCTGACGCGCGTAGGGCTCGGAACGTTCGTTGATCCGCGACACGGCGGCGGCAAGATCAACGAGCGCACCAAGGAGGATCTCGTCCGTGTGATCGACGTCGAAGGCGAGGAGTTCCTGTTTTACCGTGCGTTCCCGATCGACATCGGGATTATCCGCGGCACGACTGCCGATCCCGACGGAAACGTCACGATGGAAAAGGAGGCGCTGACGCTGGAGGCGCTCGCCATCGCCATGGCGGTACGCAATTCCGACGGTTTGGTGATCGCCCAGGTGGAGCGGATCGCCGATCGCGGCTCGCTCAACCCGCGGCAGGTGAAGATACCGGGCATCATGGTCGATTGCGTGGTCGTCGCCAAGCCGGAGCATCACTGGCAGACGTTCGCTGTCCAGTACGATCCCGCCTTCAGCAGCGAAATCCGGGCTCGCGTGGATATGATCCCGGCCATGGAAATGAACGAGCGAAAGATCATCGCGCGCCGTGCCGCACTCGAACTCAGCGTCAACAGTGTCGTCAATCTCGGCATCGGCATGCCCGAAGGAGTCGCGAACGTCACCAATGAAGAGAAGATTTCGGATCTGGTGACGCTCACGGCCGAGCCTGGGGTCATCGGCGGCGTGCCGGCCGGCGGGCTCAATTTCGGTGCGGCGGTCAACGCGCAAACCGTGATCGACCAACCCTATCAGTTCGACTTCTATGACGGCGGAGGCCTTGATGCGGCCTTCCTTGGGCTTGCCCAGGCCGATCGCGAGGGCAACCTGAATGTCAGCAAGTTTGGCCCGCGGCTCGCGGGCGCCGGGGGTTTTATCAACATCAGTCAAAATGCGAAAAAGCTGGTGTTCGTCGGCACCTTCACGGCAGGTCGGATGCGGCTAGCGGTCGAGAACGGAAGCCTTCGCATCGACAAGGACGGGGGCGTGGTCAAATTCGTCCGCGAGGTCGAACACCGCACGTTCTCCGGCGCATACGCGATCCGGCGCGGTCAGCCCGTGCTTTATGTGACGGAGCGTTGTGTGTTCAAATTGACGCCCGAAGGTCTCGAGCTTGTGGAGGTCGCGCCCGGGATCGACATCGAGCGCGATATCCTCGCGCGAATGGACTTCCGGCCGATCGTCCGCAGACCCGCGATGATGGACGAGCGCATCTTCGCGCCCGGGCCGATGGGATTGCGCGATCAACTGCTACGAATGCCGGTCGAGCGACGGCTCTCTTATCACGCGGGCGACAACCTGTTCTTCGTCAATTTCGAAGGCCACAGCGTTCGCAGCCACGAGGACGTCGAGGAGGTTCGCCGTGCGGTAGAAAGCAAGCTCGCCCCGTTGGGTCACAAGGTCCATGCCATCGTCAACTACGACAACTTCGAAATTTTCCCCGACGTCATCGATGAATACCTTGCGATGGTGCACAGCCTCGTCGATCGCTTCTACTCCGGGGTCACCCGCTATTCGACCAGCAGCTTCCTCCGCGCCAAGTTGGGCGATGCCTTGAAACAGCGCGGAATGGCGCCGCACATCCACGAAAGCGCAGAGGAGGCGACCGCCCATTTGCGCGGCCTCGAGGGCAAGAAAGCCGGCTGAACGGCATGATATCGCATCCCTCTCAGGGCCGAAGCGAGAAGCCCTCGCTCGCGTCGGAGCACGCCTTTGAAGTCCTTGTTCGGTTTGCTGCCCTGATGTGGCGTTCGGGAAACACCGCAATCAGGACGCGCGAATGTATGGATCTGATGGCGCGGAAACTGGGCTTCGACGATGTGGTCCTCAGCCTGTCGCTCGAGGCCGTTACCATCGGTGCCTGCCGCGCGCGCGTATGGACAACCGCGACCCGATCTCCCGGACCGCCGGCGGTGAATACCCGTCGGATCGCGGAATTGGAACAGCTCGCAAAGGCGGCCGGCCCCGGTGACGGGGCGCGCGACCTCGAGTCCAAACTCGCTGAGATCGAATCCAGGCCGCCTTTGTATTCGACCGCACAGATTGCCGGAGCGATTGCGCTGGCGAGCGCGGGTTTCGCCTTCCTCAACGGCGCCGGGCCCGTCGAAATGACCGCAACCGCGATCGGCGGCGGGTTTGGCCATTGGTCCCGCGTCCTGTTGTCTCACCGCGGGCTAAGCCAATACGGCGTCGTCGCGCTGGCGGCTGCAACGGCTTCGGGAACCTACGTTCTTGCGGCGGCGTTTGCGGACCTGCTGGGCCTTGGGTTTCCGCACTATCCGATCGGTTTCCTCGCCTCGGTGCTGTTTCTGGTCCCCGGCGTCCCCCTGATTTCTGCGCTGTTCGATCTGCTGCAATTGCAAACCGTTGCCGCGCTCAGCCGTCTCGCACACGCTGCGGTGATCTTGCTGGCTGCCGCCTTTGGCCTTGGCATTGTCATCGCGATCGCCGGAGTTGACTTGTCGCGGCCGCCGCCGATTACAATCGCCTATCCGTTGAAGCTTTTGCTGCGGGCTGCCGCGAGCTTTGTCGCTGCCTCCGCGTTTGCCCTGTCTTTCAACAGCACGCCACGCACCGTCTTGGCCGTCGGTCTTTTGGCATTGGGTGCAAACAGCCTACGCCTGATTTTGATCGACATCGGCTTGTTGCCCGCTCCGGCAGCGTTTT
>Ga0310909_10000828_pt1 | contig 17118 bp, 17 predicted proteins | sample GREbulkMGT000H_FD_203449 | JGI IMG/M metagenome (GOLD analysis project Ga0310909, IMG submission 203449) | Lab enrichment of tropical soil microbial communities from Luquillo Experimental Forest, Puerto Rico - GRE.bulkMG.T000H | ecosystem: Environmental > Terrestrial > Soil > Tropical forest >... | reverse complement strand
CAGCGGCTCGAACAGGAGGGCAGACAGGAGGCGGCGCGCCGGCGCACCCTCGAGCGCGAGCTCGAATGGGTGCGGCAGAGCCCGCGGGCCCGCCAGGCAAAGAGCAAGGCACGTCTTTCCGCCTACGAAGCGCTCGTGGCCCAGAGTCGGGAAAAGGCGCCCGAGACCGCCCAGATCGTGCTGCCCCCCGGGCCGCGGCTCGGTGATCTCGTGATTACCGCGGAAAGGATCGCCAAAGGGTTCGGTGACCGGTTGTTGATCGAAGGGCTCGATTTTCGACTGCCGCCCGGAGGGATCGTCGGGGTGATCGGCCCGAACGGTGCGGGCAAGACGACACTCTTCCGCATGATCACCGGTCAGGAAGCGTCGGACAGCGGTCGGCTCCGAGTCGGCGAGACCGTGAAGCTCGGCTATGTCGATCAGTCTCGCGACGCTCTGGTTGCGGCCAACACGGTGTGGCAGGAGATCTCGGGCGGGCAAGAGGAAATCGACCTCGGGCGCCGCAAGATGGCGAGCCGTGCCTATTGCGCACTGTTCAATTTCCGCGGCGCCGACCAGCAGAAGCAGGTGGGTCAGCTCTCGGGCGGCGAGCGCAATCGCGTCCACCTAGCCAAGATGCTGAAGGAGGGCGCCAATGTCCTGCTGCTCGATGAGCCGACGAACGATCTTGACGTCGACACGCTCCGGGCGCTCGAGGAAGCGTTGCTTGATTTCCCCGGCTGCGCGGTCACCATCACCCATGACCGCTGGTTTCTCGATCGCGTCGCCACCCACATCCTCGCCTTCGAGGGCAACAGCCAAGTCGTATGGTTCGAAGGCAATTACGCCGATTACGAGGCCGACCGCCACAGGCGCCTCGGCGCCGAGGCGGATCAGCCACATCGCATCCGCTACAAGCCACTGGTACGGAGCTGAGGCGGCGCAGGGGTTCCGCTGGACGCGAAACCGCGAAAAAGAGATGCCGGCGCCGGAGAACCGGTTTAGCGCGGAGCGCCGCTCGCGGTCTTCTCGCGCAACATGGCGATCAAGCCCTGGACTTGCCCGCCATTGCGCTGGATCACGGACGCGAATTCAGAGCGTTGCGTCACCGCCATGCTGATCCCGTCGACGGCGACATCCCGGATTTTGTAGGTTCCGTTTTGGTCCGCCAAGTGCCATTCGACCTTGACTGGCGGGTTGCCGGTCGGGCGGATGATCTCGCTCGCGACGATCGCTCCTTGAGGATCTGCCCGGCTGCCGGTTACCTTGAGCGTCTCACCGCTATAGGCTGACAGCTGGGAGCTGTAGACAAGAGCGATATAATTCTCAAACAGCTTGGTGAACTCCTCCTGCTGCTCTGGAGTGGCGGTCTTCCAGTATCGGCCGAGTACAAAGCGGGCTATGCCGGGCACGTCGAAATCCTCGCGGAACAGCTGGTGGAATCGCTCCACTCTTTGCGCCGGGGTTGCGTTCTTGCCGAGCACCTCGAGCGCGCGATTGCCGAGATTGTTGATTACGGCGGCAGGATCCGCGGCGGCGAGAATCGTGGGCGCGGGCGCTGCCACAAACAATACGAAAGCGGTCAGGACGAGACGTCGCATCTTCACTTAGCTACCTCAGAGACTGTTTGTGCTGCGGAGACCATGGCGGTCTGCGGCGGGCTCACTGGCGCCGCCGGGTTGTCGTTTCGACTAAACGAGGCCGGCGGCGGAAGATTCTGCTCTTTCTCGTGACGGATCAACGCCGCTCGTCGTTGCCGGTAGAGCGAGCGGATTGTCGCGTAATAGTCAAGCGAAGTGCGCTCGATGTCGGCGAGCGTCTCAATGTAGCGCGAACGCTGATCGATGCCGCTGACCCCGCCCCGCAGGAAAGGAATCCAATAGAGGGTGTATGGATTGCCGGTGACGAGCTTGTTGAACGGATCGCCGAACCCCTCAGCAGTTTGACCGGCCAGGTCGCGCGGATCGGACGGACCGAGGAGCGGAACGACGAGGTAGGGACCCTCGGGGATACCCCAAACACCAAACGTCAGGCCGAGATCCTGTTCGTAATAGGGAAGCTGACCCCATCGTCCGGCGACGTCGATCAGGCCGCCCACGCCGAGGGTCGAGTTGAGGGTAAAGCGCGCAAACGTCTGTCCGGCGTGGTCGAAGTCGCCCTGCAGCGCGTTGTTTGCAAAAATGATCGGCTCACGCAGATTGCGAAGAAAGTCGCGCAGCGAATCGCGCACCGGCTCGGGCAGCACCGTACGGTAGGCTTTGGCAACCGGCACCAGCACGTTGCGGTCGACGACTTGGTTGAAGTCGAAGATCGCGCGGTTGGTATCCTCGAAGGGGTCGTTGAAATCCTCGGCCTCGGCGGTCTCGGGCGGTGCGTTGTTCGGCGATGTAGCGCATCCGGGCAGTATCATAGTCAAGAGGAGAATAAGGTTCGAGAAGACGAGGTATCGCGGGCGAAGGTTCATCGATCCATCTCGCATCAGGCTGTCGTCTTCTCGTCAGGCGAGATAATTGCGGGAATTTCGCCGTAACAGCAAGTGGTGCCGGGGAGGGTCGGGTGTCACAGCGGTTTTTCGATCATACGCAGGGCCGTGCATAATGCCCTTGTCGATATAAAGATATGTGTATATCTTGCTACTGGTAACGCGTAAAAGTCTGGCCTCATGGAGCATCTACTGGCAGCACTGCGTGCGGTGGCCGAGCCGACCCGGCTGCGGCTTCTTGTCCTTTGCGCCCGCGGCGAGCTCACCGTGAGCGAGCTTACCCAGATTTTGGGGCAGAGCCAGCCGCGAGTTTCGCGCCACTTGAAGCTCTTGTGCGAGGCCGGGTTGCTCGACCGCTTTCGTGAGGGCAGCTGGGTCTTTTATCGCTTGCGCCAATCGAGCCCGGCGGGCGCGCTGACACGCCAACTGGTGGCCGCGTGCAGCGATGCAGATCCGACGATCGCTCTCGATCTTCAACGATTGGGCGCGATCAAGCGCCAGCGCGCGGACCTCGCGAGCGCCTATTTCCGCGAAAACGCCGCCCAATGGCACCGCATCCGCTCGCTCTACGTCGACGAGCGCGAGGTCGAGGCGGCACTCGTCGAAATCATCGTCGCGGCCGACCCGCGCGATCTGCTCGACATCGGTACCGGCACCGGCCGAATGCTCGAAATTTTGGCGCCACGGGCGGAGCGAGCGCTCGGCATCGACCAATCGCGCGAGATGCTGGCCGTCGCCCGGGTCAATCTCGAGCGGGCCGGCCTGGAGAACGGGCTGGTCCGGCTCGGCGACATGTACCAGTTGGCCCTGCCTGACGCTTCCTTCGATGCCGTCGTGATCCATCAGGTGCTGCATTACGCGGACCGACCGGCAGCGGTCATCGCCGAGGCGGCCCGAGTGTTGCGGCCCGGCGGGATTCTTGTGCTCGTCGATTTCGCACCGCATTCGCTCGATTTTCTCCGCGACGAGCACGCCCATCGTCGGCTTGGCTTCGCCGACAGCGAGGTGGCCGAGTGGTGCGGTGCCGCCGGCCTCGATCCGGCGCCGGCGCATCACCTGGCGGGCGATCCACTGACAGTTGTCATCTGGACCGCACAGCGGCATGCCGCAGCCCGACTCCGCATAGCCGGTGATGTCCGGACAGAAATACCAGACGCGGTTTTCGAGAGGGAGCTTCGCTGATGCCGCAGGAGCCAGGTCAGAGCGCTTCCCCCGGCCAATCGCGCGGCTTGCTCGCCGCCGACCCGGTCATCGATTTCGATGCGGGTCCGCCGCGCGTCTCGTTCGAATTCTTCCCGCCGAAGACGGCGGAAATGGAGGGCCGACTGTGGGAGGTGGTCAAACGCCTCGAGCCGCTGGCGCCGCGCTTTGTCTCGGTGACCTACGGCGCCGGCGGGTCGACTCGCGAGCGCACTCATGCGACGGTCCGGCGCATCCGTCACGAGACCCTGCTCGAGCCCGCCGCTCACCTCACCTGCGTCGCTGCCGCCCGAGCCGAAATCGATGCGGTGGCGTCCAATTATTGGCAGGCCGGGATCCGCCACATCGTCGCTTTGCGCGGCGACCCGCCCGGCGGAGCAGAACACTATGAGCCGCATCCCGACGGGTACGCCTACGCGGCCGACCTCGTCGCCGGGCTCAGACGAGTAGCGGATTTCGAGATCAGCGTCGCCGCCTACCCCGAAACCCACCCGGAGGCGCAGAGTGCAGAGCGCGATCTCGACAACCTGAAAGCCAAGCTCGATGCCGGCGCCAGCCGGGCGATCACCCAGTTTTTCTTTGACGTCGATCTGTTCCTGCGCTTCCGCGATCGCGCGCATGCCGCCGGGATCCGGGTGTCGATCGTCCCCGGCGTCCTGCCGGTTACCAATTTCGCCCAGCTCAAGAAGATGGCCGCGACCTGCGGCGCCTCGATCCCCGAGTGGATGGCCGGGCATTTCGACGGCCTCGACGAGGACCCCGAGACACGGCGCCTCGTTGCCGCCTCGATCGCCGCCGAGCAGTGTCGTCGCCTGCACGCGAACGGTGTCCACGAATTCCACTTCTACACCCTGAACCGGGCGGATCTGACTGTCGCGATCTGCCACATGCTTGGCGTGCGCGCCAACAAGCCGGTCGCTGCGGTGGTTTGATCGCCCAATCCGATGGCACACTTCCTCGACTACCTCGCCGATCGCGTCGTGCTCTGTGACGGCGCGATGGGGACCCAAGTGCAGGCGCGCAATCTCGACGTCGAGCGCGACTTTCTCGGCCTCGAGAACTGCACCGAGATCGTCTGCGAGAGCCGACCGGACCTCGTTCGCGCGATCCATCGCGGCTATCTCGAGGCCGGCTGCGATGCGGTGCAGACCAACAGCTTCGGCGGCTCGCCGATCACCTTGGGCGAGTTCGGGCTTGCCGACCGGGCATTTGCCCTCAACCGCCTTGCCGCCGAGCTGGCGCGCGAAGCGGTCGCTGAGTTCGCCCGTGACGGCCGCATCCGGTTCGTGCTCGGCTCGGTTGGGCCGGGGACCCGCCTCCCATCGCTCGGCCACATCGCTTATCAGCCGCTCGAGGATGCGCTCGCGATCCAGTGCGCCGGGCTGATCGAAGGCGGGGTCGACGCGATCATAATCGAGACTTCTCAGGATCCGCTGCAAATCAAGGCCGCGGTCAACGGTGCCAAGCGGGCGCGCGAGGATGCGCACAAGGACACGCCGATCCTTGCGCAGGTAACAGTCGAGACCACCGGAACACTGTTGGTCGGGGCCGATATCGCCGCGGCCGCGACCATCATTCACGCACTCGACGTGCCGATGATCGGGCTCAATTGTGCCACCGGCCCGCGCGAGATGGCCGAGCACGTCAAGTGGCTCGGCGAGAGCTGGCCCGGGCTGATCTCGGTTCAGCCTAATGCCGGACTCCCCGAACTCGTCGACGGGCAGACCCGTTATCCACTGGGTGCTGCGGAGCTGGCACAGTGGCTCGAGCGCTTTGTGCTCGAGGATGGGGTCAACATGATCGGCGGCTGCTGCGGCACCGAGGCCGCACACATCGCCGCGCTCGACGCGATGCTGCGGCGCATCGGCCGCGATCGTCGCAGACCTCTGCCGCGGCAGCGAAAGCCGGTCTGGGCTCCTGCCGTCGCCTCGCTCTACGGCCAGGTCCCGTTGCGCCAGGAGAACGCGTATCTGTCGATCGGCGAGCGCTGCAACGCCAACGGCTCGCGCCAGTTTCGCCGGTTGCAGGAGCAGGGCGACTGGGACGGCTGCGTTGAGATGGGGCGCGAGCAGGTCAAGGAGGGCTCGCATACGCTCGACCTGTGCACCGCCTTTGTCGGGCGCGACGAGGTTGCCGACATGACCGAGGCGGTGACCCGCCTGCGCGGTGCGGTCAACGCCCCGCTGGTTATCGACTCGACCGAATACCCGGTGCTCGAGGCGGCACTGAAGCTCTATGGCGGCAAGCCGATCATCAACTCGATCAACTTCGAGGACGGCGAAGAAGCGGCCGACAAGCGGCTCACCCTCGCCCGCCGCTTTGGTGCCGCGGTCATCGCGCTGACGATCGATGAGACCGGCATGGCCAAGGAGGTCGAGCACAAGCTCGACGTGGCGCGCCGACTCTACGACTTCGCTTGCGGCAAGCATGGCCTGCCGCCCTCGGACCTGTTATTCGACCCGCTGACCTTTACGATCTGCACCGGCAACGAGGATGACCGCAGGCTCGGCCTCAACACATTGGAGGCGATCGAGCAGATCTCCCGCGTGATGCCCGAATGCCAGATCATCCTCGGCCTGTCGAACATCTCTTTTGGGCTGAACCCGCCGGCCCGCCATGTGCTGAACTCGGTCTTTCTCGACCACGCGCTGAAGCGCGGGCTGACCGGCGCCATCGTCCATTTCTCGCGGATCATGCCGTTGCACAAGATCCCCGAGGAGGAGGTGCGGGTCGCCGAGGATCTGATCTTCGACCGCCGGCGCCCAAATGGACCAAATGGGGGCTACGACCCGCTGCAGGCCTATATCGGGTTGTTCGAGAACCGTGCCGCCGAGAAGAGCGTGGCACGCGGCAGGCCGGAGAAGCTCGAGGACCGCTTGGCACAGCGCATCGTCGACGGCGACCGGCAGGGGCTCGAAGCCGATCTCGACCTCGCGATGGACACCTACAAGCCGCTCGACATCATCAACAACATCCTGCTCGACGGCATGAAGACGGTCGGCGACCTGTTCGGCGCCGGCAAGATGCAATTGCCCTTTGTATTGCAATCCGCAGAAACGATGAAGACGGCGGTGCGCTGGCTCGAACCGCACATGGAGCGGATCGAGGGGCAGGAGAGAGGTACGGTCGTGCTGGCGACCGTGCGTGGCGACGTCCACGATATCGGCAAAAACCTGGTCGACATCATCCTGACGAACAACGGCTTTAGGGTCGTCAATCTTGGCATCAAGCAGCCGATCGGCGCGATCCTCGACGCGGCAGCAGCGCACAAGGCCGACGCCGTCGGCATGTCGGGGCTGCTAGTCAAATCGACGGTCGTGATGCGCGAGAACCTCGAGGAGATGAGCCGGCAGGGTCTGAGCCTGCCGGTCATGCTCGGCGGGGCGGCATTGACCCGGCGCTATGTCGAGGAGGATTGCGCCAAGGCCTATGAAGCCGGGCGCGTCGCCTACGCCCGCGACGCCTTCGCCGGTCTCGACCTGATGGACAAGATCGTGTCAGGCCGATTCGATATCCACCTCGAAGAGGTCCGGCGCCGAAGCGAGGGCCGGCCGGTCAACCAAGGCCGCAAGCTCGGCCGCGCCGCCGACCCCAAGCCGTTGCGGCCGGTCGATGCCGAGGAGATCCGTCTGCGCCGCGCCGAATTGACCCGCAATGTGCCGGTTCCCGAACCGCCTTTCTGGGGATCGCGCACGATCGAGCGGGTGCCGGCGAAGGCGGTCGTCCCGTACCTCAACGAGCGCATGCTCTACCAATTTCAGTGGGGCTACCGGAAGGACGGTCGGAATTTGGCCGAGTACCGCGAATGGGCGAAGGACGAGTTGCGTCCGGTATTGCGCCGGATACTCGACATCGCGATCCGCGAGGAGATCCTGGTGCCGCAGGCAGCCTACGGCTATTGGCCGTGCGCCGCCGAGGGCAACGACGTGATCCTGTTCGATACGGGTGGCGAGCGCGAATTGACCCGCTTCTCGTTCCCGCGCCAAAACAAGGAGGGCGGGCTCTGCATCGCCGACTTTTTCCGCGACGTGGCCAGTAACGAGCGCGACGTGATCGGCCTGCAGGTGGTCACGATGGGAAGGCGAGCCTCGGAGGCCGCTCGCGAATGGTTCGCCGAGAACCGTTATCAGGATTACCTCTACCTGCACGGCCTCTCGGTCGAGATGGCCGAGGCCTTCGCCGAATATCTGCACAAGCGCATCCGCGGTGAGCTGGGCTTTGCCGCCGAGGAGGCGCGGAACCCCGAGGCGATGCTCGCGCAAGGCTATCGCGGCAGCCGTTACTCGTTCGGCTACCCGGCCTGCCCGAACCTCGCCGACCAAAAGCAGCTGTTGGCTTTGCTCGGCGCCGAGGAGATTGGCATCACCCTCAGCGAGGAGGACCAGCTCGACCCCGAGCAATCGACCTCCGCCATCGTCCTCCACCATCCGCAGGCGAAATATTTCTCGGTGTGAAGCCTGCGGCTTCCGTGCTCGAAAATACTGCGAAAAGGCCGAATTTGGCCTGTTCTAGGGCCTAAGCTTTGCCGGCAAGTTATTGATATGTCGACACACCAAGCGGTAAATTCCCAAGCGCTCGAACAGGGAATTAAATCGCCCGAACTGGGACTTGAATCACCCGTTCAGGGAATTTAACCGGCCGAGCACGGAACCGATGACACCGGCGCCATCGGGTCCCACTATGGTCCGGTCGGCTCCCGTGCGGGGGTGAAAAGCTCTGCCTTTGATGGATCGCAAGCGGCGCGGTAACGCTGCGCCGCGGGCCGCGTGGCCTTGCCGCGTCCGGCGATGGCTGCTCCCCGCGGTAGGCCGGACGTTGAGTTAAACGGGCAGGGTTGCCGCCGATGACCGACAAACCCTCAGCACACGCGGCGCTTGCCAACGCTTCATCGAGGGTCGCGAGCGGCGAGGCTTCCCCCAGGGCCAGTTCGAGATAGGCGGCATCGTAAACTGTCAATCGATGGCGGCGGGCGAGTGTCAGGACGGCATATTCGCCGGGCATTTGGTCGACATTGATCACCAGGCGGGAAATGTCCCGTAGGAAGCGCGCTGTTCCAAGCTCGGTGAACCGTCCGCGACGCTCGCCCTGGATAAGCGCGTTTAGTGCCTCAAACCATCAGAGGGCAGGCGCCGCCGCAGCTTCGGTGCATTCGCTCGCGCGCCTCGCCCGCCACCGCATTGACCTCGTCGAAGGCCCAGGTGACGAGGATCGAGGCGTCCACTACAAGGGTCATTAATTAATTAATACTTACGACCCTCACGGATAAGCCAGAGGATTTCTTCGACTGTCGCTTTCCGGGTCTGTTTACCGAGCTCCTTGATGTCGGCAATCGCCTCATCGATCTCCTGCTGCCGACGGTGCGCTTCGGGATAATCGGTGAGATGGGGTGGCCATGGCGCGTGATGATGATGGTTTCGCCACGTTCGACCTCGTCGAGCAGCTGGGGAAGGTGGGTCTTGGCCTCGGTGGCCTGGATACGGCCTCCGGCGATCCACTCCCCGCGCGCCGCCTGGTCGCGCGTGTAGAGCTCGCGCAATTGCGCTTGCAACCGATCATGCTCGGCTACCACGGCGGTGAGCCGGTGGATTTGCTCAGCCGCCGGTTCGGTTTCACGGCGCGCCCGATCAACAGGGGCGATCGCCTGGCGCAGCCGGTGACGTGCCGGCGTCAGCGGGTCGGGAGCCGCATCTCGAGCGGCGAGAGGGAGCGTGTGAAACGTGGCCACAGGGTCATGGTCCTTCGCGAAAACCGCCAATGGTGCCACGCCCAGCGGCGATCCCCCGTCCGTGGATTATTATCGGAGGTCACCAAGGGTTTGATAATGCTGGTTATCGGAGGTCTTGCGAGCCCTACTGGTCTCGCGATAATCGGGTTATGACCGCCACACCATAGGATTTTCATCTGAAATTAGTATTTTGCGTGACACCATCACTTTAGCGAGGCATAATTGCCTGAAATGAAGAGAGGTTCGTCGCGGCGAACGACGAACTCGCTCCTGATTGGTGCCAACGCACCTGCGAATAGCGCCAGTCTTACGGAGAGTCGACGCTATCCGGATCGGATTAGTTTAGTGGTCCGGTTTCATCTTAACCTCCTTTCGTTTTTCCGCGGTTTGGGGCCCCTTCTCAGGGTAGGCCCCGACCGCTCGATATATTTATCACAGGACACCCGCATTTGTCAATAAAGATCGACTAAAACGGGTATAATAATAAATACATACACTCGTATATGTTTACCGGGAACACCAACCAGGTCGAATGGCTCGCCTGCGGGTACTTGGTTGGTGGGCTCTAGCCTGTTTGGTAATGGCTGACGACTCTGGCAGAGATTGACCGCTATGCCGGTCGCCGGCATTGCATCAATGCGCAGCAACGCCGGTTGTGTTCATTGAACATCAGTGCGTTGCGGGGCGCTGATTGGCGGCAATGGAATGGGGTTTTTTGCCGGCTGTTCGGAAATCCTCGACCCTTCACCTCGCCTGACCGGCCACGATCCGGTGTGACGTGTCGACGGTCGAGACGATCACCGGCGCGCCGCTCCCGGCCCGGCCGCCGGCTGTTGAAGGCCGCCAACAGCTCGCCCGTCATCATCCCCGCCTTTGGCGCGCATACCCCTTGAACAACTGCCCCCGACGCGTTACCTATCGGGTATCGTAACCGCTGGGGTTACGGCTACTCGGTAGATAGGAGATCGAGGTGGTCCAGTTCACGACGATGAAGAGGCCTTTTCGATGTCGTTCGAGACCTTCGCGCACAAAGGCGTTGAGGAAGTCTTCCTTACCGGGAGGTCGCGCCGCGTCGGAGCCGGGTTTCACCGGCGCATGAGCTTGCTGCTCGATGCGCTCGACGGAGCCACCGGCATCGTCGACTTGCGCGGGGTTCGTGGCTTTCATGCCCTCGAAGGGGCACGGGCCGGCACCTTCGCAATGTCGGTCAGCGGCAATTGGCGGCTGACCTTCCGCTTCGAGCACGGCACGACCGGCGACATCCTCGATGTCGATTTTGAGGACTATCACTGACGATGGGACACCATGGCGACGAGAGAGCGGCGCACCAGGCGGCCGAGCCTGCCGGGTGAGATCCTGAGCGAACTCTATCTGGCACCCCACCAGATCTCGATTGCGAGCTTTGCCGAGGCCTGCGGGGTCAGCCGCAAGCACATGAGCGGTATTGTTCACGGCCATGCGGCGATCACCGCTGAGATGGCAACACGGATTGCGGCGGTGCTCGGCACCAACGCGCAATACTGGCTGAATTTGCAGAACGCGGTCGATCTGTACGACGCACAAGAGCGTCTGACGACCTCTGACCGGCGGCCGCAACTCATGCCGGCCTTCAAGCAGGCCTCCTAAGAGCTCGTCGAGGAGGTCGCTTCAGTGCGCTTATTCGTGGTCAGCGCTCCAATCAATGCCGCACGGCCCAATCGCCAACGCCCATTCTCACGCAGTTCGTGTCGGTCGAATCGGGCAATCACCCACGAACGGGCTGAGATTGAAAGTAAGCCTGCTGCAGGCGGCGCTTGATCGTGCGCCGGTGTTTCAACCTTGATGCAATCGCGCCGGAGCCTATCTCCTTTGAATGAAGAAATTCACGCCCTTGCTCCTTTCGATTATCGCCGCCGTTCTTGCAGTATTTGTAACCCCCTCGCCGCAAGCCGATCCTCCCGAGCTGGATTGCACGGGAGATCTACCGTGCGCGGCGCCGCAACTCGTGGCACTGCCACCAGACAGCCCGGACGGCGGAACCGACGTCGGGCCGCCGCCGCCCACGCAGATTGTCGCAACAGGTGACGCAACGACCAGGATTTTGCATCCCTTTTTCGAGGACGCGGATCTCGTCTACTCGCCACTGATTGAAACTTAGAACTTCGTGCAGTTCACGGAGCGTGTCATTGGGCCGTGCAGCTTTGGTTGATTTCGGCCTCAGTCAACGAGCCGTTCGTCGTCGGTGGATTGAAGCTGCACACCAGCTGCCCGCTGGCGATCGTCGGCGTGCCCTGGGTGAGGCTGAGCGTCGCGTTCGTAAAGGCGAGATCGGTGATCATCTCGGACCAGTTTCGGTTGGGGCAATCGGGCGCCCCGGCAATCGTGAGGTTCATCGGCGGGGGTGTGGTAAGCCCGACGCCGATGATTTCGCCGGGTGGCACCGGGAGAGGAAATCCGCCGGTCACCCCGGCCGAGGCGACAGCGATCGGGGCGGGGAGCCGTCACTTGATGATTTTTGCCGTTACCGGTGCCCTGGCCGGGCGGCAGGCACGTCGCGGTTGCGATGGCCGAGGCGTGAAGATCGATGTAGACGGTTGACTGGCGGTCAAGGCAACTCGCGTCCGTGCCGCAAACCGAGGTCGGATCGACGCCCCCCGTGAAGTTGATATTAACATTGAGCGCCAAGCCGTAGTCGGTGACCATGCTGCCGAAGATGAAGAATTGGCCGGTTTGCGCGTGCGCCGCGGCCGGACCGAGGGCTACAGCGGTAGCGAGTGCCAGGGTTCTTGCGTTTGAATGAAGTTTCATGATCGATTCGCTCCCTCCCGGCGCGCGAGCCAACAAACCAAAAACCGACCGCTCATTTCCCCGCCCGTTTTCGGGTTCTTCGCTCATCGGTCCATATAGCTTGTCAAACGACCATTCTCACGCGGTTCGTGCCGATCGCGCCGGGCAATCACCCACGAACGGGCTGAGATTGAAAGTAGCCGTGCTGCAGCCGGCGCTTGATCGTGCGCCGCTCGGCGGTCTCGGCCTCAGTGCGCCGCTCGTAGCTGATGAGCCGCACGGTTCCGGGTGAGCCGCGCCGGCCCCACTCGCGGAGCAATGCCCATTCGCCGAATAGCGTCGGCGTGACGTCGACGACATAAAACCGGTTGATGTTTCGGGCCGGGTCGGTGCGTGTCAGGAAGGCCATCAGCCGACGAACTCGAGCGCAACGGTTTCCGCTGCGCGCTGTGCGTCGACAGCAGTGCACGCGGCACCTTCGGCCACGTCGCGACCGTCTAGCCGGACCAGCCATTGCCACTCGCCGCCGATGTGCAGCATTGAGAGATCGCAGGAGCCGAGCACCGCGCGCTCGATTGGAAAGCCGCCGTGCTCGTGCTGGGTGAACCACTGAGCGATCATCGGGCCCAGTACCCCGTGGCAGTGCACACATCGTCAATCGAAATACTCAGTTAACACGCAGTGGGCGACTGATCACCAGTCCATTGCCGCCACTGAGTGGCGCGCATTCAATAGACAAACCGGGCGTCTGCGGCGCCTTGTAGCGGGGACCACTGCACGGCTGGGAACCAAGGTAAACCGCGGCTTTTCCCAATGCGTGCAAGCGTGCATTGTGGTACAATTTCTAGTGGTTCATTGGCCGATTTCGACGACTGAAAGGAACGCACTTTGGCAAAGGTTCGCAAGCGCACATGGCAGACGAAAACCGGCGAGCACGCCGCCTGGGTCTGCGACTATTTCTCGCCGTCGGGGCCCGGCGGCCAGCGGCAGCGGCACTCAAAAACATTCCCGACCCGCAAGGAAGCCACTGCCTGGCTGGCCAACGCGGTCGTCGAGATCAAGCAGGGCATTCACACACCGGCGCACAAGAGCCCGACCGTGATCGAGGCTGGCGAGGCGTGGATTGAGCAAGCCGAAGCCGACGGCCTTGAGCGCGCGTCAATCCATCAATACCGGACACACCTCGATCTGCACATCAAACTATTCCTCGGGCTGCACAAGCTTGCCGATCTCACGCCCGCCGCCGTGCAGTCCTTCCGGAATGTGCTAATGCGTCAGGGGCGCTCGCGGTCATTGGCGGGCAAGGTCGTCTCGTCACTGGGTTCGATCCTAGCCGAGGAAATGGCCAGGGGCCAGGTGGCGCGGAATGTCGTGCACGAGCAGGCCGGCGGTGACCGCCGGCGCGCCCGGGTCGAAAAGCGCCACACCCGCAAGCTGCAGGTCGGCGTCGACCTGCCGACGAAGGACGAACTGCGCGCGATGATCGAGCATGCCGGGCGACTGCGGCCGCTGTTGCTGACCGCGATCTTCAGCGGCTTGACGTCCAGCGAGCTGCGCGGTTTGACCTGGGATGACGTTGATTTCGACCGCCGGGTGCTGACCGTGCGGCAGCGTGCCGACCGATGGGATGTGCTCGGACCGCCGAAATCGGATGCCGGCAAGCGTGAGGTGCCGCTCGCCCCGGTCGTCGTCGCCGCACTGCGCGAGTGGAAGCTCGCTTGCCCCCGACTCGCCGCCGACGGCGCGAAGCGGCTTCGGTTCGTGTTTCCCGACAGCGACGGGAACGTCGATTCGCACCACAACATTCACCGGTCGACCGGGCTCGGCCGGGTGCAGTTCGCCGCCGGCATCACGGCCGATCCGAGGGCGCCGAAATACGGGCTGCACAGCCTGCGACACACCGCGGCGAGCCTGTTCATCGAACAAGGGTTCTCACCGAAGCGGGTGCAGGCCTTGATGGGCCATTCGTCGATCGGGATGACGTTCGACTGCTACGGCCATTTGTGGCCGAGCGCCGAGGACGACCAGGTGGCAATGGCCCAAGTGCAGGCGCGGCTGATCGGGTGAACAGGTTTGTCATTCTGACGAACCTATTCGGCTGACCCGGGCAAAAAGCCGTTTCCGTTGCCGCCGGCCAAGCCCAGCAAATCCGCGAGCCCCGACGCGGGCTCTCGAATTCTGTTACAGTCAGTCCTCCGTGGCCTGGCGCGACTGTTGGATCCCGAAGCGGGCCCGGAAATCCCATACTCGGCTATTTCTGGCAGGGTTTGATCATCCGCCCGGGAAGGAGTTTCACGTCTGTCCCGCACGCCTGATCCAGCTGTGCCTGGGAGATAGTTGCGTCGAAGAGGTTGGCGCGGCTCAGATCGGCGTAGAAGAGGTAGGCGCCGCTCAGGTTGGCGCTGCCCAGGTTGGCGCGGCTCAGATCGGCGTAGGTAAGGTTGGCGCCGCTCAGGTTGGCGCGGCCCATCAGGTTGGCGCGGCCCAGGTTGGCGTTTGGGATGTGCGCACCAGCTAAATCGGGGGTCCCCGTTCCAATTGCTGCACGCCTCCCAATCACCGTGAGCGCAGCTTGGATATCAGTAGCCGGCGGTCCGTCGCCGGTTTCGGTTCTGGTGCCATCGCGCACGAATGCGCTCAGCGCCTCTAGAACTGGCTTGTGATATTCCTCTGACGTGTTCATCACGCCCTCGAGCGCGTAGATGCCGCCGAGCCGCACCACGACCTTGTCGTCGCCCGGCTGGCCCAGCTGTTCGAAGCCTTTTGCAACCTGATTGCTGATGAGCAGTTCATGAGAGGCTTGCTGCTGGCTCGAGAGTTGCAGATACGCCACCGTGGCAGCTCCCCCTGCCCCGACTAGCACCATGGCCGCGCCGAGCAATTGGCCGATCGTCTTACGGAAGTTGTCCTCGATGTCAGCCCGAGCCTTCGGGTCTGCTGCCGTGATCGATCGCATCTGCCGTTTCGGCAGCCGCCACCACAGCCACCACGCGCCCCAGAGAACGACTAGTGCTGCTATACCTGCCGCCGCGGCGATAATTCTGGGATCCATCGGCCAGGTCATGTGTGGTCGCTATCAGTGGCCGCGCAGCGCCCACCGCAGCCGGCGCAACAATTTCCACTCGCGGCGCCGGTCGAGTTCGGCGCGCAGTGCGGAGGCCTCGCCGGCGGCGATTCGCTCGGCGCCAATCGCGTCGGCGAAGGCGGCCTGAAAGCGCGCGCGTTCTTCGTCGAGCAGGCGCTCAGCACGGTCGACCCGGCTCCGCTCGCGCTCGAGCTGCGCGGTCAATGCCGAAATGGCGAGCTCGACCCCCTGAACGTTTTGTTCAACCGCCTGGTCGAGGCCGTTCGCCGCCGGCGGCGCGGACGGGGGTGATACGCCGGTCACCGGGGTCCGCGGCCGGACTTAGGCGTCATCCGGCACAAATATCCGGGCGGTCTCATTCGGTTTCGTTCGGCGTCCGTCGCCGCCAGCCGCGGCGCCTCGCCAATTGCCGCGCGGCCTCTGGCGTGACGCCGAAGCGCCGGCCCGCCTCGCCATAAGTGAGCCATTGTCCGGGCTGGTCGTTTTCCATCTTCACCCCGTCCACGTGCGCCGGTCACCGGCGGTCACCGGCGTTCGTACCCGGGGCCGTGGGGAAAGCGGGCCCGGTCAAAGTAATTCGTGGGGGGTGTACGAAGCCGAGTTAGCGCGCCAGTGGCGGGAAAATCAACATTGCCGCTCGCTCAGCGGACGCTGCAGTCATCCGGGCGTGCCATTGCCGACGGCAAGGCTGAGATCGGGCCGCTGGCGGTCCATCAAATCCCCCCACACGCGAATCGGCCTCCGCCCGGGCTGGGGGAGGACCCGGGCGAGCAACTGGCCAAAAAGCTCAGGCCGGCGGGGGGAAAGCCAGCCCAAACCGCGCGCTTTCCCGCTTAACCCGCGCTAATCAACTAGTTGCGGTCCGCTCAGCAGAGCTACTCTACCGGTAGGGTGGCATTACCGGGATCATGACGAGCCGATGCGAGGAGGAAGTGGCGAGAAGGAAGCGAACACGAGGGCCAAGCCGGCCAGGCGAGGTCCTGGTTGAGCTCTATTTGGCACCGCACGGCTTCACCGTCGCCAAATGCGCCGCGGCCTGCGGGGTCTCGCGCAAGCACTTGGACGCGATCGTCAACGGTCGCGCGCCGCGGCTCACCGCACAGATGGCCATCAGACTCGCGACGGCGCTCGACACTTCGCCCGACTTTTGGCTCGACCTGCAGCGGGCGCGCGAGCTGTATGACGCGCGCAAGCACATCGCCGCAAGCGGCACGCGGCCGCGACAGATCACCGAGGTCAAAGAGGTGCCGCACCGATGACCCTACAACGGCGACGGATGGCGTATTTGCTGCCGCCGCGGGTCGCCCTCAACGCCACCCCGCGCCACTCAGTGGTCACAAGCCGCTACCCGCCGCTGCGGGTCGAGCCCGAGCCGCCGGACGAGCCACCCCGCGGCCCCGCTTCCGAGCAGCGCTTGCTCGGTGCCTTGTTGATCGACAACGCGGCCTATCACAAGGTCACCGGCTTGCTGCGCGCGGAGCACTTCGCCTGGACCGTGCACGGTCGCATCTACGCTGCCATCGGTATCAATGCGCTTCGTCCAAATTCAGACCGTGGTCGGTTCATCGCAACAGTGTAGTAGGGCTACCTGCTCGGCGTGACCCAGTTGGCTTGCGCCAAACTACCCAAACCGAGTTCGGTTACGACTTTGCGGCGGCGGGTGTCTTGTCGTTGTTGCGGAAGCCAAAGACGTCGAGGCCTGCGTCGAGCGCTCCGGCGGCCGGTGTGCCCGGCCGCCGCAAGACGCCGTGGATATGCAGGTTCTCGATCACCAGCGGTGGTGCAGCCGCTTCGAGCTGCGCGAGCAATTTCACCAAAGCCTCATACGGGCCGCTGAGCGTATAGCGCAGGCCGATGGCGCGGTAACCACCGCGCACCTCC
>Ga0310909_10000822_pt1 | contig 17147 bp, 20 predicted proteins | sample GREbulkMGT000H_FD_203449 | JGI IMG/M metagenome (GOLD analysis project Ga0310909, IMG submission 203449) | Lab enrichment of tropical soil microbial communities from Luquillo Experimental Forest, Puerto Rico - GRE.bulkMG.T000H | ecosystem: Environmental > Terrestrial > Soil > Tropical forest >... | reverse complement strand
CCTTTCTCGGCGCCTTCTCTTTACGGCCACCGAGCCACCGCGGTTTGCGCCGGGTCCTTCCGGTCGACAGCGGGGTAAGGAGGTTCGCAATCGACTCGCCGCTGGAGGGAGCTGGATTCGAACCCTAGGTCCCCCGCGACGGGATTACGTTTTTCGAGAGCGCCCCTTTCGAGGCAATTCCGCTCCGCGGCCGAGACGGTTCCTTTGCATTCCAATTGCGCCCGAGTGCGAGGTCAACGGAAGCGGTGGATCGAGAAGATGAGCTTTGGAGAGACGGGACAGGATCACAGATGGGCGGAGGAACAGCGTCGCAGGTGCGGAGACCCGAGGGCCGGGAAACGTCGCGCTCTGTATCAGCGAGGTGATTTTGGTGTGATAGCTATTGCCGCAGCCGCGCCAACTCGGGCTTGGCCCAGAGATTTTCGGCGTGGGTTCGCCCGTGGCAGTTCAACCCGTGTCAGCACGGCGTCCAGCCAGAACTCGAGCGCCAAGCCCCCTCGTCAGCTGCATGCATCCTCATAATCGCGCGTTTGTTTTGTGACGGGCCCTAAGGTGTCGGATCCGCTTAGAGGCTGGTCAGATCCGATAGCGATCGTTGTAGCGCTTGAGGAAGGCGCGCACGCGCTCGGTCCGCGGCGCGAAGAGGAGCTGGTCGGGCTTGCCTTCCTCGACGATGACGCCAGCATCCATGAAGACCATCAGGTCTGCGATGTCGCGGGCGAAGCTCATCTCGTGGGTGACGACGACCATCGTCATGCCGCCGCTCGCGAGCTGCTGCATCGCCGCCAAGACCTCGCCGACGAGCTCGGGGTCGAGCGCCGAGGTGATCTCGTCGAATAGCATGATCTTGGGGTCCATCGCCAGCGCCCGGGCGATTGCCACGCGCTGTTGCTGACCGCCCGAAAGCCGGATCGGGTATTCGGCCGCCTTGTCCGACAACCCGACCATCGCGAGGAGCTCATGCGCGCGGCCCTCGGCCTGCCGGCGCTCGATGCCTCTCACGCGCACTGGCGCAGCGACGATGTTCTGTAGCACGCTCATGTGCGGGAAGAGGTTGTAGCTCTGGAAAACCATGCCGATCCGGTCGCGCGCCGCGGCGACATCGCGCTCCGCCATGCGCAGGCGCCGGCCCGTGCTCTCGTCGACCCGATAACCGATCGGCTCGCCGTCGATCGTGATCGTCCCGCGTTCGTACTCTTCGAGCAGGTTGATGCAGCGCAACAGCGTGGTTTTGCCCGAGCCGCTGGGACCGATCACCACCACGACCTCGCCGGGGTTGACCGCGAGCGAGACGTCGCGCAACACCTCGACCGCGCCGAAGCGCTTGCGCAAGCCCGCGATTTCGAGCATCGGGCGCCGCTGCCGGGTCGGCGGAACCTCAATGGCCAAGGAGGACGCGTCGTTCAAGGTGCCTTCCATAGAGAGCGAGGGTATAGCAAATACAGAAATAGATCGCCGCCGCCCCGATGAAAATCTGGAATGGCGCCAAGGTGCGCTCGACGACCTCGCGGCTCGCCATCGTCAGCTCCCACAGGCCGACGATAGAAACCAGCGAAGTCGCCTTGACCAGGCTGACGCAGAGGCTGACATAGGGCGGCGCGGCGAGCCGCAATGCCTGCGGCAGGATCACGATCTGCAGCATCAAGCCGCGGGTCATGCCGAGACTGCGCGCCGCATCCCACTGCGCCTGAGGCAATGCGAGGATACCGGCCCGGAATACCTCGCTGATGAACGCGGCGTAGTAGAACGAGATGACCACTACCACACCCCAGAACGGCGGCAGGTCGATCCCGGTCAGTGGCATCAGGTAATAGACGAAGGTCAATAGCACCAATAGCGGAATCCCGCGTATCACGAAGAGGTAGCCGATGATGGCCGACCGCATCACGCGGCTGCCGAATATGTATGACAAGGCGAGAAGGATGCCGAGGATCGTCGCCGGCACGACCGCGCTCGTCGCCATCAGCACGGTCATTGCCGCGCCGCGCAGCAGGTACCAGAAGCTGTGGATCAGCGGGCTGAGCTCGTTCATTGTGCGAAGGCGAGCCAGCGCTCGGTCAGCTTGCCGACCACTCCGGCAATCGAGGTCAGCGCCAGGTAGATCAGCGCCGCGCCAAGGAAGACGTCGTAGGTGTTGGCCGAGGTCTCCACCCAGACCTCAGTGATCTTCATGATTTCCATCACCGCGATCGCCGCAACCTGCGAGGTGTCCTTGATGATCGCGATGCTCTGGTTGGTCAGCGGCGGGATCACCCGGGCGATCACCTGCGGCAGAATGACCGTCGTGTAGAGCGTCCACCGGCGCATGCCGAGCGCGCGTCCGGCATCGAACTGGCGGATGCTGACCGATTGCAGCCCGCCGCGGTAGATCTCGGCGACATAGCCGCCGTTCTGCGCGCACAGTGCTAGGAGGCCCGAGGCGAAGCCGGAGAGCCCGAACCCGGCCATCGAGAAGCCGAAATAGACTAGATACAACTGGATCAGCAGCGGGGTGTTGCGCACGAGCTGGATGTAGCTGCTCGCGATCCAGCCGACCGGCCCGCGCACCCCCTGGGCGAGCGCGACGAGGAGGCCCCAGACGAGGCAGATCGCCGCCGTCAGCCCAGCGAGCTCGACCGTGACCTCGGCGCCCTCGAGCAGCGCCGGGATCAGCCGAGCGATGAAGTGGAGGTCGAACGGCACCTCAATATTTGTTGTAGTCGTAGAAGCGCTGCGGCGGCGGGTCCTTCTTCAGCCACTTGCGGTACCACTCGACATATTTCTCATAGCGGATGCCGGAGCGCAGCTCGCCGACCCAGGTGTCGAGGAACAGCCACCATTTGAAGTCGCCCGGCTTCATGTAGATCGAGTCTTGCGAAACATAGGCGAACGGCGTGCCGCTGGTGTCGAGCCTGACCAGATCCTGGTTCTCGGCCTCGTAGAAATCGGCGATTGGCTTGTCGATCGCGAAGGCTTGGGCGCGGCCCGTCTTGACCGCAAGGAACAATGCCGAGGGAGAGTCGAGCAGCAGCAGCTTGGCGTCGGGCATCACCTGCTTGGCCCGCGCGATCGCCGGCGGCACGTTGAGGATGGCGTAGGTGAATTTCGGGTCGTTGAGCTCCTTGACCGTCTTGATGCCGGCGTCCTTGCGCGCGATCACGCTGCCGCCGGTGTCGAGATAGGGCCGAGTAAAGGCGATACGCGCGGCGCGGTCCGGGGTGATTGTGGTCGAGCACAGGCCGAAATCAATCTTGCCCGAGAGCGCGGCCGGAAAGCGTCCATCCGATTGAACGACGACGAGCTCGAGCTTGTCGGGGTCGCCGAGCAAGTCCTTGGCGATCTCGTGCGCCATGTCAATCTCGAACCCGACCAGCTTGCCGCTATCGTCGACATACGCGAGCGGCGGCGAGGTGCTGTAGGTCGCGACGATCAACTTGTCGCGCTTCAAGACGACGTCGAGCAGCGATTCCTCCGCCGACGTGGGAACCGCGAGGAAAGCCAGCGCGAGCCCGAACAACAAACGACAAATCATCGCCCACCTCTTCGTAGCAATCGCTCGGCGCGGCCCTGCATCGGCCCGCGCCGGAATTTCTCCTGCGCTTCGGGCTCAGTCCTCAGACCAAGGTGCTAGAGCAATCATGTCACAGTCGATGCAATACGAGGAGATCCTGACCTTCCGCACCGAGGATCCGACCGCCCGCTTTGGTGGGCTGAGCGTCCTCAATCGGGTAAACTTTAAACCGTCAGAGACCAAGGGCCTGGCCCTCGACGTCATCGCGCCGCCGACGCGATGAGCGGGCGAGGGGCGGCGCGACACGGGAAAGGTAAGGCCATGAATGCGGTAGCATCCCGCAACGTCAAGTTTATCAGCCACTCCGACCAGGGCGGGCGCGGTGACGGCGTCCAGATCATGGTGCACCGCGGCTATGCCTATATCGGCCACGGCTATTCTAACGGCATTAGCGTCCTGGACGTGCGCGATCCGAAGAACCCAAGACCCGTCGCCTTCCTGCCCTGCCCGCCCGACACCCGCGCCATCCATCTCCAGACCCATGACGACCTGCTGCTTGCCGTCAACGGGCCGAGCATGTGGACGATGCAGGTCGATACCCAGGCCTACTACTCGGGATCGCCGGCCGATCTCCTGAAGGGCCGCCAATACACGGCGGGAATCCGCATCTTCGACATCGCGCATCCCGAGGCGCCGCGCGAGATCGCCTTCATGGCGACCGAGGGGGTGGGGCCACATCGCATCTGGTATGTCGGCGGCCGCTACGCCTACGTCTCGATCCACTATCCCGACTTCACCGACCAGGTGCTGGTGATCGTCGACATGGCGGAGCCGACCCGGCCCGAGGTCGTCGGCAAGTGGTGGATCCCCGGCATGTGGACGGGCGGCGGTGAGACGCCGAGTTGGCCGAAGGGCCGACGCTACGCACTACACCATGCTCTCGTCGCCGGCAACCTCGCCTATGCCGCCTGGCGCGACGGCGGGCTCACCGTGCTCGACGTCGGCGACCCGACCCGGCCCAAGCTGCTCGCCCATCGCAACCTCGACCCGCCCTTCGGCGGCGGCACGCATTCGCCGCTGCCGCTCCCCGATCGCAACCTCTTGGTCCTCGCCGACGAGGCCAATTTCGCTAATTGCAGCCAGGGCCTCCGCCACACCTGGCTGTTCGATGTGCGCGAGCCGACTAACCCGGTGAGCTTCGCCACGATGCCGGTCCCGTCCGAGGCCGACTATTGCGCCAAAGGCGGCAATTTCGGGCCGCACAATCTCTGGGAGAACCGGCCGGGTGCCTTCCAGAGCTCGCGCTTCGTTTTTGCCACCTATCACAATGCCGGCGTCCGGGTCTTCGACATCGAGAATCCGTTCCAGCCGCGCGAGGCCGGGTTCTTCGTGCCACCCGATCCCGAGCGCATGTTCGACCCGCGTCCCAACCGCCCGAAGGTCGTCCAGTCCGCCGACTGCTTCGTCGATGCGCAGGGCGTGATGTATCTCACCGACAACAACGCCGGACTCTACATCCTGCAGTTCGAAGGTGCGTAGCCGCTTGCCGTGACCCTCGTCTGCACGCCTGCGACCGAGATCTGACATGACCCTTGCCGACCGGTTCGACCTAGAACGCTTCGATATCGCCCAGGCGCCAGTCTTCCCCGCCGTTCTGGACGAGCTGAGGGCGGGCCGGAAGCTCAGCCATTGGATGTGGTTTATCTTCCCGCAACTGCGCGGGCTGGGCCATTCCGCGACGGCCGATTTCTATGGCATCGGTTCGCTCGCAGAAGCGCGTGCCTACCTCGCCCATCCGGTACTCGGGCCGAGGCTCGATCTCTGCACCCGCTTGGTTCTCGAAATTGAGGAAAACTCCCTTCATCAAATCTTCGGATCACCGGATGACATGAAGTTTCGCTCTTCGATGACGTTGTTCGCGCTCGCGGCGTCAGATGAGAAACGGCCTTTTCGTCGCGCTCTCGATCATTGGTGCGAAGGCCGAATGGACGAACGGGCGCTGGAGGTCCTAAAAGCCGCTGATCATCGGGACTAGACGACTTCGTCGACGGCAAGGGCGAGGCTGGAAGACGGCGCCCACAAGCTTCCTCGGCCAAGAGAGGCCGGTACGCTTGAACGAGGCGGTCTCGCAAAACCGTTACCCTCCTTTGCGGGACCGAGGGTTCGAATCCTTCTCTCCCCCACAAACAGAACGGCAGGAATGCTCAGGTTTTTTGGCAGAGAGAGACGAGTTTAGTACCAAAAATAAGCGCGGAAGCCGCTTGCCGGGATTCTTAGAAGGGGTTGGCGAAGGCGGTTTCTCGTTTCGTCCGTTGTTTTATAAACTTTACGATGTTTACCACATTTACCAGACTTAATGGTTGCCGCGTCCCATGTACTCGGGTATGCGACCCATGCGAACGGGACGGTAACCCCGCCTTTCCAGAAGAGGTACCGTCCTCGCTCGCTCAAAGGCCCAACGATCGTGTCGTTTCTTGATACGAAGGCTCTATCGCCGCAGGCCGACCGCCCATGCTGACGATTTTCTCCATGCTCACCGATCAGTTCAAGTGCGTCATGAGGGTTGATCTGCGGCCTTTTCCCGTCGAAAAAGCACTTCACGTTCGTTCAAAGCTTCGCTCCTTGGTCGTGGTATCGGTGCGGCCCTGGCTACCGCCCTGGTCGCTGGCGTTGCTGATCCCCAGGGATTCCGGTCGGCCCGGCACTTCGCAGCCTGGGTTGGACTCGTGCCCAAGCAGCGCTCGAGCGGAGGCAAGACAAGCTCGGCAGCCCGCTTGCCCTGCGAGAAATCTGATATAGGCGTCGGTTCGGGACGCCGGTTCCCCTTGGGCTCCCCTCAACCGCGGTCGCACGTTTCCTGGTGGTAGAAAACAAAGTCACAGCCCTTCACCCGCGGCAGGGAGTGCAGGATCGCGCGCGCCGCTTCGGGCAGGTGCACGTCGTGCGGCTTACCATTCTCCGTTCTCGATCCCGGGCAAGGTCCAACGAACCATATCTTCGGCGATTTCCGACCATCGCGTCCCGGCGACTTCCTCGCGCCGCTGCAGGGTCCGGATCGCCAGCTTGAAGAACGGGCCGAATGGATAGGCGAGGGTGCCCGCCGCCCCCCAAGCCTCTGCAATCTCGATGTCACTCAGGGTTCGGCTCCTCTCGGGCGCGCCAATCTCTCCGCCGATTAAAAAGACCGATCCGCTGAGGGTCGAGCGATCGGCTTTGCAACCAAAATCAGCTGGAAAAGGGGCGCATGCAGTATAAGATTGCAGGCTCCCGAAGGCACACCAGATCGCGCAGCAGACCCAAGCGCCTCGTGATGCGATGAAGTTGTTAGACGAGTTGCGGTGGAGTAGCGCCGTGCTACGGCTGGCGATCCCGAATGCGGTTACGCTCCTCGCCATGTATGCGGGCCTGACTGCGATCCGCCTGGCGGTCGACGGCAAGTTTGCGGGCGCCGTCGTCGCGCTGGCTGCTTCGGGCGTAGCCGACCGTCTCGATGGCGCGGTGGCTCGGTTGTTGCGCGCGGCGTCACGCTTTGGCGCGGAGCTCGATAGCTTTGCCGACCTAGTGTCGTTCGGCGTGGCGCCGGCGCTGATCATGTACCTCTGGACCTTGCAGTCCTATGGCGGATGGGGGTTCCTGCTCGCTGTCTTCTATATCGTTTGTGCGGCTCTGCGGCTGACGCGCTTCAATCTCGCGTCAGAGGCCGGACCGAAGTCGGATTACGCGCGTCACTTCTATACCGGGATGACTTCGCCGCCGGGTGCGGGGATCGCCATCTTTCCACTGCTCGCCGCGCTGGAGGCGGATGCCATAGGGTGGCAAAGCGTTTCCGGCTTTTCGCGCGCGCCACTCGTAGCCGCCGTCTCGCTGGTACTCTCGGGTCTGTTGATGATATCGCCCTTCCCCTTGCTCGATTTTGTGCATGTCCGGATTCCGATGGTCGCCAAACTCTCGGCGCTGGCGGCCTTCCTGGTCCTTATGGTGGTGCAGCCCTGGCTAGGATTGATGATTCTGACGCCATTCGCGCTGTTCATGCTCGCGATCAGCCCCTCAGCGCTGCGCCGCCGGCGGGCGGAGATGGTAGAACGCAGCCCGCTCAGTTCTCCACTGTGAGCGCGTGCTTGCGTGGTCCGCGCAGCATCAGCCGCCCGAACAGCTCGCGCGGCAGCAGCGACAGCGCATTGACGGCCAACACCGCCCCTAGCGGGAAGCTGATTTCTGCTGGACTGCCGCCGAGCCGCCGCAGGATGTGCGCCGCGGCCCAATCAGCGCTCACCAGGAAGGGCATGCGGAATTTGTTCCCTGCCGTCATCGGTGTGGCGATGTAGCCTGGCGAGACCACTGTCAGCCCGACACCATCCTCAGACAGGTCAGGCCGAAGCGACAAGCCCCAGCTGCGCACGAACGCCTTGGTCGCCGAGTAGCTCGGAGTCGAGGGGAATGGCAGCCGCCCCGCAAGCGACGACAAGATGACGATCCGACCGTGCTTACGCGTCCGCATGCACGCAGCCGCGGGAAGTACCGTATTGACCACGCCGAAAATGTTGGTTTCGATTAACATGCGAACTTGCTCCGCGCTTTCTGGCCCAGCGCCAATCCCGGCGGAGCGGCCTGCATTGGCGACTACAACGTCGAGCGGCTCAGCCGCATCGCACGCGAGAACCCACTCCTGCACGCCCGTTCGTAGCGATAAGTCAAGCGTTGCAGTGGCGACTTCAGCGCCGAACTCGGCCGCGGCGGCGGCGGTTTCGGCCAGACGCCCAGCATCCCGCCCGGTCAGCCAAAGCCGTAGCCTCGCCGGTGATGCCTGTGCACGTGCGGCGAACGCCAGCGCGAGCGCGCGCCCGAGGCCGCTCGAGGCTCCGGTGACGAGAACGGAACGGGGCCGGATGAGCCGAGACATTATCGATCCACATCGTGGGGCACAACGTGCATTACGCAATGGCAAAATGGTGCGGCATTGGCACTTGGCCGAGGCAGAGTCGGAACTCAGCTCGCTTCGATCGCGCGCGATCTACGCCAGGCGGCTCGTTCTCCGCAAGGTCGCCACGGACGCCTTTGTGTACGTGATGTCGAAGGGCGCGCTCGGCGGCGTCCCCATACAAAACGGGGAATCCGTTCCAGCGACGTAAGATATGATGTGAATGTTTTGATTTAAATTGTTACTTTTGGACATGACGGAATTCGCGGGAGAACCCGTTCGAGGTTCACATTGGGGAACCTACAACGGTCTCCCCGTGGGTGGTTCGCAAAAAATTGGTTACACACCGTTATGGATGGTTAATCACTGGGCTGAATCTAGAAATCATGCAGCTTCGGCTGATCGCGAGGCTGCGGCACTGGAGCATGCGCCGCAGCTAGCGGGAAGCACAGTGTTCACCACGCCAAAGATATTGGTCTCGATCAACGTGCGAACCGGGTCCGCGCTTTCCGGCCCGGCGTCAATCCCGGCGAAGCGGCTTGCATTGGCAACCAGACGTCGAGCGGCTCAGCCGCATCGCACCCGCGCACCCACTCCTCCACGCCGGTTCGTAGGGATCTGTGGAGAGTTGCAGTGGCGGCTTCGGCGCCCAGCTTGGCCACGGCGGCGGCCGTTTCGGTCAGACGCCCAGCGTCCCGCCGGTCAACCAAAAACCGTAGTGGCGCTTGTGACGCCTGCGCGCCCGCACGCCGAACGCAAGCGCGGGCGCGCAGCCGAGCCCGCTCGACGCGCCCGCGATGACACCGGAGCGGGTAAGCATAACCACGCTATGCGACACGCTCAGGCTACGACGCCCGTTTATGAATAGGTCCGCGTTGGCGCCCAGCAAAATCGACCCAGCAGTCGCGCTCGGTGTCGTAAAGCTTGCAAACGCGGATGACCGCCAGCATTTGGCGCGAGCCGATGATCAGCCGCGGAATCGACGGGAACTGCAGCTCCAGCTCACGCTGCGCTTCGGCAAGGTGATAGTGGGGGATCGTCGGCACCACGTGATGCGCGTTATGTTCCATGATGTGGCTGGAAAGCATCTTCAGCGGCTGCGGCAGCACGGCATGTACCACGCCGGTTACCTGCACCTGGGCTGAATTCGCGCTCTCCGCGTCGGCATACCAGGCCACATCCGGGTGGGTGTGGTGGGCGTAGATCACAATGCCCATCAGCGTGTTCCAAACAAGATAGGGCAACAGCCAGCCCAGTGCGAACAACTGTAGTGTCGAGACGCCGAGATTGATCGCGCCACCAACTACAAGGATGAGACCGATGAGCGCGACCTGCCAGAGAAGCGCGAAGACGGCGTCTAGCAGGTGAGCGCGCCATTGCGCACGTACACTCGGAGCCAGCGGGAGGAAGTGGCTCTGCCACCACATTTCAATCAGATAATAGAAGGGGAAGCCAACGGGGCTGCGATAGAGCCGGTAGATCGCGCGGCGAGCGCGTCCGGTGCGCCGCCACATATCGAGCGAGAGTGGGCTCCACGCATAATCGACGCCAATGATATTGGTGTAGGCGTGGTGGATCCGGTTGTGGAAATGCTTCCACAGACTGGGTGTCGTCCAGGCAGGTGCCATGGCCAGCCTCCCGATCCAGTCATTCAACTCGCGGTGCGGCGTCAGCGCTTGATGACACGCGTCATGCCGGCGACGAAGATCGCTCCGATCATTATCCCTGCCCAGACGGATGCCGCCAGGCTCAATGGCAATGGCAGCGGCGAGATCGCCGCGCCTAGCGAAACAAAATATAGCAGAAAGTCCCGGCCAAGGATTAGAAGCGGCAACGCTGTTTTGCGCCGCGTCAGACGCACACGATCCTCCGGGGCAAGCCACGTATTTGGCTGATAGGCATGGTTCATCGCGCGGCGGCCCGATCCCCAACAGTGAGCGATTTTAGAGTACGGCAAGCGCGAGAGGACAAACAGTCGCGCGGTCGGCCGATCGGCGCAGCACCGAGCACCCGCGCTTTTGGGGGAGGAACCCGTCGAGCACAATTTCCGCTTGCAGCACCAAACAATTATATATCATTTTATGTCCGAACGATGACATTTTGACTCCGTATCATGACCAATGATAGCCGCTGCCTCAGCGACGCCGTTCCGGGCGCTATGCGATGGTACGGGTGGGGATCCGAAGCGCACTCCTTCGATCCGAAGGATCGGCCCGGTTTCTGGCCTTATGCGGCGAAGCATCTGGGGATCAATGCGTCAGAACCCCGGTGGCGGCCGATTGATCCGGCTGACATCGCCCTGCCGCGTGCCCGGGTCGACGAGGCCTTTTTCAACTGGCTGAGAGCCACGTTTTCCCCGGCATGCTGGTCGAATGCGGCGGAGGATCGGCTCCGCCACGCGACCGGACGGAGCACCGGCGACATCTGGCGCTTGCGCTTGGGGCTGATCGACGCTGCGCCTGACTGCGTCGTCTTTCCGCGCAGCGAGCGCGAAGTAGCGCAACTGATCGCCGCTGCGAAGCGATTTGGCGTTGTGCTGATTCCGTTCGGCGGTGGGTCCAATGTAGCCGGCTGTCTCGAGCCGACCGATCGGCGCGGACGCGTGATCATCAGTGTCGATCTCCGCCTTATGAACCGCGTTCTCGACATCGATCCGATATCCGGTGTCGTGCACGCGGAAGCTGGCATTCTTGGTCCTGTGCTGGAAGCCGCACTTGAGCGTTTCGGGTTCACGCTTGGCCATTTTCCCGACAGTTTCCTGTATTCCACGCTCGGCGGCTGGGTCGCCACCCGCTCGTCGGGCATGCTCAGCGACGCGTACGGCAACATCGAAGACATGGTTGTCGGTATGCGGGTTTTGACGCCCGCGGGTGTGCTGGACACACGCCCACTGCCGCACGCCTCGAATGGACCTGACGTGAAACGTCTCGTCATCGGCAGCGAAGGTACACTCGGGATCATCACCTCATTGACCATGCGGGTGCGGCCGCGACCTGCTGTGCGAGAATTTCGCGGCTATCTGTTCCCAACCTTCGAGGCCGGCATCGAGGCCATTAGAGACACCGCACAGCACGGTATCTATCCCGCGACGAGCCGGCTGAACGATCCGTCGAAGACGCAGCTTTCTTCGGCTTTCCGCCGCGGCGGCACGGGAGCATTGGCAGCCGGACTAGAACGACTGTTCAAGCTCGGTCTGACACATGTCAAAGGCATCGATCTGGTCCAATCCTCATTGATGATCGGCGTGTTCGAGGGAGACCTTTCACAGGTGCGCGCGCAACGCACCGCGGCCGAGCGCGTCTGGCGGCGACACGGCGCCATAGGGCTGGGCAAAGGACCGGGGCGCGCGCAGGAAGACAGCAAATTCGACCTACCCTACGTCCGTGATTTCCTGCTTGATTACAACGTCATCGTTGACGTCGCCGAAACCAGCGCGCTGTGGAAGAATGTGCCGTTCGTCTACCGTCTGCTGATGCAGCGTACACGAGCAGCGCTGCAAGCGGGCGGGCGGGCGGCATGGCTGGGCTGCCACATCAGCCACTGTTACAGCAGCGGCGCGTCGTTGTATTTCACCTTCGCCTTTCGTTGCCGAACCGGTGCGGATGGTCGCATCGACCGTTCGGCTGAACTGGCTCACTACCGATCCGTCAAGACCGATCTTCTCGACGGTTTCGCCGAATGCGGCTGCACGCTATCGCACCATCACGCCGTTGGCCGCGAACATCTGAAGTGGTTGCGTGCCGAGACCGCGATTGGCGAGGTCATGCCGGTCGCCGCCTTGAAGTCGGCGATCGACCCCGATGCGATCATGAACCCAGGCAAGCTAGTGTGGGACGCGACAGATGAGGCAAGCCGGGGAGTGCTGGAAACTGCTCCGCTCCGCTCGTAGCATCGGGATATCGCACAAAAGCAGAGGCAAGCAGACTTACGCCACAAAGTCAGACACCGCTTTCCGAAAGTGCCGGCGGATCGCGCCGAGGTGGCTGCGGTGGATTACTGTCACCTCCTTATAGACCCTATTTTCACACAATTTATCGTGGAGGCGCTCAAGGTTGCACCAAGGAACCTGCGGAAACAAGTGATGTTCGGTATGGAAGTTGATATTGTAGGGTGCGAAAAACAAGTTTCCGAGTATGGATCGGGTTACTGTTCTCGTTGGAGTTAGCAACGGTCGATCGTCGAATTCTCCCCAATGCTCGGTTTGGACGCGGATATAGGCAAAAAGCGCGAACAGCATGAAATTGGGAACGAAGTAATAAAGGATGAACTGAGAATAAAGATGGAAAGTTATTATACCGGTAGCGGCTGTTGCTACCACGGTCAAGGTCAAGGCGTCGGCCCAGCGCGGCACTACCAGAAGTGCGGTTGCTGATTTGTCAATCTTGCCGCTCGCATCCTTTGCGATCGACATCGTCATCGGCAGGAACGGCGGACGGCCGAGAACATTCTGGATCGCGAGCCAGTTATCCGAGAGGAACACGCCGATGCCGGCGAGCCCCGATGCCGCGAACAGGTGATGCGCAATGAGTGCCATTCTCCCTCTGCTGGGGGACACCATCCACCCGAACATCGTCCTTTTAAATTGCAGCCAATCGGGGTCGCGGTCGGTCGATGTGAACCGATGATGTAAGAGATGCGTCGCGCGATGCCGGCTCATCGAGAACGGCAAGAAAAGGCTCGCGAGCTCTCCACCGATCAGATTTAGCCGCCGGCTTTTGAACACATGATCATGAGCAAACTCGTGCATGAGGATGCCGATCGCGTGCGTGCGCGACACGATGACGAGCGCCGCGAGCGCGTAAACTGCCAAATGATCAGACCACTCGGCCACGGCGATTGTCCCGCCGATGATTCCGTAGCACGCCAGCAGCGGCAGTATGGTCACCCGGGCCGGGGCACGCGACAGTGCTCGAAGCTCCGCTGCGCTCAGAAGATCGGAGCGCCTGATCGTCGCGTTCGACCGCGCGCCGGCAAGCGTTTCCTGCGGTGTTGGATCCACGGCTGCGTACAGCGTGCTGACACCTTGGCCGGGTGGGTGGACACCAGGGCCGCCCAGGCTGTCTGTCATAGCCGGCTCCCCCCTTGTTGCGTGCGGCCCGCGGCCAACTTGCGCACGCTCGTCTCGATTTCCGTTATCAGGTGTTGTGAGCGCTGCCGCCATGATCGGCCATACATACATAGGCCGGGGTCAATCGCCGGCGCCAGAGCCAGCGTTATCGGGCCCGGCACGGGAACCCTGCGTCCTTTGGCGAGAACGCGCTCCGTGCCGTCAATGAAGACGGGCAAAACCGGCAATCCGAGCGCCAGAGCCAATGTAGCGGAACCCCGCTTGAACCGCCCGATGCTCTCCCCGGTTTGGCGTGAGCCTTCAGGGTAAGAGATCAGGGTTTGCCCACCCGCGCAGAAGAAGTCGCGGGCCTCGCGGATTGTGCCGAGCATCGAGACACTGGGCGTGATCCGCTCCACTGGAATCACTGTAAACGGTAATGCGAGTAGCCGGCGCCAAAGCCCGCCATCGACGAAATAGTCGCGGGCGGCAAGCAGGGCGCACCGATCCGCAAGGTCGAGGCCATTGATTAGCGCGATGCTGTCCACGTGGCTGCGATGATTAGCGCATATCATGAACGGACCTGCCGGCTCGTGCTCGCGCCCAATTACCAGCGGCGCGCCAACATAGCGACCGAACAGAGCCAGCAAGCAGGGCACCAGCCGGCCTCGACGCCCCGGTCGATGCATCGAGTGGCCCAGACGGGAGGCTGTCACGGTCGCCGCGCCTAGGTTCATGGATCAGCCGGAAGCCGAAGGCAGCAGCGTGCAAAGGCCGCAAGGTCGAGCGCCGGCTGACGCAGGCCGGCCCGTTGCAGAAGCCGCAGCGACGCTGTCGCGTCAAACACGGGCGCGCGTCCATCGAAGTAGGGCAGACCGATCGGCGGTCGCGACGGCCACCCCATGAAGATGTGACGGAACATCATCAACTCGAGCGATCGCTTCTGGCGGAATTCGGTTGAGACGCGGTGCAAAAAAGCGGATATCGATACCCGGTCCATCGCTCGGCCGGCCGCTGCGATAGCCTCGGCGAAGTGCGCACTCGACTTCGCCTCGGCCGCGCCGAGATGAAAGATGTGCGTCCGCAAACTCGGTGCCTGCTCCAGGCCAAGGAGCGCGCATGCCTCCGCCACGAAGTCGACCGGCACGAGATTGAGCGCTCCCGCGCAGTCCGGAATAGCGCCAACGGCGGCGAAGATACGCATAAGACTGGCAACAAAGCCGGTCTGGATCACGCGCGGATCATGGCCGACGATCCAGCTCGGCCGCAGGCACAGCGCGTTGAAACCGCGTGCCCGTGCCGTTGCGAGCATCTTCTCCGCGGTCCATTTCGTTTGCGCGTACCCCAGCGGCAGCAGCTCAGGATGAATTAGTCGAGTGGATTCGGTAACGGTACGCCCATAATACGCGGTCGTTTCTAGAACACTGAGGCTCGATACATAGACGACGCGCTTGGGTAGGCCGGCGGCGGCCAACGACAGCACATGGACCAGGCTGCCCACATTTACGAGCCGCAACTTGTCGAACGAGCTGCGGAAGTCAAGCTGTGCCGCGAGGTGAATTATAATCCCGACGTCTTTGGTTAGGCGGTCGAACACTTTCGGCGGCAACGCAAATTGTGGCTCCGTAATGGAACCGCTGATCACCGAGATCCTCCCCGCGGCCACCGAAATGCCAAACGCTGCGAGGCGTGCGAGCAAGTGCGTCCTCGCCAAGGCTTCATCGCCGCGCACAAGGCAGACGATTGGAGCCGATGTTCGTGCAAGCAGCGCGCGCAAGAGGTAGCCGCCGACAAAGCCGCCAGCTCCAGTGATCAGGATGGCTGCTCCCTGCGGCACTGGCCCCGTCACGGGCTCCAGGTGATCAGGCAAGGAGGCGGCTCGGAGGAAACGCTCTTCCCCCGGTGCAGGGATGGCGACAGGCCGAGTATCCCCCCAAACCCGGCTCATTCCGGCGGTTCCAGCATCTGTTGCCCGGATTCGTCGTGGCGCTTGAGTCGACACATCATCCCGTTACATACTATTACATATCGTTACGGAATTCAATATACAGTCGTTCCTTATCGGAGATCAACACGTTATCGAATATTGTGGGTTATCCTAGCATGCAGAATGGGCAAGATGAGCCGATTATCGGTTGTAACGATCGAAGTCCGGGATCGGTTCTGCAAGATGGTCGCACACGCCACAGGGACGGAAGCGAGCATGTTGAGGACAAGCACAGGAGAGGGAGCTGAGCCCGACTACTTTTGGTGACGGTGGGAACCATCGTGAGCATATGAACGAACGTGGCGTAGAGTTGCCGCGCTTCATCAAACTGCTCGAAACAACGGCACTGTTTGAGGGTGTCACTGCTGACCAACTGATCGCGCTCAGTTCGGTATGCTGGGAGCGGCGATATGCGCCAAACCAACTTATTCTCCGCGAGGGCGCCCCCGATCCCTTTGTCTACGTAATCGTCGACGGCCGTGCTCAGGTCACCAAGAAGACATCAACCGGCGGCGACCCGATGCGAATGGGGGAGATCGGTTCGGGAGACGTTCTGGGAGAGTTGAAGATCGTCGATCCGCAGCCGAGTTCGGCCTCGATCGTGGCGGTCACGGAGGTTATCGCTATTGCCATCGATCTCGATGGCTTCGCCCAGTCAGGGGCGTTGGCCGCCATACGCGCGACGGTCGTCAGTAATGTCGGAAGGATCCTCGCAGAGCGCTTGCGGGCGTCGACCGGTCGAGGTGCTGATGCCATGCAACGCGAACTCGATGAAAGTCGAGCCCGAGCGCACGCGGGACGCTTTATCGTCCTGATGTTCGCGATGCTAGCCCTCTATGGATTGGCGATTTCGGCGTTCGACCTCGTTCCGGCCTCGGGACGCCGTCCCGTCTCGATTTTGTCGTTTGTCTTAATCATCTGGATGGTCATTCCTATTTTGCTATCGGTACGGCGTAGCCCTTTTCCGCTGGAATCCTATGGCCTGACGACGCGCCGCTGCGGCCGGGTCGCTCTGCAATCGCTTGCCTGGACCACGCCTTGGCTACTTCTTCTGCTCGCTCTCAAGCTGGTCCTGATGCGATGGGCGCCTTCGATGGCTGACCGGCCGCTGTTTGACCCGACCGCCTTGTTTGCCGGCCGTCCCTTCGACCTTGGCTTCTATTTGCTCGCAATACTCCTCTACCTCATCCATACGCCGGTGCAAGAATTGGTCGCGCGGGCTGGTCTCCAAGGTACGCTGCAGAATTTCATCCCGACCCCGCCCGGCCACATCAATTGGAAAGCGATCGTCGTCTCTAATCTGCTGTACTCATCGGCACACTCATATATTGGTTTCTGGTTTTGCGTGGCCACCTTCGTGCCTGGTCTATTCTGGGGTTGGATGTTCGCCAAGCAGCGGTCCCTTGTTGGCGTTACGGTTTCCCATATCGCGGTTGGTCTTTGGGCGATCTTCGCACTCGGCGTGCACGCGATCATTGGCGGGGGATGACGCCTCGACGAGTGATATAGCGGCGCATACCAGCGTCGAGGATTGCAGCGGCTGTTAGGTTTTGCCTTTTTATTGGTCGGGTCTATCATGATGTGACGATTTTTTGATCATCCTTAGACCCAGGATGGCTCTTCTACCCCGCCCCGGAATTCCCTCGACCGCAGTTACGCGCACTCTCTGGGCTTCACGGTGAGGAGTGAGGCGCCCAGGCCTGTC
>Ga0310909_10000806_pt1 | contig 17252 bp, 8 predicted proteins | sample GREbulkMGT000H_FD_203449 | JGI IMG/M metagenome (GOLD analysis project Ga0310909, IMG submission 203449) | Lab enrichment of tropical soil microbial communities from Luquillo Experimental Forest, Puerto Rico - GRE.bulkMG.T000H | ecosystem: Environmental > Terrestrial > Soil > Tropical forest >... | reverse complement strand
GAGCAATGGGACGCAATAGTCCCGGAAGAGGACCGTGATTCCTGCGCTCAGCGCTATGCTGAGCTCGTCGAGGGGACACGGGAGACGGACGAATATCAACAACGCTTTATTCGGCGTGATGGCCGCATGGTGCTTGGCAACGGCAAGTTTCAGTTGCTCAGGGATGCCGTCGGAAAGCCGCATTGTATTGTCGGTCTAACGGAAGACATCACAGAACGCACACGTGCCAAGGAAGCATTGCAAGCAAGCGAACGGCTCTTTCGATCGATTTTCGAGAATGCTCAGATTGGGATCAGCGTTTTTGACGCCGTTGCCGGGCAGTTTTACACCAATCAAGCACTGCACGACATGCTCGGTTGCACCCATGACGATTTAAGCTCAATCGAGAAGTGGGACCTGGTCGTGCATCCGGATGAACGCGCTTCCGGCGCGCGACGTTATGCAGGACTCCTTTCGGGTGAGCGCGACAAGGATGCTTGGGAGCAGAAATTTCTTCACCGCGATGGCCGCGTGGTGATTGCCAATGGACGTTTTTCGGTCGTCAGAGACGACTCGAGAAAGGTTAGTTACGTTCTAAACCTCACCGAAGACATCACGGATCGTAAGCGCGCCGAGGCAGAGCTTGTCACTGCGAAAGAAGCAGCCGTTGCCGCCACGCGGGCGAAGTCAGAATTCCTTGCGAATATGAGCCATGAGATTAGGACACCGATGAACGCCATTCTTGGGATGACGCATCTGGCTCTGAAAACCGAGCTAACGCCCAAACAGCATGATTACCTGTCAAAAACCAAGGCCGCAGCGGAGGCATTGCTCCGCATCATCAATGACATCCTGGACTTCTCGAAAATCGAGGCAGGCAAGCTCACCATGGAGCAGGCCGAATTCCGTCTTGACGCCGTCCTCGATAGTCTCTCCACGGTGGTGAGCCAGAAAGCTCAGGAGAAGAAGCTGGAGTTTCTCGTTGCCGCTCCACAGGATCTGCCACCTGTTTTAGTTGGTGATCCTCTCCGGCTTGGTCAGGTTTTAATCAACCTTGTAAATAACGCAGTGAAATTTACGGAACGCGGCGAGATTGTAGTCACGGTCAAGCTCGAAGAAAGGGTCTCCGACCGGATAAAACTGAAATTTACGGTCCACGACAGCGGCATCGGGATGGCGCCTGAGCAGATCGCGCGACTGTTTCAGGCATTCAGCCAGGCGGACACTTCCACAACTCGAAAGTACGGCGGCACGGGACTCGGACTCTCTATCTCGAAACGCCTTGTGGAAATGATGGAGGGTAACATCTGGGCGGAAAGCGAGCACGGTCAAGGTAGCACCTTTTGCTTTACAGCCTGGTTTGGCGTGGGGACCGCCGAGCGGCGACAGAAAGTTCTCCCGCCGAGGTTGGCAGGCATCCGGGTATTGGTGGTCGATGATAACTCGATCGCTCGGGAAATCCTGGCAGATGTGCTCCGACAATTCACTGTGAGAGTCGATTGTGTTTCGTCTGGCAACGATGCCTTGCGAGAACTGGCAAAGGCCGACACTCAGGACCCCTATCAGCTCGTTTTGATGGACTGGCAGATGCCCGGGCTTGACGGGCTGGAAACCAGTCGCAGCATCAAACGCAGGAGCAACTTGTGGAACGTTCCCAAACTTTTGGTGATCACCACATTCGGGAGAGAAGACATTCCTTTGTCAGTTCAGGAAACGGAGATCGAAGCCGTTCTACAAAAACCGGTCACCCCATCCGTTCTATTTGACACTTTGATGAATCTCTTCGGTGAAGCTGCGGATGAGAAAGCTGCCGAACCTCCAGAAAAACCAGATCGAGATTTACCACGGGTGAGTGGCGTTAGGGTCTTGCTCGTCGAAGACAACGAGGTGAACCAGCAGGTGGCTACAGAACTCTTGGAAAGTGAAGGAGCGAAGGTCACGATCGCCAATCACGGGGCCGAGGCCGTCAAGCTCCTAACTCAAGGGGTTCCGCCACTCCCCTTCGACATCGTGCTGATGGATTTGCAGATGCCCGAAATGGACGGCCTTACCGCAACAAAGATTCTGCGCGCCCACCCTCATCTCCAACAACTGCCGATCATCGCCATGACAGCCCACGCTATGGCCGAGGAGGCCCAACGCTGCTTGGACGCTGGAATGAATGACCACGTTGCGAAGCCCGTTGATCCCGGAACGTTTTTCGCAACTATCGCCCGTTGGACCCGTGCGCATCGGCGGGAGGTTCTCGAGGTGCCGGTCACGCCACCGAGTCAAACGGGATTCCGTAGTGCCGAGGGCGAAATCATTCTCCCCCAGATTGGGGGCGTAGACGTCGCTGCTGGACTGCAACGGGTCGCTGGGAATAAGCGCTTGTACCGCGATTTATTGACCCAGTTTGCCGTCAAACACGAGTTCACCGGCACGACAATCCGTCAAGCCCTCGCAAGTGGGGACCGCAGCAAAGCCGAGCGTCTCACCCATTCCCTGAAGGGTGCCGCGGGAAATCTGGGACTGAATGAAATATTCCAGACGGCCGGAAAGCTGGAAGGGGCGATAAGAGTGTCGCAAGCGGGAATCGAGGACCTCATCGAGGAGCTCACGGCAGTATTGGATCGTCAAGTCAGGAACATCCATGCAGCTTTTCCGGTTGGAGGCGCTGATGAGAAGACACGGCTCGACTCCCGACCGACCGACCCCGAAGAAGTTTTGGCGGCACTAGCGAACCTCAAGGAGCTGCTCGAATCGAATGACGCGGATGCCCCCGAAGCTTATAGGAACCTCGCCGCTGTCCTGGGGGACAGCGACAGTCCGTCGCGCTTGGAAGCTCTCGGTGCCGCCGTGAACAGTTTCGATTTTGAAGCGGCCCTGAGGCGGCTAGACGAAATCGGCACAGAATACTCTAAGGAGAAATCAGCGGAAATGACCAGAGCTGTAGAAAAGAGGCTATTACTCCTGGTCGATGACGACTCGGAGAACGTTCAGGTGGTGCATTCTATCTTGAAAGACCGATACAAGATCCGTGTGGCGACGAACGGAGCCAAGGCCTTGGAATTAGCCAAGGTTGGGCCTCTCCCCGACCTCATCCTGCTCGACGTGATGATGCCCCAGATGGACGGATATGAAGTCTGTGGGTGCTTGAAAGCCGACGAGAGGACAAAGGACACTCCCGTTATCTTTCTGACGGGAAAAACCGAGGTCGCTAATGAGGCTCGGGGCTTCGAAGTCGGCGCGGTGGATTACATTCATAAGCCGTTTTCGCCGCCGATCGTGACCGCGCGCGTCCAAACGCACATCATGCTGCACGATGCACGCGAAACCGTCGCTCGGCAACTGTTGTCAATAAACAGCGAGCAAGAGATGGCTCGGCAGATTCAGCTCTCTATTCTTCCGCAGGAAACTCCACATCTTCAGGGTTTAGAAATCGAGGCTCGCTACCTCCCCATGAGTTCTGTCGCAGGCGACTTCTACGATTTTCTGGTGATTGACGACAAGCATGTCGGTGTCTTGATTGCGGATGTCTCTGGCCACGGGCTCCCCTCGGCATTAATCGCTTCCATGCTCCAAACTCAACTGGCAGCGCAGGCGCCAAATGCTTCTAACCCCCCGCAGGTATTGTCAGGGTTGAATAAAGCACTCTATGGCAAATTCTGCAGCCATTATGTAACTGCGGCCTATTTGTACATCGATATCGACAAGGGCACGGCTACTTACGCTGGTGCGGCGCACCCTCCCATGCTCCTATGGCAGTCTAAAACGGGTCGCACGATCGAGTGTCTCGAAAATGGCTTGATGCTGGGCCCGTTCTCGGATGCGAGGTACTCGGCAATCACCTTCTCGCTTGAAGACGGAGACAGGATCGCCCTCATCACGGACGGGATCATTGAAGCTACGGACTCTTCGGAGAAGCAGTTTGGGATGGAACGCCTGCGGCAAATCGTGGACTCGACCCACTCTTTACCTGCAAATCGGTTCGCTGATGCTGTACTCGACGGACTCGCAGACTGGTCCGAAGATACGAGTGGCCAGTCAGACGACATCACCCTTGTCACCATCGATTTCAAGGCTACGGCATGATTGCTCGTGCGCGCTTCAGGTCGCGATTAGTGCCATTGGGAATCTGTTGGTTGGGGAAAAAATTCTTGCCGAAAAATTCTTGATTTACCTCTCTTTATTAGGCAAAGCTTCTCTCGGATACTTACCCCTGACGGCCATGTGATATCCGGTAGAAGTTTTGACTCTCGCCGCTTTGTTAGAAGGCAAAGGCCGCGGGTTCGAATCCCGTCGCTCCCCTTCCCTGGGCTAGGCACCTCGAAACGGGTAAAAAATCGGCAACCCACAACGGCAGAAGAAGGGAAATAGGCTGGTTTGCCAGGTTTGCCAATTCAGGGCCCCGTTGAATTAGCTAAGTGATTGTGGCGCCTTGCCTTAGCTTATTTTCCCCACTGTTCGCAATGAGGAGGCCGGGGGTTCGAATCCCCTCTCGTCCACCAAAAATCAAAAAATGGTTTGGGGCGCCTGTCGGTCACCGAGGAGGCCGTCGCCCGGTGTAGTTCGGATATACTCTCCCGCGTCAACCCCCTCTAGCGCAGGAGATATCGTGAAAAGAATCGCCTTCTTATTCGTTCTACTTCTTGTCCCTATACTCTTTACCGAGATGTCTTTGCGGGCGTCCGCGCAATCGGCTCCTGGAGCCGTTCCATCCAATCCGCCAAGTGTGGCCTCGCCCTCGAGTGGCACGTCCAGCGCCCAGAGCAAGCCTGAGACCAGAATTACCGCTTATACGCTTCCGCCCGATCTCTATCGCAAAGCTCATAACCGCGGCCGCATCAATTTCGCCACACGCATCGCAGGATTCTTCTACGGCCTCCTGGTCCTCTGGTTTATCTTGCTTCGAAGACTTTCCGCGAAGTTTCGTGACTGGGCCGAGAAAGTATCCCGCTTCCGCTTCGTTCAAGCCATCGTGTTCACGCTTCTTCTCGTGCTGACCATCCCGTTCTTCAGCTTCCCGTAGATATTTTTGAGGAGATTGTTTCGAAGGTTTACAAAATCTCCGTTCAGACGTGGCCCTCGTGGATCGCGGATTGGGCCAAGGCACAACTAGTCACGGTCATTATCGGCAGCCTGCTTGTTTGGATTCTCTACGCTATCATTCGCAAGAGCCCGCGACGTTGGTGGCTCTATTTCTGGATCATCTCTCTGCCGATCCTTCTGTTTGTCATCTTCATTTCGCCTTATGTAATCGACCCACTCTTTAACAAATATGAACCGCTTTCCGCCCATGCTCCACAGCTTGTCCCCAAGCTTCAACGCATCACCCGCCGCGCTTGCCAGGAAGTTGCGCCGGAGCGCATGTTCTGGATGAAAGCCAGCGATAAAACCATTGCTACCAATGCGTCTGTGAACGGTTTTGGAGCGTCCAAGCGCATCATCATTTGGGACACCACTTTGAAGCAGGAAACCACCGACGAAGTTTTGACGGACTTTGGCCACGAAATGGGCCACTACGTCCTCGGCCACATCTGGAAAGGCTTCTTATTCTTTTCCGCCATGCTCTTCGTTCTCTTCTATCTGGGATTCGTGTCCATTGGCTGGCTGCTCGCACGTTACGGTTCGTCTTGGGGGATTCGCGCTCTCGATGACTGGGCGTCTCTTCCTGCTTTGCTCTTGCTCATCACCTTTTTCGGTTTTGCGGCAAACGCTGCAGGCAATACGTTTAGTCGTTTTGCGGAACATCAGGCGGACATTTACAGTCTCGAGGTGACGCACGGTCTCGTCCCCGATGCCGGTCAAGCCTTTGCACGTTCGTTCCAGATCTATGGAGAAACCGTGCTCGTCGACCCCGACCCCAATCCCACTAATGTTCTTCTCTTCTTCGATCACCCAACCGTTGCCGACCGCATCCATTTGGGCGTCACGTATGATCCATGGTCGAAGGGTGAATCTCCTCAGTTTGTAAAATGAGGTCTCAGCGGAGGCAGTCGGGTTTCAGTTGTTTCTTTTTTCACTTGGCTTCAACGATGTCTTTCGCCAAAACGCTATCCACCGTCGAAAGCGTACTGACACTTCAATGCTCAGAGCGCGCTACGAGGAGCCCGCAATCATTTCACTCTCTCGCCGTGGCCGTCCTTTTCAGCTGAATCAATTTCAATCCGAACTCACAGATAGAACACGGACGATCTCGATCCACAAGGCACGGTTCTTATTCATAAGCACTGACCTCCATGAGATACGAGGCCACAAATGAGGCATTTGCCTCACCCGTTAGGCTTCTGGTACCAACACCGCCACAGCTTCGCCGCCGAGCGTGCCGGAAACTTTAAAATCGCCACCTCTCTCCCGAAGACCTGGCGGCGGAGTTGGATAAGACGCCTCGCTGACGGGTCGGGACGTTTAGCGGCCCAGCCGGCGTGCCTTGGCCTTAATCGCGTCCCGGACGTGCTGCGGCAAGTCCCTGTGGTGTCCGTCTCCGGCCTCCTCCAAGTCATTGTCCACCGGCGAGATCAGGATGGCCGGCATGGCGCCGGTCGTGAGATCGACGGCCTGGCCGGTGATCTCCCCCTCCTCGTTCAGGAAGTTGGCGTCGATGACGTACAGGTTGCTGCTCGCCGGGAGGAGCGCGTTGATGTCGGTCAGGATGCCATTCCTCCAAATGAAGCCACGGCAGTTAAAGTTGAGGTCGCAGGATTGGCCCAGCACCTCGCCGCGCTCGCCGATGCCCCATGCAACGCTCAAAGCGTCACCCGCCACCGGTGGAATGTCAGTCATCACGCCTTGCTCCCAAAGGAACGCATGCACCGTTGTATCACCCGCCACGACGGAGAAGCCGACGACCTGCCCTAGGTCGTTGATGTTCGTTGCAGCAAACCCACTTTGAAAATTGTTGGGGTCCGGCTTCGAACCACCGAGGTTTCCCAGATCGATGACGCTTCCGTTCGGCTTCCACATCACCGCGTGACGGGTCAACGGCCAGCCCACCGTGTTCGGGTTTGCGCATATTCCGGAAGTGCCCACGATCTCACCGCGGTCGTTCAGGGCGAGCGGTCCGGACAGCTGATCGCCCGGCAAGGGGGGCAGGTCTGCCAGCGCCCCGTTCTGGTACGTGAAGCCATGGAGGTTGTACACCTGCGGCGCCTGGCAGCTCGGATCCGCGGCCGCCGTCTCCGACCAACCGATCACCAGGTCTCGGTTGTTCACACCGACGGCGTAGGAATTGGGCCCGCCCAGCGTAGGGAGCGCAACCATTGACCCGTTCTGCCAGAGGAAGCCGAGGCAGTAGTTGGTGGTGCCGGTGCTGATGAGACAGAAGTTCTCGCCGTTCGGATCGAGTTGCGTCGTCTCCGAGCCGCCGACGATAATTCCATGGGTGTTGATGACTGGCCATTCGATCGTGCTGTTGTTACCGCCGAGCGTTCCTAGATCAGTGACCTGCCCGCGCCGCCACAAGGTGGCGTGCTGATAGAGGTCACCCTTCAGGTTGGCCCAGCCTGTGACCCAACCGATGTCGTTCACACTGTTGGATCGCCCCTGGGTTCCGCCCAGCGTTGGGAGTGCAGCGATCGTGTACTTCGCTCTCGCGGCAGTCGAAGCCTGTGACAGCGTGTTGAGGAAAACTGATCCCACTACCACGGCAAAAACGATCACGATGATGTTAGCGGCCACTTCAATCTTGCTTTTCATTCAACCTCCAGTGATTGGTACCCTTCTCGTGCCTGTCTTTCACTGCTGGCTACTGCTTTGAAGACCGCACCAAACCAAACGTCCCCTAACGACTTTCTCCAGCACTCAAGCTCTTTTGCTTGCCTTACTAAGCCTCCGATACGAGAACCGCCACCGTATTCCCACCGAGCCGTCCTTTAGGGGAGAGCTTAGTTTGCCTGGCAATCTGCGCATGTGCGGAAGCTGAAATCATGCCCGCAAGCACTAACGAAAATAGCGTCGATTCTGAGTTCATGACCAACCTCCTGATTTTGGGCCATGCAAGTCATTCCAGAAGCTGTGCTGGTCCCAGTCCATTCCAGAGGGTTGGCTTTCTCTGCTCACCGACCTTGTTTTGCTCAGCGCAGTCTTTAGGGCATGGCATGCGATTTATGACGTTCCTGCGCTAGTCGGTGAAGACTCTTTTCCCGGTGGCGGTTATGACAACTGGAAGGGTTGCTCCGCCGGGCAGCGTCAGCGATTGTTGAACCGCGAGAACTTCCCTCATATTGTCGACAAAAACGAGGGACAAGACTGAGATTCGAACCAAAACGCCGGCTTCGTAGGCGTTGACCGTTAAGGTGCCCGTGCAGTCGGAATCTACCGTCCACGATGCCGTTACCGTCTCATTAGCGAAGTCTCCCCCTACATTTCTGGCCTCGGTTGCTGTGGTGGCATTCCCCTTCCCCTGAGTGTCAAAGCTTCCTCTGGCTACGGCCGCCGCGGGAACTGGACCGGTTGGAAGTAAGATCGTTCCACTAAGAGTGAAACCCCAATCACCTGCCGCCTTGGCAGTTGAGCAACTGTTGTCTTGAGCTTGCCCTGCCGGCGCCAAGGTTATGACGAGCGTGGCGATGGATAGAATCACGAGCGTGCTCCGTGCGATCTTCCGATTCATGGGTGTTCTCCTTTTCTTTGACCTGACTTGAGGGCGTGTCAGCCACCGCCCTAAGCGGCGGCACTGGCAACACGCCCGTTTTGCCGTTTCACGCATTGCGGGTCAATCTTCGGCACGTAATCTGTTTTGATTTTTTATTGATTCCGGTAAGTTATCGGAGCAGCAGGACTTGGGGAATTACCAACTCCATTCGTGATACACTTCGACAACCGCAGGGGTGTCGGGTTCTGTGAACGAACTCCCTCCATCGCGCACCCTCATTCGTTTCGGTGTCTTCGAGCTAAACACGGAGACCGGTGAACTGCTCAAGCACGGCTCCAAGGTCCGCCTTCAGGAACAACCGTTTCAAATTCTCCGAATCCTCTTGGAGCATCATGGAAAGGTAGTCACCCGAGAGGAACTACAACACCGCATCTGGCCAGCCGACACATTTGTGGATTTTGACCGCGGCCTCTACAACGCCATTAAGAAATTGCGGGAAGCCCTTGGAGACGACGCCGAAAAACCTCGCTTTATCGAGACTCTGTCCAAGCGCGGCTACCGATTTATAGCATCCGTCCAGAGCGGTGCGCCGCCTGCTCCAGCAGAAGCGCTGACGCTCCCGCCGACAAGCACGCAAAGCGACGCCCCTAAGATCCGTCGGCAGAGATTTGCCTCGGGGTGGCTGTGGGTGACCAGTGCTGCTGTCGCGGTGATCCTGGTGCTCGCCTTGAATCCCAGCGGCGTGCGAGATCGTTTACTGGGAAAAACCGTAACACTGCGAATTCAATCAATTGCTGTATTGCCTCTTGCGAATCTGTCGGGTGACCCTGCTCAAGAATATTTCTCCGATGGTATGACGGACGCATTGATTACCGACCTCGCGCAGATTGGCTCAGTGAAGGTAATTTCACGCACGTCAATCATGGGCTACAAGGAAACGGCCAAGCGTCTCCCCGAGATTGCCCGCGAACTGAAGGTAGACGGAATTGTCGAGGGTACGGTGCAGCGCTCGGGCGATCGAGTGCGGATCACCGCCCAGCTAATCCACGCACCCTCTGACAGGCATCTCTGGGCCAATAGCTACGAGCGCGACTTGCGCGACGTGTTCATCCTTGAGCGGGAAGTAGCCCGAGACGTTGCCCGTCAAGTTCAGGCGCATGTCACGATCGACAAGCAAGGGCAACTCGCGCAGCCGCGGCCGGTAGATCCTCGGGCCTTGGAGGCATATCTTCGAGGGAATTCCCACATGCACAAGTTCAGCAGGGGCTTTGGCGATGAAGAGTTGAGCTTGGCCAGCGAGGATTTTTCGCGGGCGATCGAAGCCGAACCGGACTTCGCGGCGGCTTATGTCGGGATGTCCAGAGCGCGTCACGGCACCTTTCGATCGTCAAGTGAGGACGAAGACATCGCAAGAAAGGCTGCGCAGCGAGCTGTTGAGCTCGACCCGAATCTTTCGGATGCCTGGACGACCCTCGCCGATATCCGATGCGATTTTTGGGAGTGGCCGGAAGCGGAGCGAGACTACCGCCGGGCGCTGGCCATTAATCCGAGCGACGCGACTGCCCACGAGCATTTCGGTTTTGTTCTCGACGCCCTGGGTCGGCTGGATGAAGGTTGGAAGGAAGCGGAGATCGCTCAGCAACTGGACCCGAACGAAGATCACCTTGAACCTGCGTTGGGCAATCGACACGAATACGACCAGATAATTCAGCATATTACGACAATGCTCGAAGCTGATCCGAACAACGGGTACCTCCACTACGGGCTGTTCGAAGGTTATAAAGGAAAAGGTATGTACAAAGAGGCGGTCGAGCAGCTGGAGCAAACCCTAGTACTGACCGGATTTCAGGAATCAGCGGCCAAAGTGCGCCAAGCATTCGCCGCTTCCGGGTACGAAGGCGCGATGCGAGAGTTCGCTAAGGAGTTCGAATATCTGCATGCGAACAACCAGGTCTTTATGCCGATTAACTTGGCGGAGGCCTACACGGCCGCGGGCGACAAGGATCGTGCCTTCTACTGGCTGGAGCAGGCCTACAGCCGTCGAGGTCATGGCAACGCTGGTGTTTTCATGGTATTTCTCAACAGGGACCCCTTTCTCGAACTGCTCCACACCGATCCCAGGTATAAGGATTTGCTGCGCCGCGTTGGCTTGCCACCCTAAATTCTCATGACGCGCATTGCCAGAGCGGGCCCTGCTGTAATCGCTGTTGCCCTCCTGGCAATGGTCGGCGCGAATAGCCTGCTTTTTGCGCAAACGACCGTCGGAACCGGCAGCATCGTCGGTACCGTGAGCGACCCCTCGGGCGCGATAGTCGCGGGAGCTGGAGTAACGATCACAAACGTAGCCACGGGGCGGGTTATTGAACTCGCCACAAATTCTTCCGGATCGTTCAACTCTGGCGCCTTGATTCCAGGCAATTACAAAGTGCAGATCTCGGCCAATGGCTTCAGTTCCATCGAAGTGTCAACGGTCGTGCTCCTTGGCAATACCGCCACGGTGAACTTGAGCCTGCAAATGGGGCTGGAGACCCACGTCGTCGAAGTGCAAAGCTCCGAAATACGGGTAAACACAGAACAGCCTACGGTGCAAGGTGTCCTCGATGGAGAGCAGATTGAGAATCTTCCAGTCAATGGCAGGAATTTCCTAGATTTAGCGCAGTTGGAACCTGGGGTTCAGATTCAGGACGCAGCGAATTTCAGTGCTGGTAAGGATGGCTTTTCGTCTATCTCTTTTGGGGGCCGCTTTGGCCGTACGGCACGTATTGAAGTGGACGGCCTCGATGTTTCTGACGAGATAATCGGCTCGACCACCATGAATATCCCTGCCAGTGGCATCCAGGAATTTCAACTCAGCCAATCGAGTATGGACCTATCCACCGAATTGACCACCTCAGGCTCTATTAATGTGACCACGCGTTCCGGTACCAATGCTGTTCATGGTGAAGCTTTCGGTTTTTTCCGTGACAGCGCGCTGGCTGCAGCGCTCCCAAGTCCGCCGGGACTCTCCGAGCCGTTTCAACGTTCGCAATTCGGTGGCCGTATCGGCGGCCCGATCATCAAGAACAGATTCTTTTATTTCCTGGATGGCGAGGGCACGCTGCAGCATGAACAGGCGCCCGTCTTGGTGGCTGCTCCGTTCGCGCAGTATTCTGGCAGCTTCAGCTCACCCTTCCGCGAAAATAATCTCCTGGCCCGGTTTGATTGGCAAATCAGCCAATCCATCCATGCGTTCTACCGCTTCAGCTACTTTCAGAACTCATTTACGTCAAACGGAGGCTTGGGCTATTCGGTGTACGACGGGAAAAACATCACTCGGACTGAAATGGGCGGACTGGACTTTAACACTGGAAGCTGGAGCCACAGTGTTCGTTTCGGGTACTTGAAGACAGAGCGAAACCTCAGTGATGCGACCACAGGCAGCGGTCTCCCGCTAGCCGATTATCCGCTGAATATTCAAATGGGCAACACGGGATTAATGACTGGTGCGAACAGTCTTGCACCCGAGACGGCCCTGCAAAGCGACCTCCAATTCAAATATGATGGCAGCAAGATCTGGGGCCGCAATGTTGTTCGATATGGCGTGAACTTCAACCGCATCCTGGCCGCAGGTTTTATCCCCTTTCAAAGCCTTGCGCCCTACCTGCTCACGAATGTTGGAACGCCCGAGGAAGCCTTCGCAGAAACTGGTCCGTTCCCAGGAGGAGACACCAACCCCTTAAACTATCCGGTCGAAAGTGTGTCCGTGGGCAATGGCCTCGGATACGTCACGCCATTTCCTGGATTGGGCCTTCCTGCCGGTAGCTATTCGTATCACCGCTTTGCCTTATACCTGGGTGCCAGTTCGAAATGGAAAAGGAATCTTACATTCACCTACGGACTGCGTTATACGCGTGAGTCAGGTCGCAGCGACAGTGAATTTCCGGCGATTCCGGAGCTGAACGCATTGAAGGCCGGTTTGGGTGATCCGGTCAGGTTGCCCCGCGCGAACCTCGCGCCCCAGTTAGGCTTTGCGTGGGATCCCACCGGCAAAGGCAAGACCTCAATTCGCGGTGGTATCGGCTTGTTCTACGAGAATGTTCTTACTGTCGTCGCGCCATTCGACCCTTTATACCGGGTGGCGAGCGGCAATGTTTTCCAGCTAACTCCCACGGCTTGTAACGGAACTGCGACCCCATTGCCCGTCCCAATTCCAGGAGGCGCGCTTCAACCAACATTTTGTGGCAGTGCGGCTGGCACGCCCGTCGCTATCGGAACGGTGGCCAATCAGATCGCCGCATTCCAGAAACAGTATCAATCTGAGTCTCCGTTTAATCTCAATGCTCCAAACCCGAACTACGTGGGCTCGCTTCTGAATCAGGGGCTTGGATTCGGCTTGGGCGCCAACATGTACGATCCCAACTATCAGACTCCTCGCTCTGTTCTGATGAATATTGGCGTTCAACAGGAACTTCATCGCGGTCTGATTTTTAGCGCAGACTTTGTGCGAAACGTGCAAACCCACTATTTTCTTGGGGTAGATGAAAACCTTACGGGCAACGTCCATTACTTCAACAAAACGGCCGCACTTCAGGCAATTTCCGCGACAAACCTATCCTTCGGTTGTGGCTCAGGGGCCGACACGAGCAGCGTCCAATGCGCCATTCTGGCCGGCGCACAAATGAGCGATTATGCAAGCCGCGGATTAACTTCATCCGCCGATTTTGATCAACCCTGCGCGGTCTTGTTCGGGTATCCTTGCGCATTTCCAGGGATCAATCCGGATGCACCGCCCTTGCCCTTTCTCAAGCCGATTGGACGATCCGTTTATGACGGGTTACAAACCAAACTCGCGGGAAACCTACAGCAACCGTTCCGCTGCGTGCGCGCGCTGAATTTGCAGCTCTCCTACGCCTTGTCTCGTTTCGAGAATAGCGGCGGAAGCGTAGGTAACGGCCCGACCAGCGCGTTTGCCTCCGATCAAGACCTCGGAGTCGGTGCGCTCGACAACGTCAACCCCAACCGCTATTTTGGACCTTCCGTGCTGGACCGCACTCACCAACTGTCGTTCGGGGGTTATGCGGAATTACCGGCCGGGTTTCAATTGGGCCTGATCGGGCATTTCTGGAGTCCCCTGTCGACTTCCCTGGTTGTGCCAAACACGAACCTAGGCCCGGGGGAAATTTTTCGCACCGATTTCACAGGTGACGGAACAGTCCAAGATCCGATGCCGGGAACGCACGTCGGAAATTTCGATCGGGGGATCAACGCGTCGAACATCAACGGCGTAATCATCAACTACAACAGCACCTATGCCAACCATGCGACCCCTGCCGGCCAAGTGCTGATTCAAAACGGTCTTTTTACCGTGAGCCAGCTGCAACAGTTGAGAGCGGTCGCGCCCACCGTGCCGCTTGCACCTCTGGGACAAGTCAACCTGTCATGGCTAAAGGCGTTCGATCTGCGGCTTGCATGGTCCTACACAATTCGGGAAAGGTTTGTCGTTCAACCGAGCGTTGGCTTCTACAATCTTTTCAATTTTGCAAACTTTGATCTGCCCGGAAACATGTTAAACGGATTGCTGACCGGTGCGGCCGGACAGATCAACGGAACTACTTCGGACGAACATAGCATTACTCGTGTTGGTGTAGGAACCGGTGTCTATTCACTAGGCGCGCCTCGGCAAATCGAATTCGGGCTTCGGCTTTCGTTCTAGACATCTTTCTGAATCACCTCGCCGATAATTGCTCTAAGCTTCTGCCTGCGGCCTTAGACTCGCGTACCTATGAGCGATGCCGAAAGTGCGTCCGGCGTTTTGCGGATGCCTCACTCTCGAACGACCCTGCACGACAAAACCACTCATGCTCTCGCACCGACCATCGCGCGATCCGTCATTGTGGATTCGTTAATCCCGTTCTGAATCGACCAAAGCGCAGGTGTTTTCGGAGTTCATCGCGCACATTTGCAGGCAAGTTCACGGTCGGAGCCATTGCCGATCACGTGCCCTACAGAAGGGAGGCTGCCGCTAATTGATGCGTTCTCATCAGGCGTCGCCAGGAAAGGGACGATGTTTCCGCTGCTTTGGTCGAAAGCCTGACCCACGATCTGCCCGCGAGAATTAATCGAGTTGGCGACTAATAGAAATAGGGTTGAGCCAGGGGAAATGAGCGTGTTGAGATCTGTAATGGCGCCATGCTCCCAAATAACGGCTCGGCAATTGAAGTTGACGTCGCACGACTGATCGACAACCTGTCCATTGTCATTAATGTCATTGCCTGCGCTTGAGAAGTGTCCCAGGAGCGTGCCGAGGTCTTGTATGCCTTGATTTTCAGTCCAAAGAAATGCGTGGGCAGTCGTGTCGCCGATGAGGTCAGATACCCCGACAACCTGGTCCAGATTATTGATCGAGTTGGCTAGGTTAGCGTACGAACCTCCAAAGCTGCCTAGGTCAATGGGTAGGCCGTTCTTCCACAGCACAGCATGCAGAGCGCTAGTGGCAACAAGGCCGCGTCCGCAAATACCGGAAGTTCCTGCGGCGTCGCCATGTTCGTTTAACCCGAAGGCCCCTGTTACAGTGTCGCCCGACAGTGGACGGAGGGCGCGAATCTCGTTTTGATCCGGATCCCACAGGAATGCGGCAAATCCGAGAACTTCTGGGGCAATGCATGTATCGTCACGAGTAGCAGTTTCGGCGAATCCAAGAACGAGGCCAGTGTTTGTGATTGTGGAAACGTCGCCGTTATTCCCACCAAGTGTGGGAACCAGCATTCGTCTTCCATTACGCCAAACGAACGAGCGACAGATAAGGTGGGTGCCAAAACCACACCAATCCTCGCCAAGAGGGTCTGAGGTTGTGGTGTCTGCCCCACCAACCGTTACGTCGCCTAGCGGTAGTTTACTGGGAATTTCGAAAACAAAGCGGCAAACAGCTGATCGGAAAGAAATTGAAGGAGTGGCCCGCGTATTACCCTCTTCGGCTCTCCTGCAGTGCGTCCAAGCCCAGTTCTTTAGCCAAACTTTGCTGGGCTAGCGTCTCTTTCGAGAGAACCAGGGCCACCCGGTTGGGCGCTTTTTCGTCCTGAGGCGGATATAGCAGGGCGAACTGTGCGATTTGATCAAGTTGCTCGCGCAGCTGTTCCATCGACAGTCCAGCCCAGGCGATCTGCGCCTTCTTGTAGATGTATTGCAACAAGGAAATTCCCAGCATGCAGTAGAAAGCATGCACGTGAATCTTTTGATCGGTCCAGTGGTACATCGGCCCCCATCCCAGCCAATCACCCTCTTTCAGCCCGCGGAACACGCGCTCGATCTGCTGCTGTCCGGAGTAGCCCGCCACAACTTGTTCGGCCGTCCAGTCCAGGCGATTGGTAAGCAGCGTTGTGCGGCCCAGGCGATGTGCCAGCAATCGCTCGAAAGCGGCAGGGTCGACATCGAACTGCAGATGCCAGCGACCTTCGCGCTCCACCAATTCGTAGCGCACCAACTCGGAAACAAAGGCCCCCGATAACCAGCGCGCGATCTTGTTGCGGATCCCGGCTTCGGTGAAGCGGGCCCCCGGTTTGGCCAACTCCATGGACAGACGCCGCATGGCCGGCAATGCCTTGGCCAGCGCGGTGGTCACGCTATGCAACTGTTCGGCAGCAAACGGCGCTGAGTACTTCAGCACGCACAGGTATTCCCGGCCATGCACGATCATTCGTTCGGCGGCGGCTCGCACCCCGGGCTGGGCGCTGCTCAAAGCCGACAACTGTTCGACGGTGCGCGCCCGCAATTCCACCGGTGCTTGATTCCAGGGCAAAGCCGAGATCCAGCCAATTCCGGTCTGCTCCAATTCCAGTGTGTTGGCCAGCGCTGCCGACCCCTTATCCACCACCAGCGTCACCGTGTCGCGGGCCAAGCCGTGCTGATCGAGCAAAGCCACGATCCGTTTTAAAGCCACGGGAAATTCTTCGGCATCGGCCAGGTTCCCCGCATAGACGTGATGGCAGAGGCTGAGCCCGTTTTCTCCGTCCAACACATAGCTCAGACCGACTTGCCGCAGGTTATGCCGGCCTTGCTTGTTGTGACCGCGCTGGGCCAGAGTGTTCCGCGTGTTGGTGCTCGCTACCCAGGTATAGAAATTCGTGGTGTCATAGGCCAGCAGACGGGGACTGAGCAGTTGCTTGTCTCGCCAGACCGCCAACAAACGCGATTGCGCCCGCTCGAGTTCATCCTCTTCTCCACCGTTGCCGGTCTGGATGCGGTCAAAGCCATCCCAGAATTGTTGCGAAGTGAACCGCTCGGCTGGGAACCCCCACAGCGAAGACAGAATGGTGCGACGATACCACTCTTGAACTTCTGTCTTGGGCCCTGGCTGGCAGATGCGGTGAATCGCGGCCAACAGCAGGTAGTGCGCGGTGGAGGGACCGGAACGTGGTTCCGGCCAGTGCGAGGTGAGCACGTCCCAGATTCCGGACTGCTGGGCGGCCAACCAGAGAGCTCCGGGTAGGCCGAAGTCCACGCGAGTGACGGATAAGGGCAGAGGGGCGGTGCGATCTTTAACCAGCGCGGCGACGCGCTCGGCGGTGCCGAGATAGGTCTGCTTGACGATGCGCGGTTGGCCTTCGACACGGGCCGATTCGACGACATAGTAGTACAGCTTGCGTCTTTTCTGTTTGGCGATGATGGTCGCCATCGTAGGGAAATACATAATACAGACAATTTCAGGTGTCAAGCTATAAAT